>Ga0207732_100016_pt1 | contig 350471 bp, 380 predicted proteins | sample A23P1SouthBayCA_FD_187733 | JGI IMG/M metagenome (GOLD analysis project Ga0207732, IMG submission 187733) | Aerobic enrichment media microbial communities from Eden Landing Ponds, California, USA - A23 P3 (4) (SPAdes) | ecosystem: Environmental > Aquatic > Marine > Unclassified | place... | reverse complement strand
CCCCCGCCGTGGGCGTCCAGTCGCTCGGCGACGAACGCCGCGAGGTCGGCTTCCGTCTGCCCCACGGCCTCGTCGCCGAGGGCGCGCACGTCCCGCATCGCCGCGTCCGCCACCTCGGCGGCGGCCCGGAGTGCCCCCCGCTCCGTCTCGTCTTTTCGCATCCGAAGTGGGTCGAGTACGTCGCCCGCGAGGCCGAGGCTCGCTTCCGGGCATCGCTCCTGTAGGTCGAGGACGAACCGCGCCCACATCCGCTCGGAGACGAGGAGTCGCGACGGGTCGAGCGACGATAGCAGGGGGTCGAGTGCCGTCCCCGGACCGGCGTCGTCGTCCCACGTCCGCACGTCGTCGACCCACGTCGCCGCCCGAATCGGGCCGGCGTCGAGCGCCGGCACCACGAACGTCGGGTCACCCTCGGCGGGCACGACGAGCAGTTGCAGGCGGTCGCTCTGTTCGCTCTCGACGCCCGCGAGATACTGGCAGTCTCGCCCGGGCGCACAGACCAAGGCGTCGGCGTCCGCCGCACGGAGGCGTTCCTGCGCGCGGCGCGTCCGCCGTTCGAACGGTGTCATGTCCGCTCCGTGCGCGCCCGCGGATAAAGTCCCGTCGCGTGTCTCTGGACGTGCTGTTCGACCACCGCTATTTTTGTCATATGGGTGTGACGTGGCGCGTATGCCCTCCTGGTACGCGTTCGCGGCCCTCAGCACGGCCCGCGATGCGACAGAAGACTTCCTCCGCCCCATCGACCGGGGGCGGTGGCTCCGTCTCGCCCTGATTGCCCTGTTCGTCGGCACCGGCGGCGGCCTCCCGACCGGCAGCGGTAACTTCAATCTCCCCTCCGGCGGCGGTGGTGGCGGAGGCGGGGGTGGCGCACCGCCGAACGTCGCGCCGTCACTCCCCGAGTCGTCGGTGCTCGCCATCGTCGTTGCCCTCGTCGTCCTCGCCGTCGGGCTGATTCTCCTCTGGAACCTCGCGGGCGCCGTGATGGAGTTCGTCCTCGTCGCCGGCCTGCGTGACCGCGACCTGTCCATACGCGCGTCCTTCCGCGAGCACTTCCGCCCGGGCCTCCGTCTGTTCGGGTTCCGCATCCTCGTCGGACTCGTGAGCCTGCTCTTGATAGCCGTCCCCCTGATAGCAGTGTTCGGTCTCGGGTTCAGCATCTCGGCGGCGCTGTTCGCCCTCGTCTTGCCGCTCATGGCGCTGTTCGCCATCGTTGGCCTCGTCAGTAGCGTCGCGCTTGGCCTGACGACTGACTTCGTCGTCCCGACGATGCTCACCGAGAACCGGGGCGTCCTCGACGGCTGGCGACGCATCTGGCCGACGCTTCGCGCCGAGTGGAAGCAGGTCGGCCTCTACGTCGTCGCGAAGTTCGTCCTCGGCATCGCCGTGAGCCTCGCCGTCTCTATCGCCGTCCTCGTCGCGGCCATCGTGCTCGCCATCCCCTTCGCCATCGTCGGCGCCATCCTGTTTTTCGCTGCCTCCGCAGCGGGCGTCCACGCCGCTGGCTGGGTCGTCGTGGCGGTGTTCATCGCGCTCTTCGTCGCCGCGCTCTTCGTCATTAGCCTCCTCGCGCAGGCGCCCGCACTCGCCTTCGTCCGCTACTACTCGCTGTCGGTGTTGGGTCTGCTCGATTCCGACCTCGATTTGGTGGGCATCGACGACTACGGCGACGACGGTAGTGACGGTGAGGATAGCGACGATGATGGCGACGACCGCGAAAACGGAGACGACGACAGCGGCGGTGAGAACGGTGATAGCGAGAACGACGCTTCGGATGAGAGCCAGTCGACAGACGACACCGCGACCGACGACGAGTCGCGGGAGACGCCGAGCTAGCGGTCCGGCTCTTGGAGTCGTTCGGTCGTCTCGATGAGTGGGTGACGTGCGTAGTCGACCACGTCGATGTCTGCGATGGAGTCGAGCCCCTCTTTCTCGGCGGTGCGTTGCATCCCGAGTTCGAGGTCGTTCGCCTCGTCGATGACGATGATGTAGGCGTCCATCTCGTCGATATCGAGGCGGCTCGCGGCCATGACACGGTGGTGGCCGTCCGCGAGGAGGAGTTGCCCGCCGTTGTCGATGACGACGAGCGGTTCGGCCAAGCCGTGTTCGAGTTCGTAACTCCGGCCCTGTAACTCGTCGGCGTACACTCGCGACTGCGTGGGCGTCAGTTTCGAGAGGTCGACCTGTCGGCGCTCCTCTTCGACCTCGATGTCGTGGATGTCTTCGAGCGTGTGCATCAGCTTGTGGACCTTCTCGGGGGTTGCACGCTCGATTTGACTGCGGATGACGTCTGTGTTCGAGATGATGCCGACGAGCTTGCCCGCGTCGTCGACGACTGGGAGCTTCTGGATGCCCGACCGGAGGATGACTCGCGCGGCGTCGTTGATCTTCATGTCCGGATGCGCGACGACCGGGTCGTCGGACATCACGGTGAAAATACGCGCGCCGTCGTCGGCCTTCAGCAAGTCACGCGCGCTGATGAAGCCCTTGACCTGCCGGCCGTCGGTCACCGGAAATCCGGTGTGGCCATCGCTCTCGACGATTCGACGCGCCACCTCGGCGACGGTGTCGTCCGGGGACACCGTCGCCACGTCGCGCGTCATGTAGTCTTCGACTATCGCGTTCGCGGCCATTGTCGAGTCCTACGACGCCAGCACTCAAAAGGGTGTTCGACTGTCGCTACTCCGATTCGGGTTCGGCCAACGGGAACTCGAATGCGATGGTGTCGGCGTCGGTGCCCTTGTTCGGGGAACTCGGCGGGTTCTCCAGCACCTCGAACAGTCGGCCTGCAATCACGTCGTCGACGACGTTCGACAGCGACTCCGTCGACGCCTCTTCGACGGCGCCGAGGATACCCAGCGGTATCTGTGCGCCCGCCATGTCGGCGTGGCCGCCGGCGCTTCCAATCGTCCCGAGGGCGTCGCGCAACGCCTCTCCGAGGTCGATGTCCGTCCCCCGGGCCCGCCCGGAGACGTAGATGGTTTCGTCCATGAAGCCGTGGACAACCGTGATGCTGACGCCCTCCATGTCGAGCAGTCGGTCGGCGGCCTGTGCGAGTGCGTCTCGGTCGGTAATCCGTCCGACTCCGCTCGTGAGAACGTCGCCCCGGACCTCGCGGTTGCGAATCGCCGCCGCCAGCGTCTCGAACACCTCCGGCCCCATGCTGGGTTCCTCGACGCGGTCGAGCACTGACTCGTCGACGTGGGGGAGGATGAACGCCGCCGCCTCGAAGTCGGACTCGGACACCTCTCGGGTGAAATCTCGCGTATCGACCCGGATACCGTAGAGGAGCGCCGTCGCCACCGTTCGGTCCGGCGTGAGGCCGAGCCGCTCCAAGTGCGAGGCGAGGAGTGTGCTCGTCGCTCCCACGTCGCTCCGCAGGTCGACGTAGCGCGCCTCGACCGGGGCCCGCGGCGGGTGGTGGTCGATGACCACGTCCACTTCGGTGTCCGGGTCGAGGCCGTCGTTGACGCCGGGCCGCGAGTGGTCGACGAGGGCGATGCCCGCGTACTCGTCGATGGCTTCCGGGTCCTCGATGTTCCGGAGGTCGAGTTCCAGCAGGTTCACCAGCGCACGGTTCTCCTGATGGGAAATATCGCCGAAGTAACACGCGTCGGCCTCGACGCCGACCGTCTGTGCGATGTGTGCGAGTGCGAGCGCCGAGGCGATGGCGTCCGGGTCGGGGTTGTCGTGCATGACGACCGCGAGCCGGCCGTCGATGTCGCGGAGGACGTGCAGCAGTCGGTAGACGCGACTGGCACTCTCGCCGGTCGACAGGTCGAGGAGGTGCTCGGTCAGGAGTCGCTCCGTGTCGACGACGCGGTCGGCCACGTCGCCGAGGGCGCTCGGCGATTCGGACGCTGGCCCGCCGCTGCAGGCGACTATCAGGGCGTCCGGGAACGTCTCGCGGGCCTGTCGCGCCGCCGCAAGGTTCTCGGCCGCGTCGTCGCCGAGGACCAACACCACGTCGACGTCGTCGGGGTACGTCTCGGGGTCCGCGGGGTCGCCGCGCGTCACGTCCGCGACGCCCTCGATGCTCTCGATTCGACTCTCGCTCGGGATGACGGCGTGGAGGTCACCCCCCCACGTCGAGACGACGCCGGCGACAGTTTCGCCCGCGCGGCCACAGCCGAGCACGAGCCGCCTCACCATACCCGTCTCTTACGCCCGGCACTCAAAACCCTACCGTCACGGAGTGAGAAAAGGGGAGTCGCCTACGCGAACAGCGCCGTCGCGGCGCTCTGTGCCGTCTCGACGACCGGACCGAACGCCGGCAGGAGCAGGAGCGTGCCGACGGCGGCTGCGAGGACGGCCACGTAGATGCCCAGCGGCGTCGTGCCCAGGTCGAGCGAGTCTGCCGGGTCCTCTATCCACATCGCCTTCACGACGCGGGAGTAGTAGAACAGCGACAGCGCGCTGTTGATGGCGCCGACGGCGGCGAGCCACCAGAAGCCACCCTGAATCGCCGAGTAGAACAGGGCGTACTTCGAGAGGAAGCCACCGAACGGCGGCAGGCCGGCGAGCGAGAACATGAACACGGTCATCGCCACGCAGGCCATCGGTGCCTGCGTCGCGAGGCCCTGGTAGTCCTCGAACGTCCGACCGACCTCCCAGCGCTCGACCATCGCGATGAACAGGAAGGCGCCGGTGTTCATGAAGCCGTAGACGAACAGGTGGGCCATGCTCGCGCCCATCACGTCACCGTTCGGCCCGCCGCTCGACAGGGCCGCGAGGCCGATGAGCGCGTAGCCGGCGTGCCCCACGGAGGAGTACGCCAGCATCCGCTTGACGTTCTCCTGGGTCGCCGCAGCGAAGTTGCCGAGCGTCATCGTGACGACGGCGAGGACGGCAAAGAGCAGCGGCCAGTCGATGCCCATCGGCACGACCGATTCGATGGGGAAGGCCACCGCGAACACGCGGAAGGCGACGGCGAAGCCGGCCGCCTTCGACGCCGAGGAGAGGAAGGCGCTGATGGGAGCGGGCGCGCCCTCGTAGGCCTCCGGCGCCCAGAAGTGGAAGGGCACGGAGGCGGTCTTGTACGCGAAGCCGCCCGCAATCATCAGCACGCCCACGCCCGCGACGCCGACGAGGTCACCCGCCGAGCCGATGGAACTCGCCACCTCCGAGAGGAGGAGCGACCCCGTGGCGGCGTAGACGAGCGAGATACCGAAGGCGAACACCGCCGAGGAGACGGCGCCGACGAGGAAGTATTTCAGCCCCGCCTCGACGCTCCCGCGGTTCTTCTTGAGGAAGGCCACGAGCGCGTACGAGGGGAGCGAGGCGAGTTCGAGGCTGACGAACACCGTCGCGAGCGACCCCGCCGAGGCCATGAGGCTCATCCCGGTCGCCGCGAGCATCACCAGCGCGTAGAACTCCGCCTGGTACGTCCGGTCACGCAGGTAGTCGTAACTCGCTATCGACACCAGCGCGGCGACGCTGGCGAAGACGACGGTGAAGAAGAGGCTCAGCCCGTCGACGATGAGCGAGCCACCGTAAAGTTCGATGGCGCCGCCATCCTGACCGGTGCCCGCAAGCAGGAACCACCCGGCGACGGCAAGCGTCGCGACGCTTCCCAGCGCCGAGATACCCGCGAGCAGTCCCGGACGGGTCGAGTCGGGGTCGATGCTGTCGACGAGCAACAGGACGAGCGCCGTCAGCCCGAGCAGGAGCGTCGGTGCGACGGCGGTCCAGGTCGGCAGTTGGATCTGTAGTGGTGTCACTAGAGCTCACCTCCGAATTCGAGGAGCGGCGCAACGGCGTCACGAATCATCCCGAAGAAGATGTCGGGCGCGACGCCGAGGGCGATGATAGTCACGAGGAGGATGGCCAGCGGCACCGTCTGGTGGAGTGCCGCCGGACCCACCTCGTAGTCGGTTTCGAGGCGGAACGCCCCGAAGAGCGTCCGCTGCATCGCGAAGAGCAGGTAGCCCGCGACGACGACGATACCGAACATCGCGGCCGCCGTGAACAGCGGCATCGCGCCGGTGACCGTCGACTCGAAGGCGCCCTTGAAGATGAAGAACTCGCCAGCGAAGCCGGCCATCAGGGGCAGGCCCATGTAGCCGAACGCGCCGGCGATGAGGATGCCCACCGTGACGGGCATCCGGTCGGCCATCCCGGACATGTCGCCCACCATGCGCGTGTGGGTCGTGTTGTAGATGACGCCGACCGACATGAACATCAGCCCCGAGATGAGGCCGTGGGCGATCATCTGGAAGGTGGCGCCACCGACGCCGTAGACGGTGTACGCTATCAGTCCGAGGATGACGTAGCCCATCGAGGAGACGGAGGAGTACGCGACGATGCGCTTGAGGTCCTGTTGGGCCAGTGCGAGCATCGCGCCGTAGATGACGCTGATCACGGCGATCAGCGCAATCGGCACCGCGAACTGCACGGCCGTCTGGGGCAGCATCGTGAAGTTGAACCGGAGCAGGGCGTACGTCCCCATCTTCAGGAGGACGCCCGCCAGCATCACCGACACCGGCGACGGCGCCTCCACGTGGGCGTCCGGCAGCCACGTGTGGAAGGGGACGATGGGCACCTTCACCGCGAAGCCGAGGAACATCGCGATAAAGGCGACCGAGCGAAGCGTCCCGGCGGAGATGCCGTGGAGGCCGCCGAGTTCACCCGCCCGGAGCGCCTGTGCGATGGCCGGCATGTCGAGCGTCGACACCGAATCGCCGAGCCCGAACACCAGCGCGATGAAGCCGATGAACATCGCGAGCGACGCGATGTTGGTGTAGACGAAGAACTTGATGGCGGCGTACTTCCGACGCGGGCCGCCCCAGACGCCGATGAGGAAGTACATCGGCAGGAGGACGGCCTCCCAGAAGACGAACCAGACGAAGAAGTCGAGCGCGGTGAACACGCCCAGCAGGTTCGCCTCCATGAACAGCATGAGGCCGTAGAACTGCGACTGGCGGTCGTCGATGGGCGTCCACGCGCTGACGATTGCCAGCGTCGTGAGCACCGTCGTCAACACGACCAGCGGCAGGCCGATGCCGTCGACGCCGACGTGCCAGTTGAGCGTGTAGCCGCCCAGTTCCAGCCACGGCACCATCGTCTCGAACGCTATCGAGCCGCCCGTGAGGGCGTTGCCCGACGCGTCGAAGCGACTCCACATGTAGAGGCTCCCCACCACGGGGAGCAGACTCAGCGCCGCCGCGAGCCGGCCGGCGACCCGGTCGGGCGCCAGCAACACGGCCATCGAGGCGGCGAACGTGACGGCTATCAGCGCTTCAATAATCATGCGAACCACCCCCCAACGAGTCCGAAGACGACGAGCAACGCCGTCAGCCCGAGGGAGAGGAGGACGGCGTAGTTAGTCACGACACCAGTCTGGATGCGCCGGATGCGACTGCCGGCGAACAGGCTCACGCTGGAGACGCCGTTGACGACGCCGTCGACGACGCCTTGGTCGAACGTGTCCGCCACGCGAGCGATCGGCAGGACGAGCGACTGGGCGATCCAGACCTGGTACTCGTCCTGGTAGTAGTTGTTGTACCACAGCGTCTTGACCGCGCCGAGCTTCTCCGTGTGCTCGTCGGGGTCCGGGACGTTGTAGAGGACGTGTGCGGCGCCCGCGCCCGCGAGGGCGAGAGCGAGCGATACCGCGCCCGCGACGTAGGACGCCACATCGGCAGACGTGTAGTGGGCGTAGTCGTGGAGCAGTTCGCTGTAGTGTTCGGCGGTGAGCGCCGAAATCTCACCGTGGGCCAGCCAGTCGTGCAGGTATTCGAGGTGAATCCCCGTCAGGTCCTGGACCGGCACCATGTTGACGAAGCCAATCGTCGCGGCGAGAATCCCGAGGACGACCAGCGGCCCCTTCACGTTCCAGCGCACGTCGTGCGGGTCGCGGGCAGTCTCGCTTCGCGGTTCCCCGTGGAAGGTGAGGAACACCATCCGGAAGGTGTAGAAGCCGGTGAAGAAGACGGCCACCAGCCCCATCGCGTAGCCCGCAAGCAGGAGCGGCGAGCCACCGAGGCCGTGAACGAGCGCCTCGTAGAGCACCTCGTCTTTCGACCAGAAGCCCGCGAAGGGGACGATTCCCGCGAGCGCGAGCGACCCCGAGAGGAACGTGTAGTAGGTGACGGGCATCCGGTCTTTCAGGCCACCCATGTTCCACATGTTCTCGTCGTGGTGCATGGCGATGATGACCGAGCCAGCACCGAGGAAGAGCAGCGCCTTGAAGAAGGCGTGTGTCAGCAGGTGGAAGCTCGCGGCGACGTAGCCGCCGGCGCCGAGTCCCAGCATCATGTAGCCGTACTGCGAGATGGTGGAGTAGGCGAGCACCTGCTTGATTTCTTTCTTGACGACACCCATCGTTGCGGCGAAGAGCGCGGTGAAGCCACCGACCAAGGCGATGATGCCGAGTGCGGTGGGCGACAGCGCGTAGAAACCGTACATCCGCGCGACGAGATAGACACCAGCGGCGACCATCGTCGCGGCGTGGATGAGTGCGGAGACGGGCGTCGGACCCTCCATCGCGTCGGGCAGCCACGTGTGCAGTGGGAACTGCGCGGACTTGCCGACGACGCCGCCGAGAATCAGGAGGCCGACGATAGTGAACCACGTCTCGGGCGCGAAGCCGAACGTCCGGACCGCCTCGGCGCTGCCGTGGAGTGCTTCCTCGGCGAGCACCGGGAACGCCCCTTCGCCCGCGAACTTCGCGGTGCCGAAGGTGGCGAAGACGGCGACGACGCCGACGAGGAAGAAGTAGTCACCGAAGCGGGTGACGAGGAACGCCTTCTTCGCGGCGCTCGGCGGGCCGTCCTGTCGGAACCAGAAGCCGATGAGGAGATAGGAACAGAGCCCGACCAGCTCGAAGAACATGAACGCCATGAGCAGGTTGTCGGCGACGACGAACCCGAGCATGGAGGCGGTGAAGAGGCCAAGCCCGGCGTAGTAGCGCGGCAGGCCCGTCTCGCCCTCGTCGTTCATGTACCCGAGGCTGAAGACGTGAACCAGCATCGAGACCAGACAGACGATGAGCAGCATCATCGCCGCCAGCGGGTCGAGCAGGAGGCCGAAGGAGAGACTCGTCTCCCCGCCCGCGACCCACGTGTAGAGCGTCTCGTTGTAGACGTTGCCTTGGCTGACGGTCAGGAACACCCACGCCGAGACGGCGAGCGACCCGGCGGTGGCAGCGATGCCGCCGAACGCGCCGCCCTTGGGCAGGTACTTCCCGGCCGCCAGCGAGACGACGAACGAGAGGAACGGGAGGAGGACGATGACGGGTGCGAAGTCGAATGCGCCAGCCATCTTACCACCTCATCTCCGTTGCGGCGGTCACGTCCACGTCTTCGAAGTTGCGATACAGGACGAGGATGATGCCGATACCGACCGCGACTTCCGCGGCGGCGAGCGCCATCGTGAACAGACTGAACGTCTGCCCCGTCACGTTACCCCAGTACGCCGAGAAGGCGACGAGGTTGATATTGGCTGCGTTCAACATGAGCTCGACCGACATCAGGAACAGGAGTGCGTTCTTCCGGGTCAGGATGCCGAACAGGCCGATGCAGAACACCGCGGCGGCGAGCAGCAGGTACCACTGAACGGGCACCATCAGCGCTCACCTCCCTGTTCGGGCGCGTCCGAACTGTGCGGGTCGTCGCCCTCGCGGAGTCGGTCACGGACCTCCCGGCCGCCGTCGGCCAGGAGCGCGACCATATCGCCGCTCTCCTCGCGCCGGGCGAGCATCACCGCCGCCACCAGCGCGGCGACGAGGACTGCGTCGATGATTTCGAAGGCGACGAGGAAGCTCTCGCCGGGCACCGCGCCCATGTCGAGGTTGAACATCGCGTAGCCGATGCTCGCGGTAATTGGAGCGTCGGCCGCGAACCCCTGTGGGTCGCCGAACGAAGCCCGAAGGATGGCGGCCGCCATGACGACGAACAGCGCGACTGCCACGAGTCCGGGCAGCAGGTTCGCTCCGGTTCGGAGCTCGGGTTTCGTCGTCACGTCTCACGCACCTCCGTTGTCGATGCCGATGCCGAGGTCGATTTGGTGAGCATCACGGCGAACGTAATGAGGATGAGCACCCCGCCCACGTAGACGAGGATCTGCATGGCGGCGAGAAACTCCGCCTGTAACATCACGTAATGCACCGCGACGCTCATCAGGGCGCCACCCAGGAGGAGTGCGGAGTGCCACACGTCCTCGACAAGGACGACGCCCAGGCTGCAGCCCACCGTTACGAGGGCGAACAGCACGAACGCGATCGTTTCATACACCATTGCTTGAGTTTGTTTGAGGTATTCCTTTGAACGTTTCGAGACGGCGCAGTGCCGGCTCGCCTGTTACTGGTAGTCGATTTCGCCGTCGCCCTCGCCAATCCACGCACTCCGGTCGGGATTGCGGGACTCCAAGGGGTCGATGCCCTTGTACCACGGGACGTTCTTCAGCTGCTCTTTGTTGTAGACGAAGTCGTCCTTGGTGTCGGCGGTGAACTCGAAGTTCTGCGTGAGGAGGATGGCGTCGACGGGACACACCTCCTCGCAGAGCCGGCAGTAGATGCACTGTCCGATGTGCAGGTTGTACTGCTCGCCGTTGCGCTTGTCGTCCTGCACGATTTGAATCGTGTCGTTCGGACAGACGTTTTCGCACTGTCGGCACCAGATACAGCGCTCCTGGCTGAACTTGTGGACGCCGCGGAACCGGGGGCTGACCTCCGGGGCCACGTCCGGGTACTCGACGGTGAACGTCTTGCCGTCCAGTGCGTGCTTCATCGTCGTCGCCATGCCTTTGAGAATTCCAATCATTACGCGATCACTCCCACGAGGATTGCCGTGAGGACGAGGTTAGCGAAGGAGAGCACGAGCATCCCCTTCCAACCGATCTCTATCAACTGGTCGATGCGCACGCGCGGGACCGCGGAGCGGGCCCACTGCGTGAACAGGAAGAACGCCCACATCTTGATGACCATCCAGACGAACCCGGGCAGGACCGGTCCCGCCGGGCCGCCGAGGAAGAGGACGGCGATCAGCGCGCCGCCCAGGAAGATGTGGATGAACTCCCCGAGGTAGAACAGCACGAAGTAGACGCTGGAGTACTCGGTCTGGTACCCGGCGACGATTTCGGTCGGTGCCTCTGGGATGTCGAAGGGGTTCCGACCGATTTCGGCCAGGTTCGCTATCACGAACAGGACGAACGCGAACGGGTTGACGAACGCGTACCAGCCCGGGATGGCGATGCCGGCCACCGTCACGAGCGTCTCCGTCTGCGCGGCGACGATTTCGCTCGTCCGGAACGTGCCGGCGAAGATGATGACCGACGCCGCCGTGACGACGAGCGGAATCTCGTAAGCGAGGTTCTGCGCGATGGAGCGCAGCGACCCCAGCAGCGAGTACTTGTTGTTCGAGGCGTAGCCGGCCATCACGAGACCGAGCGACGCGATGGAGCCAGCCGCGAACGCGAACACGATGCCCGTCTCGGGGTCGGCCAACTGGAGGCCGCTCCCGAGCGGAATGACCGCGAAGCCGAGCAGCGCCGAGAACGGCAGGATGATGGGTGCGATGTCCCACGCCGGCCGGTCGACGCCGTCGGGGATGATGAGCTCTTTCGAGAGCAGACGGACGGCGTCGGCGACGATGATGAGCAGGCCGAACGGCCCGATTCGGTTGACTGCGATGCGGTCCGTGAACGCCGCCGTAATCTTTCGTTTGGCCCACGGTCCGGCCACCGCCGTCATCGCCAGCATGATGTTGGCGATGAGGAAGGCGCCGATGAGCCCGCCCACCAGGTCACCGACGGTGCCGGAGAGTCCGAGCGCGCCGGAGATGGTTTCGGGGAGCGTCGTCACCGGTCCCGCCGCGCTGGCGTTCGCGGTGCCCGTCGGTGTCGCTGTCCCCGACTGCAGGACCACCGGTTCCATCAGCGATCCACCTCACCGAGGACGATGTCGAGGCTGCCGAGCGCCGCGACCAAGTCCGGGATGTACTCGCCGTTCGACATCTCGGGAAGCGTCTGGAGGTTGGAGAAACACGGGCTTCGAATCTTGAACCGCGCCGGTTTCTCCGTCCCGTCGGCCCGCACGTAGATGCCGAGTTCGCCTTTCGCCCCTTCGACGGCGCGGTAGACCTCCGTGTCGTCGTCCGGCCGGATGGTCCGCGGCACGTTCGACTGGATGTTGCGCTCGTCTTCCGGCCAGTCTTCGAGCAGGTCGACACACTGCTCGATGATCTTCGCCGACTCCTCGACTTCGCGCAGGCGGACGAGCAGGCGGCTGTAGTTGTCACAGCCGTCCTCGACGCAGACGTCCCAGTCGAGTTCGTCGTAGTAGCCGTAGGGGTCGTCACGGCGCAGGTCGTAGTCGATGCCCGACCCGCGAGCGACGGGGCCCGTCGCGCCGTAGCTCTTGGCCACTTCCGGCGGCAGGACGCCCGTGTCGACGGTCCGGGCCTGCAGAATCTCGTTCGCCGAGATGAGGTCGTGGTACTCCTCGAGGGCCTCCGGAAGGTCGTCGAGGAAGTCACGGACCATTTCGAAGAAGTCCTCGCGCGGTTCGGGCAGGTCCCAGACCACGCCACCGAGCCGGAAGTAGTTGAACATCAGGCGCTGGCCGGTCAGCTCTTCGAGGATGTTCTGTGTCTTCTCGCGGTCCCGGACGGCGTACATGAAGATGGCGGTGAAGTCGCCGTACACGTCGAGCGCGAAGGTGCCGACCGCGAGCATGTGCGCCGCGATGCGGCAGAGTTCGGCGCCCATCGTCCGGATGATCTGTGCGTACTCCGGCACCTCGATGTCCGCGAGGTCCTCCGCAACGCGGGCGTACGCCCACTCGTTGAGCAGGCCCGCCGAGATGTAGTCCCAGCGGTCCGGGTACGGCATGATCTGGTAGCGGTAGGTCCCCTGCTGACAGATCTGCTCCTCGCAGCGGTGGAGGTAGCCGATGTCGGACTCCACGTCGACCACCTGCTCGCCGTCGAGGACGGTCTTGAGGTGGAGGACGCCGTGAGTCGCCGGGTGGTGCGGGCCGATGTTCAGGAACATCGTGTCGCCCGCGTCGCTCTTGTGGTCCTCCTGCAGCGGGTTGGCGTGTTCACGCAGGGGGACGATCTGCGGGCGGTCTTGGTCGTAATCCTGCCCCAGTGGGTGGCCCTGCCACGTCTCGGGGAGGAGGATGCGACGCAGGTCCGGATGGTCGTCGTACTCGATGCCGACGAGGTCGTAGGCCTCCCGTTCGTGCCAGTCGGCGGTGCGGTAGACGGGTTCCGCGGACTCGCTCACGGGGTCGTCCGTCGGCGTCGGGACGACGACGCTCACCTCGTCGGTCGGGTCGTCGTACTTTTTCAGATGGTAGATAGACTCGTAGCGGTCCTCGTACTCCTGTGCGGTGACACAGGAGAGGTGGTCGTACCCCGCCTCGTCGCGCAGGCGGAAGAGCACGTCCTGTACCTCGTCGGGGCGGACGACGAAGCCCGGCGCGTTGAGGTGGTCGTCTCGGTCGAGGACGTACTCGCCGATGAGCGACTCGATTTCCTCGGCGGTCGTCTGTGCGGACTCGACGGTGTCCGGCTGGGATTCTTCGAGACTCATGGTGAATCGGCCCAGTTATAACGCATAACGAGGTCGTCTTCGTCTATCTCGTCGGACAGCTTGTCGACAACTTCGTCGCGTTCGAGGTCGCTGAACTTCTCGAGTTCGTACGGCTTGACCGTCACCGGCGAACTCTCGCCGTTGGCGATGCGCTCTTGCAGCTTGGCGACGCCGTAGATGAGCGCCTCCGGCCGCGGCGGACAGCCGGGGACGTGGATGTCGACCGGGATGACCTCCTCGGCCCCTTTCACGACGTTGTACCCCTCCTGGAACGGCCCGCCAGAGATGGTACACGACCCCATGCTGACGACGAACTTGGGTTCGGGCATCTGGTCGTAGACCCGCTTCATCCGCGGGGCGAACTTCGAGACGATGGTCCCCGGGACGATGATGACGTCCGCCTGTCGCGGCGACGCGCGCGGGACGCCGGCCCCGAAGCGGTCAAGGTCGTGTTTGACCGCGTACGTGTGCATCATCTCGATGCTACAGCAAGCGATGCCGAACTGTAGCATGAACATCGAGGAGCCACGCACCCACTCCATGAATCGGTCGAACTTCGTGAGGATGAACGGCGAAGAGCCGAACGCCTCGCGAAGTTTTGAGTTGAACCGGTTGTCGGTTCCCGACGCCCCGAGACGGGCGTCGCGTGTCTCGTTTCCTACCTGCCGTGTGTCGGTGACGAATCGTTCCTGTTCACTACTCATGATTGACGCTCCGTTTTACGACGGTTCGCACGCGGACTCTTGACCCACTCGACCGCGCCGTTCCGCCAGGCCCAGACGAGACCGACGACGAGAACCCCGATGAACACCAGCATCGGCACGAGGGTCTGGCCGAGAGTCGCCCCGTTCTCCAGCGCGGACCGATAGATCAGGGTCCACGGGAAGATCAGGACGGTCTCGACGTCGAAGACGAGGAACAGCAGCGCGACCATGTAGTACTGGATGTTGAACTGGACGTGCGCCGTTCCCGTCGGGACCTCACCACTCTCGTAGATGACGGTCTTTCCTTGTTCGGTGATGGACGGTCGGAGAAGCGCGGACACCACCATCATACCGATGGGGATGCCGACACCGACGACGCCGAGTGCACCGATTGCTATCCACTCATTCATACCTGAGTTCCTGTCGTCTCGGCGGTTAGGAGGCCACCCCCATAAGCGTTGATTTATGCCTCGTCACGATTTGCGGAGGTATAACGCCCGTATTCTGCCGATTCACGCCCTGTCGCGCCGGGCGGGATTCTCACTCTCGTCGCTCGCGGAACCCGTCGATACCGTGGTCGTGCAGCGATTGCGACACGTCGGCGACGCCCGCCCGCAGCTCCGCGTGTTCGGCTTCCAATCGGTCGACCAGTTCGTCGTGTTCGCGCCCGAGAATCTGGACGGCCGACAGCGCCGCGTTGTACGATTTCCCCGCGTCGACGGCGACGATGGGCGCGCCTGTCGGCATTCCAATCACGGAATCCACCGACTTCTCCTGAACGGGGACGCCGATGACCGGGAGTGGATAGGCGATAGACGCCGTCATGTTCGGCAGGTCGGCGGACTTCCCGCCCGCGCCCGCGATGATGACATCTAGTCCCCGGTCGGCCGCCGTCTCGCCGTAGGCGTACATCAGGTCCGGCGTCCGGTGGGCCGAGACGACGTAGCTCTCGAAGGTGAAGCGTGCCTCCGTCGGGTCCTCGTACTCCGTCTGCTCGGCGAACCCGAGTTCGCGGAGGGCGTCGTACGCGCCCGCCATCACGTCGAGGTCCGAATCGGACCCCATGATGATGCCCACCTCGGGCGTCTCCTCGCTCGGGGCTGGGTCGTCGGCCTGTGCGTGCAGTTCGTCGATGAGGGAGTCGATGCCGTCGCTCATTGGAAGGTGAGGCTGTCGCGCAGTTCGCGTGTCGATTCCAGCAGGTCGGTCACGTCGCCGCCGTCCTCCGCCGTCGCCGTGATGTGGCCCATCTTTCGCAGCGGGTACACCTGCTCTTTGCCGTACCAGTGCAGGTGGGCCGCCTCACTCTCGAGGACGTTCTCGATGCCGGCGACTTCCGCCGGTTGCGTCTCGTCGACGGTGCCGAGGATGTTCGCGCTCACCGTGGGTGCGCGCTGTTTGGTCGAACCGAGTGGCCACCCCAAGACGGCGCGGACGTGCTGTTCGAACTGCGAGGTGACCGCGCCCTCGATGCTCCAGTGCCCAGAGTTGTGCGGGCGGGGCGCGATTTCGTTCACCAGAATCTCGCTGTCGGGCGTCTCGAACAGTTCGATGCCGAACACGCCCCGGCCGTCGAGGGCGTCGAGCACCTCGCGGGCGACGGTCTGGGCGAGATCCGCCGTCGCCGTGCTCATCCGCGCCGGGACGATAGTCTCGCGGAGAATCTCCTCCTCGTGGACGTTCTCGCCGACGGGGAAGGTCCGCACCTCGTCGGCGCCCTGCACGCCGATGACCGAGACTTCGCGCTCGAAGTCGACGAACGTCTCCGCGAGGGCGTTCGGGTCGTCGAGCGACCCGACCTCTCGAATCGCGTCTTCGGCTTCGTCGACCGAGTGGACGGGAACGTTCCCTCGGCCGTCGTAGCCACCGTGGCGCGCCTTCAGCATGACGGCGCCGAACTCCTCGACGGCGGCTTCGAGGTCCGCCACCGAGTCGACGCGGCGGTAGTCGGGGACGGGGATGTCCGCCGCCGAGAGCATCTCCTTCTCCGCGAACTTGTCCTGAATCGTCCGCAGGGTTTCGGGCGTCGGGTGGACCGGCACGTCCGCGTCCTCGCTCGCGCTCGCGAGGTGGTCCGGGTCCGCGAGCTCGATTTCGTAGGTGAGCGCGTCGGTGCGCTCGGCAAGTCGGCCGATTGCCTCCGGGTCGTCGAAGTCGCCGACGATCTGGTCGCGAGCGACCGGTGCGGCCGGACAGTCCGGCGTCGGGTCGAGAACGATTACCTCGACGCCGAGTGGCGCGGCCGCCTCGGCTATCATCCGGCCGAGTTGGCCACCGCCGACGACGCCGAGCGTCGGTCCGGGGACGGTTATCGTCATACCCGGTCGTGGTGCCGAGTCGCGCTTAAACGTTGTTGAACGGGGCGGAGAACGGGGACTCACACGACCTGTTGGACGACGGTTCCGACGCGAGACTGTGACCCACGTTTCAGCCATCCAAACAGTTTACGAGGTGGCTCCTCTGGGGGCGCGTGTGGACAGACTCTCACAGATACTGTTTCGCGAACCGGACGGACAGCGGAAGGGGTACCTCTTCTTGCTCTTCTCGGCTCTCTCGCTGCTCGGGTGGCTGTACTTCGGCCTCGTACTCGGCGCCTCACACCTATTTCTCTTCTTAGGCATCTCGTTCGCGTGCTCTGGCGTCGCCGAATCGCTGCCACCGAATCGGCGCCGCCTAGTGGGCGCACTGCGAATACTGGCGGTTGGTGTCCCCGTCGTGCTCATCGTTCTCATCCTGACGACACCAGAACTACTGCTGGGCTAGACGGATGCGGTAATCGTCTGCAGGTTCCCTTCCGCGACGGGGTGCTCAGTCGTGTCGGAACGTCCGCTTGCCGGTGAAGGCCATCGCCATGTCGTGTTCGTCGGCAGCGGCGATGACGTCCTCGTCGTTGACGGAGCCGCCCGGCTGAATCACGGCCGCGATGCCCGACTTCGCCGCCTCCTCGATGCCGTCCGGGAACGGGAAGAAGGCGTCCGAGGCCATCACCGCACCCTCGGCGGACTTGCCCTCGGCGTGTTCCTCGGCTTTCATCGCCGCGAGTCGCACGGCATCGACGCGACTGACCTGTCCCATGCCGACGCCCACCGTCTCCGTGCCCGTCGCGAACAGGATGCCGTTGGACTTGACGTGTTTGAGCGTCCGCCACGCGAACAGCATCGTCTCGATTTCCTCGTCGGTCGGCGCACGCTCCGTGACGATTTCGAGGTCGTCGCGCGTCGGCACCCAGTCGTCGCGCTCTTGCACGAGTCGGCCGCCGGTGAGCGGTTTCTCCGTCAGTGCGCCGCGGTCCCCGCTCAGTTCGCCCACGTCGAGGACGCGGAGGTTGTCCTTCTCGGTGAGGACGTCGAGGGCGCCGTCGGTGTAGCCCGGCGCGACGACGACTTCCTTGAACGACTCGACGATGGCCGACGCGGTGTCGGCGTCGCAGGGGCGGTTGAGCGCCACGATGCCGCCGAAGGCGCTCATCTCGTCCGTCGAGAGGGCGTCGGCGTAGGCGTCGGCCAGCGAGTCGGCCGTCGCACACCCCGCCGGGTTGGTGTGCTTGATGACCGCCGCCGCGGGGTCGTCGAACTCCCGCACCAGGTCGAGCGCGGCGTCCGCGTCGTTGTAGTTGTTGTACGACAGCGCCTTCGCGCCCTCGTTCAACTGGTCGGCGTGGACGACGCTCGCGGCGTCGCTCGCGGCGTCAGCGTAGAGCGCCGCGTCCTGGTGGGGGTTCTCGCCGTAGCGAAGCGTCCGACTCCGGTCGTCGGAGACGACGCGCCGGGCAGGGAACTGGCCTGCCTCATCGCCCTCGACAGTGACGCCGTCGTCGTCGACGGTGACGCGGTCCTCGGCGAACCAGCGGACGGCGCGCGGATACGCCTTGAACTCCGCCCGGTAGAGGACGCGCTCTTTCAGGTCGTCGGCGTCGTCGCCCTCGTGGACCGGCACCGCCTCCTGCGTGACGATGGGGCCGGCGTCGAGTTCCTCGGTGGCGACGTGGACCGTACAGCCCGTGGTCCGGACGCCGGCGTCGAGTGCCTGCTGGTGGGCGTCCTCGCCGCGGAAGGCGGGCAGGAGCGAGGGGTGGATATTCAACACGGTCGGCAGGGCGTCGAGGCAGTCGCCCGAGAGGACGCGCATGTAGCCGTCGAGACAGACCAGGTCGAACTCGTAGTCGTCGAGGTGGGCGAGGACGCGTTCCTCGTGGTCGGCGTGCGACTCGTCGTCGCCGCGCTCGACGACTTCCGTCGGAATCCCTCGGTCGGCCGCCGCCGAGAGCGCCGGTGCCGATTCGTCGTCCGTCAGGACCACTGCCACCTCGGCGCCGCCGGGTGCCATGTCCGCGATGTGCATCAGGTTCCGTCCGCGATTGCCGGCGAGACCCGCGATTCGGAGCATGGTCGTGGGAGGTCCGCGCGAGGGAAAAACAGTTCCGACTCTCGCGGGCGCACCCATCACTCCGAGCCGACCGGCACGTTTTTGCGTCACCCACGGCCACAGCGCAGTATGACCGATTTACCACGGAGCGACCCGCTCGCGGCCGTCTCGCCGCTCGACGGGCGCTACGCTCGCTACACCGAACCGCTGGTGCCCTACGCCAGCGAGTCGGCGCTCATGCGCGCCCGCGTCCGCGTCGAAGTCGAATACTTGCTCGCGCTGGCCGACCTCGACGCGACGCCAGTCACCGTCGACGACCCCGCGGCGCTTCGGGATTGCTACGAGTCGTTCGACGCCGAGGACGCCCGCCTCGTCAAGCGCCTCGAAACCGAGGGCGCCGAGGGCTACTCGGCAACGAATCACGACGTGAAGGCCGTGGAGTACTTCCTACGGACGCGAACCGACGAGTCGCTCCACCCGTGGATTCACTTCGGCCTGACCAGCGAGGACGTGAACAACCTCGCGCACCGCCTCCTCCTCAAACCCGCCGTGGAGGACGTACTCGTCCCCGCGCTGGAAGACGTACGCGACCAACTCGCTTCGCTCGCCCGCGACTACCGCGACACGCCGATGCTCGCCCGCACGCACGGCCAACCGGCGACGCCGACTACCTTCGGCAAGGAGATGGCCGTCGTCGCCGCCCGCCTCGGGCGGACGCTGGGTCGGGTTCGCGACGCCGCCGATGGCCTCGCGGGCAAACTCGCGGGCGCCTCGGGCACCTACGCCGCTCACGACGCCGCCTATCCGGACGTGGACTGGCCCGCCTTCGCCCGCGAGTTCGTGACGGGACTGGGCTTGGACCACACGCCCCTCGCGACGCAGGTCAACCCCTGTGACGACATCGCGGCCCTCTTCGACGCGCTCCGCGGCGTCAACAACGTCCTCCTCGATTTGGATCGGGATGCGTGGCTCTACGTCTCCGACCGCTATCTCGGCCAGCAGGCCGTCGAGGGCGAGACGGGGTCGTCGACGATGCCCCACAAGGTCAACCCCATCGACTTCGAGAACAGCGAGGGCAACCTCTCGAAGGCCAACTCCGACCTGACATTCCTTGCCGACTACGTCACCACCTCTCGACTTCAGCGTGACCTCTCGGACTCCACCGTCAAGCGGAACATGGGCGCGGCGCTCGGCCACTGTCTCATCGCCTACCGCAAGACCGAGGCGGGCTTAGAGAAAATCGTGCCGAACGAGCAGGTGATGCGCGAGGAACTGGAGTCGACGCCCGAAATCATCGGCGAGGCGGTCCAGACCATCCTCCGTCGCGAGGGCGACACCGAGGCCTACGAACGCGTAAAAGAGCTCACCCGAGGCCAGCGCGTGACCCTCGACGACTTCCGTGCCCTGTTCGACGACTTGGACGTCGACGAGTCGGTCCGCGAGGAACTCCGCGCGCTGACGCCCGCGGGCTACGTCGGGCGCGCGTCGGAGTTGGCGACCGAGTAACGCCGCTGACCGACGGCGGTGCGCAACCCCTTTCACCCGTCGTGTCGTACGTGTCGGTATGACGTTCCAACCCGGGAGCGACCTCGACGCCGATACCGTCCAAGAGCGAGTCGACGCCGCTATCGAGGACAACGACGTGGTGCTGTTCATGAAGGGCAACCGCCTCATGCCCCAGTGTGGCTACTCTCAGCGCGCCCTCGAACTCATCAGCCAGTACGTCGAGGACTTCGAAACGGTCGACGTGTTGCCGGCAGTGGACGAGTTCCGCGACGCCCTCGAAGCCCACAGCGGGTGGGAGACGACGCCGCAGACGTTCGTCGACGGCGAGTTCATCGGCGGGAGCGACATCCTCGCCGAACTCGACGAACGGGGCGAACTCGAAGCCAAGCTCACCGTCGAGTGAGACGTGTTCGACGCCCAAGGCGAACAGCAGGTCATATAAGCACACGCCCCCTACACACAGGTAGACGGGCGTAGCGGTGCCACCTCGCCGAGAACAAACTATGTCAGGCCGCGTATATCGACTCCATTCGACACTCGAACTGCCACTCGAAGACGTGCAAGACTACTTCGAGGAGGACCCGGACCTCCCACCGGAAATTGCAGACGTCAACCTCACCCGACGCAACAACACGCTCATCCTCAAGGCCGTCGCCGAGGATGAGAACCTGAGCAAGTACACGCCGACGGCTCAGCTGAAAGCCAGCGTCACCGAGACGCGGGTGTACGAGGAAGAGCCACCTCGTGCCGGCGGGCCGTGGCAAGAGGAAGAAGAGGAGATTCCGTCCGAACTCGTCGAGTTCGCCTGCTTCAAGGGCGACCGCGAGACGGTGCTCCAGAACACCGCGCTCCAGTACCCGATGTTCCTCGTCCTGCGAGACATCGCGCGGATGTCAGAGAAGGGGACGCTCACAGCTATCGTCGAGGAGGACGACGAACTCGGAGCGACGCGCATCGTCGAGGGCGAAGACCGACCCGCGTCGGTCGAAGTCGTCGAGAACCCCAGCCAGTCACAGGCCGAGAAAAACGGCGTCAACTGGCGGGACAATCAGTTCATCTCGGACTGACGGTAGCTACCGCTTAGGTACTAAACAGCGCATCACCGGCGAACACCCGAAAATAGACGTTTTCGAGGTCGTCTGTGTCAGACTAGGAGGCGGTGTTGGAAGGAGCGTAGTGAGCCGCATAGAGATTTGTGTTCGAGCAGGCGTAAGCGACACTTCTGCCATTTGATTTGGTGCTGAGAGCAGGTAGTAGATATTTGTATGTCAATTGCATAGACGAATTCAATGGTTGAACCCGGAAGCCCGCTTGATATTTTGGGCTACGAAATTACCTTGTCCGAGTTTATGGAATCCATTTCCGAATTTGAGGATGCCTATGACCAATACGTAAAAGAACGACGTGCGAGTTCTGGATTTGATAAGCCTAATCGGATACCAACTCGATCCCTTGGCGGTTCTCACCCAATCCTATTACAGGTATACAACACACGGGAGGCTATTAACGAATTCTTCCGTACAGGGCAGTTGCCGATCAATGATCAAGTCCAAGATACAGTTACTGTTGGACGTGCACTCTCTAATTTGGAGACGACTCCTGTTATTGATCCAAGTGGTGATATTTTGAAACACGGTGTTGGAGATAGGTTCGCGGAGAGGCTCTGGAAAGAGGACGATTACTGGGACACGGTCTTTGAATTAGAGGTCGCCTCTACGCTTCAAGATGCCGGATTCGCTCCAAAATTGGTTGAAGAGGGCCAACAAACGGGTTCTGATGTAGTTATAAATTCTGGTGAACAGGATATTTGGTTAGAATGTAAGAGGAAAAGGCCAAAGCCAGAACCTGAGCGAGAACAGGAGGCTGCGATCAAAGAGATCGTTGATACAGTATACAATCGCGTGGATCTCGGAGAAGACAGCTTAGCTTTAGAGATCAGAGGACCGCGTCTATTGAGAGCGGATGATGTTGATGCAATCGCGTCTACGGCAACGGAGTTAGCTCAAAATAACGTACTCAAAACGAAAGTGAGTGAGACGGACAACTCTGAGTTTGAGGTTGAACTAGTTGATTACTATGAGGGAAGATGGGAGACAGATCTGCAACCCGAGTGGTTGGAGTTACTCCAGCAGTACGTGGATATATCAAACGTTGTGGATACCTTTGACCATCTAAACTATTCGATACGCCCGGGACAATCTTACGGACACGCGGAGGCACAGTTCAAAATACAAGATGGCCAGATGAGTGTGGTGAACGGCTACATGATTGGTGTAGAATGTTCGGAAGAGATTGATTACGTGGATTGGGTTATGGAGCCGATCAAGAAGGCCCGAAAGAAGCTTTCTGGTCATGCTCCGAGCGTGATTCTTGTTGATGTTCCCATCCAGAAGATAAACGAGATGGAGGATCTGCACACGACGGATCACAGGGGAAATCAGGTCACACAACAAAAGCGATTAGAACAGCGTATCAATGGCCAACTCGCAGATTCAGATACTATTAGCGGGATAGTTCTCACATCACAAGTGAATGAACAGTTCAGCCAGGGGCTTCAACAAGGACGGTTGGTCAAAGCACACTTCAATCATGATCCTGCTGTTGACCTCCCCGAGGAATTGAAAGTGTTCCTCCAAGGAGATTGACCGGGAGTCACACATTTGCTTGTGTGGTTAGTATATATCGTTTAGGACCTGTATCCTGAAAACTAGTTCATCCCGGACTAAAGTGCCTGAGCGTTAGGTACCAGTCGGTTCCGAGGGACGCTGGGCGGTTATTTCATCTCCTAAATCACTGACTTCTCCATTTAGGATGGGTTCCAGAGACCTTGCTTCCTTTCTGATCCCGACTGCTAGTTCTCCTGCACCGCTTACATCGTGTTCTTTCAGTATCTCCTCAATCTGCTCCTCGTCAGTATTACTGATCTGAGTAATATTTCCCAACTGTCTTTGGATGGATGGCTGGTGATGAATAATATCCTCCATTTGTTCCTCTGAAGCGTACGGTATAGCGAGCAGAGCGACATTCTCACGCAATTCTTCTTCCATCGAAATACGATCACTTCGGGCCAGTATACTGAGTAGGTCCTCTGTAGGCACGACAGGATCAGTATCGAAAAGTTCGTCTATAGTATTCATTTCAAATTGCCCTCCAGCATCACCTGCATTATCTTGGCCGAAAACCTGGCTGAGATCAACAATAGACAGTAACTCTAACTTGTATGTCAAGCTCTCACGCCCGCCAAGAACCTGATCACGAAACCATATCCCTAACTCCTCTCGGGAGTCTACGTCTTGGTCAATACTTCGCGGTGGGATAACCCGTGTCGCTCCGTGTAGTACCTTGGTGTCAAGCTTGTCCAATTGGTCACGGATAAACTGCTCATCTTCCTTAGTGTTCCATCCCTTATCCGAAGTGAAGTGAGTTAATACCAGGATCGGTGCTTTGAGAGGCTGGCCATACTTTTTGATGAGGTAATCTGTGTCAATACCTTCTCGATCTAAGACTCGCTTCAGGTTGCGGAGTCGTTGGCTTTTGAGTTGCTTCTTTTCGGCTGTCGTCTCCAACTCCTCTTTCAAGTCCTCCTTCTCTTCAAGAAGGCTGCCTATGGCCGATTCCAGCGTCCTAACCTCTTGATGTTTTTTCCAGCCAAAAGCTCCGCTTGCTACACTGAAGACGAATGACAAGAGGGTAATAGCGGTAGGAGCACCGATAATATATAGAGCAACAGCGATGATTATCAGAAGAGCTGCCCCTAAGTAAGCTATCTTCTCCCGCTCTATATCCATCTATTAAATCATAGTGGCATCTCACAGATAATGAACATTTGGCATCATGGTCTTTCAGAGGGCTCTCTTTGCAATAGGCACTCACAAATACTCGTGTTCAAGATTAGTGAGGAGAAGTAACAAATCACCGAAGCAACAGTAGCGAGTAGTTTTCTCTCACCGCTACTGAACCCCTCCCGCCGATTCCACATCGGACCCTTTAATCCGTCCCCCGCCGAGGGTAGCGTATGGGCTTTGGGAGCTACGACGAATCCGAGCAGAAGAACCAAGAGGTAGACGCAGACGACGACAGCGAGGGTGTCAGCGTTCGAGAGAACGACCACGAGGGCACTGTCTCGTTCGAAACGGACGCGTCGACCGACGACTTGGTCGGCCGTCTCGACGAGATGAAAGACGAGGACGACGACGAGTAGTCCACCCGCTCGATTTTTCGCGTCTCCCGACGGCTTCGATACTTCGTCCCGAGCGACCGCAGTCGAGAACCCGGCGCCGTCAGCGATAGTCGCAATCGCGTCGCATGTCAAAAGGCACTTTACGGTCGGTAATTACATGTAATTACACGATGAGCGAGTTCCCAGATTACCTCGACGTCGACTACACGGACGGCGAGGGCGAGTCGCCGGACGACTATCCGACGCTCGAAGACAAAATCGAGAAGGCAATCGAAGTCACCCGCATCGGGCTGGAGCAATACGAGAACCCTGCCGTCATGTGGACGGGCGGCAAGGACTCGACGCTCACCCTCTACTTCATCAAGGAAGTCGCCGAGCAGTTCGACCTCGAGACGCCGCCCGCGGTGTTCATCGACCACTACCAGCACTTCGACGCCATCCACGACTTCGTGGACCACTGGGCCGAGAAGTGGGACCTCGACGTCATCTACGCCCGCAACGAGGACGTGGGCGAGTACGTCGAGGCCAACGGCCTCACGCCCGGCGACGAGATTCCGATTTCGGAGCTCTCCGAGCACAACCAGCACCACGTCCGCAACATCCTCGAGTACGAGGACGACACCTTCCCGTTCCTGCTCGACACCTACGTCGGCAACCACCTGCTGAAGACCGTCGCGCTCAACGATGCGCTCGAAGAGTACGACATCGACGGCGTCATCTCCGGCGTCCGCTGGGACGAACAGGAGGCTCGCGCCGACGAGACGTTCTTCAGTCCGCGCCACGACCCTGACATCTACCCGCCCCACGACCGCATTCAGCCGATTCTCCAGTTCGCGGAGCGCGACGTGTGGGACGCCTTCTGGAACTACGTCGTCCCCGACACCGTCGAGGGCTTCCCGGACGAGGGCTACGTGCCCCAGAGCGCCGAGGACCTGCCCAACGGCCTGACGCAGGACGACATCCCCGTCAGCCCGAAGTACTTCGCCGGCTTCCGCTCGCTCGGCAGCGAAGTCAGCACCGAGAAGTCCGACGAAGAGCCCGCGTGGCTTCAGGACATCGAGAACACGACCGAACGCGCCGGCCGAGCCCAAGACAAGGAGGACCTGATGGAGCGCCTCCGCGACCTGGGCTACATGTAAGCAGTCGGTAGTCACTCTCGCCGCGCCGACTCGGCGAAATTCCGAGAGAAACACAGCCTCTAACCTTCTCCCCGTCGTAGCGTCCCCATGAGCGACGACTGGGTCAGCCTCTTTTCCGGCGGCAAGGACTCCTCGTGGGCGCTGTATCGCGCGCTCGAATCGGGGCGGGACGTGACGCGATTGGTGACGGTCCACCCCGGCGACGACTCTTACATGTACCACGTCCCGGCGACGAATCTCGCCTCTCTCGCCGCCGAGAGCATCGGCATCGACCTCCTCGAAATCACGCCCGACGACTTGGGCGCCGAAGCCGCGACGGACGCGAGCGCACAGGGCGACGCCGAACTCGAACCGCTGGAGGCCGCGCTTCGCGAACTCGCTGCCGACGGCCTCACCGGCGTCACCGCTGGCGCCGTCGAGAGCGAGTTCCAGACCAGTCGCATCGAAGCCATGTGTGACCGACTGGGCGTCGACCTCTACGCCCCACTATGGCAGCGCGACCCCGTGACGCTCGCGGAGGAGATGCTCGACGCTGGCTTCGAGATTCGCATCGTCCAAGTCGCCGCCGCGGGCCTCGACGAGTCGTGGCTGGGGCGGCGTCTCGACGCCGACGCGCTCGCGGAGTTGGTCGACCTCAACGACACGTACGGTGTCCACCCTCTCGGCGAGGGCGGAGAGTTCGAGACACTGGTGACCGACGCACCGCACATGGCCCGACCCATCGAACTCGAGTGGGAGCGAGTGTGGGAGGGGTCGCGGGGCCACCTCAGAATTACGGACGCTCGCTTGGGTTAATCGCCGTTCGTCATCGTCGAGTGGGCGCCGATGAGTGCGTCCGCGAGGTCGAGGTTCTCGACGCGCGTCTCCTCATCGATAATCGACCGGCGCACGTCAGCGTCGCGGATGGTCGCGTTCGGGAAGACAACGGTGCGTTCGAGCGTCGAGTTCTCCACCTCTGCGCCGTCCATCACGTGGACGTTGCCGTGGAGTTCGCTGTCGGTGACCGTCGCGTCCGGGTGGACGCGCACGTCGCCGTCGAGGTGCCACGCCACCGCGTCGAGGTAACTCTCCGGCGTCCCGATGTCGAACCACGCGCCGTCGAAGGTGAAGGCGTGGACGGGCTGTCGGGACTGAATCCACTGGATGAACCACCCCGGTTCGTCGGGGTTCTCGCCCGCGTCGAGATACTCGTCGAAGAGCGGTAGCGTCTCCGCCGGGAACGCGTAGCAGGCGATGGAGACGAGCGTACTCTTCGGGTCGTCGGGTTTCTCCTGAAAGTCGACGACGCGGTCGCCGTCGAGGTCGACGAGGCCGTACGACCGCGCCCGGTCTTTCGAGCCCACGTCGTACGCGGCCAGCGCGGGGGTCTCCTTGGCTTCGAAGAAGTCGACGAACTCCGCCACGTCGAAACTGATGAGGTTGTCACCGGCGATGACGACGAGGTCCTCGTCGACGTTCTCACGGTCGATGAGCTGTGCGAGCGCACCGACGACGCCGAACTTCTCGTCTTCGCCCGTCGTGTCCTCGACGGAGAGCGTCGGCTTCTCGAATCCGCTGTCGTCGAGATAGGTGGCGAACTCGTCGGCGAATCGCTCGTTCGTGCTGACGTAGACTTCAGAGATACGGTCGTCCGCTTCCAGGTCCTCGAAGACGGTGTCGATGACGGTCGACTCCCCGACAGGGAGGAACATCTTGGGCCGATGTTTGGTGATTGGCCAGAGGCGAGTCGCATACCCTCCCGCCAGGACGATAGCCTTCATACCCCACCCGACCGACCACAGCGCTAAGTTCTTTTTGTATCCGGCGGGGTGGCAAGGGATTTGTCGCCGCCCGCGCAACGTCCGGCATGGAGTCGACGACACGGGAACGCATCGCCGAGGTGCTTCGCGAGGGACCGGCGACGGCGAGCGAACTCTCGACCCGGGTCGGAACGGCCCGGTCTGCCGTCTACGACCACCTGCACCACGTCTCGCAGTCCATCGGCGACGACGAGGAGATGCTGGTCTCGCCGCCCACCTGTCGGGACTGCGGTTTCGACGGCTTCGACGACCCGATCAACGAACCCTCGAACTGCCCCGAGTGCCGGAGCGAGAACATCGACGAACCAGCGTTCCTGATCGACTAGTCTTCCAGGTGGCAGGCGCGCTCCCTGACCCCGCCGAACGCCTCGTAAAGTTCGTCGGCGGCGGCACCCGCCCGCCCGGCGAGCAAGGCATCGATGGCGTCGCCCACCGCACGCTCGGCGTCGCCGTCCGATACCGGGTCGGGAAGGCGGAAGGCCGCCCGAACCGCCAGTCGGTCCACCTCGCCGGCGCGGTCAGCCTCGTTCGCACACCGCCGTTCGAGGTGGTCGCGAACCGTCGCCTCGTCGGCGTCGACGCGCGTCGCGACCCACACGCGAAGCCGCTTGATTGCCGCCCACGTCTCGCTGTCGACCGCCCCCGTTGCCGGGGCGAGGTCGGGACGCTCGCGCCGACACACGGTCGGGAAGGCGTCCGCGAGGCGGTCGGCGGCCCCGTCCACGTCGTCCGCGACCAGGCTGTCGAGGGCATCCGCCACGGCCGCCTCCGCCTTTCGGTCCGACAGCGTCGCGGGCACGCCGAACTCCTCGCGAATTGCGGCCCGAACCGCGTCGGGGTCGGCGGCCGCGGGGTCGTCGTCCGCCGCCGCGTACGTCCGGGCGGCCTCGACGTCGACGCCGTCGGCGAGCACTCGCAGGCGGAAATCAAGCACCGCTCGCCACGTCTCGCTATCGAGGTCGTAGTCCTCGTCGGGAATTACCTCGGGGCAGCGAGTGTGGAACCGACACCCCGGCGGCGGGTCGGACGGACTCGGCACGTCGCCCGTGAGCGTCGTGCCCTGCCCCCGACGGCGGGGGTCGGCCACCGGCGTCGACCCCAAGAGCGCGCGGGTGTAGGGGTGGCGCGGGTCCTCGAAGAGCTCCTCGGTCGGCGCCGTCTCGACGATTTCGCCGAGGTACATCACCGCCACTCGGTCACAGATTTCGCGGACGACGCCGAGGTCGTGACTGATGACGACGAGTGCGAGTCCGAACGACTGCTGGAGGCGGTCGATGAGGTCGAGGATGTCCGCCTGCACGCTCACGTCCAGCGCGCTCACGGGTTCGTCGGCGACTATCAGGTCGGGGTTACAGACCAGCGCACGCGCCAGTCCCACGCGCTGTTTCTGCCCGCCGGAGAGCTCGTGGGGGTAGCGGTCCACGTCCGCGGCGTCGAGGCCGACGCGTTCGAGGAGGTCCGCGACGATGCGCCGCCGTCGCTCCCGGTCGCGCACGCCGTGGATTTGCAGGGGTTCGGCGACCGACTCGCCGATACTCATTCGCGGGTCGAAACTCGACGTGGGGTCCTGAAACACCATCTGCGCCCGGCGCCGAAAGCGCGTTAGCGCCCGGTCGTCGTAGTCGGTCACGTCCTCGCCGTCGAAGACGACGTGCCCGTCGGTCGGTTCTTCGAGGCGGAGCGTCGCCCTCGCCGCCGTCGATTTGCCACACCCCGACTCGCCGACGAGGCCGAGCGTCTCCCCCCGGTCGACGGTGAAGCTGATGCCGTCGACGGCGCGGACGCGACCCACCTCCTTCCGGAGGACGCCCTCCGTCACCGGGTAATGTTTCGTCAACCCCTCCACGTCGAGGAGCGGTCGGGTCACGACTGGCCCTCCCCGCCCCCGTCGGTCAGGCGCGTCTCCCGGTCGTCTCGAACTACCGAGGGGTCGCCGCCGGGTTCGTAGTGGACACACGAGACGACGTGGTCGGGGTCGTCGTCGGCCGCACAGGCGGGCGGTTGCTCGCCCTCCGAACACGCGTCGACGGCGTACGAACACCGGGGGTGGAACCGACAGCCGTCGGGCGGGTCCGTCGCCGGCGGGAGCGTCCCGCCGATGGCGGCGCCCTCGCCGCGACCCGGCAGACACTCCAAGAGCGCGCGGGTGTAGGGATGGGACGGCCGCTCGAACACGTCGAAGACGCCGCCGCGTTCCATCACCTTCCCGGCGTACATCACGACCACCCGGTCCGCGACTTCCGCGACGACACCGAGATCGTGGGTGATGAGCAGGATGCTCATGTCGAACTCGTCTTGGAGTTCGCGGAGGAGGTCGAGAATTTGGTTCTGGATGGTCACGTCAAGCGCCGTCGTGGGTTCGTCCGCGATGAGGAGGTCGGGACTGGTGGCGAGCGCCATCGCCAGCGAGACGCGCTGTTTCATCCCGCCCGAGAACTCGTGTGGGTAGTCGTCGAATCGCCGGGTCGCCTCCGGAATCCCCACGCGGTCGAGAAGGTCGATGGCCCGCGACCGGGCGGCGGGTTCGTCCACGTCCTCGTGGAGACGAATCGCTTCGACGATTTGCCAGCCGACGGTGTAGACGGGGTTGAGCGCCCCCTGTGGGTTCTGGAAGACGTGCGCGATGCGGTCGCCGCGGAGCGAGCGGAGTTCGGCGTCGGAGAGCGTCGTCAGGTCGCGGCCGTCGAAGACGATTTCGCCGCCCGCAATCTCGCCGGGCGGCGTCCGGATGAGTCGGGTGATTGACTCGCCGGTGACGGTCTTGCCGCTCCCGGACTCGCCGACGAGACAGACCGTCTCGCCGCGGTCGACGTCGAAACTGACGCCGTCGACGGCGCGGACGAGTCCCTCGTCGGTGTGAAAGACGGTGCGCAGGTCACGGATAGAGAGTAGTGGCTCGGTCATGTCTCCTGTCGGGGGTCGAGCGCGTCACGGAGCGCGTCGCCCATGAAGTTGAACGCGAGGATGGTCGTAAAGAGGAACACGCCGGGGAATGTCGATACCCACCACGCCGTCGAGAGGTCGCTCCGCCCGGTGGCGATGACCTGCCCCCACGAGGGGACGGTCGGGTCGCCCAGCGAGAGGAAGGAGAGCGACGCCTCGAAGAGGATGAAGCCCGGAATGAGCAGCGTCGCGGCGGTGATGACGCTGTTCGAGACGTTCGGCACGAGATGCCGGCGGATGATGTAGAGCGTCCCGCCGCCGGCACCTCGGGCGGCGGTGATGTACGCCTCCTCTGCTCGCTGGAGCGCTTCGGAGCGAACGAGTCGCGCAATCGACCCCCAGCCCGTCAGCCCGAAGATGACGATGAACATGAACAGGCTCCCGCCGAAGAGGTAGGTGAGCAAGAGATAGAGGAAGAAGGCGGGGAAGACGAGTTGGATGTCGACGTAGCGCATCAGGAGTTCGTCGACCAGTCCGCCGCCGTAGGCGGCGACGGTGCCTACCGTCGTCCCGATGGTGATGACCAGCAGGGTAGAGATGAGACCGACCTTCATGCTCACCTGCATCCCGTAGACGACGAGGACGAGGATGTCCTTCCCGTCGCCCGTGGTGCCGAGGGGGTGGGCCATCGTCCCCTGACACCGCCCGTCGACGACGGACCCGATACAGTTCACGGGCACCGTCGAATCCACGCTCGTGAAGGCCGGCGGCTGGTAGGCTTGTTCGAGCGCGAGCGTCGGCTTCTCGAGGACGAGCGGCCCGATGACGCCGATGCAGAAGACGACGAGCAGGTAGACGAGGCCCACCACCGCCATCCGGTTCTTCCGAAATTCGCGCCAGTAGTAGGCGGTCAGTCGCCGGTTCGTACAGAGCGGGACGATGGCGTAGAAGCCGAGTGCGAGTAGGGTCGCCACGAACAGCCAGTCGAGTTGCGTGACGTTCCACTCGACGGGTTCGGTAATCGTCGGCCGGTTCGCGGGCAAGACGAGGTAGTCGTAGCAGAAGGCGGCGACGAGTGCGAGGCCGGTCAGCGCCGCCGCCCAGTCGCGTCGCGAGAGCGTCGCCAGCCGAGTATCCGTCTCCGACCAGTCGATGGATTCGAAGGTGTCCTCGCTCATCAGCGATCACCGTAGTCGATTCGCGGGTCCAACACGGTGTAGGCCACGTCCTGTATCAAATTGCCGATGACCGAGACGAACGTGAAGATGAGCGTCGTCCCCAACACGAGCGACGTGTCCTGTGCGAGGATGGCGTTGTACGAGAGCTGGCCAAGCCCGGGGATACCGAAGACGACTTCCACGAGGTACGACGCCGCGAGGAAGATGCCGAGGATGTCGCCGACGAGGATGGTCATCAGCGGCACCGCCGCCGGGCGCAGGATGTGTCGCGTGAGGATGCGGAACTGGCTCGCGCCCTTGGATTTCGCCGTCTTGACGAACTCGCTCTCGACGTACTCCAGCGCCTCCGCTCGCGAGTACCGCATGATGCCCGCGATGGTACCCGTGACCAACACGATGACGGGCAAGACGAGCTGGCGCGCCATCGCGAGGCTCAGGAAGGGCACGTCGGAGTCGAACACCACCGGGAACCAGCCCAGCTGGACGCCGAAGACGAGGAGGAGGATGATGGCGAACCAGAAGTTGGGGATGGCGTAGCCGAAGAAGGCGACGAAGGTTGCGGCGTAGTCCGTCTTCGTGTACTGGTTCGTGGCCGAGTAGAGGCCGATGGAGAGTCCGAGCAGAATCGAGAGAATCGTCGTCGGAACCGAGTAGATGGCCGTGTAGGGGAGTGCGCTGGCGATGGCGGTACTGACTGGTTGGGAGCGACTCTGTGACCACCCCCAGTTGAGCGTCGCCATGTTGACCATGTACTCGCGGTAGCGCGCCCACGGCGAGCGGTCGAGGCCGCGCCGTGCTTCGAAGGCCTCCTCCGCGGCTTCGGCGGACCCCCCGCTTGACGCCGCCTGGAACTGCATCTGCTCGGCCGCCGGGTTCGGCGTAATCGCGAGCAACCCCCAGGTAGTCGAGAGGATGAGAAACGTGGCGACAACCGACCACAGTACCCGCCGAACCACGTACCAGCGCATGCTCACCGGTCGCCTCGACCCCCGCTCACGCGAAGTACCATGTTTGAGAGTCCCACACCGTGTTGAACTCGTCGGCGTAGCCCCGGACGTTGTCGGCGTAGCCCGTCACTTCCGAGGGCATCGTGAGGAAGCCGAAGGGCTGTTCCTCGCTAATGAGGCCGAACGCCCGCCCGAACAGCTCTTTCCGGCGCTGTTCGTCTGTCGTCGCCGACGCCTGTTCGTACAGCGACGCGATGTCCGCGTCGGGGTAGTAGCCGTAGAAGTTGATGCCGCCTCGCTTCTCGAAGAAGCCCTTGCTGGAGGCGGGCGTGAACGGATACGTGTTGAACTGGAGGTTGATGGACATATCCCACGGTTCGGCGCTGGTGGCCACGTCGCGCGGACCGCCGTTGAAGACGCCCGCGCTCCACTCGGGGTCGGTCCCCTCCGGGGGCGACGTCTCCACGTAGTTGCTCTGGAACGTTGACGAGGAGACGGCCTGTGGTTGGACGTCGATGCCGGCGTTCTCGCCGAACTCTTGCGCGACGAACTCGGCGACGGTTCCCTCGGTCGGTTGTCCGGAGTCGTAGTATATCGAGAGCGACACCTGTTCGCCCGACCCGTCGACGAGTCGCTCGCCGTCGTAGGCGTATTCGGTATCGGAGAGAGCGGATTCGAGACGGGTGCGCGTCGCTTCGGGGCCGTACCGGTCACCGACGCCGAACTCCTCCACCTCGCTGTCGTCGTACCACTGTGACCACTGGGGCTGCATGGTCTGGGCGACCTGTCCGTAGCCCCGCAGGACGTTCTGAATCACCATCTCCTTGTCAACGGCGAACGCGAGCGCTCGCCGGACGGCCTTCGAGCGGAACGGTTCCCAGCCGTTCGCCCGCATGTTGTAGACCAGAATCTGCGCGAACGGTTGCGGGGCGACGTTGACGTTGACGTTCGGGAGGTTCTCGAACCGCGTCGCCTTGTCCGGTGGGATGCCCGCCGAATCGACTTCGCCTGATTCCAGCGCACCGAGGCGCGTACTCTCCTCGCTGATGACTCTGAGGACCTGTTCGTCGAAGTACGGCGCTTCTCGGAATCGCTCGGGAATCCCGTCCACGTCGTGCAGGTAGTAGTCGTCGTTGCGGGTGACGGTGTAGCGGGCTGACCGCTCCCACGAGTCGTACGTGTACGGGCCCAGATTGCCCGTGTATGCCAGCGTGTTGAGTTCCTCGTCCTGCTGGAGTCCCTCGGTGTCCTGGTCGGGGACGTACTTCTCCAGGATGCCCTTGGGGATGCACAGCTGTCGCCACAGGACTGGCTTGAACGGGAACGAGGGGTCCACCTCGAACAGCTGGATTTCGAACGTCCGTGTGCCCGTCTGCTCAACGGGGATGGGTTCGCGCTGGCCGGAGTCGGGGTTCATCCGGAACCACGAGTCGGCGTTGGGGTAGCCGCTCCAGTTGGGTTGGGCCTGGAAGACGTTTTTAATCATGTAGACCCAGTCCTCGGCGGTCATCTGCCCGTAGCCAGCGCCCCATTCGAGGTTCTCGCGGAGTTCGATTTCGTAGACGCGTCCGTCGTCGGTGGAGTAGTCGGCCCAGAGCGGGAAGATTTCCCGGTTGGGTTTAATCGCCCACATCCCGTCGAGTGTGGCGGTGACGTACGACCCAGACGTGGAGTCGGCGATGGTCAACCAGTTGAGCGACTGCGCGTCGACGCTGGACGCCGAAACGTACGTGCCCTGGACGCTCCGGTCCGTCGTCGACTCACCGCCGCTCCCGCCCCCCGAACAGCCGGCGAGGCCGGCGACACCCGTCGCCCCGAGGAGCCGCAACACGTCCCGCCTCCGTCGTCCCCGACGACCCGCCGTGCCCGAATCGCTTCGGCGGTCGTTACCAGACGGCATACCATGTCACTACGGCGGTGCCCACTAATACCCATCGGTCAGGCAAGAATCGCCCGACGCCGCCAGCATATCGCGGTGACGGCGCGGCGGGCGGCGACTATCCGTCGCCGTGCGGGTCGGTGATGATGACTTCGCCGTCCTCGACGGTGACGTTGATGAGCGTCTTGACACTGTAGCCAGCGTCGTCGAGTTCGTTCGGGCCGGACTTCTTGATGACCGCCACCACGTCGGTCACCTCGGCGCCGATGTGTTCGAGAGCGTCGAGAATCGCCTTCATCGTCCCGCCCGTCGAGAGCACGTCGTCGAGGACGAGCACTCGGTCGCCAGCCTCCACGTCGTTGATGTACATCTCGCTCTCGGAGTAGCCGGTCTGGGCCGCGAGCGACACCTCGCCCTCGAGGCCGTACTGGCGCTTCCGAATGACGACCAGCGGAATGTCGGTCATCAGCGAGACGGCAGTCGAGATGTGGATGCCCATCGCCGCCGGCGTGACGATTTTGTCCACGTCTTCGAGGTCCGCCTTGCGGATGATTTTGATGACGATTTCTCGCAGGAGTTCGGGACGAAGCATCGGCACCCCGTCGCTGACGGGGTGAACGAAGTATTCGTAATCCCCTTTCTCGATGATCGGCGCATCGAGGAGGGACTGCCGCAACTGGTCCATGCCAGCCGTATCCGGTGTCTGGAATAAAATCTGGCGATTCGTCATCTCGGCGCCTGCGTCCGCACCAACACCGTCGTCGTGCCGCCGTCGGCGCTCGTCCACACGACGCGGACCGTCTCGCCGTTCCAGGTCGCATTGCCGCTCTCGTCCTCGTGGGTGAGCGTGATGCTCGTGCCGGTGGTGATGGGGCCGTCGACGGACTCCCAGCCGGCGCCGGTGAGCAATCCCGAACTCACCCGCGTCTCCAGCGTCTCGTCGGTGGGGATGGTGTTGCCGCCGCGGTACGTTATCGTCACCGTCGAGTCGTCGAAGTCGATGTCGAACGACGACTGCGGCGTCGCCTCGACGTTCTGCCCGATGTCGAAGACGAACACGCCGAGCGTCCCGGCGATGATGATGGTGAGTGCGACGAGGAGGAGGGCACCGGTCGCCTCGCTCTGTGCGCGTCCGTCGCTCCCCCACCCACGAAGTCGCATAACCGAATATCAGTCGCTCGGCCGACAAAAAGATACAGGGCGCCCGTTGCCGAGACGCCTCACACCACGCCGAGCCACGCCAACACGCCCGCAAGCACGACCATCAGGATGAAGATGCTGCTCCCGATGTTCGCCCGCAACCGCGAGAGTTCGGTCGGGTCGGCGCGGAAGGCTATCGCACGCTCGACGACGCCGACGACGGCGCGGTCGACTGCCGCGTACGTCTCCGTCACGGCGTGGACGACGGCCCGCGTGCCGTAGAAGGCCAGCGGGTTGTACACCGCGTCGATGTCGGGGACGCGGCCGACTTTCGACAGCGGCTTCTTGAGGACGACGAAGCCGACGACGCCCGCCGCCGCCAGCGCGAGTCCCTCACCCACGTGGCCGAGGGTGAACGTGTGGAATTCGTAGGCGCCCTCAAGCGGCAGGATGGCGAAGAGGGCGTCGGGGACGACACCGAAGAAGACCAGCAGGACGGCCACGGAGCCCATCGCAACCTGCTGGATTCGGGGTGCCTGCGACACCGACGCCTCGCCCTCGTACGGCCCGTGGAGGAAGGCGTAGTAGCCGAACTTGATGAACGAGAGGAAGGTGCCGACGCCGCCGAGGAGGAGGAGATACCAGAGCGCGTCGAGGTGTTCGTGATGGGCGGCGCCGATGACCATCCCCTTGCTGACGAAGCCGTTGAAGCCGGGGAAGCCGGCGATGGCCAGCGCCGCGATGGTGAACGCGGCGGCGGTGACGGGCATCTTCCGCGCCAGTCCGCCGAGGTGTTTCAGGTTCTCCTCGCCCGTCTGGTAGACGACGGCGCCCGCCGTCATGAACAGGAGGCTCTTGTAGAGGATGTGGTTGAAGACGTGGCCGAACGCCCCCGCGGTGGCGAGGGCGGTGCCGATGCCAACCCCCGCGACCATGTAGCCGACCTGCGACTGGATGTGATAGGAGAGCAGGCGGCGCATGTCGTTCTGGAGGAGGGCGGCACCGGCGCCGAAGACGGCCATCGCGCCGCCCATGTACGCCACCCAGAGGTTGCCCTCGGGGAACGCGCGGTACATGACGTAGACGCCCGTCTTGGTCGTGTAGACACAGAGGAAGACGCTCGCCGCGATGTGGGGCCGTGGATAGGTGTCGGGCAGCCACGCATGCAGGCCGATGAAGCCCACGTTGACGCCGATACCGATGGCCATGAGCACCTGCGGAATCGTCCCCGCCATGCCGCCGGGTGCGGCGCTCAGGAGGAACGACCCCACCTCGACGTAGTGCCACGCCACCGCCGCGAGGACGAGGCTCCCGCCAATGCCGTGGAGGAGCGCGTATCGGAAGCCCGCACGGATGGCTTTCCCGCCGTAGTGCCAGACGAGAATCGTGCTCGTGACGGCCATGGCTTCGAGCCAGACGGCCATGGTCAGCCAGTCGCCGGCGAAGACGGCGCCCAGACTCGACCCGACGTAGGTGAGCGCGTACGCCGTCTGGTGGTTGTTCGCCTCCGTCGCCCACGAGTAGGTGACGGCGACGGTGGCGATGAAGGCGAAGACGAGGCCGACGACCCGCGAGAAGGGGTCGACCATGAAGAAGACGGCGTCGAAGCCGAACAGCTGGCCCGAGAGGTGGGTGCCCGCGGGAGCGACCCAAATCCAGACGGTGACCAGCGCCGTCGTGAGAGCGCCGAGCAGGTGGCCGAGCCGACGCCCGGCGAGTCCCGTCGCCAGCGCCGCCGCGAGGACGAGGATGCCAGGCGGGAGCGCGGTGAGCGGACCAGCCATCAGACGTGCACCCCCGTCGCCGCCGCGACGATGACCTCGATGAGTCGGAGGAACACCGCCGTCCGCGGGATCACGCCGAGGACGACGGCCCCCGTCATGGCCGCGAGAATCGGGCCGAGCATGAACCACGTGCTCTCGCCGCCGCGCCACCCACGACGCTCCCAGCCGTCGGCCGGCGGGCCGCCGTGATGGCCGTCGTGTTCGTCCGCTTCACCGTGTCCGCCGTCGGTCACCGCGCCCGTGTCGTGGTCGTCGTGCTTGGGCAGGATAGAGCGCTCCTCGCCGCCGAGCGAGAACTCGATGAGCGGCTTGGCGTCGGCGGCGTCCTCGCTCTCGAAGAACGCCTGATAGAACACGGGCCAGAAGTACGCGATGTTGAGGATGCCCGACAGGAGGAGGATGACGGCGAAGACGGCCTGTCCGGCGTCCACGCTCCCGATGAGGAGATACCACTTGCTGACGAAACCGGCGACGAGTGGGATGCCGGCCATGCCCGCGGCGGCGACGCCGAACGCGAGCATCGTCAACGGCATCCGCTTGCCGATGCCCGCCATCTCGCTGATGTCGTCGGTGTGGGTCTCGACGTGGATGGCGCCCGCGGTGAAAAAGAGGGTGAGCTTCATGAACGCGTGAGCGGGGATGTGGAGGAGGCCGCCGACGATAGAGTGCGGGTTGAGGATGGCGATGCCGAGGACGATGTAGGAGAGCTGCGACACCGTCGAGTACGCCAAGCGGCGCTTGAGGTTGTCCTGTCGGAGCGCGATGATGCTCGCGATGAGCAGCGTCGCGGCGGCGACGACGGCCAGGGGAAGCCCCATCCCGAGCGAGCCAGTCAGGTCGACGCCGTACACGTCGAGGACGACGCGCGCGATGCCGAAGATACCGCTCTTGACGACGGCGACAGCGTGGAGCAGGCCGGAGACGGGTGTCGGCGCCACCATCGCGTCGGGGAGCCACGAGTGAAGCGGCATGAGCGCCGCCTTCACGCCGAAGCCGACGATGAGGAGGGTGAACGCCGCCCGCGCGAGCATCGGGTCGGCGGTGGCGAGGCCGGCGATGCCGCCGGCGGTGAACGACGTCGTGCCGGCCATCGTGGCGACCATGACGGTGCCCGCGAGGACGGCCACGCCGCCGCCGAAGGTGTAAGTGAGGTACTTCCGACCGGCGGCCCGCGCTTCGGGCGTCTCGTCGTGGGTGACGAGCGGGTACGTCGCCACCGTCAGGAGTTCGTAGAAGACGAACAGCGTGACGAGGTTGGAGGCGAAGGCGACGCCGAGAGCGGCGGCGACGCTCGCGGCGAACGACGCGAAGTAGCGCGTCTGGGCGTGTTCGGAGAGGCCGCGCATGTAGCCGATGCTGTAGAAGCTGGTGACGAGCCAGAGGAGGCTCGCGACGGTGGCGAAGAGGAGGCCGAGCGGGTCGGCCTGCAAGGAGAGTTCGACACCAGCGACGAGGAAGCCGAAGGAGGCCACCCGCGTCGTCCCGGCAATGGCGCCGGGAAGCATGCTGGCGACGACGACGAACGCACTCGCCGCCGCAAGCACCGTCCACGCCTCGCGGAGGTTCGGCCGCCTGCGAGAGGCGAGAATCGGTACGATGGCGAGCGCCGCGATGGCGATTGGGAGCGCCGGTCTGAGTGAGGCGATTTCTGTCATGGCGAGAGGAGGCTATCGAGGGTCGGTTCGAGGATTGTCTGGAGGTCGGTGACGGCGAGGCCGAGGACGATGGCGACGACGGCTGCGCCCACGACGAGGGCGACGAGGCTCCGCGGGGGTGTCGTCGGGAGGAGGTCATCGCCTAAGCCGCCGTCCGCCGCGGCCACGTCGCGCGCCGCCGCCGGCGCGACGTACATCCGCTCGATGACGCGTGCGAAGTACGCGAGCGTCAGGAGCGTCGACCCGAAGATGACGACGGCGACGGGCCACGCCCCGGCCTGCACCGCGCCGAGGGCGATATACCACTTGCCGGCGAAGCCGACGGCGGGCGGGATGCCCACCATCGCGAGCATGAGGACGGCGCTCGCGCCCCCGAGCACGGGGTAGCGGTCGGCGAGGCCGGCGTACTCGTCGACCGTCTTCGCGCCGAGCACGTCGTCGACGGTGCCCGCAGTGACGAACAGCCCACCCTTCATAATCGCGTGCCCGACGAGGTGGACGATAGCGCCGAAGACGGCGGCGCGCGTGCCGATGGCGAGGCCGACGACGACGAGGCCGTACTGCGAGACGGAGGAGTACGCGAGCATCCGCTTGATTTCCGACTGGGCGACGGCGAGGACGCTCCCGACGACGATGCTCACGCACGCGAAGACGATGAGTGCCGTCCGCGCGACGGGCACCGCCTCGAAGAAGGCGGGCGTGTAGACGGTGTAGACGAGTCGCAGGAGTGCGTAGCCGGCAACCGTCGAGACGAGCGCGGCGATGAGCGCACTCACGCTGTCCGGGGCATCGTTGTACGCGTCGGGTTGCCACGTGTGGAGCGGGAACAGCGCCGTCTTGGTCGCGAGGCCGACGACGATGAAGCCGAAGGAGGCGAGCACGAGCGTCGAGTCGTAGCCCGCCTCCGCGAGCTTGACCGACAGGTCGGCCATGTTGAGCGTGCCCGTCGCGACGAGGGCGTAGCCCACGCCGAGCAGGTAGAGCGACGCGGCGACGGTGCCGAACATGAGGTACTTGAGCGCCGAGACGGCCGACCGTCCGGTGCCGGCGCTCGCGACGAGGGCGTACGTCGCCAGCCCCGAGATTTCGAGGAAGACGTAGAGGTTGAACACGTCGCCGGTGACGGCCATCCCCGACAGCCCGGTGACCAACAGCAGGTACTCCGTGTAGAACGGCGTCCCGCTGGGGTCGTCCCGAATCGCGTACACGAGGATGGCGAGAGAGACGACGGCGACGAGGGTGACGACCACCGCCGACAGGCCGTCAACGACGAGTTCGATGCCGTAGGGCGCGACGAACCCGCCCACCTCGGTCGAGAGCGGGCCGTTGGCGATGGCGTCGGTGCCGATCCACACGGCGAGGACCGTCTGGACGGCGAGCGTGCCGCCGGCGACGGCGGGCGGGCCGCGCTCGCTCGCCAACCCGGTGGCGACGGCGAGCACCGCGCCGAGCATCGGGACGGTGACCAACAGCGGGACGAACGCATCAGTCATCGGCTCGCACCTCCGCGAGGGTGTCCTCGTTGACCGTGCCGTAACTCCCGTAGATGCGGATGACAAGGCCGAGGGCGACGGCGGTCAGGCTCACCCCGACGACGATGGCCGTCAGGATGAGGACGTGCGGAAGCGGCGAGACGAAGGGGCCGCCACCGCCGCCGCTCTGGACGACGGGCGACTCGCCGCCGGTGCGGAACGCCGACGAGATGAAGAACACGAAGATGCCCGTCTGGAAGACGTTCAGGCCGATTATCTTCTTCACGAAGTTGTCGCTCTCTATCATGACGTACGCGCCGATGGCCAACAGGGCGACCACGACGAGGTACGTGTACTTCGTCGTCAGTAGTTCTATCATTCAGCGGTCCTCCTCCCCCGGTTCGGTGGCGTCGTACGCGCTGTCGAGGCCCGTCCCCAACAGGAAGAAGAGGCCGGTGATGACCCCGGAGACGACGACCCCGATACCGAGTTCGACGAGTTCGATGCTGTATTTGCTGCCATGGTGAATCGGGTAGAGCGTGAATTCGAGGAACGTCCCGCCGAAGGCGTAGGAGCCGAAGCCCACGAGAAGGAAAGTCCCGAGGCCGCCGAGGACGAGCGCCGCGAGCTGTTCGTTTCGAAGATAGGCCGCGATGGGTTCGATACCGTACGCGAACCCGAGCATGACGACTGTCGTCGCGGCGATGACACCGCCCTGGAAGCCGCCACCCGCGGAGCTCGCACCGTGGAACATCACGAACAGGCCGAGGGTGAGCACGAAGGGGGCAATCACCCGAACGGTCGTCATGATGATGGTGCTCTCGACGTAGGGCGGGCGCTCCTCGCCGGGGCGGGAGAGCTGGCCTTCCAGTTCGTCGTCGGATTGGTCGTCTCGTTCGCTCATACGAATTCCTCCTGCCGGAGCACGAGCAACATCGCGATGCCGGCTGCGAAGACGACTGCCGCCTCGCCGAGGGTGTCGAACCCGCGGTAGCCGACGAGGATGGCGGTCACGACGTTGGTCACGCCCGTCTGGTCGTAGGCGTTGTCGAGGTAGTACTGGCTCACCTCGCCGCCGAGGACCGGCGTTCCACCGGCGCCCATCGCCGGGAGCGCCGGCACCGTCGCGCCGACGGTGACGACGATGGCGACGACAGCCAGTCCGGACCGGAGGCTGACGCCCTCGAAGCGCTCCGAGCGCGAGACGGTGGTTCGCGCGATGGTGAGCAAGAAGAGGACGGTGGTGATGCCCGCGCCGACCGCTGCCTCGGTGAGCGCCACGTCGGGCGCGCGGAGGAACGACCAGAGGACGGCGACGCCGAAGCTGTACCCCGCGAAGGCGACGATGCTGGCGACCACGTCACGAAGGAGCGCCGCGGCCAGCGCGCTGCCGACCATGAACACGAGGACGGCAGCGACGAGGAACTCGGCGCTCATTCCTCGCCCTCCAACTCGTCGCCCGCCGGTTCGACCTCCTGCTCTTTCGCGGCCCGGGCGATGGCGTGGGCCGCGGTCGGACTCGTCACGAACAGGAAGACGAGCAGGAAGACGAGCTTCAGCGACTCGGTGCGGAGTCCCAGGACGAGCGCAATGCCCGCGAGCGAGAGCACCGACCCCAGCGTGTCGCTCTTTGAGGCGGCGTGGAGCCGCGAGTAGAGGTCAGGCAGCCGGATGATGCCGACCGTCGCGACGAACCCGAAGAAGGTGCCGACGACGACCAACACCGCAGCGAGCGTCTCCAGCGGCGTCATATGACGCCACCCCACTCGACGGTGAACTTCGAGACGGCGATGCTCATGACGAAGTTGAGCAGGGCGTAGACGAGCGCCACGTCCAGGTAGCCGTACTCACCGAAGGCGACGCTCACCAGCGCGATGACGATGACCGTGTTCGTCCCCACCACGTTGATGGCGACGATGCGGTCCTGCGTGGTCGGGCCGCGGACGACCCGGTACAGCAACACGACGGCGAAGGTGGCGAACGCGCCTGCGGCGAGGAGGAGAATCGTCGACAGCGTCGACGAGACGGCTACCTCGCTGCCGCCGCCCGCGGCGAGGGGTACGGGCAACATTAGGTCTCACCCTCCGTGGTGTCCTCGTCTCGGGCGAGTCGTTCGCGGGGCGACGCGATGCGCGCCGACTCCCGGCCGTAGAAGACGAAGCGGACGAAGCGTTCGAGCTTGCCTTCGAGCAGGTCGTCTTCCGCGTCGGGAATCAGCGCGTGGACGTGGAAGTGCTGCCGGCTCACGTCGATTGTCAGCGTCCCCGGCGTCAGCGTGATGGAGTTCGCGAGCGTGGTGACGGGGAGGTCACCCCACACCGCGGCGTCGAATTCGACGGTGCGCGGGTCGATGGGGAGACTGGGATGCAACACCACGTACGCGAGGGAGACGTTCGCCTTCGCAATCTCCCATAGCAGGATGGGCGTGTAGAGTGCGATTCGGCCGAGCGTGACGCCGACGACCCGCAGGCGGGGCAGGTCACCCTTGAGCGCGACGCGAGCGAGCGTCAGCGTGACGGCGCCCGCGGTGACGGCGCCCGTCAGGACTTCGTAGCCGTCCGTGACGTGCCACCCGCCGAGCGCGATGTAAAACAGGAAGGTGACGACGAACACGAACGCGAACGACGGCAGTCCGATGGCGGTAAAGGGCAGGCGTCGTCGCGTCTGTCGCGTCACCGGCGCTTCGAGCACGTCGAAGCCGCGGCGCGCGAGTTCCTCCTCGAACGACCGGAGGAGCGGGACGCTCCCGCCGGGGCGGAACGAGGGGTCGACGACGATTTCCCGCACGTCGTTGTGCTCGGCGTAACGACCGACCACGTCCGCGAAGTCGGCGGGACTGAAGACGTACTCGTTCGTCCCGACTGTCGCCGATTTCACGGTGACGGTGCGTGGTTCGTTCTCGCCTATCAGTTCGTCGAGGTCCTCCTCCGCCCAAGCGACGACTCGGTCAAGGAGCGTCTCGGCGGCGTTGACGGCCGCGGGGTCCGTCTCGAAGATGCGCCACCGCGCGGGATAGACGAAGTGTATCGTCACGGGTTCGTCGGCGCCGGCCGACGAGTCGTGGGCGCGTTCGACGGCGTGAGCGACCGTCCGCCGCAGTGTCTCCGAGTCGCCGACGGGCACGAGGACGTCCCCGGGGTGTTCAGCCTCCATCCGGTGGTCGACCTCCGGCGACCCGAGCAGTGGCTCCCCCGTTCATACGTATCACTTCGTACCCTTCGGTTCCGGTTTGATAACTATTGCTATACCGTGTATCGCTGCCGGAGTGGCGCACAGTCAGTCGAGTTCGGCCGCGAGTTCGTCCGCGACGCGCGCCCCGAGTCCCGCCTTCGGTCCGGCGTACGTCTCCGTCGTCTCCCCGACGACCAGCGCCCGCGTCTCGTCGTCGCCCATCACCGTCGCGTCGTTGGCGACGACGAAGGCCAGCTCCACCCGGTCGCGGAGCGAGCGCGCGCGTTCCACCATGGCCTCGTCGTCGCCGCTGGTCTCGGCTTTGAACCCCACCATCGTGAGGTCGGGGTGGGCCTCGCGAACCGTATCGAGGAGTTTCGGCGTCGGTTCGAGCGTGAGCGTCAGCGACTCGCCGGAGCGTATCTTCTCCGACGCCGTCTCGACGGTGAAGTCGCCGATGGCGGCGGCGGAGACGAGGGCGTCCGCGTCTTCGACGGCGGCCGTCGCGGCGTCGCGCATCTCCGCCGCGCTCTCGACGCGCCGCACGTCGGCGTAGGGCACGTCCGGGCCGTCGTGGACGAGGGTCACGTCCGCGCCGCGGACGTAGCAGGCGCGGGCGACGGCGCGTCCCGTCCGTCCCGACGCGCGGTTCGAGAGCGTCCGAATTGGGTCGACCGACTCCGTCGTCGCACCGCTGGTGACGACGACGTGACGGCCGTCGAGCGTCGCGGGCGTCGTCGCGCGCGCCGTCTCGGTGACGATGGCCTCCTCGCTCGCTATCTTCGCTTTCCCCTCCTCGATTCGCGGGTCGACGAAGTCGACGCCCCACGACTCGACGCGGTCGATGGCCTCCAACACGCCCGGGTGGTCGTACATGGGTTCGTGCATCGCGGGCGCGACGACGACGGGGACTTCGGCGCCGAGCGCCGTCGTCGCACACGTCGTCACCGGCGTGTCGTCGACGGCGGCGGCGATTTTGCCCACGGTGTTCGCCGTCGCCGGGGCGACGAGTAGCACGTCGGCCCACCCGTCTCGCCCGCAGAGGTCGACGTGTTCGACCGCGCCCGTAATCTCCGTGACCGGGGCGTGCTCGGTGGCGAACTGGAGCGCCCACGGGTGGACGATGCGCTCGGCGCTCGGGGTCGTGACGGCTCGAACGGTCGCGCCCGCCCGCCGCAACTCGTGGGCGAGTTCCACCGTCGTCACCGCCGCGATGCTCCCCGTGACGCCGAGGGCGACGTTGGTGTCTGCCAGCATTCGTCCGCCCTTCCGCGCCGAGGGCCTTAAGCGCGGGTGGATGCGTACAATCCGCGTCGAAGTCTCCGAAACGTGTTTTGACGTGGCGGGCGTCGCACCGGCCGTGACCCGCGAATCAGAGCTCATGCTGTACGCCCTCCTCGGGATTCCGGCCGTCGTCGTCGGGTTCGTCCTCCTCACGCTCGGACCGTTGGGGTGGTTTCTCGCCGCCTTCCTCGGCATCGCCGCCCTCGGAATCACGTCGCTCCGCGGCGACGACGAGAAGTCGGCCGACGGCCCGGAGCGCGTGAACTGCCCCCACTGTGGGTCGCGGACCGCGGCGGACGACACCTGCGAGTACTGCGGCGAGCCACTCGAGTAGGCGCGGAACGCTTACCACGATTCGGTCCGACCACCCGCCGTGGACCGAATCCACGTCAGTACGGTCGTCTGCCTCCCGCCCGAGGAGGTGTACGACTTCCTCGTCGACTTCCCGCGATACGCGCGCTACTCGGAGCATCTGACGGACGTGACCGCGAGGGGCGACGGGTCGCCGGGCACCGAATACCAGTTGCGCTTCGCGTGGTGGAAGCTGTCCTACACCGCCCACACCGAGGTGACCGAGGCCGACCCGCCCTCCAGCCTCGACTGGCGCGTGACTGAGGACGTGGACGCCCGCGGTCGGTGGCGGGTCGAACCGCTCGACTCGGTGCCTGCGGGCGTCCCCGGCGACGGCCCGGCCTGTCGGGTCCACCTCGAAGTCGAGTTCGATGCCGATTCGGCGAGCGGTGGGATGCTCGATTTGCCGCGGTTCGTCTCGCTCGATTGGGTGGTCGAGAAGGTGAAACCCGTCTTGGTCTCGGAGGCCGAACAGGTCGTCGAGCGCATCGTCGCGGACCTCGAAGGGCGCCGCCGGGAGGTCGACCTCGTCGTCCACGAGGAACCGGAGTCGGTGTGACTCCGCGAAGCGAAATCGTGAAACCGCAAGCGTGAGCACGTGGGGACATGGTCACTCCCGGGGGCGGTCCAGTGTGCACATAATCATCGTCGGCGCGGGACAGGTCGGGTCGAGCATCGCCGCCGACCTCGCCGACTCGCACGACATCGTCGTGATGGACCGAGACGGCGACCGGGTCGAGGAACTGACGTACTCGCTCGACGTCCTCGCCGTCCAAGGCGACGGCACGTCGCTGTCGTCGCTGGAGGAGGCGGGCGTCGACGAGGCCGACATGGTCATCGCCAGCACCGACGACGACGAGACGAACATCGTCATCTGCGCGACGACACGCGCCGTGAGCGACGCCTTCACCGTCGCACGCGTGAAGAACACGGAGTACCTCCGGACGTGGGAACGCTCCGAGCGCGCGTTCGGCATCGACTTCATCGTCTGTACGAACCTGCTGGCCGCCGAATCCATCGTCCGCGTCGTCGGCATCCCCGCCGCGCGCGACGTGGACTCCTTCGCCGGTGGGAGCGTCCAGATGGCGGAGTTCGAGATTCCGCCGGGGAGCCCCGTCACCGACCAGACCGTTGCGGAGGCCGACCGGTTCGAACAGCTCACCTTCGCCGCCATCCTCCGCGACGACGAGCTCGAACTCGCGCGTGGGGGGTCGGTGCTGCACGAACACGACCGGGTAGTGGTAATCGGCAGCCCGGGTGCCGTCCGCGGGTTCGCGACCAGTATCGCTCCGGACGAACCGCCGGGCACGGCGGAGGAAGTCGTCATCATCGGCGGGAGCGAAATCGGCTATCACGTCGCTCGCCTCCTCGGCGACCGGGGCTTCAAACCGCGCCTGATAGAACAGGACCCGGACCGTGCCCGGCTTCTCGCCGAGGAGCTCCCGAAGGCCGTGGTCATGCAGAACGACGCGACGGACATGGACTTCCTCGAACGCGAGCACATCGGCGACGCGGACTTCGTCATCGCCGCCCTCGACTCCGACGAGAAGAACCTGCTCGTCTCGCTTCTGGCGCGGCGCTTGGGCGTCGACCGGACGGTGGCGATCATCGACACGGCCGCGTACGTCGACCTCTTCGAGACGGTTGGCGTCGACGTGGCGGTCAATCCGCGCGAGGTGGTGGCCGAGGAGATTACGCGCTTCACCCGCGAGGGCGGCGCCGAGAACATCGCCATCATCGAGAGCGACCGCGCCGAGGTGATGGAGGTCGAAATCGACGCCGAGAGCGTCCTCGCCGGCCGACCGATTCACGAGTCGGTCCACGACCTGCCCGACGGCGTCGTCATCGGCGCCATCACCCGCGACGACGAGTTCGTCACACCCCGTGGCGATACGGTCATCCAACCTGGCGATCACGTCGTCGTCTTCCTCGACACGAGCGTGGCCGATGAGGCGACGCCGTTGCTGTGACACCAGCAGGTTAAAGCCGCTCCGCTGGTCAACGCTTGACAGACTCGATGGCGATTCGTGTCGATTACCGGGCGAGTCTGAGCCTCGTCGGGAGCGTCCTCAAACACCTCTCCGTACCGCTGGCGCTCCCGCTCGCCGTGGCAGTCGCCTACGGCGAGTCCGTCGCGCCGTTTCTCGCAACTATCGCGGTGACCATCACAGTCGGCTGGTGGCTGGAACGGCTCCGTCCCGAACCCGACATCGGCGCGCGCGAAGGCTTTCTGATGGTCGCGGTGACGTGGTTCGCGGTGTCGGTCATCGGCGCGCTCCCGTATCTGGTCGAGGCACACGGCCTCCCGGGTCTCGCCCCGGCGACGGCGCCGGACTCGACGCTCGCTCATCCCGCGAACGCGCTGTTCGAGAGCATGAGCGGATTCACGACGACGGGGGCGACCGTCCTCGGGCAGATTTCGCTCGACGCCCACGGCCACGGCATCATGCTCTGGCGACAGCTCACCCAGTGGCTCGGCGGGATGGGTATCGTCGTCCTCGCGGTGGCGATTCTGCCGGAGCTCTCGGTCGGCGGGGCGCAGTTGATGGACGCGGAAGCGCCGGGGCCGGGCATCGAGAAACTCACGCCGCGAATCGCGGAGACGGCGCGGGCGCTCTGGGTTGCGTATCTGGGATTCACCGTCCTCGAAATCGTGTTGCTCTACGGACTCCACCGCGCCGGGATGGCGCCCGGGATGGGCGTGTACAACGCTGTCGCCCACGGGTTGACGACGCTCCCGACCGGCGGGTTCTCGCCCGAGGCGCGGAGCATCGAGGCGTTCTCCGCCGCCGTCCAGTGGCTCATCATCCCCTTCATGGTCGTCGCGGGGACCAACTTCGCCCTGTTTTGGCACGCGCTGACGGGCGACCCGAAACGGCTTCCCGGCGACTCCGAGTTCCGATTCTACGTCGGTGCGATGGCCGTCCTCACAGGGCTAGTGGCGGCGGTTCTGTTCGTCGGACACGGGATTTCGACGGCCGTTCCCGCGGGCGGGACGTACGACGCCGCCTACCTCGACGGTATTCGGTCGACACTCGTCGGCCACGTCGAACCGTCGCTCAGACACGCGGCGTTTCAGGTCGTCTCGCTAGTGACCACGACCGGGTACGCCAGTATCGACTTCAACGCGTGGGGACCGTCGGCGCAGTATCTCCTCCTCTTCGGGATGTTCATCGGTGGGTCCGCCGGGTCCACCGGTGGGGGTATCAAGGTCGTTCGGTGGTATATCATCCTGAAGTCGATTCGGCGGGAACTGTTCACGACGGCACACCCCGAGGCCGTGCGCCCGGTCAGACTCGCCGGCCGGACGGTCGACGAGCGAGCCATCCGTGGTGTCTACGCCTTTACGCTCCTGTACTTCGTGCTGTTTTTCGTTGCGACGGCGCTGCTCTTCCTCGACGCTGCCCGGATGGACCTCTCGCTGTCGGTGCTCGAAGTCATGAGCGCCGTCGCCGCGACCCTCGGCAACGTCGGGCCGGGATTCGGCCTCGTGGGACCGATGGGGAGTTATCTCGACTTCTCGTCACCGGCGAAGCTCTTCATGATCGTCCTGATGTGGATTGGACGGCTGGAAATCCTACCGGTGTTGGTCGTCCTGACGCCCGAATACTGGCGCCAGTAGCCGAGAATCAGCGCTGAAAATTGGCGGGGTACGTTTATCCACCAGATTCGGATACACCCAAATGCGACCGCTCGTTTGCCGGCGAGCGGGTGGGGAGCGGCGTCTGTAGAGATATCCGTATCTCTCTCGAATTCTGTTGTGGGAGACACCAGCACACTTCGCGAACGACAATTTTCTTTCACAAACATATCAAAAATATAAACAGTCTTTGTACCTCTCACTCGCGGATTACCCGCATGGTCGATCTAACTCGACGCAGCTTGATGGCGACGTCAGTCGCCGCGGCACTCGGGGCTAGCGTCTCCGGGGTCGCGAGCGCAGCAGAAGTAGCAGAGACGGACACGCCGGGCGCGCCGAGCGTCAAGGGGGAACTCAAGCGGTTCTCGACGACGGCGTTCGGTGCCGAGGTGACGGGTCCGTTCGTCTTCGACGACGGCTCGTTCCTGTACAGCCTCCAGCACCCCGAGGGCGAGAATCCGGAACCATTCGGCCGGGCGGCGGTCGGTTACTTCAGTGGCTTCCAGTTCTCTTTCGACGGGTCCAACGACGACTTCACCGAAGTCGGGATTCCGGACACCGAAGCCAAACAGCGACAGATTCGGTCCGAGTCCGGCGACTACGAGATTCTGTTCCAGGGGCGTGAGCCGATTCGGGGCGGCGAGGCGCGCCTCGGCGTGACGCAGACGCCGGACGGCACCGACATCACACAGGACACCTTCGCGGGCACGCAGTACGGCGGGGCGGCGACGAACCCCGACTGCAACCAGTTCGTTCCCACGAACGACGAGGGTACCGAGGGGTATCTCTTCACCAACTGGGAGAACAGCCCCGGATGCATCTCGCGGGTCTTCATCAGTCAGGACGGGGAGGGCGAGTGGAGCGCCGACCTAGACGACGCGATGAACCTGACGAACACGTCGTCGTTCCGCGATATCGGCGGCACGCGCATCAACTGCTACGGCGACCTCAGCCCGTGGGAGACGATGATTTCATCCGAGGAGAACTACGCCCACACCCGTGTCTCACTCACCAACACGGTCGGCGACATCGTCGAGAACGAGAGCGGTGAGGGGCTCGTGGGTGGCTGTCAGTTCTGGAACCGCCCGAACCCGACCGAGATTTCCGGTGCCATCGACACCTACGCCGACGACGGCGACGTCGACACCAACTGGAGTCCGCAGGGGTACTGGGCACTCACCGGGGTCGAGTTCCTCGCGTACCACCTCGGCGCGGAACCGTCCGACCAGAGCGGTGAGGACAACCTCTCGACGACGCCCATCGACGACGTCTACCCGAACCCCTACCGCTACGGCTACCACGTCGATATCCGACAACCGGCCGCCGAGACACCCGACCCGATCAAGTACTGGGTGATGGGTCGGAGCGCGTGGGAGTCCCCCGATATCCAAGGCGACCGCAAGACCGTCTACAGCTGTGCCGACGGCGACAGCAAGGGTATCTACAAGTTCGTCGCCGACGAGCCAATCGACAGCTACGACGACACCGACGACATCGCGGGCACGCTCTACGCGCCGAAAATCACGAACGACGCCGCCAACGCCAGCGAGGCGGGCGAGCGCAACTCCCCCGCCGACACGCCGCTCGAAATCGAGTGGCTCGAACTCGGCCACGCCACCAACGGCGAGGTCGAAACCTGGATTGCGGAGTACGACGACGTGACGCAGGTCGACTACCTCGAAACCCACGCCGAGACCAGCTGGCAGACCGATCCCGCGGCGGCCATTCGTGAGGCCGACCTCGAAGTCATCGAGAACGGCAACCAGAACTACATCACCAACGAGGACATCGTCCGATGGGCCGAGCAGTACGAGGCCAACGACCCGGACGGCGTCGACGAGGAACTCCGCCGCGTTCCCTTCCTCGAGACGCGCGCCGCGGCCAAGGAAATCGGTGCTTCCATCGAGTTCAACAAGGCCGAGGGCGTCGACAGCGTCGACGACTCTCAGCCCGGCGACCTCGTCTACTTCGGCATCTCCGAGTTCAACGACGACCTGGCGAACGACGAGGGCGACATCCAGATGGACCGCGTCGACGGCGGCGTGGTCTACCGCGCGGAGCTCGAACCCAACTACAACGTCTCGACGCTCGAACCGGTCATCACAGGGCCGGACTTCACCGACGGGCCGGAGGACGCCGACGATGCTCTCCGCAACATCGACAACGTCTACACGATGCGCGACGGGCGCGTGATCTGTTGTGAAGACGGCTTCGGCGGCCCGGCCCGCTCGTACCCCAACGACGGCCTCTACGTCTTCCAGCCGAACGTCATGCTCGACGTCGACTCGATGGCCGTCGGCTACGGCCAGACGGGCGAGGTCGAACTCACCGCCTCGGCGCTGCCGACCGGCTTCTCCGGCGGCGAACTCACGGTGTCGGTCACCAACCCGGACGTGGCCACCATCACGGGCGTCGAGTTCCCCGAGAACCTCGGCCTGACCGAGAGCTCGGCCAGTACCGACGGGTCGAGCGTGACGATTCGCGTCGCGGACACGGACCGAGCGATTCAGAGCGGCGGGCGGAAGATTCCGCTCGCCATGCTGACGGTCCGCGGTGTCGATACGGGGACGACCGACCTGCAGGTCGCGGTCGAGAGCCTCGACAACGAGGACGGCAACGCCATCGACACCGAGGCGCGGTCGGGAGTGCTCATCACCGGTCCGCCGACGGTCACGGGCGGCAACGCACCGACCGACCCCGACGGCGACGGGTTCTACGAGGACCTCAACGGCAACGGCCGCCTCGACTACGAGGACATCGAGGTGCTGTTCAACAACTTCGACGCCGACAGCGTGACGATGAACAAGTCGGCCTACGACTTCAACGAGAACGGCCGCCTCGACTTCGACGACATCGTCGACCTCTACGGAGAGGTCAACTGATCCGACGGCGGTAGCGGGTCAGTCACGGCGAGCGCTCGTCGGTCACCGACCGACCGCGCTCGGCCCCACCGCCACCTTATTTAACACAATGATTCGACGCATTCGTTCCACACTGAGTCCACGTTCGATACTCGCCGACGCTCGCCAGCGACGCGTCGCGACTGCAGTCGCGCTGGTGGCGCTCGCCCTCCTCGGGGCGGTGGCGGCGACGGGGACCGCCGCGGCACAGAGCGACCAACCAACCGTCGTCGTCACCGACGCCACGGCGACGGCCGACGGCACGGCGACGGTCGGCATCGTCCTCACGAACGCCCCGAACGGGCTGGCGGGCTACTACCTCGATATCACCGTCGAGACGCCCGGGACGGCCCGCATCCAGTCCGCGAGCTACCCCGACCGCTTCGGGCTGACGACCGAGCCAGAGATCAGCTCCGACGGAGCGACGGCTACCCTCGAAGCGGCCGACATGGAGGGCGCCATCGAACCCGGAGCGACGAACGTGACGCTGGCGACGGTCGAACTCGCCGGCGCCGAACCGGGAGAGACGGCCCTCTCGGTCACGCCCCGGCAGTTCGACGCCGACACCGGGAACGCCTTCGAACCGGCCACGCAGCCCGGGACCGTGACGGTGTCCGATGGCGCGACGACCCCCGCCGCAGACGCCGGCTCCACCGACGCCTCCAACGGCGGTCAGCCGAGCCAGTCCGACGCTGCGACGGCCGACGGGACCGACGCGGGCCCCACCGACACCCCTGCACCGACCTCCGGATTCGGAACCTTCCCGACACTGCTCGTGGTCGTCGCCATCGCGCTCCTGCTCGGCGGCGCCCGCTGGCGACAGCGCTAACACACCATGTCCACAAACTCACACGACACCGCCATCGACGGCACGAAATCGACGTATCGCGAGTACGTCCTCGACGTTCGCATCGCCGAGACGACGGTCGACGACGAGACGGTCTACCGGTTCGAGGCCCCCGACCACGTGGGGGCTGTCTTCGAGGACCCCGAGGCCGCGACCCTCTACGCCGACGTCTTCTTCGACGTCAACGGCTTCGACGAGGTGGACGTCGGCGACCGGGGCGTCCCGCCGACCATCATCCAGGCCGGCCGCGACACCCTCGTCGCGTACTTCCTGACGCAGTCGTACGCGGACCAGCTGTGGGTCGCATCATTCTACGGATTGAAACCTGAGAAGATCGACCGCTACGTCAATCGGGTCCGCAAGCGTGCGGACCGCGTCCGCGAGGGCGTTCGCGACCGCGACCTCGACTGACCCCCGAGTATCGCGAGTGAGAATTCGGGCCATACCGTTATATCTGCACCCGGTCGCAATGGAGATGGGCGACCCGGTTCGGCGCCGGGACGGCGTTTGTCGTCCGGCCGACTAACGTGGCGCGCTTCCGGGGGGAACGTGCCAAGAGTCGGACCGGGACGCCTCTCGCGTGTGACACCCTCTTCGGCCATCACGGATTCAGGCCGTAGAGCATCGACCGAGCGAAGACGAGTACTGGAATGATTTCTAGTCGCCCAATCCACATATTGACGACGAAGGCTCCCTCGGCGACGACGGGCATCGTCGGCCCGGTGATACCCGTCGAGAGGCCGACGTTCCCCTGTGCACTCGCCACCTCGAAGAGCGCGTCGGCGTAGGTGAACTCCGGTCCGGCGACGTTGACGAGGAGGAGGCTACTCGCGGCGAGAAAGAGTAGCCACAGCAGGGAGACGATGGCCGCCTCGCTGAACTCCCGTTCCATCGTCTCGCGGTCGAGGAGTCGGTCGCCGATGCGTGCGTTCACCACGGCGTTCGACGGCAGGAACACCCGCGAGAACTGCCACTTGATGCCGCGGACGATGGTGTAGCCGCGGATGATTTTCAGGCCGCCGACCGTCGACCCCGCCGCTCCACCGAGCGTCATCGCGCCCGCGACGAGCAGTTTCCCGCCCGCGGCCCAGCGACCGATGGGCGACGACTGGAACCCCGTACACGAGAGGGCACTGACGAACTGGAAGGTCGAATCGCGAATCGCGTCCACGACTGGCGCCGCGACGCCCAGCGAGCGGAGACTAGCGTAGTTCGCCGTCCCGGTGAACGCGCCCGTCGGGAGCGTGACGGCGTTCTGAACCGACAGCGCGATGGCGCCGACGACGAGGAGGACGAACAGCCACCGCGTCTGGATGTCGGTCCAGAGCTGACGCACGTCCCGGTCTCCGAGGACGGCGTAGTGGACGGGGAAGGCGATGGCGCCGAGAGTCATCACGGGCAGCAACACCGTCTCGATGAGCGGCGAATCGTAGGTGGCGATGGAGTTGTCGGTGACGCTGAATCCGCCGGTCGACAGCCCCGTCATCGCGTGGTTGAGCGCCTGCCAGCCCGCCTGCCAGAGTGGGAGCGAGGACCCGTAGTCGCTCGCGCGGATGGCGAGAAAGAGCGCGACGATAGAGAGCAGCGTGTAGCCGAGGAAGAGCTTCCAGACCGTCCGCACCGTCGAGACGATGCTCGGGTGGATGCGTTCCTCTCGCGTCTCGCTCCGGTAGAGGGCGTAACTCCCGCTTCCGGGCCGGGAGAGAATCGTCACCGTCAGCACGATGACGCCCACCCCGCCGACGTACTGGATGAGCGACCGCCACCACTGAATCGTCCGCGGGAGCGACGGTTCGTGGACGGCCATCGTGAGACCGCTCCCGGTCCACCCGCTCATGCTCTCGAAGAGGGCGTGGACGGGGTCACGAAAGACGTAGAGACTCGACGCCGCGTAGTCGGCGCCGGCGGGGACGAACCCCGAGGCGACGGCCTGTGGCGTCATCGTCGCGGTCAGGAAGAAGGGGAGGGCGCCGAAGACGGCCGTACAGAACCACCCGGACGCCGCCACGACCATGCCGTGTTTGAGTCGTGGCTCGGGCGCGGCGGCGAAGCGACGGCGGGCCGCGACGCCGACGCCGGCTGTCACCGCCGCGGCGAACAGGAACGCCTCCGCCGCGTAGTACTCGCGGGCGAGCAACGCCACGCCCACCGAGAGCGCCATCAGCGCCGCCTGCATCACCAGGAGCGACCCCACGTCTCGGGCGATGGTCGCCAGGTCGGCGGGGACGCCGGCGACGGTGCGACGCCGGGGCATCACTCGTCCCCGGTGTCGAACGCCGACGTGACGCCGTCGGTCACGCCCGCCGCGGCGTAGACCGTCAGCCTGTCACCGGCGCGAATCGTCGTGCTCCCGCGGGGGACGACGGGCGACTCCGCGTCCGGGCGCTCGATGGCGACGATGAAGAGGTCGTCGTCGAGCAAGCCCGCCTGCGCGGCTTCGGAAATCGTCGTGCCCGCCATGGGTGCGCCCGCGTCCACGTCGATTTCGAACACCTCCGCTTCCTCGCCGACCTGCATGTAGTCGACGATGGAGGGGCGCTCGACGGCGCGATACAGGTACTCGGCGATGAGTCGCTGCGGGTTCTGCATCGTGTTGACGCCCACTCGCTCGAACAGGCTCATGTGCTCGGGATTGTGGACGACTGAGACGACGTTCGGCACCTCGAGTTCCTGACTCAGCAGACAGACCATGATGTTGACCGCGTCGCGGTCCGTCGTCGAGATGAGCGCGTCGGCCCGGTCGGCGCCCGCGTCGACGAGCGTCTCCCTGACCGTCGCGTCGTCGTTGATGACCAGACAGTCGTAGTGAGCAGCGCGTTCGGCGCGCTCTTCGTCGTGTTCGACGACGACCACCTCGTTGCCGCCGCCCGTGGCGACTTCGATCAACGGCGTGCCGATGTCGCCGGCGCCGACGATCACGATGTACATCTGGGAACACGTCGCGCCGGTCGAAAAGAAAAACTATCGCCTCAGTACGGTCGTCGGCCCGTCCTCACTCCAGCGCGCTCGCCGCGCGAATGATCTCGCGTTCGCCGAACGCGGGGCCGATCAGCTGCAGGCCGACGGGCAGGCCGTCGGCTTCGCCCGCTGGCACGGAGATGGCGGGCAGGTTGGCGAGGTTGACCGGCACCGTGTTGGCGTCGGCGAGGTAGAGCTGGAGCGGGTCGTCGAGGCTCTCGCCGAGTTCGAAGGGGAGCACGGGCATCGTCGGCGACGCGAGCACGTCCGCCTCGCTGAGCGCGTCGTCGAACTCCTGTTTGAGCCACGCGCGGGCGTCCTGTGCCTTCGCGTAGTACTTGTCGTGATACCCGGCGGAGAGCGCGTACGTCCCGAGGAGGACGCGGCGCTTGACCTCGTCGCCGAAGCCCTCCTCGCGGACCGCCGCGAAGGACTCGTTCCAGTTGCCCTCGGCGTCGGTGTCGGGGCCGTAGCGCACGCCGTCGAAGCGCGCGAGGTTCGACGACGCCTCGGACATCGCGATGACGTAGTACGCCTGCACCGCGCGCTCGACGGCGGGGAGGCTCACGTCCTTGACCTCGGCGCCCTGTGCTTCCAGGTCGTCGAGGGCGGCCTCGAACGTTTCGACGACGCGTTCGTCGGCGCCCTCGACCAGTTCCGTCGGGACGCCGATGGTGAGGCCGTCCACGTCGCCGTCGGCGGCGCTCGCGTAGTCGGTGTCGGCGCCCGCCTCGCGCGTGGTGGCGTCGCGTTCGTCGGGGCCGGCGATGACGTCGAGGGCCTCGGCGGCGCCCTCGACGGTGGACGCCAGCGGGCCGATCTGTTCCAGCGAGTTGGCGTAGGCGACCAGTCCGTACCGGGAGACCAGTCCGTACGTCGGCTTGATGCCGACGACGCCGCAGAACGCGGCGGGACAGCGGACCGAGCCACCGGTGTCGCTGCCGAGGGCGATGTCGGCCTCGCCGGCGGCGACGGCGGCGGCGCTTCCGCCGGAGGACCCGCCGGGCACGCGGGACTCGTCGACGGGGTTCTTGGTCGGCCCGAACGCCGACGTCTCCGTCGTCGTCCCCATCCCGAACTCGTCCATGTTGGTCTTGCCGACGATGGTCGCGCCCGCGTCTTTCAGGCGTTCGACGACCGTCGCGTCGTACGGTGGCACGTAGTCGGCGAGCATCTCGGAGCCACAGGTGGTTCGAACGCCTGCCGTCGAGATGTTGTCCTTGACGGCGACGGTGCGGTCCGCGAGGGGGCCGTCGTCGGCGCCTTCGATGTCCGTCTCGGTGATGAACGCGTCGTGGCTCATGAGACGCTCGGTCCCTTGAAGTAGCCGTCCTCGGTTTCCGGGGCGTTCTGGAGCGCCTCCTCCTGTGTCAGACCCTCGCGCACCTCGTCGGGGCGCATGACGTTCACCAGGTCGGCCTCGGGGTCCACCTCGGGCACGTCGTCGAGGGCGTCGAAGTAGGAGAGAATGTCGGCGAACTGCACGGCGAAGCGGTCCACCTCCTCCTCGTCGAGGTCGATCCGCGCGAGGTCGGCCACGTGGCGCACCTCGTCGGGGTCGACGGGCGTCTCGCTCATGTTCCAGCCGACTGCCGGGCCGGCACTAAGGGTTTCGGTCCGCCAGCACGGCGGCGACGGCCAGTAGCGCTTATGTGACTCGGGCAACCACGCTCCGGCGATGGTTGACGGAACCTTCGACGGCTACGGTGGCCGTCACGTCCCCGAAGCACTCGAAGAGCCCCTCAAACACCTCGCGAACGCGTACGACGAAGTCGCGACGACCGAGGAGTTCCAGTCGGACCTGCGCGACCTGCTGGAGACGTTCGCCGGGCGCCCGACGCCCATCTATCACGCCCGCAACCTGAGCGAGCGCTACGGCGCCGACATCTACCTCAAGCGCGAGGACTTGCTCCACGGCGGCGCCCACAAGATAAACAACACGCTCGGGCAGGCCCTTCTCGCGAAGCGAGCGGGCAAGGACCGCCTTATCGCCGAAACCGGCGCCGGCCAGCACGGCACGGCGACGGCGATGGCGGGTGCGCTCCTCAACCTCGACACGGAGATTTACATGGGGAAAAAGGACGTGGAGCGCCAGAAGATGAACGTCTTCCGGATGCGGCTGATGGGCGCGACGGTCAACGAAGTGACGCGCGGCGGCGCGGGCCTCGCCGACGCCGTCGACGCCGCCCTCGAAGACATGGCCGAGAACATTGAGGACACCCACTACCTCGTCGGGAGCGTCGTCGGCCCCGACCCCTTCCCGCGGATGGTCCGCGACTTCCAGTCGGTCATCGGCGAGGAGGCGCGCGAGCAGACCCTCGACCGCCTCGGCGAACTCCCCGACGCCGCGGTGGCCTGCGTCGGCGGCGGGTCGAACGCTATCGGCCTGTTCCACGCCTTCCGCGACGACGACGTGGCCTTCTACGGCGCCGAAGGCGGCGGCGAGGGCGAAGGCTCCGGCCGCCACGCCGCGCCACTCGCCGAGGGTGAAGACGAGGTCATCCACGGCATGAAGACGCGCGTCATCGACGATGATACGGAGGTTCACTCGGTGTCGGCCGGGCTCGACTACCCTGGTGTCGGCCCCGAACACGCCATGTTCCAGTCGGTCGGTCGAGCCACCTACACCGCCGTCAGCGACGACGAAGCGCTCGCCGCCTTCCGCGAACTCTCCGAGACAGAGGGCATCATCCCGGCGCTCGAATCGAGTCACGGCGTCGCGCTCGCCATCGAACTGGCGGAGGCGGGCGACCACGACACCATCCTCGTGAACCTCTCCGGGCGGGGCGACAAGGACATGGAGACGGCCGCGGAACACTTCGACCTGTAGCTGTACCACCCCGCCCCGCGCCGTTTACTCACGTCGAACAGCCGTGGCCCAGTCTATCGAATTACGGTCGGCCTACTAGCCGTTCGGAATCTACAACTCCCTCAACATTTGTTTAGGTCTGCCAAAATTGAGGGTGATAGCGGGTGTACTGCCGGTTCTGTCTGCAAACAATTTGTAATTGGTTTTGATTACTTTGGAAATGATTGTTAATGGTGTTTGCGGGTGTCGATACACCGATTCCAAAATACTGTATGCGGAGAATAACGTCGTCAAGAGAGATATAATGACAGATTAAGCAAGCATCTCGATTCCATCAGGTTCGAATTTCGCGGAAGTGTGTACGTAAAGGCAAATGTTTATCACTGTTGCCACCCTCTGTGTGACTGTAATGGTTCAATCTATCACACTCGACACGGCAACGAAGTTGATTGAAGCGGCCAAGGAGAAGGCCGAAGAGATCGACAACCCGATGGTAATCGCAGTCACCAACAGCGAGGGCAACCTCATCGCGCAGCATCGGATGGACGACGCGTGGCTCGCGTCCGTCTCGATTTCGCGAAACAAAGCCTACACGTCAGCCGCGCTGGACATGCCGACGCACGAACTCGCCGAGCCGTCCGAACCCGGGAACTCCCTCTACGGTCTCCAGACCACGGACGAGGGACGCATCGTCATCTTCGGCGGCGGTTATCCGCTCCTGAACGAGGAGGGCGACGTCGTCGGTGCGTTCGGCGTCTCCGGCGGCGCCGTCTCGCAGGACATGGAAGTCGCCGAAGCGGGTGTCGAACACTGGGCGTCGATGCAGAACAGCGAGACTCCCGTCGAGGTGACTAACTAATGTCGATGAACGCAGTCGTCTACCGAGGCCCCCACGAGGTAGCCGTCGAGGATGTTGAGGAACCCGAGATTCAGCATCCCAACGACGTCGTCATCGACATCACGACGACGTGTATCTGTGGCTCCGACCTTCACATGTACGAGGGGCGGACGGCCGCCGAACCGGGCATCGTCTTCGGGCACGAGAACATGGGCATCGTCGAGGAAGTCGGCGAGGCCGTCTCGAGCCTCGAAGTCGGTGACCGCGTCGTCGCGCCGTTCAACGTCGCCTGTGGACACTGTGAGAACTGTGAGAAGGGCTACACGGGCTTCTGTACGAACGTCAACCCCGGCTTCGCCGGCGGTGCGTACGGCTACGTCGCCATGGGTCCGTATCAGGGCGGACAGGCGGAGAAGCTCCGCATCCCCTACGCGGACTTCAACGCGCTGAAGCTCCCGAAGGGAACCGAACACGAGGACTCTTTCGCGCTCCTCGCGGACATCTTCCCCACCGGGTGGCACGGCGTCGAACTCGCCAACCTCGAAGCCGGCGACTCGGTCGCCGTCTACGGCGCCGGTCCGGTCGGACTAATGGCCGCCTACAGCGCGAAACTCAAGGGCGCCTCCGAAATCTACATCGTCGACCGCGTCCCGAGTCGACTCGAACTCGCCGAGGAACACTGCGACGCGACGCCCATCAACTTCGAAGAGGGCGACCCCGTCGAGCAGATTAAGGAGATTCACGGCGGCGGCGTGGACAAGGGCGTCGACGCCGTCGGCTACCAGGCCGTCGACCCCGACAAAGAAGGCAGCGGCGATGCGTACGACCCGGCGCGCGAGAATCCGGCTGTCGTCATCAACAACCTGATTCGGACGGTTAAGCCGACCGGCGAACTCGGGATTCCGGGCCTCTACGTGCCGGAAGACCCCGGTGCGCCGGACGAGATGAACGCACAGGGCCGCATCGGTATCGACTTCGGCCTCCTCTTCGAGAAGGGGCAGGCGCTCGGCACCGGCCAGTGTAACGTCAAGGAGTACAACCGCGAGCTCCGCGACATGATTATCTCCGGTCGTGCCGATCCGAGTTGGGTCGTCTCCCACCGCGTCGATCTCGAAGACGCGCCGGAGATGTACGAGGCCTTCGACAACCGCGAGGAAGGCGTGACGAAGGTTCTCCTCGAACCGTAGCCGCGCCGCCCCGCTGACTCCCTCCGCGACACGCCTATTACCACTCCACGCGAACCACCTCCCATGTGCCAGTACTGTAGCTATCGACAACACGACGGCTGGACGGACTTACTCACGTACGACGACACCTACCAGACGGCGATGCAGGCCGACTCGGCGTCGACCTACGGCTTTCACGAGTCGTGGGACGACCTCCGCGATGACATCGGCCTCGGCGCCTAGGCCTCTCGCGGGAAGGGGTCGGTCGGCGCCGACGCCGCGCGCTCTTTTTCGGTCGCCAAGCACTCGTCGAGCGCCGCCGTGACCGCGTCGGCGTCGAGGTCACGACTGATGACGACGAGACGCGTCGCGGGGTCATCGTCGCCCCACTCGCCGATGGGGCCCGCCTGCACGGCCGGCCCGGCCTGACTGACGCCGAGGACCTCGTCGGGGCGACTCGCGACCCACGCGAACCCCTTCATGCGGACCACGTCGCCCTCCCAGTCGTCGAGCCACGCGTCGAATCGCTCCGAGTGGAACGGTTGGTCTCGTCGGTAGACGAACGACTCGACGCCGTGGGCGGCGGCGGCCGACTGCTCGCTGTGGTCGTGACCGCCCTCGTGTTCGTGACCGTCGTCGTGGTCGGCCTCCGCCGCCGCGAGCGCCTGTTTCCAGCCTTGCTGTCGCTTCGTCGCTTCGAAGTCGAACCGCCCCGTTCCAAGGACGGCCGACGGGTCGATTTCGGAGTAGGTCGTCCGATAGAGTTCGGCGCGTGGCTGGAGTTCGCGAATGGACTCCTCGACGGCCGCGAGTTCGTCGTCGGGGACCATGTCGCACTTGTTCAGCAGAAGCACGTCACAGAACTCGATTTGGTCGACGAGCACCTCCGCGAGTGGCCGGTCGGGTGTCGGCGCCGTCTCGGGCAGCGACGCCGAGGGGTCGAACGCCTTCCAGAACCCGTAGGCGTCGACGACGGAGACGGTGGTGTCGAGGCGGAATCGGTCGGGGAGCTGCCCCGACTCCGTGCCGACGGTGAGCGTCTTGGCTATCGGCATCGGTTCGCTGATACCGGAGGCTTCGACGACGAGGTAATCGAACGACCGCTCCTCGGCGAGGCGGGTGACTTCGGTGACGAGGTCGTCCTGCAGCCGACAGCAGATACAGCCGTTTGAGAGGTCGATGACGCCGTCCTCGCTCTCCTGTTCCAAGAGTTCGGCGTCGACGTTCACCTCGCCCATGTCGTTGACCACGACGGCGATGCGTCTGTCTCCCGGGTCGTTCAGCAGGCGGTTGACGAGCGTCGTCTTGCCGGCGCCGAGCGGACCGCTGATGAGGGTGATAGGAATCGTCGTTTCATTCTCGTGCATGTCGTTTATATCGTAACGACGAGCAGTTATCAATCCCCGGTCGTCCGCGCGAGAAGTGCCGAAGAAATGGCCGTTGTACTCCAACAGACTTAAATGTATGCGCTGAATTACGTTCTGTATAGAGCCGTTTTGCTCACTGATACCCAATGACCGATAGCGTACGCGGTTACACGACCGAGCGCTCACGCGCGCGCGAGAGCGAGGACGAATCCGAGAGTACCGACAGCAGTGAACAGTTGCATTGCCCCGAGTGTGGCGGGCAACTCACCACGGACACCGAACACGGAGAGACGGTGTGTGCCGACTGCGGCCTGGTGGTCGAAGAGGACGAAATCGACCACGGGCCCGAGTGGCGCGCCTTCGACTCCAAGGAGAAAGACCAGAAGTCCCGCGTCGGCGCCCCGACGACCCAGATGATGCACGATAAGGGGCTGTCGACGAACATCGGCTGGCAGGACAAAGACGCCTACGGCAAGACGCTCTCCTCGCGACAGCGCGAGAAGATGCAGCGTCTGCGAACGTGGAACGAGCGTTTCCGCACCCGAGACTCCAAAGAGCGCAACCTGAAGCAGGCGCTCGGCGAAATCGACCGGATGGCCTCCGCACTCGGCCTGCCCGAGAACGTCCGCGAGACGGCGAGTGTCATCTACCGCCGTGCCCTTGCCGACGACCTACTCCCCGGCCGCTCCATCGAGGGCGTCGCCACGAGCGCACTCTACGCCGCGGCCCGACAGGCGGGCACGCCCCGCTCGCTCGACGAAATCGCGACCGTCTCTCGCGTCGAGAAAGACGAGATTGCACGAACGTACCGCTACGTTGTCCGCGAACTCGGCCTCGAAATTCAGCCGGCCGACCCCGAGCAGTACGTTCCTCGCTTTGCCTCCGAACTCGACCTCTCCGACGAGTCCGAGCGCCGCGCTCGCGACCTGTTGAAGACGGCCAAAGACCAGGGCGTCCACAGCGGCAAGAGCCCCGTCGGCCTCGCCGCCGCCGCCATCTACGCCGCCGCTCTCCTCACCAACGAGAAGGTGACGCAGAGCGAAGTGAGCGACGTCGCCAACATCAGCGAAGTGACCATCCGGAACCGGTACCACGAACTCCTCGAAGCTGAAGAGCAGCTACAGGTTCCCTAATTCTCGGCTATTCGCGCTCGATATTCACGGGCGCGTCGGGCGGAAGCACGATTCGCACGTCGTCACCAGAGAGGTCGATTTCTATCGTCCCAACCGTCGAATCGACGGGTATCGTCCGGTCGAGATAGTCGTCTGTGATGTGTACGTGTGTCACGGTCGGAGGGCACCTGTTGAAATATCCATGTCAGCCGGCAAAAAGGTACGCGTCGCAACACCGATACGCACGGGGTTCGACCCCCTCTCTATGGAGACGACGCGACATTTCACCGCGACGGTGTACGTCGTCGAAGGCGGCGCCGTCGCGCTCCACGAGCATCCACGACTCGGCATCCGTCTGCCGCCCGGCGGCCACGTCGACAGAGGCGAACTCCCACACGAGGCGGCGCTCCGCGAGGCGCGTGAGGAGACGGGACTGGAGCCGACACTGCTGACCGACTACGACGACATGCGCTCAGAGACGGCGCGCGCCATCCCGCGCCCGCGACACCTGATGCTCGCGGACGTGAACGTCTGTGACGGCGAGGTGGGCCACCAACACGTTGACCACGTCTTCTACGCGACTGCCGAGAATCGAGCTATCGACCCCGCGCCCGGCGAACCCGACGCAGAGGCGTGGGCGTGGTACGACCCGCCGGCACTCCGCGAGGCCGACGTAGACCCAGACGTGCGCGAACTGGGGCTGGAAGCGATTGCCGCCGCGGACTAGACGAGCGAGCGGACGTACTGCCCGAGGTGGTCGTCCATCCGTCGCTTGAAGCCCGCCTGCCGCGCGAGGCGGTCGAGTTCGCGCGAGACCAGACTGCCGTACTGAACTGCTTTTTTGTCCGTCTCGACGACTGACGACTGGAGCCACTCGCTGGCGGCGCGGCGCAACCCCACTTTCCGTTCGTCGTCGGTGGCGAGGAGGTGTTCCGGAAGGGGGAGCGCGGCCTCAACGACACCATCCGCGAGGAGCGGCGTCACCGGTTCGACGCCCGCCGCTCGGAGCGCGAGCACGTCGCGTTCGAGCTGGGCGGGGAGGCTCGCGATTACCTCGCGAGTCGCGCCGCGGACTGTCGTCGCGTCCACGCGGTCATCGTCCGCGGGGTCGACCACCTTCGCGTACCCGCCGAACAGTTCGTCGGCGCCCTGCCCGAGTGCGAGGCGGTCGGCGCCGTCGGCGGCGGCGCGCTCGGCCACCAGATAGAGCGGGAGCGCGATGCAGACGTCCATCGGATTCGTTCGCCCCGTCGCCGCGACCACCTCGGGGACGGCTCGCTCCAAGTCGTCGTGAGTCAGTTCGACGACCCGGAGGTCGCGGTCCATCGCTTCGGCGGCGCTCCGGGCTGCTGCCACGTCGTGGGCGTCGGGAAACCCGACGACGTAACAGGGTGCATCGGGGACGCCGGCGGCGACGAGCGCGGAGTCGATGCCGCCGGAGAAGGCGACGGCCAGTCCCTCGGGGTCGAGCCGGGACAGCGAGTCGTCGATGGCGGCGCGAAGGTCGGCGATGGCCGTCGAATCGTCGCTCGCGGCGGGTGGGTCGGGCAGCGACCAGACGCGGCGGTCCGTCCCGTCGGCCTCGCGGACGTGTCCGGCGGGGACGGGTGTCGGGTCCGCGGCGTCGACGTCGCTCGGCGCGAACCCCCAGTCGTCGGGCGTGCCGAAAATCGGCTGGCGCCCGAGCACGTCGCGGACGAGCGCCCCGTCCAGCGCGCCGGCGAACCCGGTCGTTCCGGGAAGCGGGTCGCCCGAGTCGAGCGCGCGGCGGACCGTCTCGGCGTCGGTGCCGCGAATCACAGCCACTCGTTCACCGCTCTGATGATTCGGCGTTTCACGCCGCCAGCGGCCTGTCGGAAGCTGATTCGCCACGGGGTTCGGCGGCCGACGACGCTGGTTCGGCCCTCGGCGATTGCGTCGAGGACCCCCGCCGCGGAGTGGTCCATCGCGTCGACTTCGGTGACCGCCTGCCCGACCATCTCGGCGATGTGGGCGTCGCTCCCGGCGGTCATGGGGAGGTCGTTGGCGATGGCGAACCGCTCTGCCTTGCGGTTCGAGCGGCCGGTGAGGAGTCGGGAGTTGTACACTTCGATGGCGTCCGCGCTCGCGAGCGTCGCCCGCGAGATGTGGGGTGCGACGCCGTGGCGCGAGGATTGGAACGGATGGGGGACGACGGCGATGCCGCCCTGCTCGTGGATTTGGTCGAGCGTCGCCTCGAAGGAGAGGCCCGCGGGGACGGCCTCGCGCACGCCGAGGGCAAGGACGTGTCCGACGGCGGTGGTGATTTCCATGCCGGGAATACCAATCAGGCCGTACTCGGGGGCCTGTTCGACCGCGTCGAGGCTGGCGTCGATTTCGTCGTGGTCGGTGACAGCGATGGCGTCAAGCCCGACCGATTCCGCCTGTTCGAGCAGATGCTCGACCGGGTCCCGCCCGTCGTGCGACAGCGACGAGTGCGTGTGCAGCTCGACCGATAACACACGCGACGTGTCGACGCGGGCGGTAAAAAGCGCGCCGATACGCGGCAGGCTAATGGAAAGACATTACCTCCACAGCGCGAAAGACGGAGGTGAATGAGCCTGTCCGATCCGGACCACGACCTCGTCACCGCCGAACTCGGGCGGGACCCCACGCCCGCCGAGGCGGCACTCTTCGAGAACCTCTGGAGCGAACACTGTGCGTATCGGTCGTCGCGCCCACTCCTGTCGGCCTTCGATAGCGAGGCGGAACAGGTCGTCGTCGGTCCCGGCGACGACGCTGCCGTCGTCTCCCTTCCAACGCACGCCACAGACGGCGAGGAGACGTACGTCGCCATGGGCGTCGAGAGCCACAACCACCCGTCCTACGTCGACCCCTACGACGGTGCGGCGACGGGCGTCGGCGGCATCGTCCGCGACATCCTCTCGATGGGCGCCTACCCCATCGGTCTCACGGACTCGCTCTACTTCGGCGGCTTCGACCGCGAGCACTCCCGCTACCTCTTCGAGGGCGTCGTCGAGGGCATCGCCGACTACGGCAACGCCATCGGCGTCCCCACCGTCGGCGGGAGCGTCGAGTTCCACGACGACTACGAGGGCAACCCGCTGGTGAACGTCGCCTGCGTCGGCCTCGTCTCGCCGGACCGACTCGTCACGGCCGAGGCCAAGACGCCGGGCAACAAACTGATGCTCGTCGGCAACGCCACCGGCCGCGACGGCCTGGGCGGCGCCTCCTTCGCCAGCGAGGACCTGAGCGAAGACGCAGAAACGGAGGACCGCCCAGCCGTACAGGTGGGCGATCCCTACACGGAGAAACTCCTCATCGAGGCCAACGAGGCGCTCATCGACGAGGACCTGATTCGGGCGGCCCGCGACCTCGGCGCTGCCGGCCTCGGCGGTGCCTCCAGCGAACTCGTCGCCAAGGGCGGCCTCGGCGCCGAAATCGAACTCGACCGCGTCCACCAGCGCGAGCCCAACATGTCCGCACTCGAAATCCTGCTCGCGGAGTCCCAGGAGCGGATGTGTTACGAGGTGCGCCCCGAGGACGTGGACCGCGTCCGCGACATCGCCGAGCGCTACGACCTCGGCTGTTCGGTCATCGGCGAGGTGCGCGAGGGCAACTACGTCTGTACCTTCGAGGGCGAGACAGTCGTCGACGTTCCCGCCCACTTCCTCGCCGAGGGCGCGCCGATGAACGACCTCGACATGGACGAACCCACGCAACCGAGCCGGAACCTCCCCGACGCCGACCTCGAGACGGCCTTCGACTCGGTCGTCGGCAGTCCGAACACGGCGAGCAAGGCGTGGGTCTACCGGCAGTACGACCACGAGGTGGGCACGCGGACGGCCCGCCGCCCCGGTGACGACGCTGCCATCCTCGCGATTCGGGAGGCCGGCACCGGCCTCGCGCTCTCGGCGGGGGCGATTCCGGCGTGGACCGACGCCGCCCCCTACGACGGCGCACGCGGCGTGGCGCTGGAGAACGCGACCAACATCGCGGCCAAGGGCGCGACGCCCCACGCGGCGGTCGACTGCCTCAACGGCGGCAACCCGGAGAAGCCGGACGTCTACGGCGGCTTCGGCGCCATCGTCGACGGCCTCGCGGACATGTGCCGCGACCTCTCGGTGCCCGTCGTCGGTGGCAACGTCTCGCTGTACAACGACTCCGTCGCCGGCCCCATCCCACCGACGCCAACGCTGGCGATGATCGGCGTCCGCGAGGGCTACGACGCTCCGCCCCTGTCCGTCTCGGGCGAGGGGACGCTGCTGGAAGTCGGCGCGCGCGGCGACGCGCTCGGCGGGTCGACGTATCTCGCGGCGGCGGGTGGCAGCGACCGCTTCCCGGACCTGCCCGCGGACCCGGCGGCGGCCGTCGAGGCGGTCCGCGACGTGGCCGCCCTCGACTCGACGCTCGCGACTCACGACGTGAGCCACGGCGGCCTCGCCGTGACGCTCGCGGAGATGGTCGAGGACGCGGGCGTCGAGGTGAGCGTCGAGAGCGTCACCGCCCTGTTCGACGAGACGCCCGGCCGCGTCGTCGTCGAGACGACGGACCCCGACGCCGTGCGCGACGCCGCGGGCGACGTGCCCGTTCGCGAACTCGGGACGGCGACGGCAGACGCGACGCTCTCCTTGTCGGTCGGCGACGACGAACTCGTGCGGGACGCGGCGGCCATCCGCGACCTACGCGACGTCATCGACCGCGAACTGGCGTAGTCGGCGCCACCACTTTACCGCGCTGGCGTGACGATGGGGGCGTGACCGACGACGCCCTCCGCAAGCGCCTCGACGCCGCGCTCGTCCTGTTGATTGCCAACTTCTTGCTGTTGCTCGGACTCGCCTTCCAGTCGACGCCGGAAACGGCGATTGGACTGCTGGTGCTGGCGGCGCTGCTCGGCTACGGATTCGTGCGACAGAACTGAGTCGCTTTCAGAACATCAGCGGCAGACCGAACGTCACCGCGAGACCGACGAGGAGGACGACGAAGCCGACGCCGGCCTCGGCCGTCGTGAAGTCCTGCATCGGCGACGTGACGCGGCCCGTTTCCTCGTGGTGGTCGTCGTGAGCGTGGTCGTCCATGTCTCATCCTGCGGCGTCGCGATACAAAAACGCACCTGATTGGCGACACCGGGCGCCTTTTGACAGCCCCCGGCGTAGTTCGCGATACGGATGGCCGTAACCAAGCGCATCATTCCCTGTATCGACGTGGACATCGACGACGACGGCAACGCCGCCGTCTACACGGGCGTCAACTTCGAGGATCTGGAGTATACGGGCGACCCCGTCGAGATGGCGCGAGAGTACAATCAGGCCGGCGCCGACGAGTTCGTCTTTCTCGACATCACGGCCAGCGCCGAGGGGCGCGAGACGATGCTCCACGTCGTCGAACAGATCGCTGACGAGGTGTTCATCCCCCTCACCGTCGGCGGCGGTATCCGCACTCGCGAGGACATCAAGGAGACACTCCGAGCGGGCGCGGACAAGGTATCCATCAACACCGCGGCCATCGAGAATCCCGACCTGGTGAACGAGGGCGCCGCCGCCTTCGGCAGTCAGTGCATCGTCATTAGCGTTGACGCGCGCCGGCGCTACGACGAACAGGGAGAACACTACGAACAGGTGGACGGCGAGTCCTGCTGGTTCGAATGCACTATCAAGGGCGGGCGCGAGGGCACCGGCGTCGACGTCGTCGAGTGGGCGCGAGAGGTCGAATCGCGCGGCGCCGGCGAGCTCTTCGTCAACTCCATCGACGCCGACGGCACCAAGGACGGCTACGACATTCCGCTCACCCGCGCCGTCTGTGAGAACGTCTCGACGCCAGTCATCGCGTCGTCGGGGTGTGGTGGTCCGGAAGACGCCTACGAGGTGTTCACCGAAGCAGGCGCAGACGCGGCGCTCGCGGCCTCTATCTTCCACTTCGACGAGTACAGCATCCGCGACGTGAAGGAGTATCTCGACGAACGAGGCGTCCCGGTTCGGCTCTAAGCCGCCGCGTCGAACGCGGCCGTGAAGTCGTCCGCGAGGTCCTGCACGCGTCGGGACGCGTCACCGACGGCGTCGAGTGGGTCCGTCCCGTCCTCGGTCTTGACCGAGAGGATGGGGTCGGTCTGCCCACCGGACTGTTCGGGGTTCATGTCGTAGGTGGCGGCTTCGACGCCTGCCGTCTCCAGCAACGCCCCCTTCAGGACGTTCATGAACGTGTGGTCCTCCCCGGCAATCTCCATCCGCAGTTCCTCGTCCGTCTTCTCGATGACCCGCAGTTCCATACCCGTGGATACCCGTGGTTCGCGTTTCAAGGTTTCGTCTGTCGACGCCGAGAAACGGCAGTCGGCCGCTCCGAACGAACGGGCGACGCCGAAATGGCGTCCCCCGAACGGAGAACGTACGGGACCACACGTGGTGGCCATCCGACTGACCAAGCCACTGCGAGGAGCACCTGACTCGCAATGTGCTTCGATGCCGTGACGCGTTCGGTCAAACACCGACCGCGCCGGTTCCTAGGTTTACGTATGTGCTAAAAAATCTGTTGATAAGAATAATATCGGCCACTATTCTCTATATCAGTAGCCATATACTCGTCAACATAGTCGTATTTAGATGCGCGTCGCTGCCGCTACGGACCCAGCGGCGATTACGTCGGGAAAAGCCACTCAGCGAACGAGATACGGTTCGTTGCCGGCGACGAACCGGCCGAGGTCCGTCTCGCGGCGGTAGTCGGTGGCACGGAGAGTGTCGATGGCGTCGACCAACTGCGTCGCGTCGTCGGACGCCCACGCCGTCGGCTCCCGAATCGGCAACACCAGCCAGCCACTTCCCAGCACCTCCGTCGCGTGGAGGGCGTCGATGTCGACGTCGTCGGGGTTGCGGGCCGTGCAGGTTTCGAGGACGTGTCGCGTGGCTCGTTCGCCCACCGGGAGGAGGACGTGCGCGGCGATGGCGCGGAGCTCCGCGTCGAAAAAGGGCTCCATCCGGGCGTAGTCGTCCTCAGTCGGGTCGCCATCGGGGACGCAGGTATGGAGATAGGAGAGGTACGTCGAGGCGACGTCGGGTTCGTCGCCCGTCGACTCCAAGAGGCCGGCGTCGTGGAGCGCGCGCTGGAGTCGGTGGCCGGCCTCGCAGTCGGTGAAGGGGACGCCCGTCTCGCTCCCGCCGTGGACGCCGGGGTGGTCGCCGACGACGTGAAAGTGGGCGTTGGCGTCGCCGTAGCCGGGGACGAACCGCTCACAGGGCGGGTCCATACCGAACGGATTGCTGATGCGGTCGGTGACGGTTCGCACGGCCTAGAGTTCGACGCCCGACGGGATCAGACTCTTGGAGCGAAGCAGACTCCCGTTGGCGTCGTAGACGAGGAAGGTGCTCTTCTCGTAGGTTGCGACGGTGTCGCCGTCGACGCGGATGACGACGCTGTACTGGCCGCCGTCGTCGGTCGTCTGCCCGTACTCGCGGGCGGCGCGGACGAACTGTAACACGTCGTCGGCATCTTCGTTGAGTTCGAGGAGGAAGTCACCGGTGATGCGGTCGGTGACGCTCACGACCCCCGCCGCGTCCGGACTGTCGAGCGGGTCTTGGAGTCGGAAGGCAACGTCCGTCTCCGAGGCATCGAGCAAGTCGCCGTCGGCCCCCGTCAGTCGCTCGGTCAGTGTGTCCTCCGGCCCCGTGAAGTCGATGACGACGCGCGGCTCTGCTGGCGGCTCCCCCGACTCCACCCAGTCGACGTTGTGTACTTCCAACTCGAAGTGGTCGCGCCTCATTCCTTATAACCACCTTTGAGTTCAGGCGGTATGAACGTAACGCCCCGCGCGGTCGCCGTCTGTCGGCGCCGGCCGATGGGTTTTATCTGGTGGCTCTCATCGGCCACGCGTATGTGGGTCCGGTCCGAGTACGCCGGCGAACTGGCCGTCCTCTTGACGTGGCTGTCCGCGTTCATCCCGTGGAACGTCTCGTTCGCGTCGGCGTCCGGCGCGTCGGTGGTGTTCGTTCGCTTCCCGCTGGTGCAGGTGCGATACGTCTTCGGCATCGCCCTCGCCCGCGGCGTCGCCGTCGCCGACCCGCTCTCGGCGATTGCCTTCCAAGAGGCCCAACCCATCGAACTCGCGTATCAGGTGTGGGCCGCCGGCGCCGCCGTCTTCGTCGTCGCACTCGCCGTCTCCGTCCTCTACTACCGCGACGAGGCGTGGGCGGAGTCGTGGCCCGTCGACCCCGTTCGCCTCCTCGGCGGCCTGCTTCTCGGCACCGGTCTCGTCTTCGCGGGCGCGACGTCTCTCCTCCTCTCGCGGGGCTTCGGCGGCCTGCCGATTCCGATTGGCGTCGTCTTCCTCTGCCTGTTCGGCGGCGTCCTCCTCACCGTTGAGCGGACGGAGTGACGCTAGTCGACGACGAAACGTATAATAACGAGGGCCACCCGTGTACGACCGTGAACGTCCCACGCGTCGCCGTCGGTGCTCGTCGCTCGCCAGCGACGCGTGGCCCCGCCGCTTTCCTGAAGAAACGCGGTCGGTAGTTCGCTCGTGGCGGGCGTAGCGCCCCCGTCTCGGGCGGTTGTCGACCGAATCGTTCCGACACGACTAACAGCGCAGACGCCCCATCAGAGCACATGACACTCACCGAGTTCCGCGGGGTCTATCCCGCCATGACGACGCCGTTCCACGAGGACGGCAGCATCGACTTCGAAACGTTACGCGAGGACGCCCACCGCCTCGTCGACGCCGGCGTCGACGGCCTCGTGCCCGTCGGGTCGACCGGCGAGAGCGCGACGCTCAGCCACGACGAACACATCGAGGTGGTCGAAGCCGTCATTGACGCCGTCGGCGACGAAGTGCCCATCATCGCCGGGTCCGGGTCGAACAACACTCGCGAAGCGCTCGAACTCTCCCGGCGCTCCGCCGAGGCGGGCGCCGACGCCCTCCTCCTCATCTCGCCGTACTACAACAAGCCCGAACCCGCCGGGATGGTCGACCACTACCGCACCATCGCCGACGAGGTGGACCTCCCGCAAATCGTCTACAACGTCCCCGGCCGGACGGGCCAGAACATCACCGTCGACACCGCGGTCGAACTCGCCAGCCACCCCAACATCTTGGGGTACAAGGCGGCGAGCGGCGACCTCAGTCAGGTGTCCGAAGTCGTCGAACGCACCCGCGACGAGGACTTTCACGTCCTCGCCGGCGACGACGGCCTCATCCTCCCCACCCTCTCGGTCGGGGGGACGGGGACCATCAGCGTCGTCGCCAATATCGAACCCGAGCGGACGGTCGATATGGTCCACTCGGCGCTCGACGACGACTACGAACACGCCCGCGAGCGCCACCACGAACTCGGTCCGCTGATGCGCGCGCTGTTCTGGGAGACGAACCCGATTCCCGTCAACGAGGCGATGGCCATCCGCGGCGACGGCCCGGGCAACGTCCGACTCCCGCTCACCCGCCTCTCCGAGGACCTGCGTGACGACCTGGCGGCCGTCCTCGACGACCTCGACCCCGTGGAGGTGGAGGCATGATAGGCGTCGCCGTCACCGGCGCCGGCGGCCAGATGGGCCGCGAGGTGCTCGAAGCGGTCGCCGACCGCGAGGACATGGCGGCCGCCTTCGCGGTCAACCGCACGTCCGTCCCGCCCATCGCGGGCACCACCGTCGAGGACGAGGGGGACCTGCCGCGACTTCTCGAAGAGCACGACCCCGACGTGCTGGTTGATTTCACCGTCCCCGACGCGAGCACGCGCTACGTCGAGGCCTGTGCTGACGCGGGCGTCGCCGCCGTCGTCGGGACGACCGGCTTCTCGGACGCCCAACTCGAACTCCTCGTCGACGCCGCGAGGGAGATACCCCTACTCCGGGCCCCGAACTTCTCGCGCGCCATGACGGCGTTTCGGGACGTGATTCGGGAGGCCGTCGCCGCGCTCGACGACTACGATATCGAGCTCTCGGAGACCCACCACAACCGCAAGCGAGACGCCCCGTCAGGGACGGCAAACGACATCCTCGACGACATCGAGGAGATTCGCGGCGACTTCGACCGCGTGCACGGACGCGAGGGCGACCAGCCCCGAGAGGGTGACGAGGTGGGTGTCCACGCTCTCCGAGCCGGCGACATCAGAGGCGAACACGAACTACTACTTGCGGGGAACCACGAGGTGCTGACGCTCACGCATCGAGCCGAGTCCCGCGGCGTCTTCGCCGAGGGTGCGCTCGATGCCGCCGACTGGCTCGTCGGCCGTCCGGCCGGCGAATACGACTTCGAGGACACAGTATGACACTCCAATCCGACGTATCCGACCTGTGGCAGCGCTACGACGACGACGCGGTCGACGCCGAGACGGCGACGGCCGACGACATGGCGACTATCGACGCTTTCCTCGACGCTCTCGAGGCGGGCGAGATTCGCGCCGCGGAAAAGCAGGGCGACGAGTGGGAGGCCAACGAGTGGGTGAAGCAGGGCATCCTGCTCAACTTTGGCCTGCGCGCGACGGAGGCACGCTCCTACGGCGGCGTCGACTACCACGACGTCCTGCCCCTGCGCGAGACGGGCGATTTGGGTGACCGAGGCACGCGCAACACGCCCGACGGGACGACCATCCGCCGCGGTGCCTACCTCGGCGCCGACTGCATCATGATGAGTCCCTCCTTCGTCAACATCGGCGCCCACGTCGGCGACGGCACCCTCGTCGACTCCTGTGACACCGTCGGCTCCTGCGCCCAAATCGGCGAGAACGTCAAGCTCGGCGCCAACACGCTCATCGGTGGCGTCCTCGAACCCGTCGAGGACGCGCCGGTCATCGTCGAGGACGGCGTCTCGCTGGGCGCTGGCTGCCGGGTCACGAGCGGGTTCGTCGTCGGCGAGAACACTGTCGTCGGCGAGAACACGCTCCTCTCGCCGCGTATCCCGGTGTACGACCTCGTCGAGGAGGAGGTCATCTACGGTCACCTGCCGCCGGAGCGCCGCGCCTTCACCCGGATGGTCGAGTCCTCCATCGGCGACCACGACCTGTTCGCGGGCGGCGCGTACAAGCCCGCGGTGGTCGCGATGGACATCGAGGCCGACACCCGAGACGCCACCAAGCGGGAGGAGGCGCTCCGGGAATGAACGCGCAGGCGGCCGGTCCGGCCGTGCGACGCCTCGCCGACTGGTCGGCTGCCGACCTCGCCGACCTCGCCGACGAGTACGGCACGCCGCTCTACGTGACCGACCTCGACCGGGTGCGCGAGAACGCGACCCGCCTCCGGGCGGCCTTCGACGCCGACACCGACGACGTCGACGTTCGCTACGCCGTCAAGGCCCACACCGGCCGGGCCGTCTTGGAGACGGTCCGCGAGAGCGGCCTCGGCGCCGAGTGTGCGTCCGCCGGCGAGGTGGTGCGCGCCCTTGACGCCGGCTACGACAGCGTCCAGTACACGGCGGTCAACCCGCCGGCCGAGGACCTCGATGTCGTCCTCGACCGCTGGCGCGACGGCGCCGAGGTGACCATCGTCGCTGGCGCCCGGGACACCGTGACGCGCCTCCGCGAACGCGACTTCGACGGCCGCCTCGCGATTCGGGTCAACCCCGGCGTCGGCGCCGGCCATCACGAGAAGGTGACGACCGGCGGCCACGCCAAGTTCGGCGTCCCCTACGACCGCGCGGCGGCCCTCGTCGATGACGCGCGGGCCGACTTCGACGTGGTCGGGATTCACGCCCACGCGGGCAGCGGCATCAGCGGCGACGACCTGGAGGCCCACCGCGAGCTCGTCTCGCGGATGGGTGACCTGGCGCGCTCGGTGGGCCCGCTGGAGTTCGTCGACATCGGCGGCGGGTTCGGCGTCCCCTACCGCGAGGCCGACGACCCACTCGACTTGGACGCCGTCGCCGACGCGACGAAGGACGCACTCGGCTCCGTAGACGCCACGCTGGCGGTCGAACCCGGGCGCTACGTCGTCGCCGACGCGGGCGTCCTCCTAACGCGGGTGAACACGGTCAAGCCCGTCGACGACGAGGGCTCGACCGGAAGCGTGCCCGTCGTCGCCGGCGTCGACGCCGGCATGACGACGCTGCTTCGTCCGGCGATGTACGACGCCTACCACGCGATTCGCAACCTGACCGACCAGCGTCCGGAGCGGCCGGTGACCGTCGCCGGCCCCGTCTGCGAGACGGCGGACCTGTTCTGCGAGGAGCGACCCATGCCCGCGCCGCGCCGCGACGACTTGCTCGCAATCGGCAACGCGGGCGCCTACGGCTACGAGATGGCGAGTACGTACAACTCGCGGCCTCGGCCCGCTGAGGTCGTACTCGACGGCGACGAGCGTCGTCTCGCCCGCGAGCGAGAGACCATCGCTGGCCTCACCGCGCTGGAGGTGGACCGATGAGCACCGTCACCGCCGAGAAGTACCACGGGACGGCCAACGACTTCCTCGTCTTACCCGCCGACGCACCGGTGACGGACCGCGCGGCCTTCGCTCGCGTCCACTGTGACCGCGAGACGGGCGTGCGCGGCGAGCGAACCGGGGCCGACGGCGTGCTCTTCTTGGACCTCGACTCGTCGGCCACGCCCGTCCGGGTGACGATGACGCTCGTCCAACCCGACGGCTCTATCGCCGAGATGTGTGGCAACGGCGCACGCGTCACCGCCGTCTGGGCGGCGCGTGCGACCGGCGCGCGCGAAGTCGTCATCGAGACGCCCGCGGGCGACCGCCACGCCGTCGTGCAGAGCGAGGGCGTCACCGTCGAGATGGGTCACCCGTCGTTCGACCCGACCGACGTGCCACTCGCCGCCGACCACGGCAACCAACTCGTCGAGGAGTCCGTCGAGGGACTGACTGTCACCGCCGTCGACACCGGCGTCCCCCACGCCGTCGCGTTCGTCGACGACGTGGACGACGTGGACCTCCCCGACGTCGCGCCGCCGGTCCGGCACGCCGACGTGTTCCCCGAGGGCGCGAACGTCACCCTCGCCTCCCGCGTGCGCCTGGACGACGATGCCCGCGAGGGCGCGCCCGGGCAGACGGCGGCCTTCCGCCAGCGCACCTTCGAGCGCGGCGTCGAGGGCGAGACGATGGCCTGCGGGACGGGCGCGGTGGCCATCGTCGCCGCCGCGAAGCGGACGGGCCGCCTCGACACCGAGGGCCCCGTCCGGGTGTCGCCGCCGGGCGGTGACCTCGTCATCGTCGTCCCCGACGACGAACCGGCGACGCTCACCGGCCCGGTCGAGTACGAGTTCGAGGACGAACTGGAGGTCCCCGAGTGAGCGACGCTTTCGACCCCGTCGACTTCCTCGAATCCGCGGTCCCAATCGACTCCCACGAGGACGTGACGGCAATGCGCGAGTTCCTCGTGGAGACGCTCGAAGCGAACGGCGCGGACCCACTCGTCGACGACGCGGGCAACACGCTCGCGACGCGGGGCGAGGGGTCGCCCCATATCGTCCTCAACACGCACATCGACACCGTCTCGCCGCATATCCCCTACGAGCGCGACGGCGACGTGATTCGCGGCCGTGGCTCCTGTGACGCGAAGGGACCGCTCGCGGCGCTTCTCTCCACCTTCTTCGCCGTCGACACCGACCGCTCGGGACGGGTCACCCTCGCCGTCACGCCCGACGAGGAAGTCTACTCGACGGGCGCGGCGGCGCTCGACGTGACCGTCCTACCGGATGTCGACACCGACGGCGACTGCTACGTCGTCGGCGAGCCGACCGGGCTGGACGTCTGCACGGCCGCGAAAGGGCGCTTCGAGGGGATGCTCCACCTCTCGGGGCGGAACGCCCACGCCGCCGACCCCGACTCCGGCGTCAACGCCGTCGCCGCCGCGGAGGGGGCGCTGGCGGCGATTCGGGAGTTCGACGCCGAGCGCGATCCGCACCCGGACCTCGGCCCGGCGACGCTGACGCCGACAGTCGTTGAGGGCGGTAAGGCGACGAATCAGGTGCCGGCCGACTGTGCGCTCACCGTCGACCGGCGGAGCGTCCCGCCCGAATCAGCCGAGGGGTTCCGCGACTCGCTCGAAGCCGCCGTCGACGACGCCACGCCCGCCGACGTGGGCGTCGACTTCGAGCTCACCGAGCGCCCGACGCCGTTTCTCGAAGCCTTCGCGACGGACGCCGACGCGCCGGTGGTGCGTCACCTCGCGGCGGCCGCGACGGGCGTCACCGACGGCGACGCGGGCGACGTGCGCCCGTTCACCGCCGCGACCGAGGCGTCCTACTTCTCGCCCGCGCCCACCGTCGTCTTCGGGCCGGGCGTCCTCGCCGACGAGACGGGTCCCGTCGCCCACGCCGACCGAGAGTACGTCCGCGTCGCCGACGTGGAGCGCGCGGCGGCGGCGCTGACCGACGCCCTCGCGGCGCTCCGGGGATAAGCGCAATCCCCAAGCGCCTCGGGGGTTTGGGTTGGCACATGTACGAGGCGGTCCACGCCCATCCCGACGGGACGAGCACGGCGACGCAGTTCGCCACGACTGCGGCCCGCGTGGGCTACGAGGGCGTCGTGATTCGGGCGCGGGAGGCGACGCCCGACTGCGACTCGCTCCGCGAGTCCGCGGGCATCGACGTCGTCGACGCCGTCGAAATCGTCGCCCCCGACCCCGAACGCGCCAGCGGTTCGGTGGGCGGCGAGCGCCCGGACCACACGCTCGTCTGCGTCCGCGGCGGGACCGACCGCCTCAATCGCTTCGCCGTCGAGAACGAACGCGTCGACGTGCTCACGCGCCCGATGGACGGCGACGGCGACGTGAACCACGTCCTCGCCAACCGGGCGGCGACCAACGGCGTCCGCATCGAGTTCGACTTCGGCCCGGTGTTGCGCTCGACGGGCGGGGAGCGCGTTCGCGCGCTCCGTGACCTGCGGAAACTCCGCGAACTCGTCGCCGACGCCGACGCGCCCTACGTCGTCAGCGCGACGCCGGACTCCCATCTCGACCTGCGAGCACCGCGCGAACTCGTCGCCGTCGGCGAAGTCGTCGGCTTCGACCCCGAGACGGTTCGTGCGGGGCTTCGCGAGTGGGGTGCCCTCGCCGAGCGCAACCGCCACCGGCAGTCCGAGTCCTACGTCAGCCCCGGCGTCGAACGCGGACGATACGAGGAGGACGAGTCGTGAAGCACCTCCCCAAACACCTCCGTCCGCACTGGCGCTATCTCGCCGTCGGGCTAGAAGCGGAGGCCGACCTCTCGCGGAGCGCGTTTCAGCGCGCGGTGTGGTACGCGGCCAGCAACCTACTCGGCGACCCGGGAAGCGCCGATGCCGACCTGCGAGTCCTTCGATTCGATTTCGAGGACGGGACTGGCGAGGCCGTCGTCCGCGCGCGGCGCGGCGAGGTGGGGCCGGCGCGGGCGGCGCTGGCCTGCGTCCACGACATCGACGGCGACTCGGTCGGTGTCTGGGTCCGGGGCGTCTCGGGGACGATTCGCGCCTGCGAAGAGACGTATCTCGACTGAGCGGCGTCGTACGGGGTATGTGACTGTTTTCGGGAGATTCGAGGGCTCGTCTCGGCGAATTTCCGGCCTGAGTTCCACTAACCCGTCTCAGACGCACCCGGGGAACTCGTCGCCGGCGACGTGCAACGAGTCGACCCACTCGGGCGGTTCGTCGTCCGTGAAGCGGGACCGCGACCGCATGTACGCGAGGATGAACGCCCGCCGCCACGTCTCGGTCGTGTTCGGCGCGGTGTAGTGGGGCAGGAGACAGTGCTGGAAGAGGACGCTCCCCGGTTCCATCGGGAGGGCCACGGTGTCGTCGATGTCGTAATCACGCTCTGTGATGGCGATGTCCGTGTCGTACTCGATGGCCTCGTGGCCGATGAGGCCGTCCGTGTGGGCGCCCGGCACGACGCGCATACAGCCGTTGTCCGTCGTCGCCTCGTCGAGTGCAATCCAGACGGTTACGTGGTCACGGGGCTGAATCGGGTAGTACGCGGCGTCTTGGTGGAACTTCTTCTCGCTCCCGACCTGTGGCGGCTTGAGCATCGCGGCGCTCCGGAGGAGGTCGACGTTCGGCCCCTGGAGGTGCTGGATGACTTCGAGGATACCCTCGTGATGGGCGAGGTCGGCGAACACGTCGTCTTCGCGGGCCATGCTGACGCCCTCGAACTTCCGAACCGGGTCGCCCTCGTGGTCGAACTCGTCGGGGTCGATGTCGGGTTCGAGCATCCGACTGAACGTCGTCTCGGTCCGGTCGCCGGCGACGTACTCGCGGATGCGGTCGGTGACGCGGGCCACCTCGTCGTCCGAGAGCAAGTCCTCGACGACGACGTAGCCGTCCCGCTGATACTGTTCGAACTGTCGGTCGCTGAGCGACATACCTCTCGGTGGTAGTCGTGAGTCATGAATGTGCTGGGTTGGGTTCGGCTCCCATCCTGACGATACATGACACCAGCGACGTACGACACCAGCGACGTGTCCGAGGAAATCGAAACCGACGTGCGCTGGACGCCCGTGTTCGCCTCGCTCCCGGCCGTCGAGTGCACTGTCGACACTGATAAGCGTGGACGCTAATACGGCAGTCGACGGCGCAGTCTCAACAGGAAAGGTATTTAGGACGCCGGCCCGGAAATTTGGCCGAGAGATACGTCGTGTTCGAGACCGCCAGTGGGCGTGGATTACGCCGCGACGGTACCGCGGCGGCCCGCCACGTAGCAGGCGTCGTGAACGCGACCGAACTCGATCTCGAGTCACAGTCAACGTGATACAATGCAGGGACAAGCCCAACAGCAGGCATACGACCGTGGGATAACGATCTTCTCGCCCGATGGCCGCCTCTATCAGGTCGAATACGCCCGAGAGGCAGTCAAGCGAGGAACAGCCAGTATCGGCATCCGAACGGAGGACGGCGTCGTCCTCGCAGCGGACAAACGCTCCCGCTCGCCGCTGATGGAGCCGACGAGCGTCGAGAAAATTCACAAGGCGGACGACCACGCGGGCATCGCCTCCGCGGGCCACGTGGCTGACGCGCGCCAGCTGATAGACTTCGCTCGCCGACAGGCGCAGGTCAACCACCTCCGCTACAGCGAACCCATCGGCATCGAGGCGCTCACGAAGGAAGTCACCGACCACATCCAGCAGTACACGCAGGTCGGTGGCGCTCGTCCCTTCGGCGTCGCCCTCCTCATCGGCGGCATCGAAGACGGCGAACCCCGTCTCTACGAGACCGACCCCTCGGGAACGCCCTACGAGTGGAAGGCCGTCTCCATCGGCGCCAACCGTGGCGACCTGCAGGAGTACCTCGAAGAGAACTACACGGGTTCGGACGGTCTCGACATCGACGACGGTATCGAACTGGCACTCCGCGCCCTCGCGACGACCAACGAGGACACCCTCGAACCCTCGGGCGTCGACGTCGGGACGGTTGACGTCGACAGCGAGGAGTTCCACGAACTCGACAACGACGAGATCGAGACCCACCTCGACGACTTCGACCTCCTGCCCACCGAGGGCGACGAGGACGAGTCGAACGAGGAGTAAGGACACCGCGTCTTCGGCCGTCTCCGCTTCTCTTTCGCTCTCCGCTTCGAACCGCACCGCTCGTCACGCAGATTTATCTTCGTCTCTGTCCACGCTCCCGGTATGGCCCTCCACCCGTTCCTCCTGATTCCGCCAATCGTGGCGCTCGCGATGGGCGTCGTCTTCGGCGACGCCCACCGACGCGACCTCCCGAGTCGAGTGAAGCTCCTGTGGGCGCTCGGCGTCGGGTTCCTGAGCCTCGTCGGCTTCGTCGTCGCCTTCGCGTTGCGGAGACCGCTGTTCCGACAGGTCCACCTGCTGTTCGGCTGGCCGCTCGTGGTCCGGACGCCGTACGAACTGCTACTGTGGTTTCTCGGTATCGGAACCGCGTTCACTGCGCTCCTCTGTGTCGGCTACGCGGTCGGAAGCCGGTGGCGCGTGCGGTCGGGGTAGCGTTGGCACTCGCGCGTTCAGGCCCGATACGCGTACCAGAGCAAGACTAGGCCGAATAGACCGAACAGCGCGCCGGCGTAGAGTGCGATGACCCGCGCGTCCCCCGCCGGGAGGGCGACCCAGAGGACCGGGCCTATCGCGAGCAGTCCCACGCCGAACAGGCCGGCGACGATTCGCTCTGGCCGGCCGATGGTCGACTGGTCGTCCGGCGTCGATTCGGGAGCCTGCTCGACCAGACGCGTCACGACGCCGACTGCGTCGGCGGGGACGATTACGAAGCGTGGGGCGGTCGGCGCACCGCGGACATACGAGAGCCAGCAGACGGCGATGGCGCCGAGCGAGAGGGTTCGGACGCGCCGCACCTGCTGGAGGGGAACCTCGTCCCCGTCGACGACGAGCGTCCCCGTCGCCGGGTCCGCGCGACCGCTCGTCGGGAACGTCGCGGTGAGTACGAGCGGTACCCAACTGGCCACGAAGACGACGAACGGGGCGGCGTCGTTCACCAACGCGCTCCCGAGGAGGACGAGTGCGCCGAGGAGGCTCCCGACGAGCAGTCCGCGACGCGAGAAGCGCTCGAAAAACGAGTTCGTCGCGTTCGTCTCGAGTGCCGCTGGGAGGTATCGTCGGGAGACGAGTGCGAGGGCGGTGACGACGACGGTGGCGATAGCGCGGCGGAAGTTGCCAGCTAAGACCGACGCGGCGAAAAACACCACCAGCGCCCCGCCGACGAGTACGACGGCGCCGCCGAGGACGCTGGGGAAGACGTAGGCGAGCGCGAGCGAGAGGGGAGAGACGTCGATGTCGAGAGTCCACTCCGTCTCGTCGCGTCCGCCGTGAGTGGACGCGGGGACCATTCGTCACGCCGGACTTCGCATCCCTCGCATATATAGCCGGAGTCCGGGGGCGGCGGTCGAGCGTTCGCGCCGCCAGCCGATGGCAAAGTTGATACGCGTCGCCGGGCACGTCCCGCCAATGCGCCCCCGAGACAGCCCAGCGGAGGTGAACGCGGCGGTCGTGGACGTCGGCCGCCCGAAACGGTGAGTCGGTCACCCGTCCGCGCCGCCGCCGACCGTCTGGCCGCCGTCGACCGACTGTCGACCGCCCAGCGGGCCATCCTCGGGTACTACGCCGAGACGGGGCGGTTCGACTACCGCGCCCTCCGCATCAAGTCGGCCGTCGACGACACCCTCGACGAGATTCTCGACGACGTGTACGCGGAGATTGCGACGGAGATTGCCGCCGACCTCGGCATCGACGAGGTGGAGTTCAGCTACGAGACGAAGCTCACCCTCCCCGCGGAACTAACGCTCGGCTACCTCTATCGCCGGGCACTCGCTCGCTCGACCGACGGCTACGACCCCATCACCGACGAGTCGAGTGGCTGGCTCTCCCGGGGCGACACCGACGCGGACGCCAACCGCGAGGCTCGCGAGTACGTCGAGGCCGCCGAGGAGGCGACGGCGCTCATCGTCCAAGCCTTGCTCGACGGCGACATGCGCGACGCCATCAACGACGACGAATTCGAGGACTTCGAGGTGCGGGTCGCGGGCGACGCCGACCCCGACCCACGCCGCGTCGCCGAGTGCGCCCAGTCGCACCTCCAACGCGTCGTGGAAGCGGCGTTCGACCGCGCGCCGGACGCCGTCCGCGACGCCTACGACGACGCCGTCGATATCTCCGAGGCTCACCAGGACCAAGACGACCACTTCCGCGCGCTGTTCGACGACTCCCTCGACGGCGACGAAGATGCGATGGACGCCATCGAAGAGGAGTACAAGTTCGCGGCGATGCCCGCCGACGCCCCCTTCGACGAGGGCGAACGCGACTTGCCCTACCTCAAGACGCAGTACGACCGCGTGGGCGTCATCTACAAGGGGATGCTCGACGCCTACCGCGGCATCGGCTTCGAGATTCCCGAGGCGTTCGGCACGTCCATCGTCCTCGCCATCATCGGCGCCCAAATCTGGCTCGACGACGTGGACGACTACCGCGACGATGTGGAAGAGGGACAGCTCACGCCCGTCACCGCCGAGTACGTCTTGGCGCCGTCCGACGAGGCGGCCTACGAGAACGTGGTCGACATCGCGACGGAGTACTTCGACTTGGCGCGCGCCCACGCGGACGAAGCGGACTCGCCGCTCAACGGCATCGCCATCGAGTACATCCTCCGCTCGGGTGACCCGACGCGGCTGCCCGGTAGCGACTGACGGTCGTAGAGTTTCTCGGAAATCATCCTCGGTTCTCGCCAGACGCGCCGGCGAGAACCGACGGACAGTTACGAGAATCTATTAGTTCCGACCGAGGTCGACCGCCGTCCCGTCTTCGACCAAGACGCCGCGTTCGACGGCCGTCTCCAAGATGCGCTCACACTGTGGCCCCGTCACGTCGTAGGCACCCGTCACGATGGCCGTCAGGTCGGCACGCTCCATGGGGAATTCGCGGTTCTGGAGCAGTCGGAGCACCCGGTAGTAGTCCTCCGGGAGGTCGTCGTCGGTGTCTGTGCTCTCGTCCGCCTCGCTGTCGACACTCGCTTCGCTCTCGTCGTCGTCGTCGCTCGCGTCCCCCCATTCGTCGCGGGATTCCCCTGCATCCTCGGACTCGTCCGGTCGACTCTCTGACTCGGCCTCGCTCGTCTCACCGGACTCGAAGGTCACTTCGTCGAGTGCGTCGACGGTGTCGTCGGGTGAGGGAGGTTCTTCCGCGGCGTCGAGGACGGGTTCGAGGACGCGCCGGAGCTTCTCCTGACAGGTCGAACAGAGCACCGCCGACCGCGACTCGTCGGCCGACGCCAGTCGGTCGGGCACGACGTCGTACTCCTGTAACGAGTCACCGACGGCGCCACAGAAATAACAGGACCGCAACTGGGTCATGGTCGACCCTCCGCCGGGCGCGTGCTAAGTGTTTTCCCTCGGGTGACGATACGGTGGAACGTCACTAAATAGCGCAAAAATAACGTGTTCGTAAACTTAAGCCACGGAAATATTTAATTGAACGCGCACAATACTGTCTGTGTGATGGCACGTTACGTCTGCCCGGGCTGTGACCGAGAACTGGAAGCGGGGCCGTTCCGGATGACCTGTCCGACCTGCGGCGGTCGGCTGGTGAACTACCGGCGGGCTCGCTCCGGGCCGTAGCGTCGCTCACTCGCGAATGTCCGCGGCGTCGAGTGGCGACGCCGCGTCCCAGTACGTCTCGAAGGTGTCGTGGGCCCAGTCGCTCACGGCTCGGTCGTCGGTGTCGACGGAGGCCTGCAGGACGCCGTTCACGTCTCGCAACAGTAGGTGGACCACGTCGTCGGCGACAGTCGTCGCCACGGGGATGTCGTCGTCGCGAACGCGGAGGCTCGCCTCGGGGGCGTCGAGTAGTGATGTCAGGCGACGACGCAGGCCCTCGTCGTCGGCCACGGCGTCGATGGCGTCGCGCGAGAAGACGCCCTCGAAGGTCATCTCGCCGTCGGTGACGCGGCGCTCGATGACGTCGAGACTCCCCTCGTTGAAGGCGTGAGAGAACACGCGGACCGACGACGATTCCCGCAAGAGGTCGAGGACGCGTCGAATGGGCGCGTTGGGTTTCGTCCCGCTTGGGACAGTGATGGTCGCATCGCCGAGGCGTCGAAGGTCGAACCCCAGCGCCGCCGTCGGGAGATACTCGACGATGGGGCGCAGGTCGTGTTCCGTTTCGACGACCGACAGCAAGTCCAGAAAAGCGTCGGCGACGAGTTCGCCCGTCGCGGTGGCGACGTAGGCGCCGTCGACCCGCTCTATCCACGACCGCTCCTCGAAATCGCGGAGGATACGACCGAGCGTGGCCTGTGAAGCGCCGGTCGTCACCGCGAGGTCCCGTCGCGTGTGGCGCTCCTCGGCGAGCAATCGGAGCACCGACACGCGATTGGGCGAGAGCGCGAGGAACTCGATATCCGCCAGTGCCGACTCCATACCACCTCTGCTCTCCGAGCCGGCAAACCGTTTTCGCCCCGTGAAACTATTTCACGCCGTGTGTACCGACACGGGGAGTGCGAGCCTTTCTTACCGTGAAAATTTTTACGAATTAAACTATACGTCGGCAGCTCGTACGTGTAGATATGCACGGCTCTCTGTGGATTTCGGATTCGGTATCGGCGCGCGAACGTGACGGTCGGGAGGGTGCGGAGTGACGACGGCAGACCGCCGGTCGCTCGGCGCGTTCGTCGTCGCCAGCGTCCTCTTCGGGGGGACGTTCGTCGCGGTGAAGGCCGGGCTCGACTACTTCCCGCCGCTGCTCTTCGTCGCACTGCGGTTCGACATCGCGGCCGTCGCCCTCCTCGCGTACGCCGCGGCGACGACGCCGCGTGGCGAATTCCTCCCGCGCACGCCGCGGGACGTGGCTGGCGTGTTGGCGACAGGCGTCCTCGCCATCGGCCTGACGAACGCCCTCCTGTTCGTGGGGCAGACGCACACGACGAGCGCCGTCGCCGCCATCGTCTTCAGCCTCAACCCGATTCTGACGCCCGTCTTCGCCGCACTCGTGCTGGCGGACGAGCGCCTCTCGCGACGCGGCCTCGCGGGCATGGCGCTCGGATTCGTGGGCGTGGCGCTTGTCGTCGACCCCGACCCCGCGATGCTCCTTGACCTCGGCGTCGGGAAGGCCATCCTGCTCGCGGGCGCCGTCGCCGGTGCGCTGGGGAGTGTCCTCATCCGCTGGGCCGGCGGGTCGCTCTCCAGCACCGCCCGCACCGCGTGGGGCCTGCCCTTCGCCGCCGTCCTCTGTCACTTCCTCAGTTGGACGGCGGGCGAGTCCGCACGCACCATCACGTGGAACACCGAGGCAATCCTCGCACTCGCGTACGTGGGCCTGCTTGCGGGCGCCGTCGCCTACATCGCGTACTTCGGCTTGCTCGACGCGGCCGGCGCGATTCGCGCGAACCTCGTGTTCTACGCCGTCCCTGTCGTCGCCGCGCTCGGTGGGTGGGCGTTGCTCGGCGAAGTCGTCTCCCAACTCGCGGTCGGTGGCTTCGTCACCATCTTCGTCGGCTTCGCCGTCCTCGGGAGCGAGTCCATCGACGTTCGCGCGGCCCTCGACCGACTCCGTGACCGGGCCGGCGACTCCGTGGACGTCCTCGACGCAGACGCACTCGACGTGGACGACTCGACTTGCGTCGATATCGACTCCGACTGACGCCGCTGGCCAGATTTCCCGCGGTCCCCACGCTTAACGTGTCGTGTGCGATACCACGGCACATGGTTCACACTACTCGTCTCGGCGTCGACTACACATCCCAACGCGCTCGGCGCCCGCGGAGGTGAGCGCCGTGGCAACGGAACTCCAGCCGTCACCCGAATCACTCACCTGTTCGCTCTGTGGAACGAGCATCGACGACGCGGGCTATCTCCCGGCGACCGACCGCGGCGCGACGTACGAACCGATAGCCGACGAGGCCGTCTGTGGCACCTGTGGCTTCAACGAAGTCGGGATGGCGGGGTGTGCCCCCGCCGTCGACGACGTGACTGACCCCGGTCCCGACGCCGTCCTGTTGTACGTCCAGCGGACCGACGACGGGTTCGAAGTGGTGTCGGTGAAACGGTAGCGGGACCAAATCGAGTCGGACGGCCGACCGCCTCGATATGCTCGCGACATCGAGCGCACACCTTTCAGCGGTTGCGCCGTCCCGGAAACTGCAATTCGCGTTGTAGTCTTCGATGGCAATATCTTGGACCCGTTCCTCTGTCCAGTTGCCCCTGCTGTCCTCCCCGAGACTGGCAGGGGTTCCCACCTCCCCGTCCGCTTCAGCTGTGCGACTCCTGTCCAGCTGCCCACCATGGGCCATTGCCCATGGTTTTCGGCTGCGTATTCCAGTCTCCCCAGATACTCGTGACCCTGATTCGACGGGTCCACGTCGAAAACGGAGTCGCAACGCTGTGGGAGAGTGAAAGATTCGATAGAGGTCCTGCGAGAATGGCTTTGAACCGTTCGTTCGAAGCCAGGGGTGGGATTTGAACCCACGAAGTCTCGATTACAAGTCGAGTGCATGAACCGCCCATGCTCCCCTGGCGCGACGGCAGGTTATCGGTCCCCGTGCGGGCGTTTATCGTTTTCGACCTCGCGCTCGAATTCGATTCGATGCGGCCGGTAGCCCCGCCGTTCGTAGAAGCGGACCGCGTCCTCGTTGGGCGCGAGTGCCTCCACCGCCACCGTGTCGACACCGCGGTCGTCGAGTGTCGCCTCGGCGGCGTCGAGCAACTGCGTCCCCACGCGCTCGCCGCGTCGCCCCGCCCGAACGTACAGGTCGCGGACGACGCCGCGGGTGCAGTCCTGGACTAGCGGGCCGCGCTCGATTCTGAAGCAGACGAACCCGACGAGGCCGTCGTCGCGAGCGACGAGCAGTCCCCCGTCGGCGGCGTGTTCGGCCAGCGACCGTCGAACTGTGTCGCGGTTCGCGTCGGCCCGGAGGTGTGACCCGTGGCGGCGCTGGTCGCGGGCGAGTTCGACCCAGAGGTCGGCGACGGCGTCGGCGTCGGCCGGCGTCGCGGATTCGACGGTGACCACGGCGGCCGTACGGCGACGCGCGGCAAGTCAGTTCCGACGTGTTCAGGCGCCGCCGACGGACGCGTCCGCGCCCTCGTAGAACCAGTAGCCCTGTTCGCGCATCGTCTCGCCGAGTGCCTGATGGAGGGCGACGAAGTCCTCGAACTCGTCGGCGTCGACGCCTTCGAAGACGTCCCGAACCGAGACGACCGTCTCGAAGTCGATTCGGACGGGTTCGTCACCGTGTTCGTCGACGAACGCAGCGACGTCGAGGGGGAAGTCCTCCTCTTCGTCGATTTTCTTGGCGATGACGGCGTGGCCGTACTTGCGTCGGCCTTCGCTCCCCTCCTCGCCGTCCGGGTCGTGTGGCCAGTCCATGTCCGGGAGTTGGTCGCACGGCCCAAAGCCGTTACGGGTGTCAGCAGTCCGGCCGCTACAGCGGGGAGAAGTGGTGTACCGTGCGTGCGTGGTCGAGGAGTTCCTCGGTGGAGTCGAACGTCTCACCACATCCGCACTGGTGCGCTTCGGTCGCCGACGGCTGCTGTGTCGACATACGCAATTCTTGGCTCTACAGGTATATAATGGTTCTTCAGGTGGGTGGTACCGTGGCACATTCAGGCACTCACGCGTCAATTCGACTCATAGCGGTCGCTCTCTACTCACTAGCGTTCGTAGAGATGCGGTGGGACTGGGATTCGAACCACGGTCGTTTCGCTCACGTCCGTTCGCGTCACTCCCTGATTCGAACCACAGCGGTCGCTCTCCGCTCACTAGTGTTCGCGGAGAAGCGGTGGGACTGGGATTCGAACCCAGGAAGCCGTGAGGCTACCTGCTTTCAAGGCAGGCGCAATAGGCCGCTCTGCCATCCCACCACACGCGAATCGCCCGGCGGGCGACGAATCCACCGGAGTCGGTCGTACGCAAACGCCCGACGCTGTTGAAGCTATCGTTCCCGTTGGCCTCCCGCGATGAGGGCCGGGATTTTAACGTCCGGCCGTCCACAGTCAACCCATGTCACGGACCGTCGAACTCAGCGACGACCTCGCGGACCGACTCGACGAACACCGAGCAGAAGACGAATCCATCGAGGAGTTCATCGAGGAGCTCGTCAACATCTACGAGCAAGAGGGCCGGTTCAGCGACCCCGGCCTGTAAGTCGACGGTCAGCGTTCCAGTATCGTCCCCGACGCGCCGACGGCGACGTGTGGATGACCGACGGTGACGCCGTGAAGCGTGGCCTCCGTCGGTGACGACACTCGCCACGCTCCGGGTTCGTCCTGTTTCTCGCCGGGGCGGTGGACGACATCGCCGTCGACGCCGACGGCGTGGACGCCGCCACAGGCGCAGATAGCCACGTCGGTCAGCGCCGCGTCCGTCACGTCCACGCTCCGCCAGCCGTCGTCGCTCCGCTCGTGGACCTTCGAGCCGATGACAGTTACCTCGTCCTCGACAGCGACCGCTTCGAGGTGGCTCTCGGCGTCGAGTCCGGCGCGCTCCCACTCGTCTCCCGTCGTCTCGAAGACCGACCCGGTTCCGTCGACGAGGGCGGCATGTGTCTCGTCGTCGGAGTCGAGGCCGTGAATCGTCGCGCCCGACCCGGGCGTCAGGTGCGTCCAGGACGCCCCGCCGTCGCGGGAGACGTGGACGTTGCCCGAGGCGTCACCGAGGTAGACAGTCGCCTCGTCGCCCGACCCGGTGACCGACAGGGCCGTGAGAGTGTCCGTCACGTCGTCCGGCGCCGTGTGGTCGGTGAGTTCGGCCGCGTACACGTCGTATGCGCCGAGCGCACCGCTGGCCCCAGCCATCCAGACCTGCGTCCCGTCGTCGTCCACGTCCACCGCGTGGAGGTCGTTGCCGTTCCCGCTGGGACCGTTCCGTCGCCGGACCGTCCACCCGTCGCTCGTCCGTTCGAGGAGGATACCGTTGCTCCCCGCGGCGAACGCGCCGACCGGCGTCTGCACCGCCGCTTCGAGGGTTCGACTCGTCGGCGCCTCGACGGCCGTCCAGCGTCGGTCGGCCATCGCCGCGAGGTGGCCGACACCCGCGGGGGCGGCGAGCGTGAGCGCCGCGCTCTGGAGGTAGGTTCGACGGTCCAGCATCTACTGCGAAGGAAGCGTCTCGGCCCCAAGAAGCCCGGGCCTAGTCGACGACCAGTCGTGGCTCGTCGCCGTCGCGGGCGACGCGCAGGCCGAGTTCGTCGACGACGGTGGCCGTGTGAACGGGGACGGCGCGTTCGGCGTCGATGCGCGCGTTCAGAATCGGGAGGGCGTCGAGCAGGTCCGCACCCGTCTCCACGACGGGGTGAATCGGGAGGAAGTCGATTTCGCCGCCGGCATCGCGGCCGCGAGCGGTTAGCGTCTCCAGCGCCGGGTCGGCGAAGGCGCCGTCGAAGTCGATGGGGTCGGTGAAGCCCGCGTAGTACACGCGGCCGCGGGTCGACGTGCCGAGCACCACGTTCGAGCGCCGGAGTTTCATCGCCGCGTTGTCGATGACCGGCCGCGTGAGGAAGGGGATGGTCGGGTCGACGACGGCCGCGGAGTTGACGCCCTCCTCGCGGAGGAGGTGGGTGACGGTGTTGCCGGCGCGGGCGTCGACCGTCGACCCCACCTGTGGCTCGAAGCGCACGTCGTCGATGTCGTCGAGGGCGGACGCCACGACGGCCCGCACCGCCGCTTCCGACGTCGTCTCCGTGACGTGGCCGTCCGGCAGGAGGTCGTCGGGGCGGTAGTTGACGAGGAGGTCGCCGCCCGACCGCTCGACGGCGACGGCGATGTCTTTCAAGACGGCTTCGTACCACGCAGCAGCTTGAGACTCGCTCAGCGGACTCGTCGCCGCGAGGTCTGTCGCGACGAGGCCCGGCCGCGGCGGGGCTGCCAGCACGGCGATAGTAGTCATGTCACTCGCTCGTGGCGGCGCGCCCTTGAACGCGCCGGTCCGCGCGGACGGCTCAGTCGTGGGCGCCGCTTCGACCCTTCGTCTGTCGGTAGTCCCGGCCGAGCACCGACTCGGCGAGATGCTCGACGAACGCCTCGGTGTCGGCGTCGGTCTGGTCGTCGAGGGCTCGCATCGGCACGAGTTCGAAGCCGCGGCCCCGAACCGTCGTCGCGTGCAGGTCGTCGGCGTCGAGCGTTTCGGGGTCGCGCGTCGTGTGTTCGACGGCCACGCCGCGGAGCGCCGTCGTCCCGATGGGGACGATTATCTCCGGGTTTATCATCCGGAGGTCGGCGGTGAGATAGGGGTCGCAGGTGGTGATTTCCGCGTCGGTCGGGCCGCGCTCGGGGTGGTGACACCGGGTGAGATACGTCAGATAGGCGTTGTCGAGTTCCGGCCGGTCGGCGTCGGGCGACGAGTTCGAGAAGCCCAACTCGCCGAGGATGTACTGGAGTCGGCGCCCGGTATCGTCGCCGGTGAAGGGGATGCCGGTCCGGTCGGCGCCGGGACTGGGTTGCCCGCCGACGAACAGGAACTCCGCGCCTGCGTCGCCGTAGCCGTGGACGACGTTCGTGCGGGTCTCACAGAGGTCCGCGCAGTTCTGACAGTCGGCGTCCATACCGAACGGGTTCTCGGGAGACTCCTGTGCTGGGTCCACGCTCTCACCTCGCCCTCCGCCCACAAAAGCGGACTGACAGCGTCACGTTTCCGAGGCGCGCCGTCGGTTGATGACGCCGACGTTGTTGGCCACCTCTTCGGTGACGACGCGGAAGGCGTCGGCCGTCTGGTCGTCGTCTTTCAACACTATCGGGTCGCCATCGGTTCGAATCGCCGGGTCAAGGGGGATGCCACCGAGGTAGGGGATGTCGGTCGTTTCGGCGAGCGCCTGCCCCCCGCCGGAGCCGAACACGTCGTGTTGGCCGCCACAGTCCGGGCAGACGAACGAACTCATGTTCTCGACGAGGCCGAGGACGTTCGTGTCGTGGCGGCCGAACATCTCGACGCCCTTCCGCGCGTCGTCGATGGCCACTTCCTCGGGCGTCGTGACGATGACCGCGCCGGTCAGCGGGAGCGTCTGGAGGATGGTGAGTTGGGTGTCGCCCGTCCCCGGCGGCAGGTCGAGGACGAGGTAGTCGAGGTCACCCCACTCCACGTCGTCGACGAGCTGGGTGAGCACCTGATGCACCATCGGCCCCCGCCAAATCACGGGGTCGTCCTCGCCGACGAGGTAGGCCATGCTGATGTGGCGCACGCCGTACCGCTCCGGGGGGATGATGGTGTCGTCCTCGGTGGTCGTCGGCGACTCCTCGGAGCCGAGCATCTGGGGGACGTTCGGACCGTAGACGTCGGTGTCGAACAGGCCGACGCGGGCGCCGAGCTTCGAGAGGCCGGCGGCGATGTTGACGGCGACGGTGGATTTCCCGACGCCGCCCTTGCCCGAGGCGACGGCGATGATGTTTTTCACGCCGGGAAGCACGTCCTCGTCGCGCAGCGAGGCGGGTTGTTTCGCCGTGAGTTCCACGTCGATGCCGGCCTCGCCGAGGACCTCCCGGACCCGCGTGGCGATATCCCGCTCGGTGGGGGCGTAGGGCGCCCCGAGTGCGAGCGACACCTTCGCGACACCGTCCTCGACGGCGATGGCGTTGACCAGGCCGAGCGACACGATGTCGTCGCCGAGGTCCGGGTCCTCGACCCGGCGGAGTTTCTCCCGCACGTCGGCTTCGTCCATGCCGCAGCGTGGGCGTGAGGCGCGGATAAGAGTTTTGTCACACCCCGTGAGCGAAACTCCGGCAACGAACGAGACGACGCCGATAGTAATCGAATACAGTTACGTGACCGGGTCCGGATGGCGCGAATTTAAGCCTCTTGGGACGAAGGAGGAAGTAGAATGCTGGAGGACGATTTCGGTCGAGAGGTGACGGGCGTGCGGGTGTCGCTCACCGACCGCTGTAACTTCGACTGTGTCTACTGTCACAACGAGGGACTCGGTGACACTCGCGGGCCGATGGAGGCACAAGACGACGAGATGTCGGCGGACGAGATTGTTCGCTTTCTGGAGGTCGCGGCGGAGTTCGACGTCGACAGCGTGAAGTTCACCGGCGGGGAGCCGATGCTCCGCGACGACTTGGAGGAGATAATCCGCCGGACGCCGGACTCGATGGAAGTGTCGATGACGACGAACGGCACCTATCTCCCCGGTCGGGCACAGGACCTCGTGGACGCGGGCCTCGAACGCGTCAACGTCTCGCAGGACGCCCTCGACCCCGAGGAGTTCGCCGAGATCACGAAATCCGGAGCGTACGACAAGGTGATGGAGGGCGTCGAAGCGGCACTCGACGCCGGCCTCGACCCGGTGAAGCTCAACATGGTCGTCTTCGAGCACACCGCCGGCTACGTCGAGGGGATGGTCAACCACGTCGCCGAGAACGATGGGCTCCAGCTCCAGCTCATCGAGTACATGCCCGAACTGACCGGCAAGCCCGAGTGGAACATCGACATCGGGCGCGTTCACGACTGGCTCGCGGACGTGTCCGACGAAATCGAGCACCGCGAGATGCACGACCGCAAGCGCTACTGGGTCAACGGCGGGATGGTCGAAATCGTCGACCCCGTCGAGAACCCGACGTTCTGTGCCAACTGCCACCGGGTCCGAGTCACCCACGAGGGCTACCTGAAGGGTTGTCTCAACCGCAACGACGACCTGCGCTCGATGGGCGACATGACGCGCGACGAGATTCGCGAGACGTTCAAAGAGACCGTCGCCAACCGCGTGCCCTACTACGGCGAGTACATGGTCCAGAACGACGACGGCGAGTGGGAGATCAACGAGAAGTACATCGGCGCGCCGACGGCGTAATCTGTTCGCCCGCGTGCGACGCGGGACTCTTCTTACCGACGCTGTGAGGCGACCACACACCGCTCGCCCTTTCGTGATGTTTAAGTACTGGCCCCGGGTTGATTCGAATGCATGCTGCAGGGGCGTTCGGCCCCGAGTCCGCAAGGGCGACAATACAGAACGCAGGTGTTGCGGTAGCCAAGCCTGGCCCAAGGCGCAGGGTTGCTAACTCTGTGGCGTCAAGCCTCCGGGGTTCGAATCCCCGCCGCAACGCTGGCACCCCATATCCATGAGTGCAGAAGAACCACAGGACGGCTCCCCCGAGGACGACGAAGACCTTCGGTACTTCGTCCGAATCGGACAGACCGACCTCGACGGCACGAAGGCTGTCGAGCGGAGCCTCACCGACATGAACGGCATCGGCAAGCGCACGGCGCGCATCGTCGCCGACTCGGCTGACGTGGACCGAACCGCCACGTTCGGCCGACTCGACGACGACGAAATCGACCGCGTAGTCGAGGCAGTGGAGAACTTCGCCGACGAAGTCCCCGAGTGGATGGTCAATCGGCGTAACGACTTCTACACCGGCGAGAGCGACCACATCGTCGGCTCCAACCTCAGTCAGACGCGCACGCAGGACATCAATCGCATGAAGATGATTGATTCCTACCGTGGCGTCCGACACAAACGCGGACAGAAGGTGCGCGGCCAGCGGACGAAGTCCACCGGCCGCACCGAAGGCACCATCGGCGTCAACGTCGAGGCCATCAAGGAAGACATGGCCGAAGAGGAAGCGGGCGAGGAGGAGTAATCAATGAGCACCGGCAAGAACACCAAGTTCTACGAGACGCCGAATCACCCCTACCAGGGCGAGCGCATCGCCGAGGAGGCCGACCTCCTCGGACGCTACGGCCTGAAGAACAAAGAAGAACTCTGGCGAGCCCAGTCCGAACTGCGAGAGATGCGCCGCGAGGCGCGACGACTGCTGGGCGACGCACAGGGTAACGTCGAAGAAGCCGCTGACGCTGGCGCCGAGTTCGTCGCTCGACTCCAGCGACTCGGCATCCTCGGCGGTGAGGACGACATCAGTGACGTCCTCTCGCTGGAAGTGACGGACCTGCTCGAACGACGCCTGCAGACGGTCGTCTACCGCAAAGGGCTGGCACACACGCCCCAGCAGGCTCGTCAGTTCGTCAGTCACGGCCACATCACGGTCGAGGGCGCACGCGTGCAGACGCCCTCGAAGAAAGTCGAGGCCGACGAGCAGAGCGCTATCGAGTTCGACGAGACGAGTCCGCTCGCGGACGACCTCCACCCCGAACGCGCGGAGGGTCAAGAATGAGTGCTGAAGAACAAGAGAGCAAGTGGGGCATCGCCCACGTCCACGCGTCGTTCAACAACACCCTGATCACCATCACGGACCAGACGGGTGCCGAAACCCTCGCGAAGTCGAGCGGCGGGACGGTCGTGAAGCAGAACCGAGACGAGGCGTCCCCGTACGCCGCGATGCAGATGGCCGAAGTCGTCGCCGAGGAAGCCATCGCAGCGGGCGTCGAAGGCGTTCACGTTCGCGTCCGCGGTCCCGGTGGCAACGGCAACAAGTCCCCCGGGCCCGGCGCGCAGGCAACCATCCGCGCGCTCGCTCGTGCCGGCCTGGAAATCGGTCGCATCGAGGACGTGACCCCGATTCCGCACGACGGCACGCGAGCACCCAAAAACAGCCGCCTCTAACATTATGGTAGCCGACTTCGAAGTCGAGTTCATCGAACGCGACGACCGGAACGCCCGGTTCCTAGTCCGGGGTGTGACGCCGGCCTTCGCCAACGGCATTCGCCGGGCGATGGTCGCCGACGTCCCGACGTTCTCCATCGACACCGTTCGGTTCGTGGAGAACTCCTCGGTCATGTTCGACGAGATGATTGGCCTTCGACTGGGGCTGGTGCCACTGACGACCCCCCTCGACGACTTCGAGGTGGGCGACGAAGTGACGCTGGCGCTCGACGTCGAGGGACCGGCGACGGCGTACTCGGGCGACATCGAGACGTCCGACGACTTCGTCAAACCGGCGGACGACAACATCCCCATCATCGAACTCAAAGAGCAACAGCGGATCGAACTCGAGGCCGACGCCGTGCTGGACCGTGGCCGCGACCACGCCAAACATCAGGGCGGCGTGGCCGTCGGCTACCGTCACCTGCAGCACGTCGAGGTCGTCGACGACGCTGGCGAGTTCGACGAACAGGAACCGAACATCCTTCGCGGGGTCATCGAGACCGAGGACGGCGAACTCGTCGCAACGAGCGAGTTCGATCACGATCTCACCAACCGATACCCCGGCAAGGAACTGGAGATTCATGACGTGTCCGACGCGTTCGTCTTCCACGTGGAGACGGACGGGTCGTTCAGCGTCGAGGAACTGGTCACGCGCGCCGTCGAGTCCATCGGCGACCGCGCGGCGGAACTGGAAACCAAAGTCGCAGTTTAGGACCCCAATGCCCCGACACACCATCCCATCGTCGCTCGCATCGACCGCGAGCGACGGCATTCGCTCCACTCGATTCGGAGCGGGGACCGAAAGTGGTTTGAAGGGGCGACCGATACTGCGCTATGCGTGCAGGGATAGCCAAGTCAGGCCAACGGCGCAGCGTTCAGGGCGCTGTCCCATAGGGGTCCGCAGGTTCAAATCCTGCTCCCTGCACTCCTTTCTGGAGGAAGACAATGAGTAAAACGAATCCGAGACTCAATAGTCTCATCGCCGAGTTGAAGGCGGTTGCGCGCGAGTCTGGTGCCGGTGTTTGGCAAGACGTCGCAGACCGCCTGGAGAAGCCACGGCGCACCCACGCAGAGGTCAACCTCGGGCAGATCGAACGATACGCCCGAGAAGACGAGACCGTCGTCGTGCCCGGCAAGGTGCTGGGCAGTGGTGTGCTCGAAAAAGAAGTTACCGTCGCCGCTGTCGACTTCTCGTCGACGGCGCGGACGAAGATCGAACAGGTCGGTGACGCCGAGCAGCTCGAACAGGTCGCCGAACGCAATCCCGAAGGTTCCAACGTGCGGGTGATTCGATGAGTCTTGCAGAGTTCGACGCCGACGTCGTCGTAGACGCCCGCGACTGTATCATGGGCCGGGTCGCGAGCGAAGTGGCCCAGTCCGCGCTCGACGGTGAGCGCGTGGCTATCATCAACGCCGAGGACGCAGTCATCACGGGTAACGCAGAATCCACGATGGAGACCTACCGCAAGCGTGCGAATCTGGGCTCCGACAGTGGGCCGTACTACCCCAAGCGGCCGGACCGCATCTTCAAGCGGGCCGTCCGCGGCATGGTCCCGTACAAGAAGCCGCGCGGACGCGAGGCGTTCGAGAACGTCCGTGTCTACGTCGGCAACCCCTTCGATGAGGACGCCGAGGTCCTCGAGGGTACGTCGCTGGACCGACTCTCGAACATCAACTTCGTCTCCCTCGGAGACGTCTCCAAAGAACTGGGTGCGAACGTCACATGGTAACTAACACGAGCGGCAAGAAGAAGACGGCTGTCGCCCGCGCCACCGTGCGTGAGGGCGAGGGTCGCGTTCGAATCAACTCTCAGCCCGTCGAGCTGGTCGAACCGGAGCTGTCGAAGCTGAAGATGCTGGAGCCGTTCCGCATCGCCGGCGACGACCTCCGCGAGACGGTCGACATCGACGTCGACGTCTCCGGTGGCGGCTTTGCCGGACAGGCAGACGCCGTCCGAACGGCCATCGCCCGCGGGTTGGTGCAGCACAACAACGATGCCGAACTCCGCGATGCGTTCATGGAGTTCGACCGGTCGCTGCTGGTCAACGACGTCCGGCAGTCCGAACCCAAGAAGTGGGGCGGTCCCGGTGCGCGGGCCCGCTACCAGAAGTCCTACCGCTAAGGTGATTCACCCATGATGATCCCAGTCCGGTGTTTCACGTGCGGGAAAGTCATCGGCGAGCACTGGGAGGAGTACCAGGCTCGACTCGATGACGGCGAGGACCCCGAAGAGGTGCTCGACGACCTGGACGTGACCCGGCACTGCTGTCGACGGATGTTCGTCTCGCACAAGGACCTGGTCGACGTAGTCTCCCCCTACCAATGAGTCAGGGACGCTACAATCGCTACGAGAAGGCACGCATCCTCGGGGCGCGAGCCCTGCAGGTGTCGTACGGGGCCCCCGTCCTCGTCGAGACTGACCAGAGCGAGCCGATTCTCGTCGCGGCCGAGGAGTACGACGCCGGCGTGCTCCCCTTCACGGTGAGGCGGGAGGGCAAATGACGCTGATTCGCTCGGTGAGTCTGCGTCGGATTCTCGACTCGCGGGGGAACCCGACCGTCGAGGCCGACGTGTTGACCGAGTCGGGTGGCTTCGGCCGCGCGGCCGCACCGAGCGGTGCCTCGACCGGCGAGTACGAGGCTATCGAACTGCCGACGGGCGAGGCTATCGCCGCCGCCCGCCAGCACGCCGTCCCCCGACTAGTCGGCGAAGTACACGCGGGCAACCAGCGCGACGTCGACGCCGCTCTGCACGGTTCGGACGGCACCGACGACTTCTCGACCATCGGCGCCAACAGCGCCGTCGCCATCTCCATGGCGGCGGCGAAAGCCGGTGCCGACGTGCTGGGTGCGCCGCTGTTCCAGCACCTCGGCGGCACCTTCCGCGGCGACAGTTTCCCGGTTCCGCTCGGGAACGTCGTCGGGGGCGGTGAACACGCCAAGGAAGCGACCCACATCCAGGAGTTCCTCGCAGCGCCAGTCGGTGCGCCGAGCGTCTCCGAAGCCGTCTTCGCCAACGCCGCCGTCCACGAGCGCATCGGCGAACTGCTCGACGAGCGGGGCGTTCCCGCCGGCAAGGGCGACGAAGGCGCGTGGGCGCCCGCCGTCGACGACGCCACGGCGTTCGAAATCGTCGCGCAGGCGACGGAAGACGTGGCCGACGACGTGGGCTTCGACATCGGCGTCGGTCTCGACGTGGCCGCCTCGGAACTGTACGACCCCGAGGACGAGGTGTACCGCTACGGCGACGTGGAGCGGACGCCGGCGGAACAGGTCGACTACATGGCCGACCTCGTCGATGAGTACGACCTCGCGTACGTCGAGGACCCCGTCGAGGAGAACGACTTCGACGGCTTCGCCGACCTGACGGAACGGGTTGGCGACCAGACGGTGCTCTGCGGTGACGACCTGTTCGTCACCAACGTCGAGCGCCTGCAACGCGGCATCGACGAGGGGGCAGGCAACGCCATCCTCGTCAAGCCCAACCAGATCGGGACGCTCTCCGACGCCGTCGACGCGGTGGAGCTCGCGACCCGAAACGGGCTGGACGCCGTCGTCTCGCATCGCTCGGGTGAAACCGAGGACGCGACGATTGCACACCTCGCCGTGGCGACCAACGCCCCGTTCATCAAGACGGGGACGGTCGGCGGCGAGCGAACTGCCAAACTCAACGAACTCATCCGCATTGCGGAGGACGCTGTATGACAGACAACGATAACGAACTCGAGACCCCGGACGGCGAGGAGGCGGCCGACGAGGACGCCCCCGCCGAGACCGCGGAGGAACCGACCGCCGAGGCAGCCGACGAGGCGGCCGAGGCAGAGACTGACGACGTGGAGGCCGAGGAGGAGCCAGGCTCGCCGTTCGACGAGAACGTCATGCCCGACGACGAGGCCGACCTTCTCATCCCCGTCGAGGATTACCTGGGCGCCGGTGTCCATATCGGGACCCAGCAGAAGACCGACGACATGGGCCGGTTCATCCACCGCGTCCGTGACGACGGCCTGTACGTGCTGGACGTGAGCCAGACCGACCAGCGCATCCGCACCGCCGCGGACTTCCTCGCGAACTACTCGCCCGAGCAGGTCCTCGTGACCTCCTCGCGCCAGTACGGCCGCTTCCCGGCCGAGAAGTTCGCGGAAGCCATCGGCGCCCGCGCTCGCACCGGTCGCTTCATCCCGGGCACGCTGACCAACCCGGACTACGACGGCTACATCGAGCCGGACGTGCTGGTCGTGACTGACCCCATCGGCGACTCGCAGGCGGTCAAGGAGGCCATCACGGTCGGCATCCCCGTCATCGCCATGTGCGACTCGAACAACCAGCTCAGCAACGTCGACCTCGTCATCCCGACGAACAACAAGGGTCGACGCGCGCTGTCGGTCGTCTACTGGCTCCTGGCCAACGAGACGCTCGACCGCCGCGGCGCCGAACCCAGCTACGCCCTCGAAGACTTCGAGGCGGGCATCTAAGGGGAGACGGACTTTTCGTAGCCGATTCGTTTGCGCGGAAGCGTTTTTAGTCACTATCGACACGACTGCGTATGGACATCTTTCGGAGCGTCCGCACCGTCACCGGCGCGTCGGGCGACGGCCACGTCGACTGGACCGCCGTCGCCGACGCCGCCAAGGCCAGCACGGCGGCCGGGTCGCTCGAGTTGAGCGAGGCCGACCGCTCGGGATACGCGACGGACGTGCGCGACGCGCGTGACCGCCTCCGGTCGCTCGGCGGCATCGAGTTCGACCTGCCGGACACGGTCGAAATCCAGAACCGCCACCACTGGATCGACGCCAACGTCGACACCTTCCGCCGCGTGATGGCGCCCGTCGAACGCGAGGTGCCACAGACGCTCTTCCCCGGCGTCAGTCGCGTCGTCAACACGGGCACGCTCTCTTTCATGCTCGCTTTCCTCGGGCGGAACGTCCTTGGGCAGTACGACCCGCTCCTCCTCGCGGAGGCGGCACCCGACGACCGGAACCACGCGCTCTACTTCGTCCACCCGAACATCGTGCAGGTGGCGACGGACCTCGACGTGTCGTTCCCGCGGTTCCGACGCTGGATAGCGTTCCACGAGGTGTCACACGCCGCCGAGTTCGGCGCCGCACCGTGGCTCTCGACCTATCTCGAACGGCGGGTGGAGCGCGGTGTCGACGCCCTCGCCGCCGGCGACGTCGACCGCGAGGCGTTCGCGGAGTTGGATACCGCGATGACGGCAGTCGAGGGGTACGCCGAACTGCTGATGGACCGGGCGTTCGACGACGACTACGCCGACCTGCGGGCGAAACTCGACGCCCGTCGACAGGGTGGTGGCCCGGTCGCCCAACTCGCTCGCCGCCTCCTCGGCCTCGGCCTGAAGCGTCGGCAGTACGAACGCGGCGCGGACTTCTTCCACGCCGTCGCGGACGACCGAGGGCTGGCGGGTGCGAGCATCGTGTGGGAACAGCCAGAAAACCTACCGACGGACGCGGAACTCGACGACCCCGAGCAGTGGCTGGCGCGGGTCTAGCGGTTCTGCTGCCACTCGCGCCCGACCCGGCCGAGGTAGGCGACGAGCGCCCAGCCGACGAGACAGCCGACAGCGAGGGCAACGAGGGTCTGTACCAGCGTCGCGCCGACGGCGAGGCTGACGAGGCCGCCGGAGAGGCCGACGAGGCCGACGAAGCCGAGTTTGAGGCGGCGCGTCGCGGTGCGGCGGTCCTCCTCGGTGAAACTCGGCCCCACCATCAGCCGTCGACGTAGGGCGTGCTGACGTGCATCCCCACGAACACCCACTCGTCGTCGCGGCGTTCGAGCGTCCCGCTCCATCGCGTCGAGAGGGCGTACTCGGTTTCCGGCGTGGTCCACGACATGAACACCGCATCGGAGAAGTGCGCGTGGTCGTCGCGTTCGATGACGCGGAGGTCTTGGCTCTGGACGGTCCAGTCGTCGGTCGTTCGCGTCTGTTCGCGCAGGCCCTCGGCGACGGCGTCGTAGCCGACGAGGCGTTCGCCGACGCCGAACTTCACCACGTCGGGATGCTCGGCGAAGTAGGGGTAGAGCGGTTCGCCTCGCCGGAGCGACTCGTAATACTCGCGAATCGTCGCCGCCGCATTCATGCCCGAATGGATAGGCCGATAGCGGTTAACTCTTTCAGGACCGCGCAGCGTCGAGGGCGCGACGGAGTGTTCCGAGACCCACGAATCGCGGGACGCGCGCCGCGTAGCGGTCGTACGCCTCCCCGAACTCGGCGCGTAGGTGTGGCTCTTCGGCGCGGGGCAAGAGGAGGACCCAACCGACGTGGACGGCAGCGAGAACCGCCACCAGCGCCGAATCGACGGCGAGTGCGAATCCGGGCACACCGACGACCATGCCCACGTACTGCGGGTTGCGCGTGTAGGCATACGGGCCGTCGGTGTAGAGGGTGCCCGTGACGCCCATCGTCTCCGCGGAGCGCATCGTCCGCGCACCCCACGCGAAGACGGCGGTACCGACGAGAGCGGCGACGACACCGAGAAGAGAGAAGCCACGGGGCAGTCCCCACGTACCGAAATCGAGGACAGCAGTCCCGAATACTGCCACGTCGAAGACGCCGACGAGCGTCCAGTGGCAGTAGTACGCCGGCGTTCGGTCGCCGGGCGGCCACCACTCGCGGTCGGTCAGCAGCGTTGCAACGACGAGCGCGTACACGCCGGCGGCCGACACGATGCCGGCCGCGAACGCGAAGCCGAGTAGGCTCATGTATCAGCCTCTCTCCCGACGACCCGAGTCGAAACTGCCTCACACACGAGGATTTTATTTATTGGGGCACGAGCGTCGACCGATGAAGTACGCGCGACTGCGGGTTCATCACGCACCGGGAACCCACCATCCGATGCACGCCTTCGAGATGAACCACGAAGCCATCGAATGCGCGTCGCTTCTCCACTGGAACACGGTTCTCGACGAGACGAACACGATGGTGTTCCGAGTTCGGGGCGACCCGGCGCCGTTTCGCGCCAAACTCGAATCGCGCGAGGCGACGGTGGCGTACAGCCTCACCGACGCCGTCGAAGGCGTCTTCTACTGCTGCGTTCGCGACCGGATGACGGACGCCGACCGCGGATATATCGACGCGTTCGCTCGGGGGACGCTCGTGGTGGTGCCGCCCGTCGAGTTCGAACCGGACGGGACGACGACCCTCACACTGGTCGGCACGGCGGCGGACCTCGACGCCGCAGTCACGGAGTTGCCCGACGGACTGCGTGCCACTATCGAATCCGTCGGCCCGTACCGACGCCGGGCCGGCGAGTCGGACTGGCGTCTCACCGACCGACAGCGCGAGGCCGTCGCTGCCGCTGTCGAGTGTGGATACTACGACTCACCACGTTCCGGAACGGTCGCCGACGTGGCCGACGACTTGGATATCGCACCGGGGACGGCCGCAGAACATCTCCGCAAGGCGGAGGCGACAGTGATGCGACGCGCCAGCGATTAGTAGAGCAGTTCGTCGTCGTTCTCAGCCATGTAGAGCGTGCGGGCGGCGATGTTGACTGCGTGGTCGCCGACGCGTTCGAGGTCGCGGATGGTGAGCAGGAGGCGTGAGACGTCCTGCATCAGCGACTCCATCTCCTCGTCGTCGTCGAGGTCGTCGGCGAGGCGGTCGCTCTCGATGAGGTCGCGCACGACGAGTTCGCTCGCGGCTTCACACATCGCGTCCACCTCGTCGTCGCGGTCGGCGACGGCGTAACACGCCTCCACGTCCTCGTTCGCGTAGGCGTCCATCGCGTCTTCGAGCATATCGAGCGTCGTTCGCCCGATGCGCTGCATGTCCACGTCGGGGAAGAGGTCGCGCTCGGCGTCCAGCGTGTAGCCACCGAGGTTGACAGCCAGGTCGCCGATGCGTTCGAGGTCGGTGATTATCTTGAACGAAGCGGCGATGAAGCGAAGGTCGCTCGCCACGGGTTGCTGGAGGGCGATGAGGTCGACACAGTCGCCTTCCAGTTTGAGATACATCTCGTTGATTTCGTCGTCGCCATCGATCACCTCGCGAGCCAGCCGTTCGTCCTTCCGTTCGAGCGCGTCCAGCCCCGTCCGGAGCCGCTCCGCGACCACTTCACTCATGTAGAGGATGTCGTCGCGGAGTTCCTCCAACGACGACTGATAGTCCGTTCTCGCCATACACCACGCTCGGCGGGAGCAACCTAAAACGTTGTCCCGTATCTACTGTTGGCTATAGAGAGGTCTATAGTTTCCTCGGGACGGCTCTATAGCGCTACCCGAACTTCCCGGTGATGTAGTCCTCGACGCGTTGGCTCTCGGGGTTCTCGAAGATTTTCTCGGTGTCGTCGAACTCGACGAGTTCGCCGCCGGTGAGGAAAACGGCCGTCTTGTTCGAGATACGCGCCGCCTGTTGCATGTTGTGGGTGACGATGACCACCGTGTACTCCTCGGCGAGCTCCGAGATGAGGTCCTCGATTTGGGAGGTTGCGACGGGGTCGAGCGCGGAGGCGGGTTCGTCCATCAGGATGACCTCGGGGTCGGGGGCGATGGCGCGAGCGATGCAGAGACGCTGTTGTTGCCCGCCGGAGAGTTCGAGGCCGGACTGGTCGAGTTGGTCTTTCACCTCGTCCCACAGCGCCGCTCGCTTCAGCGACTGTTCGACGATTTCGTCGTAGTCGCCCTCCTTGTCCTGAATCTCAAGGCCGTAGGCCACGTTGTCGTAGATGCTCTTGGGGAAGGGGTTGGGCGACTGGAAGACCATGCCGACGCGACGGCGGAGTGCGACGGGGTCGACGTCGTCGTCGTAGACGTTCTTGCCGCGGAGGTGGAGGTCACCCTCGACGTGCGCGGCGTCTATCAGGTCGTTCATCCGGTTGATACACCGGAGGAACGTGGACTTGCCACATCCCGAGGGTCCAATCATTGCCGTCACCTGATTCTCCGGGATGTCGAGCGTGATGTCCTGCAACGCCTGTTCGTCGTTGTACCAGACGCTAACGTTCTCCGCGCTGACGACGGTGTTCGCGTGCTGGGTCGAGTCGGACGACGAGACACTCGTGCTCACGTCAGTCTCGATGCTCATCTCGTCGGCCGTCGGGTCGTCAGTCGATGCAGTGTACTCTTGCTCTGAATTGTCAGTCATTGCGAATCACTCTGGTATTTGTTGCGGAGCACGATTGCCACGGAGTTCATGCTGAGTAGGACGACGAGCAACACGACGACGCCCGCAGGGACGGCGGCCTGATAGAACGGGTCGCTGGCGAAGAGACTCGCCCAGGCGTACACCTGCAGGGGCATCGCGCTCACCTTCGAGGAGAGCCCTGTCGGCAGCGAGAAGAGGACGTTCGGCGCGCCAATCATGATGAGCGGCGCCGTCTCGCCGATGGCACGGCCGAGGGCGAGAATCGTCCCCGTCAAGATTCCGGGGAACGCCCGGGGGAGGACGACGTTCCGAATCGTCTGCCAGCGCGTCGCGCCCATGCCGTAGGAGGCCTGTCGCATCGAATCCGGTACGCTCCGGAGCGCCTCGCGCGCGGAGATGATGACGATGGGCAGGATGAGGAGGGCGAGCGTCGCGCCGCCGATGAGCACCGTCCCCGTCGGCTGACCGAGGTACGTGACGAACACAGCGAGTCCGAGCAGTCCGTAGACGACAGAGGGGACGCCGGCCAGGTTAGAGATGTTCACGTCGATAAAGCGCGTGAAGCGGTTGTCCGGGGCGTACTCCTCAAGATACACCGCGGCGCCGACACCGAGGGGGAAGGAGAGTGCGGCGACGGTGACCATCAGGAGGATGGAGCCACCGATGGCGGGGTAGAGACCAGCGTTGATGGCGTCCCCGCTGTGGGCGCTGGTGAGGAACTGCCAGTCGACCCACGACTGCGGCCCGGCGAAGCCGAGGGCGTCGACGGCAGCTGCGCCACCGAAGGCGCCGAGGAGGACGACGGCCGTGAGGACCAGTCCGGATCGACGCGCGGGGTGTCGGCGGACGATGCCGGCAGCGTAGCCTGCGGTGGGGACAACGGCGAGGGAGAGAATCACCGTCGCGGGGACGGGCGTGACGCCGAGGAGCGGTCCGACCACGCCCCCCAGACCGATGGCGACGACGCCGGCTCCGATAGCGAGCAGTCGCCCGCGTCGGCCGGCGTCGGCGGCAGCGTACCGGCCGACGACGGCGGCGATGGGTGCGCCAAAGGAGAGCGTAAGCAGGATGTCGTCGGTCGGATACACCGGCAGCGACTGGACGAGTCCGGGCACGACGGCGAAGGCGCCGACGACGATGGCTCCCGCGGCGACGAACCGCGCGAGGAAGGGGAGCTGGCGGTCGAAGCGCTCGATGACGACGACGCCCGCGAGTGAGAGACAGAGCGCGAGGACGTAGCCGAACCAGACCACCGGCGGGACGATGTCGACGAATATCATCGCCATGCCGCCCGCGAACATGGTACTGACGGCGAGTAGGCCGACGATGCTGGCGCCGAAGCGGAACGATACCGGGTCGGTTCGGAAGAGGTAGCTGCTCACGGCGAGTGTGGGCACGACGAGCGTCAGGAAGAAGGTGAGATGCCAGCCGGGGTCGGCGGTCAGCGGTTGGATGGCGTCGTTGGCGACGTAGAGCAACAGGACCGCCAGCGCGACGATGCCGAACAGCGTCGCCGCGAGCAGCAGATATCGGAAGACGGTGCCGGCAGTCCGGCTTACGTGGCCGAAGTCTTCGATGACGTCCTCTCGTGTTGCCATATCAGTACTCCTCCCGGTATCGTTGGGCGACCAGGTCGCTGATGATGTTCATGATGAGCGTGATGACGAAGAGGGTGAGACCGATAGCGAACAGGCTCCGGTAGGCGACACCGCCGCCGGTGACGTCGCCGGTGAGGAGGTTCACCATCGCGGCGGTCATCGGGAGTGCGCCCTCGAGGTACGCGGTGGGGTTCAGCGGGTTCAGGAGGTTCGCCTGTGACCCAGCGGCGACGGTGACGGCCATCGTCTCGCCGATGGCGCGCGAGAGCGCGAGGATGAACGAGGAGAAGATGCCCGACAGGGAGGCGGGGACGACGATGCCGACGGAGACGTCGAACTTCGTCGCGCCCATCCCGTAGCCCGCCTGTCGGAGTGAGTCGGGGACGGCGGACATCGCGTCCTCGCTGATGGAGGCGACCATCGGGATGATCATGATACCGACGACGATGCTCGCCGAGAGCATGTTGAAGGTCCCGAGACCGGGGATGACCGTCTTGAGTGCGGGCGTGATGTAGACGACGGCGAAGAAGCCGTAGACGACGGTCGGAACGCCCGCGAGCACTTCGAGGGCTGGTTTCAACACGCGCTGTGCGCGCGAGCTCGCGTACTCGCTGAGATAGATGGCGGTGGCGACGCCGAGGGGGATGGCCACGACGGCGGAGCCGATAGTGACCGCGAGCGTCGCTGAGACGAGCGGTAGGACGCCGAACTGCTCGTTGTTGATGACCCACTCCGTTCCCGTGAAGAAGTCGACGACCGACGCGGTGGGCCCCTCGATACCCATCAGCGGCGCGGTGACCGAGAAGAACTTCGCCGCCTCGGTGGTCAGCATGAGGATGATGCTGACGGTAGTGACGATGGATAACACCGCACACAGGAAGAAAAACGAGCGAGTCAGGAGTTCTCGCGGCGAGTTTTCCGTTCGGCGGGTGAGGTCCCGCGTGATGTCGTCTGTGCTCATCTACTGGATTGAGATTTTCGGCTGGGGCGAAAAAACTCTTCGTTCGGTCGGCGTTAGCCCTGTGCTTCTTCGATGGCCGCTTCGAGCGCGTCCATCGCTTCCTGCTGGTCCGAGTCGCTCAGGGGGACGTAACCCACTTCGTCGGCGACGATTTCCTGGCTCGTGGCGTTCTCCATCCAGAAGCGAGCGAACTCGGCGACGTGCTCTTCGGCGAGCGATTCCTGTTTGGCGTAGGTGAACAGGGGTCGGGAGAGCGGCGTGTACTCGCCGGCGCGGGCGGTTTCGAGCGATGGCTCGACACAGCCGTCACCGTCGTCGATACCGAGTGCCTTCACCCGGTCCTGGTTCTCCGTGTAGTACGCGAAGCCGAGATAGCCGATGGCGTTCTCGGAGCCTTCGACACCCTGGATGATGGTACGGTCCTGCTCGGTCGCGGAGTAGTCCTGTCGGTGACCGGGGCCTTCCTCGCCGAGAATGGCCTCGATGAAGTAGTCGTAGGTGCCGGAGGCGTCAGTGGGACCGTAGAGTTCGAGCGGTTCGTCGGGCCAGTCGGAGTTCACATCGCTCCACATCGACGGCGGGTTCTCGGCCGACCAGATTTGCTGGAGCTCCTCGACGGTCATGCAGTCGACCCAGTCGGCCTCGTCGTTGACGACGACGGTCAACGCGTCCGTCGCGACGGTGAGCTCGACGGGCGTAACGTCGTTCCCGGAACACACCTCTTCCTCTTCGGACTGGATGGGTCGCGAGGCGTTGTTGAAGTCCGTCCGCCCGGGGCAGAAGTGGTTGGCGAAGCCGCCACCGGAGCCGGTGGACTGAATGTTGGTGTTGACACCCGAGTGCTCGGACTGGAACCGCTCGGCCATCGCCGTCGCCAGCGGGAACACCGTCGAACTCCCCGCGATGTCGATGGTGCCGGAGAGCCCCTCGCTCTGGCCGCCGTTGTCACCGCTCTGGGTACAGCCAGCCAGCCCAATCGCTCCGACCGTTCCGGAAGCCGCGAGGAACTTTCGGCGCGACACACGTCCACTCGTAGAGTCGTCCGTCATCACCCGAACGTGGCCGGCTAGGCCGTAAGTACCCTTCTATGATAACTATATAGATATCAGTACGGGAACCGATGACGGGGTATCTGTGACGGTGCAAGTGCCGTCGCTGTGTTCGGCATTTCAGCACGGTCGCTATGTATCGATATGGACGACAAATGCCGTGATTTAGGCAGTAATAAAGCTCAGAGCCCGCAGAACGCGACTGCGATTCTCGTCGCACATCGACTGTTCTCGCGTGCGCTGTTCGCTGTGATTCGCCGAACCGGCAGGAGTATATAGATATACAAGGTTTTATTTCGGATACGTCGTTCTCTCCGAACATGGTCGAGACTCGAAAGGTGCAGGTGACGGGCGGGTCGACGTACACGGTGTCAATTCCGAAAGACTGGGCGACCGACAACGGCGTTTCGGCGGGGAGCGAGGTGGCGTTCTACCCCGAAGGCGACTCCCTGTTCATGACGCCGCGAACCGAGGACGAACGGACCGAGGGAACCCTCGACATCGGCGACCTCTCCGGCGAGGAACTCATCCGCGCCGTCATGACGATGTACGTCAGCGGGTTCGACATCATCGCTCTCGAGAGCGCCCGCATCACCACCGACCAGCGACGGACCATCAGAGAGGCCACCCAGAGCCTCGTCGGCCTCGAAGTGCTGGAGGAGACGCGCGACCGCGTGGTGATTCGTGACTTGCTCGACTCCTCGGAACTCTCGATCAACAACGCTGTCACCCGGATGCGTCTCATCGCACTCTCCATGCTCGAAGACGCCGTAACGTCGATGATAGAACTCGACGCGGACCTCGCTCGCGACGTGATTCAACGCGACGACGACGTGGACCGCCTGTGGATGGTCGTCTCGCGCATCTTCCGCTCGACGCTCCGAAGCCCCCGCGCCGCCGAGGAACTCGGCGTCTCTCGCGAGGTGTGTTTCGACTACCAATCGGCGGCCCGGCAACTCGAACGCGTCGCCGACCACGCTACCAAAATCGCCCACCTCTCGCTCAACGTCGACGACCCACTCCCCGACGACGTGTGCGACGCCCTCGAAGAGCTACACGCCGACGCCGCGGGCGTCATCGACGGGGCGATGGACGCACTCTTCCTCGACGACAGCGACGACGCCACGCGCCGCGCCAACGAGGCCCGCGAATCGGTACAGGGCATCGACAGCCACGCCCGCTCCATCGACGAACTCCTTCGAGAACTCGACCCGACGCGAGCGCAGCTGCTCGGCCTCCTTGTCGATTCGCTCTCACGGAGCGCCGACTACGGAGGTAACATCGCCGAAACGGCGCTCCAGAAGGCAGCGCCGACGCCGTAAAAATTCAGTCCAGCAGGACCGCGTTGACCTGACCGCTCTGCCCGGGTCGGGAGGTGACGCGAGCGTCGCCCTCGCTCGTCTCGATGATAGCGCCTTTCGTGATGATGTTTCGACGGGCGTAGTTGACGTTCGAGGGGTTCTCGGTCACGTTCTCGATTTCGGCCTCGACCGTCTCGTCACCGTCGGCGACGTGGGCGACGTTCGTGGCGAGCGCTCGGGTCTTCGTCTCGTTGCCACGGGAGTCGACTGTCTGGAATCGGGGTTCGCCGACCGTCGTCTCGGCGGGTTCGCGACCCAGCTGGTATCGCTTCTTGTTTCGGGAAGGTCGAAGACGACCTCCAGTGCGCTTCCGCGTGGAGCGTCCCTGGTCTTTCATACGGCTATCCAGTCCAAGGAGATACTTGAGACTGTCGAACGTGGCCCGGCAACGGGGTCTCACACGCGCGGACGGCGAGACACGACAGGATTTAGTGGGCCGGTCACCCGGGTTGCTGCTATGAGTCTCGAGGTAGCCGTGGCCGCGCCCTTCCGCGACCGGGGGCGTGACCGCCTCGGCGAGGGGGAGTTCGTCGTCGCCCTGTCGCTCGACCGCGACTGGTTCACCCCCGACCAGGCCAAGCGCCTCGTCGACGTCGCCGCCGGGCGCGGCCTCCTCACCCGCGACGACGACGAACTCGTCGCGGCGTTCGACCCGACGAGCGTCACCATCCCCGACGGGTTCGTCCCCGACGAGTCCGTCCTCCGCGAGCAGTCGACGTTCGAGCGCGTCCTCGACGCACTCGTCACCGCCGGCGTCGAGAAACAGCAAGCCGTCGCCGACATCAACGAACGCCAGCGCGACCTCGGCGTCACCATCGAGGCCGCGGCGGTCCTCTACGCCCGCAAGCGTGGCGTCGACGTCGACGACGCCGCGGACCGCGCGCTCGCCGAACTCGTCGACGACGAGTCCTGACGTTCACGGTCCTCCGCCGTGTAGTGAGAGTATGGTCACGACCGAACTCGACGACGGCGTCCGCATCGCCCAACTCCTCGCCTCCGAACTCGTCGGTCACGAGGGTCGACTCGACGCCGTGACGGTTACCGACGCCGACCCAGACGTCGAACCCACGACCGACGGCGCGGTGGCCTATCGAATCCGCGCCGACGGCGACCGCCTCGCGACGGTGTTCGTCCACCCGGACCGCGCTCGCGTCGACTTCGAGCGTCGCGTGGACGCGGCCCTCGACGCCGCCCGAGAGGCGGAACTGCGGGTACGCCCCACGGCCGGTGAGCCACCGCGAACCGTCGTCTTCGTCGAGAACGGCGCCGACGTGAAGCGCGCACTTCGCGTCGTCGAATCGCTCGTTTAGCGCCGAGTGAGAATTGAAGAGAGGCGCGTCGGGAGGTCCGCACGGTCGACGTGGGCGATGGCCGCCGGCGTGCGCTCCGGGCCGCCGGGGTAACAGACCTGTACCGCCTCGAGTCCGGCGTCGGTCGCCCCCTGGATGTCCGCCGTCACGTCGTCGCCGACGAACACCGTCTCGGCAGCGTCGGTCCCGAGTTCTCCGAGGAGCGTCTCGAACGCCGCCCTGTCGGGTTTGCCCGCAGACAGTTCCCCCGTCACCAGCGCCACGTCGAAGACGTCGGTCCAGCCGAGCGCGTCGAGTTTCGACCGCTGGGCGACGACCGGCCCGTTCGTCAGTAGCCCGAGTCGATACTCCTCCCGGAGCGTCGCCAGCATCGATTCGACGCCCGGAACGGGTTCGAGTGCGTCGTTCACTCGCTCCCGGTACGCCCGCGCCAGCGCCGTCGGGTCGGCGTTCGTCCCGTCGAGGAGTCGTTCGAACACGGGTTCGCGACTCTCGGCGGTCAGGTTGTCGGCGTGTGCGTCGAGATACGCCTGTCGTGACCGGTCTGGGGCATCGACCGCGTCGAGTGCCTCCTGCAGGAGCGTCTCGCGGTCGACGCGCGTGACCGCCAGCGTGTCGTCGAGGTCGAACGCGACCGCCGCGGTGTCCATATCCCCGCTACGCGACCGACGAGTATGAGGGTGCCGTCTTCCCGCAGTCTCGCCGTCGACCACGACGCTCTTTGTGTCTCGGGTGGGATGGGTGGGCATGACCCTCGACCCGGTCCACGTCGACGAGATTGCGGACCTCGCGGGCTATCTCGCGACGCGCGTCGACGCCACCGACCACGACGACCTGGCGCGCACGGCGTTCGAGGAGTGGTTGGACCCCCTCCGCGTCGACGGCCGGTCGGTCGTCGAACCCCTCGGCGACCGTCGCCTGCGGTCGGTCGCCGTCGACGACGTTGCGCTGGTGGACGACCCCTATCCCACCGTCCACGGCCTCGACTCGGGCACCATCAACCCGACCACGTTCAAGAACGGATTGGTCCTCGACGTGGCCCACGCCGCGATGGCCGCCGACCCCTCCGACCTCGACCTCCATCGCGCGCGGACGCTGGTGACGACGGTCCACGCCAACGACCCCACACTCGCGCTGGAGTCCGACTGGGTGCGCCGCGACGAGGGCTACGTCCGGCGGAAGGTGCTCCACGCCCCGCGCGTGAACCGCTACGCCGAGGGCGTCGTGCACGCCCTCGCGCTCTATCTCGCGGAGAGTTCACACGCCCTCGAACACGCCGACGCCGTCGACGACTGCCTCGTCCTCGACGGCCCCCTGTATCCAAAGGAACTCCTCAACTGGCAGGACCGCGACGCCGAACTCGGCGCGCTGACGACGGAGGCCAAACCCCGCGCCATCGTCGAGAACTACGTCCGCCTCGTCGAGCGGATGCTGGACCGGGACGTCGCCCTCGCGGGGTTCGTCAAGAATCCGTCGCCGAAACTCATCACTCGCGCGCTCCGACAGAAGGGCGTCGACGCGCCGTGGGTCGACGACACCGCCTTCTTCACGCGACTGCTGGAGCCAGCCGACGGCGACGACTACCGTCTCACGTTCACCAACTGGTTCTACTCTCGGGGCGGGTCGGACCGAACTCTCGCCGCCGATGGCGACGCCCTCGGCGTCGAACGCGAGCGTCCGGCCGAGGACTACGAAGTGACCTTCTTCGTCGTCTACGACCCCCGCGAGGACCTCTGTTACCGGGTCGAAGCCCCCGCGGGACTGACTCGGGACGACGACGCTCGTGACCGCCTCACGCGACAGGTGCTTCGCGACGTGGCGGTGTCGCGCGGGCCGCCGCCGGTGGTCGAACGCGCCGACGCCCTCGCGCGCATCGGCGTCGACGAGAAGGCTGCGCTCCGACGGAAGTTCGAGGAGCGTCTCGGCTCGGACTTCGTCCGTACCTACGACGACGTGCGCTGGGAGGGGGAGTTCTAGTCGGCCGGGTCGGCCTTCTCGATTTCGACCTCAACCGTCGACGCCGGGACGCCGACCCGCGCGAACTGCGTTCGGAGGTGCTCTTTCGCGGCCGAAATGGCCTGCTCGCGGGTGTCGAAGCCGCGGGGCATCGGCGACTCGAAGGCTATCTGTACGTCTCGGCCGTCGATTTGCGTCGTCGACCCCCCGCTTTCGACCTCGTAGAACTCGTCGCAGACCCACACGTAGGCAGCGTCCCCGTCGGGCGCGCCTTGGAACGAGGGAGCGTTCTCCCCCCGTTCGTACACGGTTCCGGTGAGCGTCGTACCGCCGCCGTTGCCCCGGATGAGTAGCATTGCTCTTCGTAGGTGGACGCGACGTAAAAGCCTGCGCGATGACACTCAGCCACGGTGAACGTCTTATAGGACGCGCCGTGTCTCGATTGCTCTGTCTGTTATCCGTTGCCTCGACCGCTCGTCGCATTCCTGTTGTCCTGGTTCTTCGAATTGGAACCGAGATTCCGCTTCTCACACGACACCCCCCGTTCGCTGGTCGTCGAGATATCGAAGCCGGGCCCACTCACGTCGATATCCATCTCGACTTCCGTCGCAGATTCGTTGACTGGTGTTATGTGGAACGGGAAGCCTTCCCCCGGAGTGACGTTCCCGGTCACGTAGAGCGTGAACGGCTGATTGTACGTCTCGAATCCAGAGTCTCGTTTCACTTTTAGTTCGCCCTCTCTCGGTGTTACCTCTACTCTTCCATCGGTTACTGGTTCCGAGAATCGGTTGTAAAACAGCCGATTCGAGTTACCGCAGCTCAGCTCCGATTCCGGGACGCCGAGAAACGCGTCTTCGTTCTCGACGACGGTCACGCTCACGCCCCGTTCGGCGGATACTGAGGAGAATCCACCGACGCTGACGGACAGACTCACCGCTGCACAGAGCGCGAGCACCGCGAACATCCGTCGAGTTCGATGACTCATCAGTCGATTTCGGGCGGTGTTCCATCGGTTCCGAGGCGCATCGTCCGCGTGTAGTACGTATGAATCAGTGCCAGAGCGCCGATGGCAGCGACCGTGAAGGCAGCGCAGCCGACCTCAGTGAGGCCGGAAAGTACCGGGAGACCGAGCGCGTGACCCAGCGTCACCGCGCCGGTTAGCCCACCGATGCCGAGGTAGTAGAGGCTCCAGGGTACGTCGTGGCCCTCGACGACCTCTAGGTATACGTCTACACTATCGGCCTCGTCCGTGAGTTCCACCTCACCCGCCCGCTGGTCGAAGCGGACGAGATTCAGCTCCTCCATCTTCGGCAGGTGGAACTGCTGGAGCGATGTGTAGACGTTCTTTCGCGCGTCCGACCCCACGTCGGCGATGTCGATGTCGTTCTCCCACGCCGCGACGTGTTCCGCAATCGTTCCGAGCGCCGCCCGCGGTCCGTTCCCCCGAAGATAGTGTAGGACGAACCGCCGACGCCGGTTGCTCAACACCTCGTAAACGTCGTCTCGTGCCAGATTCATTTCGTTCGTTCCCCCCCAGTTGAACGCGTCTGGGACTGTCTATCCCCTCTGCTTGGTCACATATAAGTAATCGGTGGTGACGGGAATTTCAGGCGCGACGAGCCGGTTCTCAAGGTGTGATTGAACCGATATTGGTCGGTCGTTGAAACCGAGAAACCCTTCCGTTGAACCGGTTCTATCCGCCGTTGTACCGGTTTCAATCGGCTTACTACAAACGGGGTAGGGGTCCAGGGGTGTGATGTGCTCCAGACGGGGCACGTGGACAACAATGCAACGGCGAAAATTCATCGCTGGTGTGGGATCGCTGGCCGCTGGCGCGGCGGCCGTGACTGGTACTGGTGCGTTTACGAGCGTGCAGGCAGACCGTAGTGTGGCAGTCGCTACCACTGGTGACGCGAGTGCCATGCTCGCTTTCGACACGGGGTCGGGTGATGCAGAGAACAGTGATTACGTGAGCACGAGTGGGGGCGAGGTTTCCATCGATATCGATGCGTTGAACGTTGATGCCACCACTCAGATCAACGACCTCTTCAAGATTCGGAACCAGGGTACTCAGCCGGCTGTGGTCTACGTTGACCCCAGCAGCATCGACCCCAGTGACCGGACTACGAACGGGAGCGGCCTCACCATCGACCCACAGGCGACCGGGCGACCGAACGGCGACTACACGAACACGTCGGGCGTGTCCAGTGGTGTCGAGGACGACCAGATCAGTCTCACTGGCCTGTACAGCGATCCGCCGTACGAATACCTCGGTGAGAGCTCTGTAGAAGAGTTCGTCCTCGAAAGCGGTGAGTCGTTCGAATTCGGTCTCTACGTGAACTCCGACGGTGGTGACGATACCGGGAATCTGAGCGATAGCACCGAAATCACTATCGTGGCGGATACGACTGTCGTCCCTGACAGTTACACTGGAGACGACAACTAACTCCGTCCACCAACAGATACCAATGAATCGACGCACCCTCATCGCCGGTCTCGGAAGTCTCACGGCGGGTAGCATGTTCACCATGAGCACGGGTGCGTTTACGAGTGTCAGCGCGACCCGAATGGTGTCAGTTCAGACGACGGGTGACGCTTCGGCGCTTCTTACCCTCAAGCAGCGAGGGTCTGGAGAACGTTCGGAGATGGACGGGACACCCTCGAAGCTGGAGTTTGAACTCCCCGGAGATGACGAAGACGAGTATCCCGCGGGAAATCCGACTAATCCAGAGGGACTCGGAACGGACTCGGTTTATCGGTTCGGCAAAGACGCTGGTTCGGGCGTATCCGGACTCTTCAGCGTCAAAAATCGGGGTACACAACCCGTTCAAATCTATAGCACGCAATCTAACACGAGCGGTGTTCCGGAGGTGACGATGTACGATGTGGGGACAGGAAATCTCCTCGAGGAGACCAGTCCATCGTCAGAAGTGTCTCCCGGAAATCAGCTCCTCTGTGGGCTGGAAGTCGACACCCACGGTGTCCCGGTACGGGATACTGAATATGACGTGACACTCACGATCAACGCTGTCACGGTAAACGACTGAATACGGACTCATCCGTCACGCAACGCTCCAGTTGTGAGTCCCCTACCCCAATATATTTCATCGGGCGAACTATCAGTGTGAGCGTAGTTCACCTGGGATTCGGTTGAGTGTATCCATGGTACCACGTCGGATCGCCATCGCTGCCCTCGTCCTCACAGCGATAGCCCTTAGCCTCCCAACTACCGCGGCCCCGATGGCCGGAATCTCCGCCGATCCAGTCGCCGACGGCGTTACCGTCACCACCGAAAACAGCACTAACGCCGAGTACGTCCGGACTACGGAAACAGGCGACGTTGCCATCGATCTTTCATCGACCAACCCCGACCTCCGTGGCGACGGCCTCAATCCTGACGCCCGCACGTACGTCGCTGACGCCTTTCGACTCCGTTACGACGGTGACACGGCGGCGACCGTGTGGCTCACGAGCGAGGCTGAGGGAATCGAGTTCCGAATGAACGGGCGACCGCTCGATGCCTCAAATAATACTGTCACGCTCGCCCCCGACGAGTCCGTCCCCGTGGGATTCGTCGTCGACACGACCGGCGAAATCTCGCCTTCGATGGCCGAGTTCACGGTCCACGCTCGCGTGATGGAGGGAGAGGAGGGTCCGACTGATGTCGCCGGCGAGAGTGGGGATACTGTTTCGGCCGGCTCTGACGAGCCGGTCACCACTCGTGTCGACACGCCGGACGAGACGACGCGAACCCTAGCTCTCCGCAACACCGCTGCTGGACGCCTGTTCTCCCTCGACCTGTCGCACCTCGAAGTCGCCCGTGCAGGAGGCGGCGCCGTCACACTCGACGAACTGTCGGTCGTCAGCGACGGGGGAGACGTAGTCCTCGACGTGGCGGCGACCCAGACCAATTCGACCGAGCCGCTCCCGACTGAGTCGTCTGCCCAGATGCTCGGCGCGGTCCGAGTCGAAGAGCGTCGTGGGGCAGTCGAGCGCGCGACGCTGCGCTTCGGCGTCGACCGAGCCTACCTCGACGCTACGGGAATCTCGGTCGAGGATCTGACCATGTACCGGTACGACGGTACCCGATGGTCTGAACGCGGCATCGAGGTGGTCAGCCGAACCGATGAGAGGGTCGTCTTCGAGGCTGACACACCCGGATTCTCGACGTTCGCCGTCGCCGTTGAGAGGCCGGACTTGCAGGTCTCGACCGCCGACCTCGGGACTACGAACGTCGCCCCCGGAGAACGCGTGACGGTGACGGCCGAGGTGACGAATACGGGCGCTGTGGCTGGAACCCAGACGCTGACGGTTACGTTGGATGGTACCCCAACCGCCGAACGACAGGTCGAACTGGCCACCGGTTCGTCCACGAACGTCACCGTCAGGCTTCGCGCACCGGGACCTGGAACCTACAACGTGAGGCTGGGGGCGGACAACGTGGGACAGCTCGTCGTCGAGGAGTCGGAAGCGGCCGAGGGTGACGCCGGTACGCAACTGACGCCGAACGATGTCGATGCCACGCCGACACCATCGCGGGTCGAATCACCATCTGATCGAACCGCAGCACCGATTGCCGAACCGGCGGCCGGGAACCTGACCGAAACCCTGTGGCTCGTCGCCGGGCTCCTCGGGTTGCTGGTGGTGCTGGCGCTGGTCCGCCGCGTGGAGTAACACCTCAACTCCGATGACCGACTCGTCACGGTCCAATCCGGCACAACGTCCGCCATTTCTCGAGGAGGTGCGGAAAGCGATCCACCGTCGAGAATGTCTCGCACTCGCCGTTATCCCAGTAGTACTGATCGGCGTTTTCCTGTTACCGGCACCGATTCGACACTCGCTGACGTTCGCGTATGTCGATCCATCGGCGGTGACGGCAGTGACCACCCACTTCGTTCATTTCTCGAAAGACCTCCTGCTGGCGAACGTTCTTGGATACGTCGTTCTCGCGGGCATGGGCTACGTACTCGCCTCCCTCGGCGACTGTCGACGCCTGTTTGGCGTAGCAGCGGTAACGTACCTATTCGCCTTCCCACCGGTGCTGTCGGCGCTGAATCTCGCGGTGCCGCGCCGTGCCGTCGGCTACGGCTTCTCGGGGATCAACATGGCTTTTGCGGGGTTGCTTCCGGTTCTTTTAGCCATCTATGCGGGACGGCGGCTCGATTCACGAATCCGAGTCCGGCACGCACCGGCAATCTTTTTCGCTTCGCTGACGCTCGTCGCACTCTCGATTCCGCGCTCGTTGGTCACAATCAGCCTGGCAGCGGTGGCGGCACTCGGCACCGCCGGATACATCGGAGCCACCATTTCGGCGCTTTGGGCGGCCGACCGGAAGGAGCGTCGCCTGCAAGGCTCCCGAGCCGGTTGGGTCGATGTCTTCGTCGTCGGCGTGGCTACCGCTATTGGCTTCCCAATCACTGGGTTCCCTGCAACTCCGATCCGAGACGGGGCTGTGGTAAACCTTTACGTCCACCTTCTGGGATTCTGTTTGGCATTCATCGTCCCGTACGTCGGTGTGGAGATTGGGGTGTTCGAGATCGGCGTTCACCCAGAGTCCTGACGACCGAGGGTTTTTTCCAGTGACGTGCGTGGGGGCTGATAGATGTCGCTCCGTCGCGCGCTCACAGTTGGGGGCGAACTTCTCGTCGTTCTCGTCGTCGTTTCGCTCGTCGCGGGGCAGTTGCTCGGCTACCCCATCCTCCTGAGCTACGTCGAGACGGGGAGTATGGCGCCGACGATGGAACCGGGGGATGGCTTCGTCGCAATCCCGTCACCGCTCGCAGGCGACGTGGAAGAAGGCGACGTGGTCACCTTTCGCGCCGAAGAGATTCATGGCGGTGGGCTCACAACTCACCGGATCGTCGGCGAGACGGAACGGGGGTACATCACCCGTGGGGATGCGAATCCGTTCGCCGATCAAGACGGGAACGAACCTCCCGTGAAGGACGAACAGATCGTCGCACACGCGCTCCAGATTGGGGGTTCGGTGGTCGTCATCCCGAACTTTGGGACGGCGGTCGTCACGGTTCAGAATGGTATCGGTGGCGCCCAGCAGTGGCTCGCAGCCACCATCGGGACCCGGTCGCTGCTTGGGACACAGGGACTCACGTATCTGTTGCTCGTCCTCTCGGTGCTCAGCTACCTCATCGACTTCGTCGTGGGTGATAGCCGGGAACAGGGCCGAGAGCGTAGTCGCAGCCGCGACAACGGCGTCTCGACACGACTAGTGATGGTCGGTCTGGCGCTGCTCGTGATGTCGACGGCGACGGCAGCGATGGTGCTCCCGGCAGGGCCTCAACAGTTCGGCATCGTCAGTGCGGATTTCGAGTCCGAGGACCCAACGACGATTCCCACTGGTGAGTCGTCGACGCTCCCGTACTCAGTCCCCAACACTGGCCTCGTCCCAGTCCACGTCTACTTCGAATCCAGCGACGGTGTGACCGTTGACCCGACGTATCGGTATGTCGGCAGTCGGGGTAAGGCGACAGTTGACCTCACCCTTTCGGCACCCCCAGAGACGGGGTACTACCGTCGGTATCTCGTCGAATACCGCTATCTCGCGCTCCTCCCCGAACCGGTCATCGACGGCCTCTATCGGGTCCACCCGTGGCTCCCAATCGTCGTCATCGACGCGTTGCTCGGGGGTGCACTCTACCTCCTCGGGATGTCGCTCATCGGGAGTGAGCGCGTCCGCACCCGTTCCCGCGGAGGCCCGTCCAAACTCCGCCGGTTGGCGAACCGGTTTGGCTGAGAACTGTCGGGACTCAACCTTCATAACCCCACGCGGGAAATGGACCTCCCATGCCGATGGGGGGAGACCGCAACGGTCGGCGTCGTGCGGTGATCGACGAGTGGTTCTGGGTGATTGCCCTGGTTGCTGTCGTAATCGCCGGAATTGGTGGATACGCAGCGTACACGGCACACGCGACTCCGGGGACCGTGACGGAGGAGCGACAGGTGTCGAGTTGGGAAGGCAACGGCAGTTACACGACTGCTGCGACGGTCAGCGAACCCAATCCGCTCTACGCGCAGGGGACCGAACTCTCGGACCGGCCCGCGTACTTCATGGCGGTCAGCCCGCGACTCGACGGGACGTTCGCCTTCGAGTACCAGGCAAGCGGCGGCGGAACGGCCGACGTGGCGGTCCAGCAAACGCTCGTCATCCGGTCTGTCGGGGGCGACGGAGACGAGGCGACGACCGAATACTGGCGGATGGAGGAATCGCTCGGCGGCACGACGGCGAGTGGCGTCGCCTCCGGCGAAGCGGTACAGACGACGTTCTCCCGGAACGTCAGTCAGATAGCGGTCCGAGCGTCGAACATCAGCGAGCGACTCGGCGGAACGCCGGGGTCGGTCCAGATTATGGTCGTCAACACGGTGGCGCTGGACGGCGAAGTCAACGGCCAGCAGGTGGAGCGAACCGCGACGTATCGACTCCCCATCGGCATCGAGGGGTCGACGTACTCGCCCGCCGCAACTGAGGGGCAGGCGATGACTGGTTCGACCACCGAGACGATTACCCGTCAGCGCACGTACGGCCCGCTCTGGACGATTGGCGGGCCGGTACTGTTGGTGCTCGGACTCGCCGGCGTCGCTGGCCTCGCCTACGGCCGCTACGACGACCGCTTCACCGTCTCGGAAGCCGAACGTGACCGACTCGACTTCGAATCCACCCGCGACGAGTTCGACGACTGGATTACGACCGCCCGCCTCCCGTCGACGGTCCTCAACCGCCCGCGCGTCGACGTCGACTCGCTCGACGGGTTGGTCGACACGGCCATCGACGTCGACGCGCGCGTCTTCGAGCGCCCGGACGGCGAGGCGTTCTACGTCCCGCACGAGGGGCTGCTGTACGTCTACGAGGCACCGACGCCCAGACTCGACGCGATGCTCGACGAGGACGGCGAGGGCGACGAAGCCGACGACTGACGCGGGCGCCGAAAGGGGTTTCATGCAGTCTCCCGTGGTAGCGGACATGTCCGACCTCGGCGATTTCACCGGCTTCTCCGCGGACGACGACGGCGACGACCCGCCGTCCGAGTCCGCGACCGACGACTTCGAATCCTACGACGTCTCGCCCACCGGCACGGACCAAGGGCTCGGCTCTATCTCCGTCTCGCAGGGCCTCCGGGTGGCTGAGGACGGCGACGACACGGCGCTGAAGGCCTTCGTCACCAGCGACAACCGCGAGTCCGTCCGTCTGGGGAAGTACCTCCTCGTCCCCTATCCGGACGGCGAGACGCTCTTCTGTCGCATCACGGCGCTCGAATACGATCAGGAGTTCGAGGCCGACGACGCGACAGAGATTCACGCGCGGCGGGCGATGCGCCGCGACGACTTCACCGAACGCGACTACAAGTTCGTGGCCGAACTCGACCCCGTTGCAGTCCTGTTCGAGGACGGCGAGGCGGGTAGCGCCTCGGAGAACCGGACGGAGTCCGGTGGTAGCGAACTCAAGCGCCGGATGGTCGACCGCGTCCCGAAACCCGGCGCCATCGTGGGTGAGGCGACCGATGCCGAACAAATCAAAACTGGGCTCGCCATCCCGAGCGACGGCACCTTCCTCGGCCACCTCTCGGTGGGCGGGGAGACGGTGCGGACGGCGGCGAATCCGCCGACCATCGACTACCGGTTGAAAGACGACTACGCCGACGGCGACCCCCTCGTCTTCCGACATACGCTCGTCGCAGGCGGCACGGGGTCGGGCAAGACCCACGCCTCGAAGAACGTCCTCCGACAGTACCTCGACACTACGTATCCGATGGACGACGGACGCGAGGTGTCGACGGCTGTCGTCCAGTTCGACCCGCAGGACGAGTACGCCCAGATGCACGACGACAACCCCGCGATGGACGAGGAGACGGCGCGCCGACTGGACCGCGAGGGAATCGCCCACGGCGGCCACGACGACACCATCGCGTTCGCGCCCGAAATCGAGGGGGCGTCCTACGGCGGCGCCAACCACCGCGCCGAACAGGTGCCCTTCACCATCCCCTTCAGCATGGTCCGACACCGGCCATGGCTCGTCGCGGGCGCCAGCCTCAACGACAACCAGTATCAGGCGCTCGACCACCTCCTCGGGCGTTTCTTCGACGACTACGGCGCCGACGCCACCTACGACCAGTTCACGACGTACCTCGACGACCCGGCGCTCCGCGAGGAACTCGACGAGGCGGGCCGGGTCCACGAGGCGACGTTCGACGCCGTGCGCCGGCGCGCCCTCGGGAGCGCGTTCCGTCGTGTCTTCGACCAAGACGCCCGCCCGGTCACCGACCTCGTTCACGAACTCGTCCGGCCCGGCGGCCTGACCGTCGTCCCGACGTACCACGTCAACGACTCGCGGGCGACGGAACTCGTCGTCCTCGCCGTCGCCAGTCTGCTCGTCGACGAGAAACTGTCGAACGACCCCACGTACGACCGCATCAAGGAGACGCCGTTGCTCGTGGGGATGGACGAGGCCCACAACTTCCTCACCGACGCCGAGAGCGTGCAGGCCCGGAAGGTCATCACGAAGTTCACCGAAGCGGCCAAACAGGGCCGCAAGGAGCGACTGGGCCTATTCCTCATCACACAGGACCCACAGGACATCGCGGATTCGGTGTTCAAGCAGGTGAACACGAAGCTCGTCCTCAACCTCGGAGATGAGGACGCCATCAAGAGCGTCAACATCCCGCCGAAACTGGAGGACAAGGTGCCCTACATGGAGAAAGGGCAGATGGTGGTCTACTCGCCGGACAACTCCGAACCGGTGGAGCTGACGGGGCTGTCGACCTGCGTGACGCGACACGGCGAGTGAGCGCCCTCGTGACCGGTTTCGTAGGTCTGCCCCCGAGTGTCTCGCGTTCGCCGTAGGGTTATTCGGTCTGCCGGTGCCAGTGTGCCGTCTCGCTGTCGGTTCCACCTTCGCCTGCCGTCGACTTTCCTCGGTTACTGGGTGGTTTTGGAAGTTCGACGACGAAGACGGCTCCGTGTGGCTCGTTGTCTTCGATCCACACGTCGCCGCCGTACTTGTCGACCAGCGCGGCGACGAGGTGGAGTCCGACGCCGGTACCGGGACTCGCGGGTCCCTTGCTCCCTTTGCCGAATATCGACTCCTTGCGGTCGTCCCGGATACCCGGACCGTTGTCCGCCACTCGAACGCTGACGTTCGTGTCGGTTTCTTGGGACTGGATTCGGACTTCTGGTTGCTCGGAGTCGTTGTGACGAATTGCGTTGCTCAGCAGATTGCCGAAGACGGACGTCAACAGTTCGTTTGCTCGGACCTCCACTCGTGGCAGGTCGTCGACGACGATATTCGCGTCTTCGTACGTCGTTCGCTTTTTGCTCGCTTCGGCTTCGAGAGTGCGGCCGAGGTCGGTTCGTTCGAGCGCGATGTCGGTGTCGTCCTCGAGAGATTCGACGAAGTCCCTCGCGATTGCTGTGAGCTCGGCGATGTGGGTACCCGTCTCTTCGATGCGCTCCACCGTGTCCATCCCCGCCTCGTCGACGTGGTCTTTGAGGCGGTCAGCCCACCCCGTCAGCAACTGCACGTCGTTGTTTATGTCGTGCCGGACGATTCGGTTTATCATGGCCAGCTTCTCGCTTTTCTGCTCTAACTCCCGTTCGTTCCGTTTCTGAAGGGTTATTTCGCGGGTCACGAGCTGCATCGAATCGACGTCACCGGTCGCCGAGAGTGGCACCGCGATGTTGTGGAAGTGCCGCACCCCGATGCTATCCTGAAAGGTCACTGCGCTCCCGGCAGCGATGGCCCGTTTCCCTTCCTCGAGTCGTCTGGAGGCAACTTCGTCGGGGAGAAACGCCGACAACGGTTGGCCGACTAGCTCCGATTGCGAGACGTTGAACGCCGTCGCCATCGTTTCGTTGGCGGCGAGTATCTTCCCGTCGACGCTGATCTGGCTGATTTCGTCCGGCGAGTTGTCGACCAACCGTTCGTACTTTCGCTGTGTCCGCCGCTGTTCGACGACGGTGCGGATTCGATTGACGAGCAGCTTGAGCGGTTCGTCCTCCCTGACGGACTTCTTCTGGAGGTATTCGTCGATGCCCATGCTGATGGCGCTACTCGCGATTTCCTCGTCGCCTTCGGACGTGAGCAAGATGAACGGAATGTCGTGCTGTGCAGCGACCATCTCGTATAGCTCTAAGCCGTTGGTCTCCGGCATCCGATAATCACTGACGATGCAGTCGACCGAGCCCTTGCCCAGTTCCACCATCGCTTCGGCGGCGTTCGTCGCCGTCATCGTCGTCATCCTGTATTGGGATTCGAGTTTATCGGCGAGCAAAGAGAGGAAGAAGGCGCTATCGTCGACGAGAAGGATTGTGAGTGATTCGTCACCCGGCATTCTAGTGACGCGAACAATCGACTACTAAAAAACACCTCGGCCCTGGTATTCTATTTTGATAACTGGGAGGGTCCGTAGGTGCGCTGCTCGAAGCAGTCGCTCCCTTCGGCACGGGTCTCCGCCCTCCGGGGTCCGGAACGACCGGCTCTGTGGCGTCGAAACGAATCCGAGACGTACCGCTGGATTCTTGCTCGTGCTCCCGTACACGTCGGCATGACACTGGAATCCGAACAGCGGACCTTTCTCGACCGACTGCTGGAGACGCCGACCCCGTCTGGCTTCGAGACGCGCGGGCAACGCGTCTGGATAGACTACGTCTCGGACTTTGCCGACGACGTGTGGACCGACGACTACGGCAACGCCGTCGCCGTCCACGACGGCGGCGACACGGAGCTCGCGCTCACGGGCCACGCCGACGAAATCGGCTACATCGTCCGCCGCATCGACGACGACGGCTTCGTCCGCATCGGCTCTATCGGCGGCGCCGACCGAACCGTCTCGAAGGGCCAACACGTCACGGTCCACGCCGACGAACCGGTGTCGGGCGTCGTCGGCCAGACGGCCATCCACCTGCGCGAGAAAGGCGAGGAGAGCTACGACGACATTGAGGAGCAGTACGTCGACATCGGTGCGACTGACGGCGACGAGGCCGAATCGCTGGTGTCGGTGGGAGACCCCGTCACCGTCTCGACGACGGTGGAGGACCTACACGGCTCCCGGGTCTCCGCCCGCGGTATGGACAACCGTATCGGCGTCTGGGCGGCTGCCGAGGGCCTGCGCCGCGCCGTCGAGAACGACGCCTCGGCGACGGTGTACGCCGTCTCGACGATTCAGGAGGAGGTCGGTCTGCAGGGCGCCCGGATGGTTGGCTTCGACCTCGACCCCGACGCCGTCGTCGCCGTGGACGTGACCCACGCGACGGACTCGCCGGGGATTCCGGACAAGCGCCGCGGCCCCGTCGAACTCGGCGAGGGGCCGGTCGTCACACGCGGGAGCGCCAACCACCCGAACGTGGTCGAGCTGGCGCGAGAGGCAGCGAAAGACGCCGATATCGACGTGCAGACGCAGGCGGCGGGCAGTCGGACGGGCACCGACGCCGACGCGTTCTACACGTCGCGCGGCGGGACGCCCTCGCTGAATCTCGGCCTGCCGAACCGCTACATGCACACGCCGGTCGAGGTCATCGATACCGACGACCTGGACGCCATGGCGACGCTCCTCGGGGCGATTGCCGACCGCGCAGGCGACGTCGACTCTTTCGCCGTCGACGTCTGAGTTCCCTGTGACGGGGAGCCACACCCGTGAGCCGAAAGAAAACCGTTAAAAGTCGCCCCCGGGTTTGATGCGATATGGCTGGAACTATCGAAGTGCTCGTTCCCGGCGGCGAGGCCACGCCCGGCCCGCCGCTCGGACCGGAGCTGGGCCCGACGCCCGTGGACGTGCAGGCCGTCGTACAGCAGATCAACGACGAAACCGCGGCTTTCGACGGCATGGAAGTTCCCATCACCGTCGAGTACGAGGATGACGGTTCGTTCACCATCGAGGTGGGTGTCCCGCCGACGGCGGAACTCATCAAGGACGAGGCCGGCTTCTCGACGGGCAGCGGCGAACCCCAAGAGACCTTCGTCGCCGACCTTTCGGTCGAACAGGTCCAGAAGATAGCCGAGCAAAAGCAGTCCGACCTGCTCGCCTACGACCTGAAAAACGCCGCGAAGGAAGTCGTCGGCACCTGCGTCTCGCTCGGTGTCACCATCGAGGGCAACGACCCCCGACAGTTCAAAGAGCGCATCGACGACGGCGAGTACGACGACCGGTTCGCGGACGAAGCGGCCGCGTAACGCCGACCGTCGGTTTCTTTTCCACGTCCCGACTACCCCCTCGGGATGAACGATTCGCTCGTCGTCCCCGAGGACACCATCCGAACGACCGTCGGTGACATCGCCATCCCCCGAATGGGTGTCGTCGAACAGGTCTGGGACACCGACCCGATTCCGACCGAGGAGATAGAGTCGCGCGCGCTCGACGCCACCTACGACCTCGATTTCGGCGACGTACCCGACGGTGGCGAGGTAGCCATCGGCGCCGGAAGCCGCGGCATCGCCAACCTCCCGGCCATCGTCAGCGGCGTCGTCGCCGGCGTCCGCGAACAGGGCTACGACCCCTTCGTCTTCCCGGCGATGGGAAGTCACGGCGGCGCGACCGCCGAGGGCCAACGCGAGAAACTCGAGACGCTCGGGGTGAGCGAGGAGACGATTGGCTGCGAAATTCGCGCGACGATGGACGTCGAGACGGTCGGCGAGACGCCCGACCGAGGCGTGCCGGTGTACGCCGACGCGAACGCCGTCGCCGCCGACAGCATCGTGATGGTCAACCGAATCAAGCCTCACACCGACTTCAGCGGCGAGGTGGAGAGCGGTCTCTCGAAGATGCTCGTCATCGGCATGGGGAAACAGCGCGGCGCGAAGATGGCCCACGACTGGGCGGTCGACTGGAGCCTCCGCAACATGCTCCCCGAAATCGCGAGCCTCTTGCTCGACTCTCTCCCCGTCGCCGGCGGCGTCGCCATCGTCGAAGACGAACACGACGACACGACGCTCATCGAGGGCGTGCCCGCGTCGGGCTTCCTGAAACGGGAGCGCGAACTCCTCCAGATGGCCCACGACCGCATGCCGAAACTCCCCTTCGACGACCTCGACGTCCTCGTCGTCGACCGCATCGGCAAGGACGTAAGCGGGCAGGGGATGGACACGAACGTCACCGGGCGCCGCCACTTCACCATCAACGAACCCGAACCCGAGTCACCGACGGTCAAACGCATCTATCTCCGAGGGCTGACCAAGAAGTCCAAGGGGAACGCGATGGGGATGGGGCAAGCCGACTTCGCCCACCGCGAGGTGAAAGAGGTGCTCGACTGGTCGAAATCGACCATCAACGCAATCACCGCCAGCACCGTCCGCGGCGTGCGACTCCCGCCGGTCGTCGAGAACGACCGGGCCGGCCTCCTCGGGACGCTCGGCACCATCGGTCCCGTCCCCGGTGACGAGGCGCGCGTCCTGCGCGTCACCGACACGATGCGCCTGGAGCGGTGTTACGCCTCGCCAGCGCTGGTCGAAGACGCACGGGACCGCGACGACCTGCGCGTGGTCGTCGACCCCGAAGACGTCGAATTCGACGAAAACGGCGACTTCGAGGCGCCGTCACCGGACCTCGGTCACGACTAGCGGCGGCCTCTCAGAACGCGCGGTGGTACTGGACCGGCACCTCGACGTCGTCGAGGCGGTCGAGTTCCTGTGCGGCGTGGAGGGCGAAGTAGGGGTCGCGCAAGTGTTCGCGCCCGACGATGGCGAGGTCGGCTCGCTCGTTGCGGACGAGGGCGTCGGCCTGTTCGGCCGTGGTGATGCCGCCGACGGCGCCGACGGCGACGTCTTCGTTCGAGTCCTGTTTGACGCGGCGCGCGTAGCGTTCCTGATAGCCCGGGCCGGTCGACGGAATCTGCTGGTCCGGGTGGATGCCGCCCGCGCTCACGTCGACGAGGTCGACGCCGAGGGAGGCGAGGTCGTCGGCCAGGCGGACGGACTGGGACACGTCCCACGACTCGCGGTCGGGGAGCCAGTCGGTCGCGGAGATGCGGACGAACAGGGGGTCGTCGTCGGGCCACACGTCGCGGATTTCGGTCGTGATTTCTCGGAGCAGACGGGTTCGGTTCCGGAAGCTACCGCCGTACTCGTCGTCTCGCTGGTTGGTGACGGGCGAGAGGAACTCGTGGAGGAGGTAGCCGTGGGCGGCGTGAATCTCGGCGACGCGGAAGCCCGCCTCGTGGGCGCGTTCCGCGGCGGCCCGGAAGGAATCTATCAGGTCGTCGATGTCGTCGCTCGTCATCTCGCGGGTCGGGACCGCCTCCTCCTCGTAGGGCCACGGGGTCGCACTGGGGGCAATCGTCTCCCAGCCATCGTCGTCCGTGATGGGGTCGCTGCCCTCCCACGGACGAGTCTTGGAGGCCTTCCGGCCGGCGTGGGCGAGTTGGATGCCGGGGACGCTACCCTGTTCGCGAATCGAGGCCGTGATGTCGGCGAGGGCGTCGGTGTGGTCGTCGCTCCAGATACCGAGGTCGTGCGGGGTGATGCGGCCGCGTGGCTCGACGGCCGTCGCCTCGGTCATGACGAGGCCGGCGCCGCCGACAGCGCGACTGGCGAGATGGGTGTGATGCCAGTCGGTCGCCAGGCCGTCGCGGCCCTCGCAGGAGTACTGACACATCGGGGAAACCATGACGCGATTCGGTATCTCGGTGCCACGAAGCTCCAGCGGTGTAAACAGATCAGCTGACACGAGTTTCCGTTGGAGCGCGGCGGCGATACACCTGCCGGAACCGGCGAAGGTGTGGCCTACTCGCCGCCGACGGGGACGCCCCGCGTCGCCGTCGCCTTGAGCGAGGCGACGACTTCGGTTCCGGGCTGCAGGTCCAGTTTCTCCACGCTGGCGTCGGTCACCAGCGCCGAGAGCGTCACGCTGCCGACGTCGACTGTCACGAGAGCGACGGACTCGCCGGCGTCGATACTTTGGACGACTCCAGCCAGGCGGTTGCGAGCGCTCGTCCGCTCCGAGTCGGGGGACTGGGACGGCGACTGGAGCGTCACGGCGTCGGCGCGGATGGTGAGGCGAACCTCGCCGTCCGTGTCGCCGGGGACGAGTGCCCGAACGGTTCCCGCGTCCGTCTCGACGGTCGCGAGTTCGCCCTCCCGGTCGACGACCCGCCCGTCGAGGACGGTCTCTGCCGTCTCGGCGACGCCGCTGAACTCCGCACGGAGTCGGTCGTAGCGCGCGAGGAGGTCACGCGCCTCGGCCGTCAGACGACTGCCGCCGCCACCCGACCCGCCGCGTTCGCGCGTCACGAGGTCGCCGAAGGTGTCTTCCAGTTCCACGATGCGCTGTTGCGATCGGGAGTAGGACCGCTCCAGCGCCGTCGCCGCCGCGTTGATAGAACCGTGGTCGTCGATGGCTCGCAACAGCGTCACGTCCCGCGCGGTGAGTGTCACGTCACCCTGACCGATTCGGGCGTCGAACTCGGTCGAGAAATCCATGGGTGGTGTACGGCTCGGGGCGTCAAAGGCCTTACCGCCGAGCGCCGGCCGGTTGCGGCGTGGCTTTCGACGGATGCCGACGTTGTGTCGGCCACGAATTATCGAAAATTATTTCATTATCTCTCTCAACGATGTTTCCATGCCGATACAACGACGGCAGTTCCTTGCGACGATTGGGGCAGGAGCAATCGCAGGCGTCGCCGGCTGTTCGAACTCCGGCGGCCAGAGTAGCAGCGGCGCGGGTGTCGCCGGCGAGACGCTCACGCTGACGACGACGACCAGTACCTACGACACGGGGCTGCTTGACGAGATTCACGGTGACTTCGAGGAGATGTACGGGGTCACCGTCGACGCAGTCGCACAGGGGACCGGCGCAGCGCTGGAGTCCGCTCGAAACGGCGACTCCGACGTCGTGATGGTCCACGCCCGCGGCCTCGAAGACGAGTTCATGCGCAACGGCTACGGCATCAACCGCCGTGACCTGATGTTCAACGACTTCGTCATCGTCGGTCCCGAGAACGACCCGGCGAACATCCAGGGCATGGACTCGGCGACCGAGGCGCTCACCGCTATCGCGGAATCGGAGTCGGCCTTCGTCTCCCGCGGCGACAACTCCGGGACCCACACCAAGGAGCTGAACCTCTGGGAGGCCGCCGGAACGGAGCCGGGCGGCGACTGGTATCAGGAAATCGGTGCCGGGATGGGAGAGGCCCTGAACAACGCCAACCAGCAGGGTGCCTACACGCTCTCGGACCGCGGGACCTTCATCTCTCAGCGCTCCGAAATCGACCTCACGATTCTGGTCCAGGGGCCCATCGAGGGCGGCCCGGAGATTCTCGCCAACCCGTACGGTATCATGGCAGTCAATCCCGGGGTGCACGAGAACGCCAACTACGACCTCGCGATGGCGTACATCGGCTGGATTACGAGTCCCGGGGCGCAGGACGCCATCTCGAACTACGAGATGAACGGAGAGCAGCTGTTCTTCCCGGAAGCGGTCTCGGAAGACCCCAACTTCCAGCAGTACGTTCCGGAAGGTTGGAGTAGCAATTCCACCGACGGGTAAGCGTGTTACTCGAACCGATTGCACAACTCCTTCCGGCCGTCATCGAGCACCCCTTTCGAGAGGGGTACGTCCGGAGCATCATCTACGTCTCGCTGTACGTGAGCGTCACCGCAGTCGCGTTCAGCACGCTCTTCAGCCTCCCGGTGGCGCTGGTGATGGGCTTTTCCGAGTTCCGCGGCAAGCAGTTCGTGAAATCCATCATCAACACCGGTATGGGCTTCCCGAGCGTCGTGGTGGGGTTGCTGGTCCTCTTTGCGGTGTCGAAGCAGGGACCCCTCGGTGCGGCGGACCTCATCTTCACGCGGGAGGCGATGATCATGTCCCAGTTCGTCCTCGCGACGCCGCCGATTACAGCCATCAGTCTCGCAGCCATCACGGGCGTGAACGAGAACGTTCGCGACGCCGCCCACGTCCTCGGCGGCACGCGTCTCGACGTGGCGCTCGTCGTCATCAAGGAGGCCCGCTACGGCATCGCGACCGCGATACTCGCTGGATTCGGTCGCGCCATCAGCGAAGTGGGGTCGGTGCTCATCGTCGGTGGGAACATCACCAGTTCGAGCGGCATCTCCAAGACGCGAACGCTGACGACGGCCATCCAGCTCGAAGCGCGACAGGGACAGTACGACACGGCGATGCTTCTCGGTGCCGTCCTGGTCGCCCTCGTGCTAACGGTCAACGCTATCGTCGTTCGTCTCGGCGATGAGGGGGCGATGCGCTGATGGTCGAACTCGCGAACGTCACGCATGCGTACGAGGACGAGACAGTCGTCACGGACCTCTCTCTCGCTATCGACCCCGGCGAAGTCGTCGCCATCATCGGCCCGTCGGGAGTGGGCAAGACGACGATTCTGCGCATCCTCGCGCTCTTTCTCGAACCGAGCGAGGGCGAGGTCAGAATCGACAGCGAGCCAATCTGGTCGCTGAGTGAGGACGAACGGCTCCAGCTCCGGCGGCGAATCGGGATGGTGTTTCAGGACGCGAGCCTGTTCGACGCCACGGTCGCCCGGAACGTCGAGTACGGCCTGCGTGTTCGACAGTCGTGGCGCAATCGGCTCCGCGACGAACTCCAGTCGATTGTGGGGTCGAACGGCACGTCCGAGGCCGTCACCGAGGCGCTCGACCTCGTGGGGCTGACCGACAAGGTGAATCAGGAGGCGCGCTCGCTCTCCGGTGGCGAAGCCCAGCGCGTCTCGTTCGCGCGGGCGCTCGCCTACGACCCGTCGTATCTCCTGCTCGACGAGCCGACGTCCGATTTGGACCCGCGGAACACGGACCTCATCGAGGAGGCGATACTCGAGGCTCGTGACCGCGGTATCGGCGTCGGCATCGCGACCCACGACATGCATCAGGCCGAACGCATCGCCGATCGAGTCGCGGTCGTTCTCGGCAACGGCATCGCCGAGTTCGGCCCGGCCGAACGGGTGTTCGAGGACCCGACGGACGAGCGGACTGCGAAGTTCGTCTCCGGCGAACTGGTGTACTAGTCGCCCTTCGACGGGTTTAAGTCCGGCTTCCCCCACTTTCCGGTGAGACAGGCCACCGCCTGTTTCACTGACCCGTAGGAGCATTTAGCGTACTACGGAGGTGAAAGATGGCAGATACAATAGAGGAAGCAGTAAATCACGCCCTCGACGAGGCCCCGCCGCGGAACTTCCGCGAGACGGTCGACCTCGCCGTGAATCTGCGTGATCTCGATCTCAACGACCCGTCGAATCGTGTCGACGAGAGTGTCGTCCTGCCGGCCGGTACCGGTCAGGAGACACAGATCGTCGTCTTTGCTACTGGTGAGACCGCACTTCGTGCGGAAGACGTCGCGGACGAAGTCCTCGACCCTGACGAGCTCGAAGAGCTCGGGGACGACGACGACGCCGCGAAGGATCTCGCCGACGAAACAGACTTCTTCGTCGCGGAAGCGTCGATGATGCAGGACATCGGTCGCTATCTCGGGACCGTCCTCGGGCCGCGCGGCAAGATGCCGACGCCGCTGCAGCCCGACGACGACGTCGTCGAGACGGTGAGCCGGATGAAAAACACCGTCCAGCTCCGAAGCCGTGACCGACGCACGTTCCACACGCGCGTCGGCGCGGAGGACATGGACGACGAAGAAATCGCCGACAACATCGACGTGATCGTCCGTCGTCTCGAAGCCGCTCTCGAGAAGGGGCCGCTCAACATCGACGCGATCTACGTCAAGACGACCATGGGTCCGTCCGTGGAGGTGCCCGCATGAGCGAGAGCGAAGCGGTGCGCAAGACCGAGACGATTCCCCAGTGGAAACAGGAGGAGGTCGACGAACTCGTCGACTTCATCAACTCCTACAGCAGCGTCGGCGTCGTCGGCGTCGCTGGCATTCCGAGCCGCCAGCTCCAGAACATGCGCCGTGACCTCCACGGCAGCGCCGAAGTCCGGATGAGCCGTAACACGCTCGTCCGCCGCGCGCTCGAAGAGGTCGGCGAGGGCCACGAGCAGCTCGCTGCAAACGTCAACGGGCAGGTGGCGCTGATCGGAACCGACGACAACCCGTTCGGACTCTTCCAGCAGCTGGAAGCCTCGAAGACGCCCGCACCCATCAACGCGGGCGAAATCGCCCCCAACGACATCGTGATTCCCGAGGGCGACACCGGCGTCGACCCCGGTCCCTTCGTGGGCGAGCTCCAGCAGGTGGGCGCGGAAGCGCGCATCATGGACGGGTCGATTCAGGTAACCGCCGACTCGACGGTGCTCGAAGCCGGCGAGGAGGTCAGCGACGAACTCGCGAACGTCCTCGGCGAACTCGGCATCGAGCCGAAGGAAGTCGGGCTCGACCTGCGCTCGGTCTACTCCGAGGGCGTCCTGTTCGAACCCGAGGAACTCGCCATCGACGTGGACGAGTACCGCGCCGACATCGAGTCCGCGGCCGCCGCGGCCCGGAACCTCTCGATCAACGCGGAGTACCCGACCACCCAGACGGTGGGCGCCCTCCTGGCCAAGGCGGCCGGGCAGGCCAAGTCGGTCGGTCTCTTCGCCGCTATCGAGGACCCCGAGCTGATGCCGGACCTCGTGTCGAAGGCCGACGGACAGGTCCGCGCACTCGCGGCACAGATCGACGACGAGGAAGCGCTTCCTGAGGAACTGCGCGGCGTCGAAGCGCCCGCAGCGACCGAGGAAGCGGACACTGAGGAATCGAGCGACGAAGCAGAGACGGACGACACCGAGGACGAAGCGGACGCCGACGCCGACACCGACGACGACGATGACGACGGTGGCGACGCTGGCGAAGGCCTCGGTGCAATGTTCGACTAACAACGGAGATACACGACAATGGAATACGTTTACGCAGCACTCATCCTGAACGAGACTGGCGAAGAGATCAACGAAGACAACGTAACCGCGGTCCTCGAATCCGCCGGTGTCGACGTGGAGCAGTCCCGCGTCAAGGCGCTGGTCGCCGCCCTCGAGGACGTCGACATCGAGGAGGCCATCGACACGGCCGCCGCCGCGCCCGCCGCAGGTGGCGCCGCTGCCGGTGGCTCCTCCAGCAGCGACGATGACGACGACGAAGGTGGCGACGAGGCCGACGAAGGTGGCGACGAGGCCGACGAAGGTGGCGACGAAGAGGAAGAGGACGAAGAGGCCAGCGGCGAGGGCCTCGGCGAACTCTTCGGCTAACTCGGTCACCCGACCAATCCGATTTTTTTCGGGCGCTACGTCGCCAGCGACGCGTACCTTCAAGAGCGGTGGCGCCGCCACCTCCCCGGGATGGCCCCCGAGTTCCTCGTCACTGCTCCAGTCGGCGTGACGACGCTCGGCTACGCCTGCTTCGGCATCGCGCTCGGCACCTGTAGCGGGTTGACGCCCGGCCTGCACGCAAACAACTTCGCGCTCGTCCTCGCCGCGTTCGTCCCCGCGTTGCCGGGGCCGACCGTCGCGCTCGGCGCGGCGATGCTCGCGGCGGGCGTCGTCCACACGTTCCTCGACATCGTACCGGCGCTCGCCCTCGGCGTCCCGGACCCGGCCACGGCGGCAGTCACGCTCCCGGGGCATCGGCTCGTCCTCGACGGGCGCGGGTTGGAGGCGCTGCGCCTCTCGGCGCTCGGAAGCGGCCTCGCCGTCGTCGCTGCGCTCGTCGTCGCCGTTCCGCTCACGCAGGCCGTCGAAGTCGCGTATCCGACGCTGCGCCGACACATGCCGGTCGTCCTCGTCGTCGTCGGCCTCGTCCTCGTGTTTACGGAGTCGACGTGGCCGCGGCGGGTCGCGGCCGTCTGCGTCCTCGGCGTCGCCGCCGGACTGGGGTGGGTCGTCCTCGACCTGTCGCTCTCGGGGCCAATCGCCGCGGGTGGCGTCCTCGCGCCGCTGTTCGCCGGCCTGTTCGGCGCGCCGGTGTTAATCGAGGCGCTCGACGGCGAGGGCATCCCGCCGCAGGCCGACCCGACGGTGACGCTCGACCGGCGAACGCTCGCAGGCACGGCGGGGGCGGGCGCCGGCGCGGGTGCGCTGGTCGGCTACCTCCCCGGCGTCTCCGCGGCCGTCGGGACGGTGCTCGTCCTCCCGGCGGTGCCGGGCGAGGCCGACGCTCGCGGCTTCCTCGTCGCGTCGAGTGGGGCGAACACCGCCAACACGATTTTCGCGCTGTTCGCACTCCTCGCGCTCGGGACGCCGCGAACCGGGGTGATGGTCGCGATGGACCGCGCGGGTGTCCCCGGCGCGACGGGCATCCTCGTCGCCACGGCGTGTCTCGCGTCGGCAGTCGGCTTCGCGCTCGTCGTCTCTGTCGGCGACGCGTATCTCCGCACTGTCGGCCGGTTGGACCACACTCGCATCTCGCTCGTGACTGGGGGGTTACTCGTCGTCCTCGCGTACCTCTTCGCCGGTGGGATGGGGCTAGCGGTGTTCGCATTGGCGGCCGTCGTGGGGCTGCTCCCGCCGGTCTTGGGCGTGCGCCGGGTTCACCTCATGGCCGTCCTCGTTCCCGCCATCGCGTCGGCGTGACGGATCGCTCCGGTTCCCGTACACCGAGAATCATAGGACAATTGTTATTCTCAGGGATACAACTGCTAATTGGTGATAAACGATGGCTCTACTGACACTCTCCCCGGCCGACCAGAAGCGACAGTCCGCGTTGTCGGCGATTCCGCCGATTGAGCGGTCGGAGACGGACGACGAACTCCGGATCACTCACGGCTTCCGCGGGGTCACGCCCGAACAGGCGATCAGGTATCTGGAATCAGTGGGTGGAGAGCGCGTCGACGACCGGACCGTCGAGGGGGCGGACTGGGAGGCCCACCTCTCGATGCGGGTCGTCCCCGTCGGTCCGTCGTATCGGCTCACGGAGGTTCGAATCACGTGGATCGGCGATCCGGACGTCGTCGAGTCGGTCGTCCTCCGGTTCAGATTGAAGGCGTTCCGTGCGCCCGGCTGATCGGATCGCCGGGCACGGCTTGGTCGTCGCGGCTTCGATCACCCGGCGACGGGCGCCGGCGGAAAACCCGAAAGACAACGATTAAAACCCGCCGGCGGATTCATACGGGTATGAGCCAGACGGAAGGAAAACAGGAGCGCCAGTGTGTCTCCTGTGGCATTAACATCACCGGGATGAGTGCCGCCGCGTTCAAATGCCCGGACTGCGGCCAGCAGATCTACCGCTGTGCGAAGTGCCGCAAACAGAGCAACCTCTACGAATGCCCGGACTGCGGATTCAGGGGGCCGTAACGATGGGGAAGGTCGCCGCCAAGATGAAGGTCATGCCGCAGAGCCCCGAAATCGACCTCGACGACCTGCAGGACAAGCTCGAGGCGTCGCTCCCCGAGGGCGCGAAGATCAACGGGTTCGAGCGTGACGAAGTCGCGTTCGGCCTCGTGGCGCTTCTGCCGACGGTCATCGTTCCCGACGACGCCGGTGGGACCGAGGCCGTCGAGGAGTCTTTCTCGGGCGTCGACGGCGTCGAAAGCGTCTCCGTCGAGAACGTCGGTCGCATCTAACGCGTAACGCACCATTTATAATCGCCACCGCAGTAATCACTCACACGACAATGCCGAGTTCAAATGGCCCGCTGAAGGGGACGCGCGGTAAGCTCTCGAACGACCCCCGAGAGCGCGGCGCCTCCCCGCCCCAGCGCGCGATTCAGGAGTACGAAACCGGTCAGAAAGTCCACCTCAAAATCGACCCCAGCGTCTCCGAAGGTCGGTTCCACCCCCGTTTCGACGGGCACACCGGAACCGTCGTCGGCACGCAGGGTCGTGCCTTCAAGGTCGAAATCAACGACGGCGGCAAGGACAAGACGCTCATCGCGCGCGCGGCCCACCTCAAGGCCCAGCAGTAGTCGCGCGATGACTATATTCAAAGAAAAGCTCGACGAGGAGTTCGTCACCGTCTCCGAAGTCAAAGAGCTCCTCGCCGAGGTCGAAGCCGAGCGGGCCGCAGACCCCGACCGCGAGATGCGCTACGAGCTCGCGCGGGCCATCGAGCACGCCAACACGTTCGCCTTCCTCGGTGCCGAGGAGTCGCGCGAACTCGTCGAGGACCTCCTCGACCTCGAACAGGTCGACGAGGAAGCGGCGTTCAAAATCGTGGACCTGCTCCCGGAGGACCGCGACGAACTCCGCTCCGTGTTCGCTCACGGGCGGTACTCGCTCGACGGCGACGAACTCGACGAAATCCTCAACGTCGTCGCGAAGTACGCCTGACCTCCTCTCATCGCGTTTTTCCGACTGCACCGCCGGGACGAGTGTGCCGAGCACACGTATCAGGATTCGGACGTAGGTCGGGAGAAACCCGGATTTCGCGGACGGTCACCGTCTATCCGGCTCTCATCCCTCGATTCTACGCAATCAAAAAGAATATTACCGGCTCACTATATGTACCTACTACCTCATGATCTCCGGTGAGTTGTGTCGTTTGCAGGGCGAGGCTCTGCCCCGTCAATTCGCTCCCGTGAGGGTTCGTGATGTATGATCTTGGTCCGCCGTTGGAGGCCGAGGTTGAAGAGGGGACGAACCTGCTCATCTCGGGCCCCGCACTCACCGGTAAGAAGCAGCTCGCGTTCGATATTCTAGCGTCCGGCATCCAGAACGGCGAGGGTGCCATCGTCGTCAGCAACACCGACGGCGCCAAGCGCGTCTTCGAGGCGTTCGACGACCGGGTCAACTACACCGACCGCCCCGTCGCCGTCGTCGACTGCGTCACCCGACAGCAAGGCGTCAGCGAGGCGCGCGACGACGCGAACGTCCGGTACACCTCCTCGCCGGTCGACATGACCGGCGTCGGGATCAAGTTCTCCGAACTGCTCGAGGAGTTCTACGAGCGTCGCGGCGTCACGCGAAATCGTGTCTTCCTCGACTCGCTGTCGACGCTCCTGATGTATTCTGACCTCCAGACGGTGTTTCGATTCCTCCACGTCTTCACCGGGCGCGTCCAGAGCGTCGACGGCCTCGGCCTCTACGCCATCGACTCCTCCGCGCACGACGACAAGACGATGAACACCCTGAAGCAGTTGTTCGACGGCGTCATCGAAACCCACGAGGACGGCGAACCAACCGCCAATCTGCCCGACGTCTGAGCGGCATCGGGCGGCACGAGCCATATTCAGCCACACCATTCATTCGCCGGGAACGCGTACAGCCGCCATGGACGCCACCGACGAGGAGATTCGCTCGCTCTTGGACGCCGAAACGATAGCCGTCGTCGGCTGTTCGGGGACGCCGGGCAAGGCCGCACACGACGTACCCGCCTACCTCCAGGAGCAGGGCTACGACGTGATTCCGATCAATCCGAACCGCGACGTGGTGCTCGGCCGAAAGGCGGCGGACAGCCTCGAAGACGTCGCCGACGACCTCGACCTGATAGACGTGTTTCGGCCGAGCGAGGAGGTGAGTTCCATCGTCGACGACGCGGTCAAGCGTCTCCAGCGTCACGACGACGTTGAGGGAATCTGGTTACAGCGGGGCATCCGCGACGACGCGGCGGCGGAACGCGCCCGCGACGCCGGCTTGGTCGTCGTCCAAGATAGGTGTCTGATGGTCGCGCACCGCGAGTTCCGCAGTTAGGCCGATTCGTCGTCTTCGCTGGCCGCTTCTTCCGCGTCGACGACGTGCACGTCGGCGGTGACGGCGTCGATGTCGATGTCGTGTTCTTCGGCGAGTGCTTCGAGGAGCGCTCGCTGTTCGGCGAGTTCGTTTTCCATGTGGTCGATGCGGACTTTCGTCTCGTCGACCGTCTCCCGCGTCTCGGCGACCTGCTCGCGGAGCTGGTTCAGGCGGGTGTACACGTCCTCGGCCATGTCGGTGACCTGCTGGAGCTTCTTCGCCGTGCTTCCGAATCCCATACATCGTCTGTTCGCCGCGCGCCTTGAGTGTGTTTCGGGGCGCCGTCAGTCCGCGATGCCGATACGGGGGACGGCCCGCCGAAGCCCCACGTACGCGCCGACGCCGAGGGCGACGTAGCCGACGACCAGCAGCGGGTACGTCGGGCCGACGCTGCCGACGGCGAGTCGCGCGACGGAGTTGATGGGGTTCGCGGGGAGGAGCGTCGTCCCGCCGAACGCCACGAGGACGCCGACGGCGTAGAGGAACTGCGCCGCGCGCCGGTCGGGGGCGAGCAAGGCGAGCGTCGCGCCGAGTGTCACCACCAGCAGGGAGAGCGCGGCGACGACGGTCAGTATCGCGACTGGATGGCGGACGGCCGTCCCGTTGAACGCGAGGAGCGCGAGCCACAGGCCGGCCTGTGCGGGCGCGAGCGCCGCCGCCGCCCACACCTTGCCGTCGACGATGTCGACCGTCGAGATGGGCGCGACCCGCAGGAGTTCGAGCGTCCCGCGTTCGAACTCCTCGGTCACGGAGTCGACGGCGATGGACCCGCTGATGAAGACGGGCAGAAAGCACAGCAGGGGAAGCAACACGGTGTAGCTGAACCCGTAGTAGGGTGTCGACCCCGACTGTGGCGGCAGGTCGAGCGGTGTCGACGACAGGTAGCTCGACCGCTGGTTGCGTTCGACGCGTTCGAACGCCGAGAGCGCGTCGCGCAACTGCACGACGGTCACCGTCGTCCGCACGGACCCGTCGGGCGCCAGCGCCGTCACGAACACCCGCCCGGACCGACGGTCCGCAAGGAGGACGGCATCGACCTCCCCGCGTTCGAACGCCGCCCGCGCCGTCGATTGGGAGGCGTAGCCGACGCCGTCCATCGCCGCTTGCTCGTCGACGACGCCCAAGAGGTCGGCCCTCGCGTCGCCGGTCACGCCGACCGTCGTCTCGTACCCCTCGACGCCGCTGGGGTCGTACAGCGAGACGAGGCCGACGACGAGGAACGACGAGAAGGCGGCGATGAAGAGTTGGATGAGCAAGGCGAGGACGATGGTCTTCTCGGACCGGAGCGTCTGGAGTTCCCGCCGGGCAATCGTCAGGCGTGGCTCACCCAAGGGTGCTCACCACCGCGAGGTTGTAGGCCGCGTGAACGGCGATTGCTGGCACCAGCGCGACGAGATACGTCCGTCGACTGCGCGTCGCGCCCAGCGCCGCGATGCTCGTCGTCACCGCGTGTAAGAGGAGGGGCGCGAGGAGGAGCGCCAGTCCCATCGCGGGCGTCGCGACGACGCCGGTCGGCGTGAACGCCGCCTGCCCGAGCGTGAGCGAGGGGAGGCCGACCAGTTGGACGATGGCGGTGAACTTCTCGCCGACGAAGAAGCCGAACCCGGAGAGCGCGCCGAGCGTGAGCGCCATTCGCCAGTCGCGCCGACCGGCGAACGGCCCGCGAAAGCCCGCGTAGACGTGGACGCTCTTGGCCACCTCTTCGACGCCGGCGATTACGACGAGCAACAGCGGCACCGACACGTCGACGGGCAGGACGAACAGGACGGCGATGGCGAGGAGTTCGGCGATGAAGACGAAGGGGATGGAGAGCGCGCTGAGGAGGGCAACCGAGCGCGGTCGGTGGATGCGACTGTTCAGCGCGTCGAGGAACTTCAGCGGCACGGGGCGTTGGGTGAACATGTCCTCCTCGCGGTAGACGCCGACGCCGAGGAGGAAACACACCAGCGACCCGACGTAGAAGGGACCGGTCGCGAAGGCGTACTCACCCGCCGTAATCGCCGTCCCCTGCAGGTCGTGGACGACGAGCGTCAGCGGCGAGATGAGCGCGATTGGCGTGACGTTCGTGAAGATGGCGGGGACAAAGGCGTAGGAGGTGAGGAAGACGGAGATGGAGACGGTGACGAAGGTGAGCTCCTTGAATGACCGGGCGAACATGCCGCCGACGAAGGTGGCGGCGAGATACAGCGCCGCGATGGGTGCGACAGCGGCGACGCTCACTGCGCCGCCGCCGATGGCGAGGGCGACGACGGCGGTGATGCCGACGAGCAAGGCGAGGTAGGGGAGGGTCTTGCCCGCGACGATGGCCGTCGGCGAGACGGGGGCAACCAAGAGGAGTTCGCCCCGGCGGTTGATTCGCTCGTTGAGGATGCTACTCCCGTAGGGTTGGATGACGAAGTTCATGGGGATGAAGAAAACGAAGGCGAGGACGAGTGCGCCGAAGGGGAAGGGCGGGGAGATGTCCGCGGGCGACCCCGAGGTGCTCCCACCGAACAGGCCGCCCATGGCGCCGAAGCCTGGAACGCCGAGCGACCCGTCGTCGTCGTCATCGGCCGTCGGCGTCCCTGTCTGGTCCGTCGTTTGGCCGGTGCCCGACTCGCCGGAGAGGCCACCTTCGTCTCCGCTGTCGCCGTCGCCGCCGTCGGTCCCTCCCGCCGTCCCGCTATCGACCGTCGCGCCGTCCGGCGTCATCGAGCCCTGTTCGGCGTAGGTGAGGGTGACGACTACCGGGAACGCCGCCGACTGGTTCGACTCCGCACCCATCAGGTCGAGGTTGTGCCGGCGGACTGCGTCCCGAAGCGTCGAGAGCGCGGCCTGTGCCTTCTGTGAGTCGGCGACGTAGAACTGGCCGTCGCGGACGACCACGTCGATGCCGCGGCCCAGTTGACCGAGGTCGGGCGGGCGCGACGCGAGCGCCGGACTGTCTTCGACGACTTCGTGATACGGGCTGTCGGGTGAGACGCCGACGCGGTAGATGTCGCGGTCGAGGGCGACACCGCCCGTTGCGAGCGCCGCGCCGCCGACGGCGCCGGCGAGGAGGAGGGCGACGAGGCCGAGTATCGCTGTCTGTCGGTCGACGACGGCCGCGCTCCGACTCGCCTCCCAGCGAGCGATGCGCGCGACGGCACGCCCCCACTGGCGGAGGCGGTCGACGGCCGACCGACCGCTCACGACCCACCCCGCGGGTCGGCGTCGGCGTTCGTCGCCAGGTCGAGGAAGATGTCTTCGAGGCTCGGTTCGCGCGTGCGGATGTCGACTACCTCGCCGCCATTGTCGGCGGCGCGAGTGCGGACCCCTTCGACCGCGTCCATGTCATCGACGGTGACGACGTAGCGGTCGCCCTCCTGCTTGCTGTCGTCGAGGGGGACCGACGTGAACACGCGGTAGTCGGTCGTGCCGTGTTCGTCGCGAATCTCGGGGACGGTCCCGCGCGCGACGATTTCGCCGCGGTTCATGATGGCGACTCGGTCACAGACGCTCTCGACGTGATAGAGGTTGTGCGCGCTGAAAATAACCGTCTTGCCCGCGTCGCGGAGTTCGCGGACGAAGTCGAGGACGTAGTTGGTCGTGAGCGGGTCGAGTCCGCTCGCGGGTTCGTCGTATATCAACACGTCGGGGTCGTTCACCAGCGAGCGAGCGATGGCCACCTTGCGTTTCATCCCCTTCGACACGTCGCCGAGGCGCCGGTCGCGGTGGTCGAGTTCCAGTCGGTCGAGCGTGTCTTCGATGCGCTCGGTCGCGACGGCGTCGGGCACGTCGTAGAGGTCGGCGAAGAAGTCCAGATACGACCGCGCGGTCATGTCCTCGTAGAGCGGCGACTCCTCGGGGAGAAAGCCCAGCGAGTGCCGCATCTCGGGGTCGCTGGCGTCGAATCCCGCGACGGTCGCGGTACCGCTCGTCGGGTCGACGAGGCCGGCGATCATCTTCAGCGTCGTCGTCTTGCCCGCGCCGTTCGGGCCGACGACGCCGAAAATCTCGCCGCGGTCGACGCTGAACGTACTGCCGACGACGGCGGGAAAGTCGCCGTAGGTCTTGCGGAGGGACTCGACCTCTATCATCTACCGGCGTGACGGCCGGCGGGGGGTTAAACGCACGGCTCGCAGAATCACTCGTGATACGGGACCGTCAGTCGTCGACGATTTCCACGCGGTCGCGGAGCCAGTCGACGGCGGCGTCGACGGCGTCGGGGTCCGTCCCCGTCACCTTCAGGCGGTTCGCCGTCTCCGAGTTGGGGTAGCTGCCGACCGTCACGTCGAAGCGCTCGCGGACGCCGGCGAGGGCGTCGACCATCGACCCCTCGGGCTGAGGCGTGTAGAGCGTCGTCGAGACGGTGTCGCCACCGAACTCGCCGGCGACGAGTTCGAAGAGCGCCTTCATCTCGTCGGGCACGCCGGGGAAGACGTAGACGTTCTCGATGACACACCCCGGACAGAGCCCCTCGGGGTTGATGAGGGGGCGACTCCCCTCGGGGAGCGACGCCCACGCGTCCACGTCGAGGTCGATGTCGTGGGCCTCCACCAACTCGGGGTTGCGGTCGCGGTAGGCCGCCACCGTCTCGATGACGTCCTCTCGGACCGACGGGTCGACGGTCAGGTCGCGGCCGAACGCCTCGGCGACAGCGTCGGCGGTCACGTCGTCGTGCGTGCCGCCGAGGCCGCCGGTGATGACGACGGCGTCGAAAGCCGCTCGCCACTCGGTCACGGTGTCGCGAATCACCGCGTGGTCGTCGGGGACGGTGAGGATGCGGACGACTTGCGCACCCCGGTTGCTCAACTGCCCCGCGAGCCACGTCGCGTTCGTGTTCGTCGTATCGCCCGCCAGTACCTCGTCGCCGACGGTGAGAATGGCGACTTCCATCGGCTACCAACAGGGTGGCCGCGGCCAAAAGAGACCCGGATTGAGGGTCGAAACCGAGCAGACGGCCCGGAATCGAGGTATCGCATCGGTCGGCGGTCGAAGAGACGGCTACTGCCGCGCGGCGCCACCCACAGTAACGGTGAAGGAGTTGTAGTATCACTGAACTAACTATCGGTCGCCGCGTGGCACGCCGAGAGCGGTGACCGCCGGCCGGAACGACCATGAGTAACACCACCGAGGACCCGCGCTGTCCGAACTGCGGCGAGCCCATCGGCCGGACTGCGACCTACTGTATGCACTGTTCGACCGACCTCACGGAGGAACGGGCGGCGGCCGACGCAGACGGCGACGGAGTGTGGGACAGCGCAGAGATGGATGCGGAGACCGAGACGGCGACGACTCCGGGGTCCGCTTCTCGGGAGTCCTCGTCCGGCGTCGGCGCTACGCTCTCGACGTACGGCCGCCGGGTCGGAGACGCGGTGGACGAGGCGGTGACTGGCGTCACCGGCGGCGGAAACGCCGATGGACTGTTGGCTCCCAACAGTGTTGTCGACGACACGCTCACCGCACTCGTTGGCATCGTCGGCGGACTCGTCGTCGGTGTGGTTAGCACCGTCGTTCTGGGGGCTGTCACGGGGAGTGGCATGGCAATCCCGTTCGGTATCGTCGCGTGGCTGGGCGCCACCGCGTATCTCGTCCGCCGGCGGACGGTTCAGGACGCCATCTCGAAAAGCGGCTACGCCGTCGCGGCCGTCTTGCTGTGCGTGCCGGTGATTGCACTCAGTCCGTTCCTCCCCGTCGACGGTGGTCTGGGGGAACGGGGCGGGCTCTTCGTGGTGTTGCTCTTTTTCGTGGGTGCCCCCGCCGCTATCGCTATCCTCGTCGGACTGGTCGCCTCGCGGTTCGTCCCGGAAGACGCCGGGAGTGGCGACGCTGACGAGGATGCCAGCGTCGCGGAGGGCGGCACCGGCAGCGACGGGTCCGACGACGTGGATGCCGTCACGGAGGGTGACGACGGAGTGGTCACCGACGCCGGGCCGAGGACCGACATCGAGGAGTGACCGAACCGGTCAGTCGTACTCGTAGAAGCCACGCCCCGTCTTCCGACCCAAGTCGCCGGCGTCGACCTTTCGCTTGAGGAGGTAGGGCGGCTTGTAGCGGTCGCCGAGTTCCTCGGCGAGCGTCTGGCTGGCGTCGAGACAGACGTCCAGTCCGATGTGGTCGGCGAGTTCGAGCGGTCCCATCGGGACGTTCGTCCCGAGTTTCAGGCCCGCGTCCATGTCGGCCTTGTCGGCGACGCCCTCGTCGTACGCGCGGATGCCCTCGTTTATCCACGGCATCAACACGCGGTTGACGACGAAGCCCGGCTTGTCGTCGGCTTCCCACGTCGTCTTGCCGAAGTCCTCCGCGAGGGCGTGCGAGAGGTCGACTACTGCCTCACTCGTCCGTTCGCCGACGACGAGTTCGAGGCCCTCCATGATGGGTGCGGGGTTCATGAAGTGGAGGCCGACGACGAGTTCGGGGCGCTCCGTCGCGGACGCGATGGTCGTAATCGAGAGCGTCGAGGTGTTGGTCGCGAGGACCACGTCGTCGTCGACGGCCTCGTCGAGGTCCGCGAAGATATCCTGCTTGATGTCCATGTTCTCGACGGCGGCCTCGATGACGTAGTCACAGCTCGCGAGGTCCGCAAGGTCGGTCGTGCCCGTGATGCGGTCGACAGCCGCGTCGGCCTCGTCGCGGCTGAGCTGTTCTTTCTCGACGAACCGTGAGAGACTGTCGTCGATGCGGTCGAATCCGCTCGCAATTAGGTCGTCTTCGATGTCGCGCATCACCACGTCGTAGCCGGCGGTAGCAGCCACCTGTGCGATACCGCTCCCCATCGTTCCCGCGCCGACGACGCCGACGGTGTCGATTTGTTCGAGGCTGCGCATGTGCGTCCTTGCGGGGCCGGCCGTGGTAAGGGTAGCGACGCTCGTGACTGTCTCGGGCCGACCGCGACCACACGCTTTATGTGTGATTTCGCCGGAACGTCTATACATGATTCCCGGTGCTGACGACGCAATCACCCGTGACGGCAAGGCACTGATTCTCGCGTACGACCACGGCCTCGAACACGGGCCGGTCGACTTCGAACCGGTCCCGGAGACGACCGACCCCGCGACGGTGTTCGACGTCGCGACCCACGACGCCGTGACCGCGCTCGCGGTCCAGAAGGGCGTCGCCGAGGCGTACTATCCGGAGTACGAAGAGGACGTGACGCTGCTGGCGAAGCTGAACGGCACGAGCAACCTCTGGATGGGCGAACCCGACTCCGCGGTCAATTGGTCGGTCGACTACGCCGCCGAACTCGGCGCCGACGCCATCGGCTTCACCTTCTACGGTGGCTCGAACCACGAAGTCGAGATGGCAGAGGAGTTCCGCGAGGCACAGGAGGCGGCCCGCGACCACGACATGGGCGTCGTGATGTGGTCGTACCCGCGCGGTCAGGGACTGAAAGACGACACCAGTCCGGGTACCATCGCCTACGCCACCCGTCTCGGCCTCGAACTCGGCGCCGACATCGCGAAGGTGAAATACCCCGGCTCAGGCGACGCGATGTCGTGGGCCGTCGAGAACGCGGGCAACACGAAAGTCGTCATGAGCGGCGGGTCGAAGACGAGCGACGAGGCGTTCCTCTCGACGGTCCGAGAGGCGATGGACGCCGGCGCCGACGGCCTCGCCGTCGGGCGCAACGTCTTCCAGCGTGAGAACCCCGAGGCCATCCTCGACGGCCTCGAAGCCATCATCTTCGAGGACGCGAGCGTCGAGGAAGCCCTCGACGCCAACGCGGCCCTCGAAGCCGACGACTGATGTCCGACGCCGACACCGTCGCGGCCGTCCGCGACGCAGTCGCCGCCGCCACGCCCGACATCCGGGCCGGCCTCCCCGGCCGCCGCGAGCAGGCCGGGTCCGAGAACCCCTCCGGCGAGCGACGCTTGGCCGCCGACGAGTACGCCGACGAACTGCTCGAAGAGCGACTCGGCGCCATCGACGGCGTGGGCGCGTACGCCAGCGAGGAACGCGAAAGCGTCGTCGACGTTGGCTCGGGCTACTCCGTCGCAGTCGACCCGCTCGACGGCTCCTCGAACCTCAAGCCGAACAACGTGATGGGGACCATCGTCGGCGTCTACGACGGCACGCTCCCCGCGAGCGGGCGTAACCTCGTCGCCGCGGGCTACGTCCTCTACGGGCCGATTACGACTATGGCCTTCGCCCACGAGGGCACCGTGACGGAGTACCTCGTCGAGGACGGCGAGGCGACGCCGCTCCGCGAAGACGTCACGCTGCCGGACGACCCGACGGTGTACGGCTTCGGCGGCCGTGTCCCCGACTGGCCCGACGACGTGGCGGCCTACGTCGACGAGGTCGAATCCGAACTCAAGCTCCGCTACGGCGGCGCGATGATTGGCGACGTGAATCAGGTGCTGACCTACGGCGGCGTGTTCGCCTACCCGAAACTGGAGTCGGCGCCCGAGGGGAAACTGAGACTTCAGTTCGAGTGTAACCCCGTCGGCTACGTCATCGAGTGTGCGGGCGGCCGGAGTTCCGACGGCACGGGGTCGGTGCTCGACGTCGACCCGACGGACCTCCACCAGCGGACGCCGGTGTATCTCGGCACGCCGTCGCTCATCGACCGTCTCGAAGCGACGCTAGACTGAGAGAATCGCTGGCTCTGTTGGATTTGTCGACCGGTGCCGATTCTGCGGTCGGGATTAATACAACGGGGCCCAACTACGGCTTCGAGGCGTACTGTGTCTCAGAAGCACTCCAGTTGATCTGACCCATACCGTTCCATCCACGTCTCCAATTCCTCAAAAACGGGTGCGAGGTCGTCTACCATCTCAGTTGCCTCGTATTCCACTCGTGGCGGAATCTCGTCATACTGTGTTCGCTCGAGGAATCCAGCTCCGACGAGTTCGTCGAGCCGTCGAGAAAGTGTATTCGGCGACAGTTCGAGCGAGTCTTGGAGTTCGCCGAAACGGATCGACTGCTCGTCTTCGGTGACGAACTCGTTGAGAATCGCCAAGGTATGGGCCTTTCCGAGAAGTGAAAAGAGCATACTCTCGTTGACCCCTTCACTCTGTGTTGCTTCCCGATTTACACCAGATTCGCTCATATCATCACTACGGAATTAGTAGTTATGCCCGTTCCGGTCGTAAGTGTCCATAATTGTGGACTCTCGATGATACCGATACATCTCTGAATCTGATTCAACCAAGATGGATCGATGATTCGGTCCTCGCCACTTCCACTGTCGGTAGTAGCAACCACAGTGCTAACTTGGTACCTTTTCACACTATAGCTCGTACGAATTGAACGTGACACAGTCGATGAAAATTGGAATTATTGGCGCAGGTGATGTCGGAGGTACAGCCGCTCAGCACTTTACTGACGCAGAGCACGAAGTTATGATTAGCAATTCTCGGGGGCCAGAAACACTCACCGACCTCGTTGCCGAACTTGGGTCGAACGCTCGAGCAGGAACTGTCTCTGAGGCTGCCGCGTTCGGAGACGTCGTTATGGAGGCAATCCCTTTCAGTGCGCATGAATCTCTGCCTGCAGAAGACCTCCGTGGGAAGATCGTGATCAGTGCGTCGAACTACTATCCGGGACGTGACGGACTGATGGACCTCGCCGAGACACACACGGATACCGTCGCAGGCCATCTCGAAGGCTCACGAATCGTCAAGGCATTCAACGAGACGTACTGGGAGACTCTCCGAGATGGCCAGCGGCTAGACGCCGATATAGATGACCGACTTGCGATGTTTCTCGCGGCGGATGATGAGGACGCGAAGAAGGTCGTTGCAGACCTCATCAAAGATATTGGCTTCGCTCCCGTGGACGCAGGCCCACTTACTGAGGGTGGCCGCCACATAGAACCTGGTTCGCCAATCTACACCGATCCAATGACGGCGAGCGAGGCTCGGGAACGGTTAGCGGCCCTCAAAACGAGCGTTGCTGCATACGAACACGACTATTATTCTCCTTCCGAGGACATGACGATTCAAGAACTGGCCGATGTGCTGGATATGAGTGAGGAATCGCTTTCTGCACAGCTCGAACGGGGGACGGGACAACTCATCAGTCAATATCTCGAGTAAGGTGTAGTTACAGCGACTGGTTCAACGTAACGTCTATATGGTGAGTTTTCAACAAAGCCGAAAACCACCATGATTGCCGCTCTCAAGCCGAGCCGTACGCGCCGAAACGACTCTTTGTACCGCCGTAAGCGGCCTATACTCACGGGGGTTGGCGTACATTCCCCGTCTATGTCGACCGACACGAGACAGCTCTTCTCGACCACCGTCGGCGGCGCGCGCCTCAACGCCGCGGTAACGCGACTCGCCGACTACGAGTGGTTGCTCTGGAGCATCGTCCTCGCGACCTGTCTCGCCGACGTCCTCCTCACGACCTACGGGCTTCGACTCGGCCTGACCGAGAGCAACCCCGTCGCGGCGGGGCTGGTCGGACGACTCGGCGCGTTGCCGGCGTTGGCGCTCTTGAAGGCGGGGGCAGTCGGCATCGCCGCCACGGGGTGGACGGTCGTCCCCGACGACTACCGCGCGTTGATTCCCGCCGGGTTGGCGCTCCCGTGGACCGTCGCGGCGACGGCGAACGTTCTCGCCATCGGCCTCGCCCTCGCGTAGTCCGTCGAAAGGTCTGTGTGGCCGGAGGGCGAAGCAACCCTGAATGGCGGATATCAACCCGTTCGAGAGCCTCCAGGAACAGATAGACGACGCGGCCGCCTACGCCGACATCGACGGCGACGTGATAGAACGGCTCAAGCGGCCGGAACGCGTGCTGTCGACGACGCTCTCGGTCGAGATGGACGACGGTTCCATGGAGCAGTTTCGGGCCTATCGCTCGCAGTTCAACGGTGACCGCGGGCCGTACAAGGGTGGCATTCGCTACCACCCGAACGTCACCGCGGAGGAGGTGAAGGCGCTCTCTGGCTGGATGGTGTACAAGTGCGCCGTGGTCGACATCCCCTACGGCGGCGCGAAGGGTGGCATCGCCTTCGACCCGCGCGACTACTCGGCGAGCGAAGTCGAGCGCATCACTCGGGCGTTCGCCGTCGAACTCCGGCCGCTCATCGGCGAGGACCGCGACATCCCCGCCCCGGACGTGAACACGGGGCAACGGGAGATGAACTGGCTCAAGGACACCTACGAGACGCTGGAGCGGACGACCGAACCCGGCGTCGTCACCGGGAAGGCACCGTCCTCGGGCGGGAGTGCAGGCCGCGTCGAGGCGACCGGGCGGTCGACGATGCTCGTCGCCCGCGAGGTGTTCGACTACCTCGGCCGTAGTATCGAGGACGCGACGGTCGCCGTCCAGGGGTTCGGCAACGCTGGCTCCATCGCCGCGCGCCTCCTCGACGAGGCGGGCGCGACGGTGGTCGCCGTCAGCGACTCCCGCGGCGGCGTCTACGCCGCCGACGGACTCGACGTGGCGGCGGTCATCGACCACAAGCGCGAGACGGGGGCGGTCGGCGGGTTCGCGGGCGCGGACGAGGAACTGGACAACGAGGCCCTCCTCACGGCCGACGTGGACCTGCTGGTGCCGGCGGCGCTGGAGAATGCCGTCGACGCCGAGATTGCGCGCGAGGTTCGGGCGGACGTGGTCGTCGAGGCAGCCAACGGCCCGCTGACGCCCGATGCCGACGACGTGCTCACCGACCGCGACGTGTACGTCGTCCCCGACATCCTCGCGAACGCGGGCGGCGTGACGGTGTCGTACTTCGAGTGGGTGCAGAACCGGCAGCGGTTCGCGTGGACCGAAGCGCGCGTCAACGAAGAACTCGAACGGGTCGTCACGGACGCGTTCGACCGCCTCGTGGAGACGTTCGAGCACACCGACGTGCCGAACTTCCGGACGGCGGCGTACGTCGTCGCTCTCGAACGGGTGGCAAGGGCATTCGAGGAAGGCGGCAACTGGCCGTAGCGACGAGGCCGTCCCGAGGGATTCAAGGCGCCGCGGATGGCTCACACACGTAATGTTGCAGGACCACCTCATCAGCGCGGCCCACCTCTCCCGGGACGACATCGAGGCGGTGCTCGACCACGCCGCGGCGGTCGACGCTGACCCCGACCTCGTCCGCGGCCGTCACGACGGGCGCGTGCTCGCGCTGTGTTTCTTCGAACCGAGTACGCGCACGAAGATGAGCTTCGAGTCGGCGATGAAGCGCCTCGGCGGCGAGACGGTCGACATGGGCGCGGTCGACTCCTCGTCCGTGAAGAAAGGCGAGAGCCTCGCCGACACCGTCCGGGTCATCGAGGGCTACGCCGACGCCATCGTCCTCCGGCATCCGAGCGAGGGGTCGGCGAAGCTCGCCTCGGAGTTCGTCGACGTGCCTCTCGTCAACGCCGGCGACGGCGCGGGCCAGCATCCGAGCCAGACGCTGCTCGACCTCTATACGATTCGGGAGAACGCAGGGTTGGACGACCTCACCATCGGCATCATGGGCGACCTGAAGTACGGGCGGACGGTCCACTCGCTGGCTCAGGCGCTCACCAACTTCGACGCGCGCCAACACTTCATCAGTCCCGAGAGCCTGCGCCTGCCCCGGAGCGTCCGCTACGACCTGCACGAGGCAGGCGCGCAGGTGCGCGAACACACCGATATCGAGGACGTGCTCTCGGAACTCGACGTGCTCTACGTGACCCGGATTCAGCGCGAGCGCTTCCCCGAGGAACGCGAGTATCGAGAGGTCGCGGGCGAGTACCGCATCGACGCCGAGACGCTTGAAGCCGCGCCCGACGACCTGACGGTGATGCATCCGCTCCCGCGCGTCGACGAAATCGCGCCGAACGTCGACGAGACGACCCACGCCAAATACTTCGAGCAAGCGCACAACGGCGTGCCCGTTCGGATGGCGCTACTCGACATCCTTCTCGGAGGTGACCGATGAGCGACAAAGAACTCCGCGTCAGCAAGATTCGTAACGGAACCGTCATCGACCACGTCACCGCCGGACAGGCCCTGAACGTCCTCGCCGTCCTCGGCATCGACGGCAGCGGCGGCGAGAGCGTCAGCATCGGGATGAACGTCCCGAGCGGGAAGGTAGGACAGAAGGACGTGGTGAAGGTGGAGGGGCGCGAACTCAGCCAGTCCGAGGTGGACGTAATTTCGCTCATTGCCCCGCAGGCGACCATCAACATCATCCGCGATTTCGACGTGGTGGAAAAAAACCGGGTGGAGCGAACCGACTCCGTCACCGGCATCCTCGTCTGCCCCAATCACAACTGCATCACGAACGCTGACGAACCCGTCAAGACGGCGTTCGAGGTGCTCGACGACGGTGTCCGGTGTTCGTACTGTGACACCATCGTCCGCGAGGAAGACGTTGCGGAACACATCGACGCCCGCGGCGCGGGCGAAACCGCTTTGTGACCGGTGGTCCAACGAACACCCATGTCAGGGAAGACGAAGTTCATCCTGGTGCTCGCACTGATCGCAATCGGCTACGTCCTGCTGTCCGGTGACAAGGAACCGGTCGAAGTCGACGTCGAAGAGTAATCGCCACGCGGCGACTCCGTTCTGATGCCGTTCTCGTACCACCAACCGATTCTCATCGGATAGCCCTGCCGCAAAACGCCCCATCCAAACCCCTTACCTGTCGACGCCCGTACCGACGGGTATGTTCGGGGTCGTCACGCGCAACGCCGAGGAACTGGAGTGGTCGGCCGTCGACAGGGGCTTCTACGAGGTGAAAGACGTGACCGGCCGAGCGGCGGCGCCGGTGACGACGGGCGTCAACATGGTCTCGGCGTTCGGCGACAACGCCGCCGTCGGCGACGACCCGGGCCTCGCCGCGGTAGACGCCGAGGGACGGCCGGCGACCCGCGAGCGTCCGTACTTCGACTGGTCGTACGTCTGCCCGACACACGACCGCTACCGCGAGGGACTGCTCGAAATCGTCGACGACTGCGTGGCGGAGGCCCCCGACCTCCGATTGGACGACATCGGCTTCCCGCGCGACGGCTACTGTCGCTGTGACCGCTGTGACCGCCGGTTCGAGGCGAGCGAGTACGACGACCGGGCGGACTGGCGCGCCTCGGTCGTCACCGACTTCGTGACCGCCGTCCGCGAACGCGTCCCCGGCGACCTGTATCTCACCCTCTATCCCGACCCCTATCCCGGCCACCTCCGAGAACGGAGCGGCGTCGACGTGGACGCCCTCGCACCCCTCGCCGACGAGTTCGTCGTCCCGCTCTACGACACCGCCTACGGGACGACCTACTGGCTGGAGACCATCGCCACGGGGTTCGAGAGCCGACTGGCCGACGCCGACGCGCGTCTCGGGGTCGAACTCTACGCCGTCGACGTAGACGTGGACGCCCTCGTGACGGCCACGGAGGTGGCCGAGGCGTCCGCCGACGCGGTGTACTTCGGCTACGACGCGAGCAACGCCGTGGCGGCGATTCGTCGCCTGCGCGCCGACCGGCAGAGCGGCGTCTCGCACGGCGACGCCTAGAGCGGGCCGTACGAAAGCGCCCAGATGACGCCGAATCCGGCGCAGAACACGAGCGCGGCGACGAGTGCGAGCACGTAGAGGAGTCGTCCAGTCGTCACGGGAGACGAAGGGCCGGGATTCCTATATTGCCTCCGGTCAGACCAGGTCCGCGAAGGCGTCGCCGGCGACGCCGGGGCCGTCGGGGACGGTGACACACCCGTCGACGACCGGAACGGGGTCGAGACAGAGGTCGGTCGCGAGGGCGTCGGCCGTCGCCAGTCCGCAGGGGCGCACCTCGGGAATCGCAGCGGCGACGTGGACGGCCGCCGCCCGTGCCGGTGCGGCGTCGACGGTGGTCGTCACCACGGGGTCGACGCCCGCCGCCCGCGCCCGTTCCGCGACGGCGTGAGTTCGCGCCGGCCCGCCGAGCGCCATCGGCTTCAAGACGAGGACGTCCGCGGCGTCGGCGTCGAGCACCGCCCGCGGCGTCGCCGTCGCCAGCGTCTCGTCGAGTGCGATGTCGACCCCGCGGCCGCGGAGGGCGGCGTGTCCCGAGATGTCGGCCGCCGGGAGTGGTTGTTCGAGGTAGTCGAGGTCGAGGGTCGAGAACGCGTCGACTGCCTCGCGGGCCGTCTCGGCGTCCCACGCGCCGTTGGCGTCCGCCCGGAGAGCGACGCCGTCCCCGACCGCCTCTCTGACGGCACGGAGGCGGGCAACGTCACGGTCGAGGTCGCCGACGCCGACCTTCACTTTCAAGCAACTGAAGCCGGCGGCGACGACGTCTTCGGCGGCGGCGACCGTCGCGTCCACGTCCGCGTCGCCCAGCGTCGCGTTGACGGGGACGCTCGCGGCTGGCGTGTCCGCGAGGAGCGCCGCGAGGGAGTACCCATCGCGTCGCCCGCGAGCGTCGAGGGCGGCACACTCGACGGCGTGACGCGCGGCAGGGGCGTCGTCGAGAGCGTCGGCGACGGCAGGGACCGCTGCCAGCGGGTCCGCTGGCGAGTCGTCGAGGAGCGCGTTCGGGTCGTCGAGAGCGTCGTCGGCCCGGTCGAGTGCCGCCCGACACGCGTCGAGCGATTCGGTCCACCCCGGGAGCGGCGTGGCTTCGCCGACGCCGCGAACGCCGTCGGCGTCGAGACGGAGGAGTTCGCCCTCGCGTCGCCGAATCGTTCCGCGGGCCGTCGCGAGCGGGCGTTCGAGGTCGAGGCTGAACGAGCGGCGTCTCACAGCGCGAGCGCGAGCCCCACGGCGAACAGGCCGGCGTGGGCGGCGAGCAGTTTCCCGGTGCGTTCGAGCGCGGGGTTGAGGGCGTCGCCGTCGGTCCGTGTGCAGACGGTCCGCGTCACGGCGACGGCGAGCGGCGCGGTCAGGAGGGGGAGACAGACGACTGGCGAGGCTGGGCCGACGGCCCAGAGCGCGACGGGGACGAGATACGCCACCGCGAGGAGGGCGACGTACTGGACGCGACTCCAGCGATAGCCGATGCGGACCGCGAGGGTTCGCTTGCCCGTCGCGGCGTCCGTCTCCAAGTCGCGGACGTTGTTCACGACGAGGATATTCGTCGAGATGGCGGCGACGGGGAGGCTGGCGACGACGGCAATCGGCGGGAGCGTCCCCGGCGGTATCGAGAGCGTGAGCGGGTCGGCGAGGACGGCCGCGGCCTGCACGTAGTACGTCCCCGTGACGGCGACGACGCCGAAGAAGACGAACACGAAGAGGTCGCCGAGGCCGTGATAGCCGAGCGGATAGGGCCCGCCGGTGTAGGCCAGTCCCGCGACGACGGACAGGACGCCGACGAGGAGGATTGGGAGGCCGCCGACGTAGACGAGCGTCGTCCCGACGAGGACGGCGGCGGCGAAGGTGAGGTAGGTGGCGCGTTTCACCGACTCGGGCGGGATGAGGCCGGACTGCGTGACGCGGGTGAACCCCTCGCGCTCGTCGGTGTCGGCGCCCTTGACGGCATCGTAGTAGTCGTTGGCGAAGTTGGTACCGACTTGGATGAGGGCGGCGCCGACGAAGGCGGCGAGGGCGGCGAGTGGGTGTTCGACGCCGCGACCGACTGCCAGGCCGGTGCCGACGGCGACGGGCGCGGCGGCGGCGGGGAGCGTCTGTGGTCGCGCGGCCATCAGCCACGCCTTCGAGCGACTGATATCCGAAGCCTGTGCGCTCATTATCGGGTGTCGGGTACCCAGCGGCGTAAAGACCTGCGTTCTTACCAGACGAACGCGAAGAGGAGGCGGAAGGTGCCGTACGCGCCGATGGTCGAGAGCAGGGGGACGACGTTCTGCATCAGGACGACTCGGCCCGTCGTCTCGGGGTTGAACAGTTCGGCGGCGCTCGGAACCTCCTCGGGGTCCTCTTCGCCGATGTCCGGAGCCTCTTCGCCGGGTTCGTCGGCCGTCAGCGCGCCGACGGAGACGTTGGGAGATTTCTCGCCACGCACGCCCTCGGAGACGGTCATCGAGCGCGTCGCGCGCCCCCATCCGAGACCGACGATGGACATGGTGGCGATGATGACGAAGGAGGCGGGGATGCCGATGGCCGAGAGGCCGATGACGATGCCCGACGAGATGACGGCGACGACGATGGCGGCGGTGAGCGGGAGGTCGGTGATGTCGTTGCCGAGGGTGTCGAGCGTGCGGCGGGCGATGGTGAGTGCGCCGACGGTGACCGCGGCACACCCGAGGAGGATGAGGAGGTTCAGGTCGACGCCGGCACCGTAGAGCGGCGCGATGGCGTTGGCGATGTTCGAGGTGCCCGACGAGAAGGCCATCAGACAGCCGATGCTGATGACGACAATCGTCCCGACGATTTCACGGCGAGTGGAGTTGGGGCCCGACTGGGGCACGGGCACCGCGCCCGACCGGTCGACGGTCAGCAGTGCGCCGTCGCTTCGCTCGATGGCGATCCATCGGTTGATAGCCGGGTAGAAATAGCGGCCGACGACGCCGGAGACCCAGAAGCCGACGAGGGGGGCGACGATCCACCAGACGGCGATTTCGCCCATGACGACCCAGTTGAGTTCGCCGGCGGCGACGCCGAGGCCCGCGATGGCGCCGACGGCCGTCATCGACGTTGAGGCGGGCACGCCGGCGTAGTTACCGATGAAGAGCGCGCCGCCGATGAAAAAGAGGACGACGATACTCGTCTCGATGGTGAAGACGCCGGGGTCGGTCACGAGCTCGCGGCCGAGCGTGTTCACAACGCGGCGACCGATGGTCCACGCCCCGATGGAGAAGAAAATCGCCATGAGCACGCCAGCGAGGAGTTTCGAGACGACGCCAGCGCCGACCGCCGGGCCGAACGCCGGGCCGGTGTTCGACCCGCCGATGTTGAACCCGACGAACAGCGCGACGACGAACCCGAGAAGGAGGAGGCCGCCGATCATACGTAGCGATACCCTCCCGTCATCGGTCGTCGTCTTCCTCTTCGTCCTGCATCTCGCCGATTTCGTCGGCGCGCGGACGGCGGTCGACTCGCTGGTTCACCTGTTCGAGTTGCTCGATGATGTCGGTCATCTCCTCGGTCACCGTCTGCTCGACGTTCTCGGTCACTTCCTCCGTGACCGTCTGTTCGACCTTCTCGGTCACCTCTTCGGCGACGCTCTGTTCGACGTTCTCCGTCGCCTCTTCGACCTCTTCGGAGACCGTTTGCTCGACGCTCTCGGTCACCTCTTCGGTGAGGGTCTCCTCGACTTTCTCTGTCACTTCCTGTGTCATCCACTCGGGGTCGAATCGCGCCATCTTCCACACGACGTGAATTACGTAGGAAACGAGCGCCCCAATCCCGAACGCCACGCCCACGTCGGTGCCGAGCAAGAGAATGAGCACCACAGCGAGAAGAATGAGCACGCCGTAGGCCAGATCAACCAGAAAATCGACACGGTTTGGATTCATCGATGCATCACTACTAGCGGGTAGCTCCTCCGCCCATATACGCCCTCCCTTTCTGCTCTCCTGCGATACTGACGACCACGCACGTTCGGGGGCCCGTCGCGTCGCCTATTGAGCGAGCGAGACGCGATGAGTGGCCGGCCACACGGTGCGGCCAGATATCAGTAGTGCCACGGCACGTCCGAGAAGTCCGGCTCTCGGCCTTCGAGGAAGGCGTCTCGTCCCTCCTGTGCCTCGTCGGTCATGTACGCCAGCCGCGTCGCCTCGCCCGAGAACACCTGCTGTCCGACCATCCCGTCGTCGACGAGGTTGAACGCGTATTTCAGCATCCGCATCGCGGTCGGACTCTTCTTCGTCATCGTCGTTGCCCACTCCAGCGCGGTGCTCTCTAACTCCTCGTGGGGGACCGCCTCGTTGACCATCCCCATGTCTTCTGCCTCCGCGGCGTCGTAGGTTTTCCCGAGGAAGAACACCTCACGGGCCTTCTTCTGGCCGATTTGACGGGCGAGGTAGGCTGACCCGAAGCCGCCGTCGAAGGAAGCCACGTCCGGGTCTGTCTGGAGGAACTTCGCGTGCTCCTCGCTCGCGAGCGTCAGGTCACAGACGACGTGCAGGGAGTGGCCGCCGCCGACGGCCCACCCGGGCACGACGGAGACGACGGGTTTCGGCATGAAGCGAATCAGTCGCTGGACTTCGAGGACGTGGAGACGACCCACGCTCGGCGTGTCGGTGTCGAGGGAGGCGTCGCCGGTGTCGGCACCGTCGGCGTCGGTGTCCTCGTCGCCGCGGTACTCGTAGCCTGACTCCCCCCGGATAGCCTGGTCGCCGCCGGCCGAGAACGCCCACCCGCCGTCTTTCGGCGACGGGCCGTTGCCCGTCAGGAGGACACAGCCAACGTCCGACTGCTGGCGGGCGTGGTCGAGTGCCGCGTAGAGTTCGTCGACCGTCTGGGGGCGGAAGGCGTTGCGTACCTCGGGGCGGTCGATGGCGATGCGAACCGCGGGCACGTCGTCCGCGCGATGATAGGTTACGTCCTCGAAGTCGTCGGTGACCGCCGTCCAGCGGTCGGGGTCGAAGATGTCGGAAACCATACCGGGTCCGAGGGCGGCCCGCGCAAAAAGGTGCAGGTCACCGGCGGTCCAGCCACCGAGCTACCGGGCCGATAGGGCTGGTGACCCAGGAGACGAGTACCACGACTGCGGCGACGAGGACGCCGAGCAAGAGCGACGCCGCGATGACAATCGAGTACGCGAGGACGACGAGGACGACCCCACCGGTCACCAGTCGTCGCTCGCGACTCATATCGTTGAGCGGGTTGCCGGTCGACGCGCGGTCGATGAGCCACGCTAGCAGGTAGATGAGAGCCGCGACAACCACACCGAACAGGACAGCGTCCGCGATGACGATAGCATATGCGAGGACGATGGCGGCGAGGAGGAGCGCACCGAGTCGTCGGTTCGTGTTGGAGGGCATCACTCCCGACTGGCGGCGGCGCGAACCTAAACTTACTCATCGGAATATCGATTCTGTTGGACTCCTTGGAAACTGAGCGGAAGTACGAGAGACAGCGGATGCGTAACGCAGCGATGCCGTTCGAGTGGTTACAGACAGCCAGCCACGTCGCGTTGAGTTACCCCTCTTCGATGGGGGTTCCCTCACCGAATGACGCGACATTGATGATGACGAACAGAACCACCAGTAGTCCCGCGAGTACAACAAAGGCCACCGACCAGTTACGTTGCGTTGCTGGCGACATGTTCCAACGGGCAGCTGCCCATCTCGTCGAAATCATCCCTGCAAAAAACAATGAGACGCCAATCGCTGCGAGATGAATACCACCAAACAGCGACGTTTGGAGAACTAACAGACCCATGCCGGCGAGGACTGCCCCAGCAATCATAGAGAGGGCAGGAAGCACTCGAAATGTACTATCAGAGTCCGGATTCGAATCAGGGGCCATGAGCATATATCAGAAAGAAAATATATAACTCCTCTCACTGGTATGTAGTTGGTCTTCACCTGACCAGCCGGCACGGTCCGACGAGAACCTATCACTCGGCGAGTTCAGCGACCGTCTCCTCGACCAGTCGCTCTCGCGTCCGCTGACTGGCCTCGGCGTCCGTCGTCACGTCGATGACGTCGGTGCCCTCGCTCGCCACCGCATCGGCGTAGGCGTCGCGGAACTCGTCCCGACTCTCGACGGCCGTGTAGCCGAGGTCGTAGAGGTCCGCCGTGGGTTCGAAGTCGAGTCCGTGCGGCGTCTTGAACGCCTCGGTGAAGGGGGGGTCGAATGACTCGATGGGAAGCCGGTGGAAGATGCCGCCCCCGTCGTTGTTCACGAGGACGATGGTCGCGTCGACGCCACAGCGAAGCGCGGACAGCAGGCCGGTGCTGTCGTGGTAGTACGCCAAGTCGCCAATGACGAGCGTCAGGTCGTCGGTCGTCGCGCTTCCGGCGCCGAGCGCGGTGGAGACGACGCCGTCGATGCCCGACGCCCCGCGGTTCCCGAGGACGGTGTAATTCGCGTCACTCGGTGCCATGTAGCGGTCGGCGTCGCGCACCGGATTCGAGTTCGAGACGACGAGCGTCGACGGTTCGGGGGCGAGGTCGGCCACGTCCGCGAGGACGGCCCCCTCGAAGTAGCCGCCGGCCTCGTCGCCCACCGCGTCGGCGACGACGTCGGCGTGGGCGCGTTCGGCGCACTCCCAGCGCTCGCGCCAGTCTGGGTCGCCCGCCCCACGAATCACCTCTGCGAGACGCCCGGCCAGCCGTGAGGGGTCCGCGACGACGAGGTCGGTCGCCCTGAACTCGGCTTCGCGCCACTCGCCCGCGGGGTCGACGACGAACTGGCGGGCGTCGACGCGGGCGAGGTACTTGCGGAGGCGCTTCGAGGTAGGCGAGGCACCGATTCGGAGGACCACCTCGGGGTCGGGCCAGTCTTCCGTCACCCGCGGGTCGAGATAGCCGTCGTAGCCGCCGACAGTCGTCGTCACGCGGGTGTGCCCGCCGAAGCGAAGCCCCGAGAGCGGGTCGGCGACGATGGGAAAGCCCGTCGCGTGCGCGAGCGCCGTGACCGCCTGCGGGTCGACGCCCGGCGGGTCGGCGGGGCCGGCGACGAGGAGCCCGCGGTCGACCGACAGCGCCTCGGCCACCGTCCGGAGGTCGGTCCGGTCGAGTTGGGGGACGCCCGCCGTCGTCCGCACGAACGGCTGATCGGTGCCGCGGCCCGCGGCGGCGAGTGGGTCGAGGTCGGCAGGCACGTCGCCCGGCCGCGGCGTCGGTTCGAGGGGCTTGCGGAACGGGCAGTTGAGGTGGACCGGTCCCGAGGGCGTCCCCGTCGCCTCGGAGAGGGCGCGAGCGACCGTCGTCCGGAGCGACCGGAGTTTCCGGGGCTCTCCCTCGGGTTCAGGGAGGTCCTTGTACCACCGAACGGCGTCGCCGTAGAGTTTCTCCTGGTCGACGGTCTGGTTGGCGCCGCTGTCCCGGAGTTCGGGCGGTCGGTCGGCGGTGAGCAGACAGAGCGGGACGCGGGCTTGGTCTGCTTCGATAACCGCCGGATGGTAGTTCGCGGCGGCGGTGCCGGAGGTGCAGATGAGGGGCGTCACCTTGCCGGTCCGGCGCGCGCGGCCGAGGGCGAAGTAGGCCGCGGCGCGTTCGTCGAGGACGGAGTAGACGGTCAGGTCGTCGTTGTCGCTCACGGCCGTCGTCAGCGGTGTCGACCGACTGCCGGGCGAGACGACGACACTCTCGACGCCGCTGCGAGCGAGTTCGTCGGCGATGGCTCGCCCCCAAAGGACGTTGCGGTTGGGTGCGCTCATCGTTCGAGTTCGTCGAGAATCGGGCGGTATTTGAGCTGCACTTCGTCCCACTCTCGGTCCGGGTCGGAGTCGGCGACGACGCCGACGCCGGCGAAGAGCGTCGTCTGGTCGCCGCGGGCGAGCGCCGAGCGAATGGCGACAGCGAAGGAGCCGTTTCCGGCGGCGTCGATCCACCCCACCGGCGCGGCGTACCACCCGCGGTCGAACGGCTCCGTGTCCCGGATGGTCGCGAGCGCCGTCTCCGGGGGCAGGCCGCCGACGGCGGGCGTCGGGTGGAGCGCCTCGACCACATCGAGGACGTGCGTGTCGCTGTCGAGCGTCGCGGTGATGGGCGTGAAGAGGTGCTGGACGGTCTCAAGCCGTCGCACGCGGCGCTGCCCGGCGGTGATAGAGGACGCGAACGGCGAGAGCTGCTCGCGGATGGTCTCCGCGACGAGTTCGTGTTCGTGGACGTTCTTCTCGTCGTCGAGCAGTTCCTGTGCGAGCCAGTCGTCTTCCGCGGGCGTGTCGCCTCGGCCCGTCGTGCCCGCGAGCGCGCCCGTCGTGACCGTGCGGCCGTGACGGGTGACGAGGCGTTCCGGCGTCGCGCCGAAGAATCCGGGGCGGTCGACGCCGCCCTCGGCGGTCGGTTCCACGAGGAAGCGATAGCAGTCGGGATAGGTGTCACCGAGGCGAGCGAGTACGTCCGGGAGCGAGAGCGGACGGTCCAGTTGGACCGCGAGCGCCTGCGCGAGGACGACTTTCTGCAGGTCGCCGGCGCGGATGCGGTCGACGGCGGCGTCGACCGACTCCCGCCACGCCTCCCGCGGCGTCGTCCGCGTTCGCGAGACGATGCCCGGCGGCGGACTGGCCGCCGACGTATCGAGGGCTTCGAGGCGCTCACGCTCCGTATCGAGTCGGTCGGCGACGGCCTCTGGCGTGGCGTCGGGGCCGACGGCGTTGACCGTCACCCACGTCCCGCGGTCGGTGTCGGTGACTTGGACGCGGGGCAACACGAAGCGGGCGCCTGGGAATCCGTCCCAGGTGTCGTCGCTGCTGCCCTCGTCGTGGAAAGCGAACCCGCCGAACAGTCGGGGACAGGCGGCTTCGGTGCCGGCGTGAACGTCGCCGTCGTGCAACACGCGACCGATACCCTCCTTGATGGCCGTGAACCGGTCGCGGCCGTCGGCGGTGAGCGTCGCGGCGGCGCCGCCGGCGACGACGGTGGCCTCGTCCGGCCCCGTCCAGAACGTCCGCGGGGCGGGCATGGCGTCGAGAGCGGCACGGAGCGAGGGCACCGTCGCTCGGACCGACCGACTGACGAGACGGGTCCCAGTCTCGTCGCTTCGCGGGACACCCATTATAAGCACACCTCGGGACGCCGCACTCTTTTACCTAACTATCGCTGTATCGCTCCTCGGCCCACGGGTCCGCCGTGACGGAGTAGCCGCGGCGCTCCCAGAACCCGCGCTCGGGTTCGGTGAGGAACTCGATGCCCGTCACCCACTTCGCGCCCTTGTAGGCGTAGCGGTGGGGCGTGACGACGCGCACGGGGCCGCCGTGTGACCGCGGCAGGGGGTCGCCGTCGAACTCGAACGCGAGGAGCGTCTCGGGGCGCAAGCTGGCGTCGAGTGGCAGGTCCGTCGTGTAGTCGTCCGCCGCGGAGAACATGACGTGAACGGCGTCGTCATCGACGCCGACGTGGTCCGCGAGCGTTGTGAGGGGGACGCCCGTGAAGTCACAGTCGAACTTGCTCCATCCGGTCACGCAGTGGAAGTCCTGTCGCTGCGTCTCGACGCCGAGCGCCGTGAACTCGTCCCAGTCGAGCGTGACGGGGTCGTCGACGGCGCCCGTCACCGAGAGCGACCACTCCTCGCGCGCGACGCGGGGTTCGTTCCCCTTCGAGAGGACCGGAAAGGAGTCGGTCTGGTGTTGACCGGGCGGAAGCCGTTCGTCGCCGAACTCCCGGTAGAGGTCCGTGACGTCTCTGACCATGACTGGGTTCGGCGCTCGATACACCTATACTCTCGGTCCACCACGAATACACGATTTCGAAACTCCAGTTCACGCTTTCCAGAGATATACTCGTGTGACAGAATAGTCAGTTATGGAAGTCTGAATCGCGCCCACAGAATTTAAATACGGCCCCTTCAAACCGTCGAACGTTCAAATGCCGAACGTGGAAATAACCGTTCCGGAACACCTCGAGATGCAGATAGCCCAGTTGATAGAACAGGGTGAGTTCGTCAACCGGGAGGAAGCCATTCAGGAGTTGCTCTCGACCGGACTGCGGGCCTACAAGACCAGTGGGCCGATAGAGGAGGAGGAACCGGGCTTCGAAGAAGAGGGGATGATGGGTCACGAAGACGAGTACGTCTTCTAATCGGATTTCTCGCAGATGGCTGCGGTTCTCGCTAGACTATGCTGGCGAGAATCGACGCTGACGACCCGTGACGACCGCTCGGTGTCGACGCCGAGGTATGCCAGACAGCCGCAATAATCCTTAACCGAGCCACTCCCGTAGATGTCAGTATGCACAAGGAAGAACTCCTCGAACTCCACGAGCAGATGGTGACGATCATGAACTACTTCCGGAGCCAAGAGTCCGTCGACGACAGCATCTTCGACCCCTACGAGTCGCTGAGCGTCGACCCCTCGCACGTCCACAAATCGAAGAGCGAGCACAAACACGCCGTGTTCGTCCTCGGCAACGCCCTCGCGACGGCGATGAGCGAAGACGAGTTCTCCGACGCCGGCCGCGTCGGCAAGCGCATGGCCGAACTCGCCGAAGACGCCGAGAGTAAGCTGTAATTCTGCAGTCGTCGTCTGCCCGCCGGATTCATTAGCGGCGCCCGGTGAACGAGAGGTATGTTCGCGCTCCCGGACGCGGCGACGCTCTTTCGACTCGCGGTTCTATGTGCGCTCGTCGGCGCCGCAGTCACCATCTTCGCTCTCGACCGGCCCCGCGGACGCTGGGGCGCACGCCTGCGCGCTCGCTTCCTCCTCGGCGTTCCGTGGGGGACGCTCGTCACCGTCGCGGGCGTCCTCGCGGTGTACCTGTTCGTGCAGGGTGGGTGGGACCACTGGTACGCGCCGGTCACCATCCCCTTCCGCGCGTGGTCGTACTTCTACCCGCTGGGGATGGTGACCGCTGCGTTCTCTCATTCGAACGCGAGTCACCTGCTCGGCAACCTCGTCGGGACGCTCACCCTCGCGCCCCTCGCGGAGTACGCGTGGGGACATTACCCCCGAGAGCGCGGCACTCAGACGTTCACCTCGCCGCTGACCAACCCGTACGTGCGAGCGCTGGTCGTGTTTCCCGCCGTCGTCGTCGGCGTCGGCCTGTTCACCGCGCTCTTCGCCGTCGGCCCCGTCATCGGCTTCTCGGGCGTGGTCTTCGCGTTCGCGGGGTTCGCGCTGGTGCGCTATCCGCTGTCGACTGTCGTCGCCGTCGTCGTCGGGAACGGCCTGCGGACGCTCTACACCGCGCTCCAGCAACCGACCCTCTCCGCGAGCGCCGGGTCGTCGTACTCCTCGCCGTGGTGGGCCGACATCGCGATTCAGGGTCACGCTATCGGCCTCCTCGTGGGCGTCCTCCTCGGCGTCTGGCTGCTCCGCGCCCGCGACACTGACCGTCCGTCGGCGCTTCGCGTCGTCGTCGGCGTCACGCTGTTCGCCGTCATGCAGTCGCTCTGGGCGGTGTACTGGTTCCGCGGCAGCGAGACGTACGTCCTCTACCGGGCGCTCGGCCTCACCCTCGTCGTCCTCCTCGCGACGCTCGTGGCGGCGACGGTGGCCTCCTCGGCCCGCCCACTCGTCGCTGCACTCGACCGCGACGACGCTGGCTCGATTCCCCGCTGGCAGGTCGGAGCGACCGTGATCCTCCTCTGTACGGCCGCACTCGCGGGGCCCGCTGTCCCGGTCAACCTGACGACGGCGACGACCGATGACCTGCCGAGTCAGACCGCCCCCATCGAGACGCGGGGCTACGAAGTGACCTACGCCGAGAACGTGCCGAACGGGATGGTCTCGACCATCGACGTCGAGGCGTTCGGTGAGACGACGCAGGTCAACACCTCGGGCGTCATCGTCAGAGACCGCGAGCGCGGCATCTGGATGACCGCCGTCTCGAAGGGGCGACTCGACTACGCGGGGACGACACGCGTTCGAGTCGGTGGCGTCGGCTGGCGGGAGACGATTCGCGTCGAGCGCACAGGGTGGACCGCCGTCGGCGGCGGCACCGCCTATCGCGTCCGCCTCGTCCACGGCGAGCAGAACGTGACGGCGTACACCTCGCCGCCGGCACAGGCTGACCCCGTCATCTCCGGGCGAAACGTCGCCGTCGAGGCCGGGGCCGACCAGTTCCGTCTCAACGTCTCGGTCAAAAATCGCTCCGTGACGGCGCCGATGCCCGCCGCGAACGAGACGATAACGGTCGGTGGGCTGAATTTCGTCAACCTCCGCGGCCGAATCTACGCGATCGACGGCGGGACGCGCGTTCGCGTCGCTCGCGCCGAGACGTACAACTGACACCGCGCGAAAACTCAGTCGCTACGATTCCACTCGATGCGGTAGACTTCCGTGTCGATTTCCGTCCGGTCGGCGGCGTGGTGGTCGAACTGGTGTTCGAGGTCGAACTCCGCTGCGAAGGCGTGTGTCACCTCGCCCCCGTTGTCGGCGGCGAAGGCCTCCACGAACTCCTGACTCCCGTCGTTGTGGACCGAATAGGAGACGTCGGCGATGTCGGACGCCGTCGTCAGGAAGTCGCGGTCGGCGTGTTCGTTGCCGTCCTGCGCTCCGAACGGCGGGTTCATCACGACCGTCGTGGGGTCGTCGATGTCGAGGGGGACGCGCGTGGCGTCGGCCTGCACCCAGTGAATCTCCGTCCGGGTGCCGACGCGCCGTCGGTTCGTCCGCGCGATTTGGAGGGCGTCACGGTCGATTTCGACGCCGACGGCACGCTTGGGGCCGCGGAGTGCAGCGCCGAGCGTGAACATCCCCGTTCCGGCACCGAGGTCGACGACGGTTCGTCCCTCGATGTCGTCGTTCAGGTCGGCGATGTGGACGACGTGTGCCGCCAACTCCGGCGGGGTCGGATACTGTTCCAGTTCGGCCTGTGGGTTCTCGAAGCCGGCGACGACGGCCAACTGCCCAGCGAGGCCCGATTTCGTCGTCATCGTCGACACACCGCCCCACCGACCCACGGTCGTCCGAGCGTCTCCTCGTCGGCGCGGAACGCTGTGGGGTACATCTCGTATCGGGATAGTCTCGGGTTATACTAAAGTCTTTGCGAATGCGCAATAGTAATAGGGCAAGTTACGACGCGCAGCTCCAGACGCCGCGTCCGTTCTCCCGTGCCTCACGTTCGAGGGCAGCGTACTCGTCGCGTTGCTGGAACTCGGAGTCGTAGAGACGGGCGTGGCCGCGTTCGAGGAGGGCCGCGTTGAACGTCTCGTTCCCGACGACGACGTACGCGAGGAGGCGGCCGTACCCGCCGCGACGGTCGGCGAGTGGGTCGAAGCGGAGCGTCACCTGCTTGTCTGCGAGGCGGTCGACGGCGAACGAACTCGCCGCCTCGCCCTGACTGCGCAGACAGGACCGCCCCATCTCGGTGTCGGGGACGCCCTCGAACTCGTCGGGGTCGTTCTCGACGTGGACCTCCGGCGTGTCGACGCCGAGCAAACGCACCGTGTCCTCGGACCCATTCGCGAAGCGCACGTCGACGGTGTCGCCGTCGACGACGTCCGTGACGCGGACGGCCGTCTCGTCTGCGTTCGTGTCGCCGCCGACGCCCGTGCCGTCGCGCTCGACGCTCGCACCGAGACACCCGGCGGTCACGGCGAGCGCACAGAGACAGACGAGGAGGAGTCGGTCCCGCGTGGGCTGAGTCACGGGCGATGCGAGGGGCGGCGCGGTGAAAAGTCTGCCCGCCTACATCTCGGCGAGCGTCTCGATGCCGAGCAGTCCGAGGCCGTTCTCGAACACCTGCGCGGTGGTCGCGGTGAGGGCGAGACGCTCCTCGGCGGCCGACTCCGCGTCGAGCACGCGGTTCTTGTGATAGAAGGAGTTGAACACGTGCGCGAGTTCGAGGAGGTAGTGAGCGAGCGGTGCGGCGTCGTAGCGCTCCTCACACCGGTCGAGGACGAGCGGATAGCGGCCGAGATGATATATCAGGTCGTAGTCCGTGTCGTTGAACAGCGACGGGTCGATGTCGACCACGTCGGGCACCGCCTCCGCCGAGTCGAGAATGCTGTACGCCCGCGTCGTGGCGTACTGGACGTACGGCCCGGTGTCGCCCTCGAGCGACACCGCCTCGTCGATGTCGAAGGTGATGTCCTTCCCGCGGTTCGCGGCGACCATGCCGTACTTGACCGTCGCGAGCGCGATTTTGCGCGCGAGCGGCTCTATCTCGTCGTCATCGACGTTCCGTCCCTTCTCGCGGACGATGTCGCGCGCTCGCTCGTCGGCCGCGTCGAGCACCTCGCGGACGGTGACGATTTGCCCGCCACGGGTCGACATGCTCCCCTCGGGGAGGCTAATCATGCCGTAGTCGATGTGTTCGAGGCGCACGTCGGTGTAGCCCATCTTCCGCGCGGCGACGAACAGCTGCTGGAAGTAGCGGTTCTGTTCGCTGGCGACGACGTACACCGACTGGTCGGCGTCGAACTCGCTGACGCGGTAGTCGATGGTCGCGAGGTCACGCGTGCCGTAGACCGTCGAGCCGTCCGATTTGACGATGTAGAAGGCGTCGAAGTCGGCGTCCTCGACGCTCCCCGCCTCGTCGACCATCTCCCGCGCCCGGTCCAGCGAGGCGTCGACAGACGCCGCCTCGGGGTCGCCCGCGTCCTCGTAGTCGTCGTCGTAGATGGGGATGAACACCGACTCGTCCGGGCCGCGCATGGCCACGTCCTCGTCGAGTGCCTTCTCGACCACCCCGTCGGTCCAGCCCTCGCGAGCGTAGAAACTCTCGCCCAACCAGCGGTCGAAGTCGACGCCGAGTTCGTCGTAGACGCCCTCGAAACGCTCGATGCTGGCCTCGCGGAACTGCTCCCAGCGGTCGACGGCGGCGTCTTCACCACGTTCGAGACGCGCGAACCACTCCTTGCCCGCCGCGGTGTGGTGGGCGCGCTCCTCCGCCACCGCCGCTTCGAACTCGTCAGTGAGTGCGCCGAACTCCTCGACGTCCTCCAACATCCCGTCGCGCTGTTCGAACTGCTGGTAGAGGTCGAGCAGGTGGGCGATGGGGTCGTCCTCGAACTCCGCCTCGTCCCCGAACTCGACGTACTCGTGGAGCAGGTTGCCGAACTGCGTCCCCCAGTCGCCGAGGTGGTTGTCTCGGGTCACATCGTGGCCGCGCTCCTCCAAGATGTTCATGAGCGCGTCGCTGAGGATGGTGTTTCGCAGGTGGCCGACGTGGAGCGGTTTGGCGATGTTCGGCGAGGAGACGTCGGCGACGATGGTGTCCGGGTCCGCACGCTCGCGGGACCCGTAGGCGTCGCCATCGCCGTCGATGGTTTCGAGCGTGAGTCGCGCCATCGCCTCGGGGTCAAGGTGGTAGTTGATGTGGCCGTTGGCGACGCTGACCTCGCTGACTCCTTCCGGCAGGCCGTGGGCGCGGTGGGCATCGGCGATGTCGCCAGCGACGGCCATCGGGTTCTCCCCCGCGTCCGCCCCGATGGCGAAGGAGACGGCGGTGGAGAACTCGCCTTTCTCCTCGTCGTCGAACGCTTCGAGTTCGACGTCCGAGTCCTCGATATCGCGGTCGTACCCCGCGTCGTCGACGGCGACGCGGAGTCCCTCGACGAGGCGTCGTCTCGTGGCTGAGAGCATTCTTATCCGATTTTCGCCCCTACGCCCGCATAAACCTCACTAAGCCGGGGCGGGGTGGAAACACTCGTCGTCGGGAGTCGAGCGGAGCGTCACTGCTGCGCATCAAATCCGTTCCCACCACCGGTCGCCGGGGAGGCCACCAGTTGCGCTCAGCCCTCCATCGACGGGTAACACGACTCCTGAAATCCACCGGGCACGGTCCGACGAGAGGAAGGTCACGACCTCTGCGACGTCTTCGGGGGTTCCGAAGCGACCGACCGGGTAGAGGTCGTGAAGCCGCTGTTTCGTGCCGGGATTCTCTCGCTCCCGTCGCTCCCACGTCTCGGAGTCACCGACGACCGACCCGGGACAGACGACGTTGAATCGAACGCCGTCCTCGGCGTAGTCGGCGGTCAGGCACCGTGCGAGCGAGTGAAGGCCAGCCTTGGCCGTCGCATAGGCCACCTCACTGAATCCACCGAGAAGGGCGTTGATGCTCGAGACGAAGACGACGCTCGCGTGTGGCGCCGACCGAAGGTGGGGGAGAGCCGCCTTGGTGACGAAAAACGCCGATTTGAGATTGGTGTCGATGTTGTCGTCGAATGTCGCCTCGTCGGTCTGGTCCAAGCGAAGACCGGAAGCGCCGCCCGCGTTGTTGACCAGGATGTCGACCGACCCGAACTCCGCCGCGATGTCGTCGATGACCGCCGCAGTCTGACTCACGTCGGTCACGTCACACTCGACGAACGCCGCGTCGCCACCGTCGTCGTCGATTCGGTCGACCGTCTCTGCGGCGTTCCTCGCGTCGATATCGAGGATGACGACGTCGGCACCCGCAGCGGCCAGTTGCGTGGAGATGGACCGGCCGATGTTGGGACCACCACCACCGGTAACGACCGCAGTCGACCCGCTCAGATCCTCCATGGCCAATACTTCTCCGTTTCGGACGTAGTAGTGACGGTTCCTCGACCGGGAAACCGGAACGAAATTGACGCTCCGCACACGAATGCCGCGCTATGGCGGTCGTATTTGCCGACCTATCGCATCACCTCTTGAAACCGCTGACGTGGACGAGAAGCGTACTAGACATCGAGGTCGGCGGCGCGACGCTCGGCGAACAGACCCGCTCGCGTCTGCCGGTCGAGCAGCCAGTCGACGTGTTCGTCCCGGCGTATCTGCGCGACCTCACGGCGCTGAACGATGCCGTATACGAGCTGGACCGACGGATAGTCGCGCACGTTGAGGCAGGGACGACGCTCGTCAACCCAGCCGCGGTCCCTGACGACGATATCTGGGCAGAAATCGAGTCGCTGGAGCCCGGAACGGTGCTCGTCGACGGGGGACTTCCGGTCGCCCTGACGGTCGCGGAGTCCGTCGATAATCACGAACGGCTCCTCGAGTTGCTTGACAGCTACGAGCACGTCCGACTCGACGGCGACACGCTGGGAATCGTGTTCCCGTGGGATCTGGACCGGGTGAACGGCCGGTTACTCACCGACGGAATCGAGCCGTCGTCCGAGAGACAGGTTGACGCGGATGTCGAGGTCCTCGGAACGCCCGAAGACATCGTCATCGGTGACGAGGTCACTATCGGCCCGAACGTCGTCTTCGACACGCGTGAGGGGCCGATTCGACTCGGCGACGGCGTCGAAGTCAATCCGAATTCCCGCATCGAGGGGCCAGCACATATCGGAGCGTCGACACACGTCGGTGCCGGTGAGAATGCGGTAATACACGGCGACACGCACGTTGGGGCTGTGTGCCGTGTCGGGGGAGAAGTGGGAAGTCTCGTCGTGCATTCGTTCACCAACAAGTACCACTACGGATTTCTGGGCCACGCGGTGCTGGGAAGTTGGGTGAACGTCGGCGCCGGAACGACGAACTCCGATCTGAAAAACACCTACGGAACAGTCACCGTGACACACCCGTCCGAGGGCGAAATCGAAGCCGGGCGGAAAGTCGGTACGACCGTCAGCGATCACGTTCGATTCGGGATTCAGACGGCCATCGATACGGGCAAGCAGATCGGACCGTGCTGTAGCCTCGTGGGTCGAATCGACGACAACATCGCACCGTTCACCTGGCGTGATGACGAGGGAATCGAGCGGTATCGTACAGATCAGGCGACGACACACGTCACGCGTATGATCGAACGGCGAGAGGAGTATCTCCCGGAAGGGTACGGCGATGCTCAAGCGGCCGTCGTTCGGGAACTCTCGACGCTCCTCGGTGACGAGTGAGCGACGGCGATGCAGTACTGGACTGATGCTCGGCCAGAATCAGGCCCCTGAATCGGTTTCCGTAGTGAGATCGACGACCGCAAGGGCGGCGTCGTCGCTCTGCTTGAGTCGTGGATAGTCGGTGCAGTCCGAGTCTCCCGCTTCGAGCTCCCGAAGTCGCTCGAAGGGCGCTTCGATTCCACGTTCGTCGATTACGTCGAAGAGTTCGTCGTAGCTCATCCCGTCGTACAGTTCGAATAGTCGCTCGAATCCATCAGAGAAGAGCGCGATCCGATCGACCGTCGACGGGTCGAGTATCGATCCACGAGCGTGATCGACCGCACGACCGTCGAACGACAGCGCCCAGTACCCCCCAGACGTGTTCAACTGCTGACGATTATCGACGACCATCTGGCGAGTGCGAGCGGTCGCCTCGTCGTGGGACAGTCCCTCTTCGCGTTTGAGTCGCTGCGTTTCGCGGACGACAGCGGCGTCGAGGTCCCGTGGGCCGTCACCGCGAACAGTCTCCGTCTCGCCCGAGGGACGCTGGATGACGAGGTTGCAGTCCGCAGAGAGGAGGTAGGCTAGTCCGTCCTCGGTCAGCTGGACGATTGCTGCAGCCGACAGGGGCTGCTCGATAATCTCGACACCGCCCTCGAGGGATTCGAACTCGCGACGGACCTGAGCGACCGCGCTCCGAACGATACTGGGGAGCGGTGTGGTAGACTGGACATGGCTGCGGAGATAGGCATCGAGCCGCTCGACGAACCAGCGCCCGTCGCTGGCGGCGTCGGTCACGTCGGATCTGACAGCGCCGCTGGAGCCGTCCAACACCCACGCCCCCGTTTCGGTGGCGGAAGCCAAATCCTCACAGACCGTCCCTGCTCCGTCAACGTTGAGCGTGACTCGGCCGTCGAGGGAACGTAAAGGCGAAGCCATCGGCTGCCACTCCGCCCGGCTCAGGCATATATCCAGTTATCCGATAGCGAGCGGTTGGAGATACTGGTCCAGAATGTCGATATCGTCGGCCGTAATCGCCGCGTCGCCGCCTCGTCTGACCTTCCCAACCAGTTGGAAGTAGCCGTCTTGAACCTCAGATTCGATCGTATCCAGGATTTCGCCTGATTTGAGCGCCTCGAGCGCCGCACGCGTCCCGAGCCCGTGACACCCTGCGAGAATGAGCGCGCGCTTCGTCTCGGCACGGTCGACGGGCGGTGCACCGGGATGGACGTTCGGGACCTTCGCCACGGTGAAGTAGTCTCTCGTCCACTGGCCGTTCCCCCAGTCGGGGATGGTCTTGTCGCCGGGCGGCTCCAGCGGGTCGCCCGTCTCGTCGACGATCCGCCAGTTCGGCCGGTGGCCGAGAGAGCGGTCGTCGTCGAGTCCGATTTCGCGGAGTTGCTCCGGGGAGTAGCTCGCGAGATCGTCTTCGACGCCCGGCGGATTGAGGTCGAACTTGTACGGGAGGTCGATATCGTCGCCGTACATGACCTTCCGCGTATAGAAGTTCGGAATCGGTCCACCAATCGAGATCAGGTCGGAGGTGAAATCCACGGTTCCGTCGTTCGAGAACAGTACATTCGCCGGTTGCTCGTCGTTCATCGCGAGATTGGCGCTGACGACCAAATCAAGCGTCTGGAAGAGCTCGTTCGCGGAGACGGAGCCGACGTTGTCCAGTTCGTCGTAGATGGACGCGTCGTCGTCGATGGCGTCCCCCAGATCGAGCACGCCGAGGTCTTCGAACTGTATCGACGTGTCCGCATCTCCCAAGACACTGCGGAGACGCTCCCGCATTTTCCCCGGGATGTCTGTGCCGAGGGACATCCCCTCCAACTCGGCCTCCAGCTCTTCGTCGAGTTCGTCGAGTTTCTCCCGAACCCAGTGTCGTCGCTGCCCCACGAATATGTCGGCCTCGTTGAATAGGGGGAGGACTTTGCTGACGTTCTCTCTGTAGGCAGCGCGCTCCTCGTCGGGACGATTCCGAAATTCTTCCAGTTTCTGCTCGATGTGCGGTTCGAGGAACGTGTAGAGGAGGTTCCCCGCGACTCCGATTCCGAGTCCCTGGAGTACCGTAATAACGAGCTCCCAAGACCCCGTTTCCGTGCGGTAAATCCGTCTCGAATCCTGTTCGACCTCTGTCCAGCTGACGGCATCGTATCCAGACCTGCCCCACGGCCCGTCGTCCATGGTCGTAGTGTTGAAAGTGAACTGAAAAATCTTGCCTCGGTCGCTACTTGAATCTCTCTCCGGCTGGCTCGGCCGACTCGCGACACTCGTCGTAGTATCGGCAAAACGTCCCGACGGCGATTTGAACGCCGGTCCCTGGCTCCGGAAGCCAAGAGGATAGTCCGCTACCCTATCGGGACTCGATCCGAGGTTGGCCTGAGTGACCTATATACCTATTGGTCGGTGGAGTATCGGGCCGTCGTGTGGCGAATTATCGGTGAGTGATGGGTGACTCTCGGGGCCCTCCAGCAAGTCCCTATATCCGCGAGAGAGCTAACGAACGAAGCGGATGTGGCGGGATTCGAACCAATCCGAGTCTCGCTGACGCTCGTCTCGCAGGGTTCGAACTCCGGTAACCGTTTTCGACCTCGCTTCGCTCGGTCAGAAAACGGACGTGGCGGGATTCGAACCCGCGATCTAGAGGTTAGGAACCTCTCGCCCTATCCGCTAGGCCACACGTCCCAGCGGAGGTAGACGGGAGGCCGACAAAAATGTCTGTATCTGTCGACGCTGGCCGTCGTGGCTCACTCCGCTGGGTCGGCGTCGCCGTAGAGGCCGTCGTCGACGAGGCGAACAAACCGGTCCACGAGGCGGTCGGCGAGCGACGGCGTGACGGCGTCGAGACAGCGAACGGTTTCGTCGGGCCGCGCGAGCGACACCTCGACGCGTCCGTTGGTGCCGTAGGACTGCTCAACGATGCCTGCCTCCGCCAGCGAATCGAGGTTCCACGAGACGGTGCTGCGGGCGAGGTCGAGGCGGTCGGCGATGACCGTCGCCGGGAGCCGTTCCGATTCGAGGAGCAGCGTGACGATGTCGCGAGCCGTCTCGCGGCGGTAGAGCGCGAGTAGCCGTCGCTCCCACGCGTCGTACTCGGGTGCGAAGTAGTGAGTCCGGCCCCGGATTCGCTCGGCGACCACGTCGTCGTTCCGGCCGAGGCGGCGGAGGTGGTACTGTGCCTGCCCGGTCGCGATGTCGAGGTTCCGAGCGAGTGCGTTGAAGTGAACACCGGGGTTCGCCCGGACGTGGTCGCGAACCCGTCGGCGGACGTCAGTCATATCGCTGGCTACGCGCTCGGGAGTCAATTCGGTGTCGAAGCGCCGTCGGGAGGGCCAAGGGTCGAAGAGTTAGTCGTCGGTGACGAACGCGACGGTGCAGTCCGTGTTCAGCATGACGAGTTGCGAGACGCTACCCATCAGCGCCATGCCGATTGGCGTCTGCTTTCGCGGGCCGAGCACGATGTAGTTCGCGTCGCGTTCGTCCGCTTCGTGGAGGATTCGGGGCGCGGGGTCACCGAGCGCACCGACCGCCGTCACGTTCTCGGGGTCGTCGAGCGCCAGTCGGATGGCCTCGGCAGCGACTTCCTCGGCCGCGGCCACGCTCTCGGTTTCGGGCATGACGTGCAGCACCACCAACTCCTCACCGAACGCCTGCGCGAGTTCGTAGCCACGGCGGACCACACCGGTGCTGCCCTCGTCGTCGACTGCAGCCACGATAGTCATACACCTCCGTCGTGTTGGAGTTCGGATAAACGTTGGTGAGGCGGCGATGGAGTGACCCGAACGTATAGGTGCGCGCCGGGTCACGGTGCGCGCAATGGGTGACGTCGTCAGTCTCGGGAGTGTCAACGTCGACCGCGTGTGCCACGTGAGCGCGGACGAACTCGCGACGTTCGAGGCGCGGTACGACTGGTTCCCCGAACGCGGCGAGACGGTGCGCGTCGCCGACCTGCCCGACGAGTTCGACCCCGAAGTGGACGAACGCCGACACGGCGGGAAAGGCGCGAATCAGGCCGTTGCGGCGGCCCGCGCCGGCGCGACGACGACCATGCTCGGCAAAGTCGGACGCGACCACGGGCGATACGACGTGGTGTCGGCGCTCGCGGCGGCCGGCGTCGACACCGACGCTCTCGGGACGGCCGACGCCCCGACGGGCGCGGCCTACGTCTTCGTCGAGGAGAGTGGCGACAACCGCATCGTCGTCCACCCCGGTGCCAACGCGGCCGTCGACGAGGCGTACGTCCGTGCCCACGCCGACGCGGTGGCCGAGGCGGACTGTCTCCTCCTGCAAAACGAGATTCCCGTGGCCCCGGTCGCAACCTTGCTCAACGGCCTGGACGACGACCCCGACCGGCCGACGGTGATTCTCGACCCGGCACCACCCGACGGTGTCGACCCCTTGCTCACGCGCGAGGCCGTCGACCACTGCACACCGAACGAACACGAGTACGCGGCCATCGAAGCGTCGCTCGCGGACTACGAGGGCGTCGTGGTCAGAAAACGGGGCGAGAAGACGCTGTACGTCGACACGCCGGACGATGGATTCGCGGTCGAACCACCGGCGGTCGACCCCGCCGACACGACCGGGGCCGGCGACGTGTTGAACGGCTTTCTCGCGGCGCGACTGGCCGCAGGGGCCTCGCTCCGTGACGCCGTCGAGACGGCGGTCACCGCGGGGTCGATGGCCACGCGCGAGGCCGGCGCTCGGTCGGGCGTCCCGACGCTCGACGCGGTGCGCGCGTTTCGCGACTGATTAGTTCACGTCGATTCGTGTGCCGTCCGAATCCGGCTCCGACTTCGGCAGCCGAACGGTCAGGACGCCGTTGTTGTAACTGGCCGTCACTCCCTCGGTATCGACCGGACTCGGGAGCGGAACCGAGCGCTCGACGGACGTCCGCCGACGCTCGCGGTGGACGTACTCTCCCTCGGACTCCTCGCTCGACTCGTCGCGTTCGGCGGTGATGTGGAGCGTCCGGTCTTTCATCCGAACGTCGATGTCGTCCGTCTCGAACCCGGGGAGGTCGCCGGTCAGGACGAACGCGTCGCCCTGGTCTTCGAGGTCGATGTTCATCGACGCGGCGCCCGGCGCCGTGGGTTCGAGCGCCTCGGACTCCCACATCCGTGTGGCTCGCTCCATGTTTCGCTGCATCTGGTCGAACAACTCGTCCAGTTCGTCGAACGGATTTCGGTCCGCCATACGTGTTCTACTACGTGGAGAGACAGTAAAAACGTATCACCGACCACCTATGGACGGATACGACGACAGCCGTACATTCTCTCTGAGTAACAGTTATTGTCGGTGGCCGCGTCGTCTGTCGTATGCTCCTTCGCCTCGCAGCGCTCGCGTTGGGTGTCGTGGAACTGCTCCGTCCGCGCCGTGTCGTCGACTTCTGGATGGCCCTCGCGACGAGCGACGACGACGTGTCGCTCCGGCCGTGGGTGTACACCGCGGCCCGAGTGGAGGGACTCTGTCTCGTCGTCTGGGCCCTGCGCCGACTCCGAGATTGATGGCGATTAGTGCGTGAGCGCCCCGCCGTCGGACGAGTCGTGTGATGAGACCGTGAGTTCGAAGCCCGCGTCGGCGTCGACGACCACTTCGTCGACGGCGCGGACGTATTCGCTCGCGTGCTTGCCGTCGGTGGAGAGGCGCGTTCGCTCGTTCAGCAACCCGGCGTCCGTGAGTCGTTCGAGTTTTCGGTAGGCCGTCGAGAGCGGTAGGTCACAGGTCTCGGCAAGTTCGCTCGCAGACATGGGCGTCTCGCCCGTCGCGTCGAGCACCGCTCGACAGTCGTCGTCCTGCAGGGCGTGCAGAATCGCTCGCACGTCCTCGGTGTCGTCGATGGTCCGTTCGTCGGCGTCTCGGTCGTATCGGGGAGCGGCGATGGCCATTGGTACTCATATATTGAGAGGGGCGTATCCACAACCAGTCTTCACCCACGATATCGTGGGTACTTTATAAGGGACCGTGGTGAGCGCCACGCGTCGGTCGGAGCGTTTACCAACGTGTCGCGCGAAGCAGTCACCGATGGCAGGCATCAGAGCGGAACTGTGTGTCGACGCCGACGGGTCCTGTCCCGTCGCCAGCGCTGCCGCCGACGCCGACGCGTCGACACTCTCGGTTTCGCGGAGCGTCGCGCCGGAGGACGACGAGACAGTCACCGAGGAGTTCATGCTCGACGATGCCACGGCCGAAGCCACGGACATCGACGACCAACTGTCGCCCGTGTTTTCCTACGGGTCACAGACCGTCTATCGGTTCACTCGCTCCCGCGGGTCGGGGTGTCCGTGCGAGTGCGTCGAGCAGTTCGACTGTCCGGTCGTCGACGTCCACACCAGAGACGGGATGCTCTATCTCGTCTTTCACGCCGCGGATATGTCCGAGCTACAGGGCGTCATCACGACGCTTCGAGAGCAGTATCCGGAGGTCGACATCCGCCGACTGCTCCGGTCGGAAGGGAACCCCTCGGACCACGACCTCGTGTTCGTTGACCGTGGGCGACTCACCGAACGGCAGCGAGAAGTCCTCGAAACCGCCCATCGGATGGGATACTTCGAGCGACCGAAGGGAGCGAACGCGGGCGACGTGGCCGACGAACTCGACATCACTCGCTCGACGTTCACGGAGCATCTGGCCGCCGCACAGACGAAGCTCCTCGACGCGATTCTGGACGCGTAATCACTCGATATCGATGCGTCGCCCGCTCAGTTCGTCGGGTGCGAGCTCGTACAGCTGAATGTCGAGATCAGATTTGGACTCGTTCCACATCTCGAAGAGGGGTCGCCGCGCGGCCCCGAATCGCTCGATGTGGTCGGGCGTCAGGTCCGCTTGCGAGAGCGCTTCGAGACGCCCGGTCGCGATGACGCTCCGATAGGTTGTCTCGCCCTCTTCGTACACGACGAACCTGACCTTCGGCGAATCGGTCAGGAAGCGTCGTTTCTCGCCACCGCTCGTCGAAACGAGTCGCATACAGAACTGACGGCTGTCGGCGTCGTACCCGTACGAAATCGGGACGGCGTATGGCTCGTCCGCTCGGGCGAGCGCGAGGACGCCGGTCTCGTGACGTTCGAGGAGCGCGTCAGTTTCGGCGCCCGTCATCGCAGTTTGTTGCTCCACGGTCATGCGTGTCGTCTGCCGGGAAATGGCGGGGGGGCCGTTTATAACTTGTTTACTGCGGAGCCGTAGCTGGCAGTTACTCCGGTTCCGGCGACGAGAACGCCGCCGCTGAAACCGTCGATCCGCAGACGACACAGCCGTGATCGAGCAATGCGTCTCGCATTGACTCGTTCACCGCCATGGCCTCCCCACAGTCCGGGCAACGGAACGTGAGGTCGCCGCCACCAGTCATCGATAATAGGTTGGGAGGCTACCGATATATGAACCCCTCTCTTTCCAGCGAGTTGGGAACTACTCGCAGTGCTGGTTGTAAGTCAGGATCGGCACGTTACCGTCCCGTCCGGCGACACGCCGGTACACAGTTCCAACCATCACTATCAGCCGAGCGAGATGTCGAGATAGAGCATCACGATGACGCCGACGATGGTCCCCAGCGTCGCAATCCGTTCGTTGCCCCGGGTGTGCGTCTCGGGCAGGATTTCGTCGCTGATGACGAACAGCATCGCCCCCGCGGCAAAGCCCATGGCGTACGGGAGCAGCGTCGACATCGCGCCGACAGCGTACGCGCCCAGCACCGCGAGCGGAATCTCGACCAGCCCCGACCGGATTCCCGTGAACATGGCGTACGTCCGTCGGTCGAGACCGGCATTGATGGCGGCCACCGACACCGCCAGCCCTTCTGGGATGTTCTGGAGACCGATAGCGAGCATCAGCGGGATGGCCGTGCCGAGGTCACCGCTCCCGAAGCCGACGCCGACCGCCAGCCCTTCGGGCATGTTGTGGAGCGTAATCGCGAGGACGAACAGCATGACGCCCGCGAGTCGCTCGTCGGCGATAGGGAGCGACGTATCGGGGTTGGCGGCGTCGGCGCGTTTCCGCCCCGTCACGAGGTAGTGGGCGTGTGGAATCAGCACGTCCGAGCGGTCGAGAAAGAGGGCGCCGAGCGCCACACCCAGCAGCACGGGGAGCGGGTTGCCGCCGGAGTACGTCTCCACGCCCGGGATGATGAGACTCGTGAAACTCGCCGCGAGCATGACGCCGGCGGCGAAGCCGAGAGCGCCGTCGAGTGCGCGCTCGGAGGGGTCGCGCCAGACGAACACGAGCGATGCGCCGAAGAGGTTGAGCGTCGCGATGACGAGCCCACCGATGAGACCGTTGACGACGGGGTCCGTTCCGAACAGTCCTGCGAGCGTGTCGGCTATCACGGGCTAACGACCCAGAGAGACATCGTTACCCACCGGTTCGAGACGGATGGTATTGACTGTGGGGGGTCAGTCGTCGCCGAGGCGGCGCACGCTCTCGTCGATGGTCCGAATCTGTGTCGTCTGTGACTCGCTGATCTCTGCGAGGGCTTCGACCTCGCCCGAGATGCGTTCGGTCTGCTCGACCAGTTGGTCGATCATGCTCGCGACTTCCTCGGTCGATGCGGCTTGGTCGTCCGTCGCCGCCGACACCTCGCGGATGCCCTGCGTGGCGTCCTGAACTGCATCGGCAATCTCTTCGAGCGTCTCCATCGCCGATTCGATTTCCGTCATCCCGCGGTCGATTCGCTCGGTCGTCGTTTCGAGGCTGTCGACGGTGGACGACATCTCGTCTTGAATCTCGTCGACCATCTCCTCGATGTCGCCCGCATGACGCTGTGAGTCCTCCGCGAGGCTCTTCACCTCGTCGGCGACGACGGCGAACCCCTCGCCCGCCTCGCCCGCCCGCGCGGCCTCGATGGAGGCGTTCAGCGCGAGGAGGTTCGTCTGGTCCGCGATGTCGTTGATTACCTCGACCACCTCGTCGATTTCGTCGATGCGCTCGGCGAGGCCATCCACGTCGTCGGCGACGGCCTGCGAGGAGTCGCTGACGCGCTCCATCGTCTCGATAGAGTCGGTCGCCGCTTCCCGGCCGTCGGACGCCAAGTCGGCGGCGCGTTGGCTGGTGGTGGCTACCTCGTCGGCCGTCGACGCGATTTCCTCGACGGTTGCGCTCATGTTCGACACCTCGTCCGCGACTTCCGTCATCGCGTCGACCTGCTCGTCGGTCTCGGCGTCGATGGACGCGGTGCGCTCGGAGACTTCCTCCGCGGCGTCACGCAGGCCGCTAATCGGGTTCGCTAGGTCCGACTCCACCTCGCGCATGAGTCGCTCGCGCTCTTCGACGCTCTCCTCGAGTCGCTGGTTGTACGAGTGAATGTACGTGTCCGCGACCACCTGCATGTCGAGGTTGATGATGCGCAGGACGGCGAGGAGGTCCGCCTGCCCCGCGTCGAGTTCCTCGTCGACGATATGTTCCGCGGTATCGGCGTCCATCTCCTCGGCCAGTCGGTCGACGAGTCGGTCCCCGAGGCGGTCCATCAGGAGTGGGACGAGCAGGTCGTAGTAGACGCCGTACTGGCCGATGTACTGTTTCATCGGCATATCGAGCAGGTCGTGCAGTTTGCCCACTCGCGCCCGATTGGCGAAGTAATCGCGACCGTAGTCGCCGTTCGCCAACGAGACGAGATACGCAGACTGGGTCCGCTTCAACTGCTCGATGGTCTTGTCCGACCGGTCGATGACGGCCATCGTCTCGTCGCGACCGGTGAGGTTGTCGTAGAAGTCGTCCGCAATCTGGTCGGCGTGGTCGCGAAAGACGTCGTCCAGCGATTCGAGGCGTCGGGCGTCCGTCTCGTCGAAGCCGATGAACTCCTTTCGCCACTCGATTTCCGCCGCGTCGAGCCCACACTCGCGCATGAGGTCGTCTACAGATATCTGTGCGTTGAGATTTCCCTTGCCGAACGCAGACGTAGCGTCAGACTTCTGCATGCACGCCGTCGGCCGGTCTGCGGGGATAAATCTGGCCGACGATATCAGAGATTGATAACTGGAGCGTCGCTCACGACGAGTCGCCGCGGACCGTCAGCACCGGGACCGGCGCCGTCCGAACCAGAGACTCCGCGACGCTCCCGAGGACGTAGCGGTCGAATCCCGTCCGGCCGTGCGTCCCCACGACCACGAGGTCGATACCGTTCTCCGTGACGTACGAGCGGATGGCTCGCGATATCGACCCCCCGAACTCAACGCTCGTCGCCGCGGGGTCGACGCCGGCATCCGTCGCCGTCGCTGCAGCTTCGTCGACGATGTCGCGGGCGGCGGATTCGAGCGCCTCCGTCTGGATGTCCGCCCGAACGTCGACGCCGAGGTTCATCACGTCGACCACGGAGACGAGGTGGAGGTCGGCCGCGGCGACGCGGGCCACGTCCACCCCCATATCGAGGGCCGCGGCCGCCGGGTCGCTCCCGTCCGTCGAGACGAGCACTCGCTCGTAGGGGTAGCGGACCGTCACGTCGTCGTCGGGGCGGACGGTCAGGACGGGGACCGGCGACCGGCGGACGACGCGTTCGGTCGTACTCCCGAGGAGGAACCGCTTCAGTCCTCGTCGGCCGTGGGTCGGCATCATCACGAGGTCGACGCCCGCCGTGTCCGCGTAGTCGACGATGGTGGTGTACGGTTCTCCCTGAAGCACGTCGGTGACGGTCGGCACGCCGCGGTCGCTGGCGCGAGTCGCCGCTTCCTGGACCGCTTTCGCTCCCGCCCTCTCGAGTGCGTCCACCACCTGTCCCCGGACCTGCGTGACGCTGTCGCGCGTCGTGTCCGCGACGTTGACGACGTGAACCGTCGCGTCGTGAGCGGCGGCCACGTCAAGGGCGTGCTCGAACACATCGCTCGCGCCGTCGCTCCCGTCGGTCGGAAACAGAATCTTGTCTATCATGCGACATCCCTCGGCGCGAACGGACAAAAAACGGGGTGGCGGCACCCACGATAGTGACAACAGTTAACACAGTTCGCCGCCGAATTGGAGCTATGCCAACCGTCCCGGACCCAGCCCCGTGTGACCAAGACGAACAGCTCTACGAGTGCCCGGAGTGTGGCCGACGGCTCTGTGAGTCGACGTCGCCGACGGTCTGTCCAGACTGTGACGGCCGGCTACAGAACCTGAGTCGGCCGGGGCCGGAGTAGGGGCGTTCGCTTCGCGACGGCCACACGCACCGACTTCGAGACACGGGTCGCGTCACTCTCGCGTCAACGGCCGATGGTCCCCTGCCGCGTGACCGGTGCGTCTCGGTCGATAACGAAGGCGACGAGCGTCGCGTCCGCAGAGGCCGTCAGCGTCGCCGTCCCGTCGGTCACGAGTGCGCTCTCAGTGTGGCCGAGCGATTCGTCGCCGAGTTCGACGGCGCCCTCAAAGACGTAGCAGTACGTGTCCCAGCCCGGACGCGAGGGGAGGTCGGTCGTCTCGCCGGCGGCGAGACGGCAGTCGTAGCAGTCGACGGCGTTCCGGACGAACAGCGGTGCGTCGCCGTCTTCGGGGCCGAACAGGTGGCGCCACTCGCCGGCCACGGGGTCGGGAATCGGCTCGTGTTGGATGCCGGGGTCGAGGCCGAGACGCCGCGGCCGGACGAATATCTGGAGCATCCGGAGCGGTGGGTCGTCGGCGAGAGTCTCCTCGGCGTGCCAGAAGCCGCGCCCGGCGTTCATCACCAGGAGATGCTCGGAATCCGTGACGAGGTCGTTGCCCCGTCGGTCGTCGTGGCGCATCACGCCGCCGGGCACCCACGAGATTATCTCCTCGTCGCGGTGCTGGTGCATCGGGATGTGTGTTCCGGGGTCCATGAACGACTCGACGACGGTCGCCAAGGGGCCGTAGCCGTGGTCGTCGTGGCCGGGGACCAGCCGCCCGGGGAAGTTGAAGTGCGTCCGGAAGCCGCCCTGATTCTGCGAGACGTCCGTCCGAGGGGCGGTGTGAATCCGTGATTGGGGTTGCGCCGAAGAACCGTCGGTCATCGCGAATACTAGCGTCCCCGGCGCTATATGGATTCCGTGCGCGTGCCGCCGCACTCTTGAAGCGCGGTGCCGACGAGAGCGACACGATGCGTCAGGACATCGACCGGCCCTGCGACGGGGCGGGCGCGTGACGCCGCTATTGGCCGCCGGACTGGTCGGGATAGCGCTGGTGGCCGGCGTCGGCATCACCACCGTCGGCCCCGGCGGCGTGTTCGTCACGGCCGCGCTCTACGAACTGACTCCCCTCTCGTCGGCGGCCGTCGCCGGCACCGCGAGTGCGACGTTCGTCGCGACGGGGCTCGTCGGGAGTAGCGCCTACGTCCGGTCCGGGGAGTTGACCGCGGGACGGACCCGCGAGGCCGCGGCCGTCCTGAGCGGCGCCGGAATCGCGGGCGCGCTGGCGGGTACGCGACTCAACTTGCTCGTCGGCGACCGCGTCTTCGGCGTCCTGCTGGCGGCATTTCTCGCCGGCCTCGGCGTACTCATCGCTTATCGCGAACTGGTCGGCCTCGACCCGAACGGGCCGCTGTCCGCGTCGGAGCGTCGCCGTGGTATCTTGGCCGGCGTCGGCGGCGGCGTCGGCGTGTTGAGCGGGTTGCTCGGCGTCGGCGGGCCGGTGGTCGCCGTCCCGGTGCTCGTTGTCTTGGGGATGCCGATGCTCCGAGCGGTGGCCGTCGCACAGGTCCAGTCGATATTCCTCGCGCTGTTCGCCACGGTCGGCTACGCCACCGTCGGCGCCGTGGACGTTCCGACCGCGATTCTGGTCGGCGTCCCGCAGCTCGTCGGCGTGGTCGTCGGCTGGCGCGTCGCTCACCGCGTGTCAGCCCACCGACTGCGGGTCGCACTGGCCGGCGTCCTCCTCGTCGTCGCCGCTATTCTCGTCGTCTGAGCGTCTTTCCGATGTCTCGCCCGCGCAGTAGGCCCCGCTCTTTTGCTTCCGTCGCCCGTAGCGCCGCCATGCGAGTCGTCTTCCACCACTCAACCGATGACGCCAAGCTCCACGCTCGGACCGTGTCGAACATCGCGAACCTCCTCGACGACGAGACGGTTACCGTCGACAACGTCGCTCTCGTCACGAACAGCGGCGGCCTCGTACTCGTCACAGAGGAATCGCCGGAACGGGAGCGGGTGGAACAGCTCCTCGACCGCGGCGTCGCCATCAAACAGTGCCGGAACACGATTCGGGGCGCTGGCATCACCGAGGCCAATCTCATCGACGGCGTCGAAGTCGTGCCGTCGGGCGTCGGCGAACTCGCGCGTCTGCAGGACGCCGGCTACGGGTATATCAAACCCTGATTCCTCGCGGCCCCACCGTCAGTTAACTACGCGGCGACCGAAGCGCAACTATGGCCCTCCGCACGGAACTCGCGACCCATCGAGAGACGTACCTCGCCGCGGTGCTCGGTGGCCTCGCGTATTCGACTCTCGTCGGGTTGTGGTTCGTCGACTCGGGCGTGACGGTGACCGGAAGCGGACTCGACGCCGCCATCGGAATCGGATACGGGTGGACTGGGTTGTTTCTGATGGCGGCGATTCCGATTGCGCTGTTCGGTCGTTTCTCGCTCGTCACCGCGCCGCTCGCGACACTCGCCATCCTCGGCAACACCGTCTCTCAGTGGCTGTCCGGAACCCATCCCCATCCGCTCGCGTCCTACGTCATCGTCTGGCCGCTCTTGGTCGGGACCACAGTGGCAGTCGCGTCGGGCGAGGCACTCGTCAGGGTCGTACTCGCTCGCACGACCGGACTGTTCGAACTTCGACCGATTCGCTGACGTGAGGTGCTTGAAAGATTACTGCGCCTGCGTCACGGAGCCTTCCTCGTTCGGCTGGACGACGACGAACCCCTCCGAGCCGGTGAACGCCATCTGGATGCCTTCGCCGGAGGTCTGCCCGATTTCCAACGTCTTGTTCGTCTCGAACGACGGCGAGAGGTCGGTGCTCCAGGCGACCGTCGCGTCGGGGTCGGTGTACACCGGCGGCGTGACGACCAGTGGGTCGCCGTGGGTCGAGATGGCTACCTCGCCGGGGCCGGTGAGGTAGACGTTCGTCAGGCCGCCGGCGGCCATGCCCGAGATGCTGCTGACGGTGTTGATTTCGTAATTGACGCTCGACTCGAACGCAAGCACGTCGTCGCCGTTGACGGAGATGCCCTCTCCCTCATCGAGTGAGAGCACCTGTACCTTCTTGCTCTGTTCGGCGACGTACAGGTGACCGTTCCCGGTCGCCTCCATGATTGGTGTCCCTTCGCCGCTGACGGCTTCTTTCACGAAGCCGGTGATGCCGCCCTCGGCCGAGGACTTGCCCGTGAAGGTTACGTCGCCGGTGTACGCCACCATCGACCCGGCTTTGACCATCACCGTGCCGTCGAGGGGAACGTCCAGCAGGCGGTTGTTCTCCTTCTGAAAGCCGTCCTCGCCGTCTTCGGGAGCGTTGGACCGAGTGAATTCGTCTAAATCCATATCCGACGATGTCGCCGCCACCGACATAGGTGTCGGGAAGACTCAAACCGCAGTTTGGCCGAGCGTCGAGTCAGGTCACCGGACCGCCTTCGCGCACGTGTGCGAGAGGAACGCGACGATGTAGCCCGCGGCGAGTGCGATAGTCGCCGGAGACCGCCCGAATGCGGCAATCAGCGCGATGACGGCCGGACCGACGACGAGGAGGCCGTCGAAGACTCGGTCGTCTGCCCCGCTCTCGAGTATCTGTTCCAGCAGCGGCAGTCGCGCGGGCGTCATCGGTACACCCCACCTCGCGTGAAGGCGGCGCGAAGCAACACCAGGACGGGGATGATCTCCAATCGACCGATCCACATGTTGAACAGGAACATTACTTTCCCGAGTGCGGGCATCGCGGGGCCGGTGATACCGACGGAGAGACCGACGTTCCCTTGTGCGCTCGCCACCTCGAAGAGCACGTTCTCCAGCGTGTACTCGTCCGGCGGCAGGACGAACAGGAGGACGAACACGCCGAGACCGAGGAAGGCCACCCAGAGAAAGGAGATGATGGCCGCTTCCTCGAACTCCCGGTTGGCCGCCTCGTCGGCCAGCCGACGGTCGTCGATTTCGAGTCGTCGGACGGCAGTATCGGGGTAGAACACGTCGGTGATGCGGTAGCTGACGCCCTTGATGAGCGTCGCCAGCCGAACGAGTTTGATACCGCCGACAGTCGACCCGGCGGCCGCCCCGACGACCATCCCGACGGTGACGGTGAGTTGTGCCGCGGCGGGCCACCGGCCGAGGGCGACGTTGGTCGCATCGACGGCCGTCTGAAATCCGGTGCAGGACATCGCCGAGACGAACTGGAAGGCGCTGTACCGAACGGCGGCGAACGCCGAGTCGTACGTCCCCGCGTCGTACACGATCGCCGAGAGGAAGAGCGAGCCACCGACGAAGAAACCAATCACCCATCGCGTCTGGAGGTCCGTGTACAGGTTCTTCAGGTCGCCCTGGAGCATGAGATAGTGAATCGGGAAGGCGATGCTGCCGAGGGTCATGATCGGGAGAAGAGCGACGTCGATGGCGACGCTGTCGTATGTCGCGATGGAGTTGTCCGTGATGGAGAATCCGCCCGTTGCCAGCCCCGTCATGGCGTGGTTGATTGCGCCCCAGAGGGGCATCCCGGCTAGCCACAACAGGAGAATCGCGAGGAAGGTAAACAGGATGAAGATCCACCAGATGGTCCGCACCGTCGAGACGACGCTGGGGTGGATTTTCTCGGAACGCGCTTCGCTCTCGTACAGCGTCAGCGACCCGCTGCCGGGACGGGAGAGAATCGCCGTCGTGAGTACGATAACGCCGACGCCCCCGACCCACTCGATGAACGTTCGCCACCACTGGAGTGTGTGCGGGAGCGCCGCCTCATCGTCCGTCATCGTCAGTCCGGTGCCGGTGAAGCCACTCATCGACTCGAAGAGCGCGTTGAGCGGGTCACGAAAGGCGCCAACGGTCGCGGCCGCCCGACCGGTCAGGATCGGCGTCTCGAGCAGTACGGGGTCGAGGGCAATCGTCCACGCGACCAGGAGGAACGGGAGGGAACCGAAGAGCGCGACGAACAGCCATCCCGTCGCAGCGACCATCAGTCCGTGGAGCTTCGACGGGTCGTCGGCGTCACGGAAGCGATACGACAGCGATCGGCCGACTCCAAAGGCGAGTGCCGCCGAGACAAGCAACGCGGGAATCGCGTAGAATTCGCGCCAGACGAGGGGGGCGAGTATCGAGAGCACCATCATCCCCGCGAGCGCCTGTAGCATCCGCCCCAAGTCTCGGCCAATCGTCTCGAGGTCCTCGTTCATGGGTCGTCGACGTGCCGTCTCGCCCGAGACTGCCCGCACGGCCGCCGGCGCTCGCGTCGGCGACGTGCTGGGTGCGTCGTCATCTCATCACTCCGTCCGGTCCTCGTAGTGACCGAACACGTCGGTGACCTCCGGTTCGGCGCCGATACCGGAGTAGACCGTCAGGAGGTCGCCGACCTCGATTTCGGTGTCGCCGCGGGGTGTGATTGGCTGTTCCGCGCCTTCACGGTCGATGGCGACGACGAGGATATCGGCCGAGAGCAACCCCACTTCCGCGGCTTCGTTCAGCGTCTTGCCGGCGATGGGCGCGTCCTCGGTGACGGTGATCTCGAACACCTCCGCCTCCTCACCGATGCGCATGTAATCGACGATTGCCGGTCGCGCGACGGCGCGGTACAGGTACTCGGCGATGAGCTGCTGGGGGTTCTCCATCGTGTTCACCCCAATCTGCTCGAAGAGGCTCATGTGCTCGGGGTTGTGGACCACCGAGAGGATGGCGGGGATGCCGAACTCCTGGGAGAGCAGGCAGACCATGACGTTGATGGCGTCTTGGTCGGTCGTCGAGATGATGGCGTCCGCCTGTTCGGCGCCCGCATCTTCGAGGGTGCCCTTCGTCGTCGCGTCGGCGTTCAGGACCAGACAGTCGTACGCCCCGGCGACCCGGTCGGCCTTCCCCGAATCCGTCTCGACGACCACGACCTCGTTGCCGGAACGGGTCGCGATGTCGATTAACGGGGTGCCGATGTCGCCCGCGCCGACGATGATGATGTACATCCTTGCGGAGCGATTTCGGACAATATCGGTTATATCTTCTGAATCCACACCTCACTTAAGTATTAGAATTCTCGAAGCGAATTATATTGCCCCACTTACCGGAGGGTCGACTACGTATCGGAAATCGACCGTCGATCAAAATTCCGCAGGTCCGCACGCGCGGACCGTTACGGACTCACCCCAACTACCCAACACGAACGGATGTACTTAGTTATTCCGAAAATAAGGGGTTCTAAATTTCTCTTACGATAAAATAGGTGCGTTGTATTTATCAATCCGTAACGTATTGGGAGATTTACGGTTCCCGCGAGACGCGAGAGCCACCATCTATGGCTGATGACAACCCGCATCCCGTTCCGGACGACGAAGAGACGCCAACGGTCGACGCCGCCCGTACCGTGAAGCAGTACTTCGAGTCGCCAGCGTCGGTGAGCGAGGACCGCGTTCGAGACGTTCTGCAGGACATCACTCGGGGGACGATTACCGACGTTCGACCCCGAGACACGGAGTTCGTCGTCGACATCGAGACGGCCGAAGGTGACCCGACGCGGCAGAGTTTCACCGTGCGCCCCACGACGAACGCCGACGGGGACCCAGAGCTCGTCTGGTCGTACATCGGTGCCACCGACTGACGACGCCGACTGACCAGTTGGACCCCATAACCCGCACGGATTATGTCCGTGGGTGAGAAAGGGGAAGGGTATGGACTATCGCGTCGACGAAATCGACAAGCGGATACTCTACTATCTGACGGCCGACGCTCGCAACACGTCGGCACCGATGATCGCCGACGAGATGGACGTGAGCGCGGGGACGATTCGGAACCGTATCGGCCAGCTCGAAGAACACGGATTGATCACGGGCTATCACGCCGATGTCGACTACGAACGCGTCGAGGACCGACTGGTGAACCTCTACATCTGTACTGCACCCGTCTCCGAGCGCGGGCGACTGGCCAAACGAGCGCTCGACATCACCGGCGTGGTGAACGTGCGACAGCTCATGGCGGGGAAGCGAAACCTGCATATCACCGGAATCGGGACCGACACGCAGTCACTCTCGCACATCGCCGGCGAGATTTCGAGTCTCGGCCTCGAAATCGAAGAGGAGAGCATTCTCCAGTGGGAGTCGACACAGCCCTACGAACCGTTCGGTCCAGAGGACGGCAGTATCGGCTCCTCTATCGCCGACTTCGTGAGCCTCACCGGCGGCGCCGAAGTGACGGAAGTCTCGGTCGGTGACGGCGCCGAAATCGCTGGTAAAACACTCTCTGAGGCCGATAACGAGGGAATACTGTCCGGCGACGTTCTGGTCGTCGGTATCGAACGCGACGACGAGGTGCTGACGCCGAAAGGCGACACCGAAATCCTGCCTGGCGACATCGTCACGCTCTTCTCGCCAGACCAGACGCCCCAGTCGATTCTCGACGTGTTCTCGGGGCCGACGGAACCCGTCGCCTGACCGGCGCTCGTTCGACACCGCGAGGGTAGCGGCGGTTGCTACTCCAGTTCGGATCAGGATGTCGGCCGACGGTGGATATAAACTGGTCTGCCGACGTGACGCGAGTCGTGTAGAATCCGCCACATGTCTTATCCGATTGCATCCCACATTGACTGTGATGGGGTCACGTCCCGGCAGCTCGGCGGATGTCGGGACGGCAGGACAGTCGTCGAGAGCCCACCTCGCGGACCGGGCTACGAAACCATATCGAACACGGGCTTCGAGGAGACGAATGGGTGGTGTAAGCGTGTTCGCGATACCATCGGACCGCCGGAACACTCGTCTCCATCGAGTGCGGCTAGGGCCGTCCAACACGACAAGAGGGCGTCAGCATGATTGATGAGATGGACTTCGAGCGTTCGCGAGTACTCTGGTGGATACTCACTGTTGTACTCGGCGGAACATTCGGGCTGGTGCTGTACTCGTACGTCGGGACGTTCGTCTTCGGGTTATTCATCTACTACGCCGCCCGGCCCGTCTACCGTCGATTACGCCTCGTCGTCGAGCGTCCCGGGTTGGCTGCAGCAGGTGCGCTGTTCGCGTTCGAACTCCCGTTTCTCGCCGTGACTGGCTACCTGCTGTTTCTCGCCGTGAGGGAACTCGAGCGATACGCTGGAGCAGGTGCCCAAGTCGTCGCGTGGGTCTTGCCGATTCCCGCCACGGAACTGGAACGGGCGATAGACTCCCCGAGGGCGTACGCCGCGTCGTTCGACGTTGCATCACTCACCGAGGTTATCAGCACCGGCGGGGACGTCTTGGGACCAATCGCGACGTTCGGCCTGCACTTCTCGCTGGCCATCGCTCTGGCGTTCTACCTGCTCCGGGACGGTGACCGCATTGCGGGCTGGTTCCACGGCGAAGTGGGGCACGATTCGGCACTTTCGACCTATGCGTCGCTCGTCGACCGTGATTTTCAGGTAGTGTGTTTCGGGAACATCCGTACCGTGGTCGTCGTGGCGCTACTCGCTTTGGGCGTCTACAACGGACTCAACGTCCTCGCCCCGCCGGGACTGAAGATTCCCATTCCCAACGTCCTCGCCCTTCTGACGGGCGTGGCGACGCTCGTCCCCATCGTCGTGGGGAAAATCGTGTATATCCCGACGACAGCGTATCTCGCGGTGGTAGCGATAGAGTCGGACCCGCAAACACTCTGGTTTCCCATCGTCGTGGCTGTCGTGGCACTCCTCGTCCTCGACCTGTTCCCCATCATGGTCGTTCGGCCGGCCTTCGCCGGTCAGAGCACTCACAGGGGGGCGATGATGTTCTCGTATATCTTCGGCGGACTCCTGTTCAACTGGTACGGCGTCTTCTTGGGCCCGCTGTTGCTGATAGCGACCATCCATCTCGTCCGCGTGGGGCTCTCGGAACTCGCCCACGGCGACCATATCACCGCGGAGATAACGACTGCTCACGGACTCGGCTCGATGCCACGTCCCGACGGGGACCCACCAGACGAGACGACAGGAGACACGGATACCGCCGCCGAGTAGTGGCCACGTCGATTTCGTGATTGGTTTCGTGTGCTCAGTAACATACGCGGCACAGTCCCAGGAGGGTGCGGATTCACGTCCTCCGTCCAGTCCCGAGCAAATACGGGGAACACACTACGCACTCTCTACGAGTTGCTCCGCCAGCGTTTCGAGCTCGTCAGCCTCGTCGATAGGGCGCAGCCAGTCGTCCGGAAGCGCCGCCGCACCGAACCGTGCCCCAGCGACCGCTCCCGCAATCGCACCAATCGTATCAGTATCACCACCACGATTCACGGCCGTCACAATCGCGTCCTCGGCACTCGCCGCGAATAGCCCGTCGTGGAGGGCCGTCTGCAGCGAATGCACGACGTACCCAGACGTCTCCAGCGTCTCCGGTGAGTCCCCAGCAGCGAGTGGGTCGAGCGCTGCTACGAGCTCGGCGGGCGCCTCCGAACCGACATCGTCGAGGGCATCCCGTAACGGCGAGCTCGCCCCGTCGAGTAGACCGGCTAGCGTGAGGTTCAGTACCGCACAGCCGTACGTGCACCGCGGGTCGGCATGCGTAATCTCGGAGGACTGCCGACTCACCGCCACGAGTTTGGGTCGGTCAGTTGCGTAGGGGATAGCGAGCGGCGCACACCGCATCACGCTCCCATTCCCCGCGTTCTGTCCCTCGGGGCTGTCCTCCCAGACACGTTGACCGGCTTCGTCCCACTCGTCGCCCTGCTTGAGGCGACTGAGGGACTTCATCGTCATCCGCCCGATGTCGAACGGATCGCTGTCGAACCACGCGACGAACCGGTCGGCGATGTCCGTCGGGTCGAACTCCTGCCGTTCGACGAGGCTTCGCGCGATGCAGAGCGCTTGCTCGGTGTCGTCGGTGATCGTGCCCGCGGGCTGGTTCCACGTCCCGTGCCCGACCATCTCGTCGAGCCGTCCGTGTTCGGTCTCGATTGCCGCCGCCGACGAGAACTCGACTGGCCGACCAAGCGCATCCCCGCACGCTAGCCCGAGTAAAATTCCGCGGGCTCGATTCCGATTCATACGTGACGCAACGACTACATTCGGGAAAAGCGTGGGGTGGTAGACCTTCGTCAAATATTATTGATATCTCTAACCGAGGGAATTTTAGATATGGAAATTAAGCCTCCGACAACGAGCGTCGGAATTTCCAGTCTACGTGAGGACAAAGAATGGCAAGAGGAAACTATCCACCAGATTGGGACGAGCGCCGACGACGCGTCTATCAGCGCGATAATTACACCTGTCAGTTATGTGGCAGAGGGGGTGGACCACACGGAAATCTCGAACTCCATGCACATCATCGGGTTCCGATATCCCAGGGTGGTTCGCACGACCTGTCGAATTTGACGACGCTGTGTCGAGAGTGCCACAATCGTCAGCACGACCACGACATAACTGAGTCACCCGGACCCAATCCCTCGGCAGGAGGTGGGGTTATCGAGATTGTGTTAGCTTTCACCCTCTATCATCTCGTCATCCCGGTAGGATTCGTGGTTGCCTACCTCTACGTCCTCAGTACGGTACTCAATACGGTCGGTGGTATTCATATGATTGTGACCATCGCAGCCATCGTCGCTGTCGGCGTAACTGGTGGTCTTATCGGATTGAATTGGCCAAGCGTCGTTGTGAAGGGATATGGTCTCGTTATCGCGTTCACGCTACTCGTCTTTTACGTGGGCGGTCCGACAGGCATGGTCGAAGAGCTCGGTTCGATAGTCGCAGAACACTCGCTACTGGAAGTCGTGCTCGCAATCCCTTCGGTGATATTTGGACTTATGGGGCCGTTGTTGGTCATTCTACTCGTTCCCGTCTTCAATCGCCTGAATTCACCGGCCTCTTAGATTTTGGCTGCTCTCACGACGACCCGTATTTATCCACGACATGAGACTGGTTCAAGCCGCGGGACTGGACGTTTATGATACGGGTTTCGACGAATCACAACCCCGTTCCTCTATGAACCTTTATTACTCGACAGCTGACTCTATCCCCCGTGCCATTTCCCCGGGCCAAGCCGGTCGACGACCTGTACGAAGACATCGCCGAGTACGACCTCGTCGTCGTCCCGGACGCGCCGCTTGCCAGCGCGTTGAATCGTCGCCTCGACCGGCCACATCTCGGCGCGTTCGCGATTACGCCCCGCCGTCTCGCGGCGGGACGCCGCGAAGAGGCCGAGGACCGCATCGCCTTCCTCGAACTCGTCGAAGAGACCGACATCGACTGGAAGCGCGGTGCCTACGCCATCGGGAACATCCTCCAGTGCTGGGAACACCGGGGACGCCTCGACGCGATTCTCGACTACGACGCGTACGTCGACGACGCCACGCGCCAAGCGGTCGAGTACATCGCCGACCTCGATACCACGTCGAGCCAACTCACCGAGTACCGCATCGACGACGACCAGGACGTGGCGGTCGTCGGCTACGACCAACTGACCCAGTTGGAACGCTCGATTCTCCCCGACGAGTACGACACGTACGACACCTTCGACGACCGATCGTTCGACCGGCCGCCGTTCCACATCTTCGACTCCTCGACGGCCATCGTCGACACCGTCGTCGACGCCGTCACGCGGGAGCACGCCGACGACGTCGCCGTGGTGCTCGACCAGGGAAGCGAGTTTTCGGCGCTCGTCGAGTCGGCGCTCGAAGCCGCCGGTATCCCGTTCTACGGTGGGCCCGGATTCGTCGACGACCCCGACCATCGCGCGTTCGTCCAGTTGCTTCGCGCCGCACACGGGGGGACCGACACTCGTATCGGCGAGATACGGCCCCTCCTCGCACGGCTCGACAGCGCGGTCGACGTCGAACACGACGAGAAGCGTCTCTACGAGCTCGACGACCCGGCACTCGACTGGGTCGTCGATTTCTGTGACCGGATTTCGGACCGTACGTTCGCCGAGGCACTCGGCAGCTTCGAGGACCGCACCGGCCGTCGGCTCGACGCGTTCCGTGACGAGCTCGAGACGCTCGGTATCGACGACACGCCAGCGACCGAACCCGCCGTCGACCGACTCGTGTTCTACCTCCAGAGCTACGAGGTTCCGGTCGACCGCGAGAACGAGGGCGTGCTACTGGCCGACGCGAAATCCGCCGCCTACGTCGACCGTCCAGTCGTCTTCTACCTAGGCCTAGATGAGGACTGGACTCATTCCGCTCCGCGCCGACCGTGGGTCGACCGAGATGCCCAGTACACCCGCAATATCCAGCAGTTCCAACTGCTCCTCCAGAGTGGGGCCACCCAATACTACCTCGTCCAGGACGCGAACGGCGGGTCGCCGGTGACACCGTGTCTCTACTTCGAGGAACTGCTCGACGAGGAGTTCGAGCGCTTCAGCGACCTCGACTCCCAGACCCACTCCCGACGGTTCGACCGAACCGGCGAGGGCTTCGAGAAGAGACCAGTCGACGCCACCACCACCGAAGTCTCGACGATTAGCCAGTCCAGCCTGAGTACCTACGTCAACTCGCCGCGCGACCACTTCTTCGGTCGACTCGTCGACGGCCCGGACAAGGACTACTTCCGGGAGGGGAACCTCTTTCACGATTTCGCCGAGTTCTACGTCACCCACCCCGAGTTCGTCGACGAGGCGGTCATCGACGACGCCGTCGAACACGTTCTCGACGAGACGCGGCCGTTCGTCCGGTCGGTCGACGAGGCGACGCGTCGGACGAGGTATCGCGCCGGGCTGGAGACCATCGTCGCGTTCTTCGAGGAGAACGCGCCGGTCGACGGCGAGTTCCTCACCGCCACGAGCGACTGGGGCACCAACGTCTTCGCCGAACGCTTCGACCGACCCGTCGACTCGCCGGTCACCGAACGGTGGTTCGAGAACGACGACCTGGGGGTCAAGGGCAAAATCGACCTGATTCACTCGCCGTCGCAGCTCGTCGACCACAAGAGCGGGCGTCGAAAGAGCGCGTCCCAAATCGTCACGAACTCGGCGCTCGACCCACCCAGCGATTCGCCGAACTTCCAGGCGCTGCTGTATCTCACACACTGGCGCTCCCAGTACCCCGACCGGGAACTCGAGTTCACGTTCTTCCACTTCTTGGAGACGCTCGACGACGTCGTCGCCGGCGAGGCCGACCTCGACGACACGCTGACGACCGTCTCGTACTACCCGGAGACGTTCGAGGCGTACGTCCGGTCCGAGGCCTTCTTCGACGAACTGGTCGAAGACGGCGCGAACAAGTGCCAGAAGACGCTCTCTCAGGTCGAGTACGAGGACTACGCCGACGTGTTCGTCGAAACCGACCTGCCGGAGACGACCGACAGCGACGAACTCATCGACTCGGCGTTCGGGCAAACGCTCACCGCCCGGATGAAAGACTGCGTCGGCGACTACAAATACGTCGAACGGGGCTGCAAGCAAGCGATGCGGCAACTGACACGCGTTCGGGGACGGGCCTTCTTCGAGGACGACCTCGATGCGTTCGAGGCGTTCGTCTACGAACGTCTCGCCGAACTGAACCGGCGGCGTGCCGGCGAGGAACGCTTCCCAATCGAGGGGCTCGGCGGCGAACCGAACTACCGCTACGTGGACAACCGCGACCTGCTTCTGGAGGAAGACCGATGACCGACCTCGAACCGAACGACCAGCAACGAGAACTCATCGACAGCACCGACGGCCTCTACCTCGTCGACGCCGGCGCCGGGACGGGGAAGACGTTCACCGTGACGCGCCGCTACGCAAACATCGTCTCACAACCCGGCGTCGAACCGGACGACGTCCTGCTGGTGACGTTCACGAACAACGCGGCGGCCGAGATGAGAGAGCGCATCGTCGGCAACTGCCACTACGGGATGCGCGAACTCGCCGACGCCCCGATTCAGACGTTCCACTCGCTGTGTCACGATATCCTCGAAGAGCACGGCCACGCCGCGCCGACCTATCTCGGTATCGACGACCGCATCACGGGGTCGACGCGTCTCGTCGAAGACGAACTCGTCGAGGAGGCGCTGTTCGGCGAATTCGTCGATCGGTTCAGCGACGACCACCCCGAATACGACGACTTCTTCCGCGCGCTCTCCGACCCGACCGGATTGCTCGACCTCCTCAACCAACTGGCGGCCAAGGGCGTCTTCCCGGACGCCGAGGGCTGGTATCGCGACGGCGAGCGACACCTCGACGGCGACTTCGCGGCGTTCAAAGCACAGTTCGACGACCTGAACGAACCGCGCAACGACGGGCGCAAGCAGTCGGTCCTGCGGTCGAAACTCGGTCGCTACGGCCAGCACAAGTGCTACCTTCCGGACGCACCGGAGAAGTCGGACATCCGGGGCAGCGGCAAGCAAGTGCCAGACGAGCTCGCACGGCGTGTCTTCGAGGACGACCGCGAGGCGCTGAAGGGGTTCGTTCACGACATCTATCACGAGTATCTCCAGTTCGCGCTCCGGCGCAACTACCTGAACTTCGGGATGCTCCAGCTGTTCGCGTTCGTCCTCCTCTGTGAGAACCACACACTGCGCGACGAGGTGGCCTTCGAGTACGTGATGATCGACGAATTCCAGGATTCCAGCGAGATTCAGTTCAAGCTCGCACTCCTGCTCGCGGGCACGAACAACGTCTGTGTCGTCGGCGACTGGAAGCAGAGCATCTACAGCTTCCAGTACGCCGACGTGGACAACATCGTCGAGTTCGAGAGTCGGCTGGACCGGTTCGTCGACCAACTGAACAGCGACCACGAGCGAATCACGTATCCGACGACGCCGGTCACCACCATCGAACTCGTCGAGAACTACCGTTCCACGCAGGAGATTCTCGACTTCTCGGAGCACGGCCTGCGGGTTCCGGCGGTGAACCGGGACGATGTCGACGTCGATGCCGTCGACGACCGCATCGTCTCGCTCGAATCGAACGCCGACCACGAGAACACCACCATCGAGGCCATCCAGAGCGACGAAGAGGAGGAAGCAGTTCTGGCGAAGATTCGGGACATCGTCGGCAACGACGACTACCGCGTCGAAGACGAGGACGGCGACCTACGGGTCCCGGAGTACGGCGACATCGCGGTGCTGACGCGGACCCGTGATTTCGGCCGCGAGTTGCTCGGGACCGCCGAGGAGTACGGCCTCCCGATGGCCTACGAGGGTGGTATCGAACTGTTCCGAACGGACCAAGCGAAACTCCTGCTCGCTTGGCTCCGCATCCTCGAAGACGACGCCGACCGGGGCTGGGCGGTCGTCCTTGAGCGTGCGGGCTACACGCTCGACGAGGTGGACGCTATCCTCGACCGCGAGGCGTACCCCGAGAACGTGGTGGCGTTCCGCCAGGAACTTCGCGAGATGGACACGCTCGGCGGCGTCGCACGACGTGTGTTCGCTCGCTACGGCCACGACGGCCCGACCGCTGATGTCGTTTTGCACACGCTCCAGTCCGTCCACGACGCGACGACACAGACGCGTGGCGACCTCGTTCGGTTCGTCGAACGCGCTATCGAAGCGGGGAGCACCCACGAGGTGCACGCGGGTGCGGGGACGGACTCGGTGACGGTCCAGACGATTCACGCCACGAAGGGGCTCGAATACCCCATCGTCGTCCTCGCGAACATGAACAGCGGGCGGTTCCCACCCGGTGGGGGTGGCGGTGGCGACATCACCTACACCGACCCTGTCGGCCTCCGACAGCGGCACGTCTATTCCGCCGAGGCACACGGACTGCCACACGTCTACGACAACTGGCAGGCCGACGTCCTCCAGAAGTGTCTCCCCCGCAACTACGACGAGGAGCGCCGCCTCCTCTACGTCGCCATCACGCGGGCGAAGAGCCACGTCGTCTTCACGGCTGGCGAGGACCCGAACACCTTCGTCGAGGAACTCCCGGTCGACGTCGAGTCGGTGACGCCCGAACTGGCCGAGAGAGCGTCCGACGAAACGGCACAGACCACATTCCAGGTCGAGATGCCCGTTCGAGAGGGGCCGAGGGGACACACGCCGCACACGCTCATGCGCGACGACGTCTTCGAGGACGTCGAGGGTGGTCGAGGCACCGAGTTCGGGACCAAGGTCCACGACTTCGCGGAGGCGTATGCGGACGGTGAGGACGTCGACCCCCAGAACCCCGACGAAGGGAACGTCGTGCAGTTCCTCGACGGCCTCGACGGAGAACTCCTCGTCGAGGAGGACGCCTACCTCCCACTCACCGTCGACGGCGAACGCGTCACCATCTCGGGCGTCGTCGACCTCGTCCACGTCACGCCGGACCGCGTCGAAATCGTCGACTACAAGACCGACCGCGGGCGGCACGGCGAAGACGAGTATCGCAAGCAGTTGAGCGTGTACTACCACGTCGTTCGCGAGGTGTATCCCGACCGCGAGATCACCGCCAGCATCCTGTATACGGCGCAAGGGACACGACGAACGGTCGAGCTCCTCGATATGAGTGAGATTCGGGCGCTCGTCAGGGACACGGGGGCGTCGTCAGCAGACGTCGAGGAGTAGTGAATTCGTCGAAAGTGCTGCTCCGGCAGCTATCGGCCGATGGAAGTGACACAACAGGATGGATGCTGCAGTCGCCCGTTCGAACGGTGAACGAATCGCCATCTAGGCGTGAGATGTTCGAAACGTCCTCGCCGCTCGAGGAGATAGCAGACATCAATAGGGAGTTGGTGAGGCGAGTTGCGACTGAGGACCGGAATACGAACCGTGACATCTACGACGCCCTCGAAGACGAGTACCTCACCAGCTCTTTTATCGGCGAATACATTCGAGCGTCTATGAATCTCCAGCGACCGATGCACGGCTTACTTGAGCACCCCAGCGGGAGGTAAACCAATGGCTGACACATTCGACAGGTCGCTCGCCGAGCATCGGCGTGTGTTCGAGAAGATATGGTGGCAAAACCCTGAGCGACAGAATGGGACGTCCTCGTCGTGGTGGTTCTTTCTCCTGTTTCCGGAGGGTGAGGAGGGCTACGGTCCGAGACAGCTGATGTTCTCGATAGCTGCCTGTGTGGGCGACCAGTGCCGTGTGAACGACCTCCCGCCTCAGCGGATGGATGCCGACCGTCCTATCGTCAACGGTGTGGACAGATTCAACGCGACGACGGTTGGTTGGACCGGCGACGACGAAGCGGTCCACGACCACGTCGTCAGACAACCAGCCGAAGCGGTGCTCTCCCGCGAGGACCAATGTCTGGAGGCTTGGGCAGACCGCGAGGACGGCACCAGACGCGGAAGCGAGATGGCCGCGCTCTCGGACCGCCCCCTTGGATTGCGAGCCCACGTTATCGGCGACGACGCCGAGGCGGAGTTCGAGGCGTGGGGTTCCCTCGACTCGAAGATGACCTCACCACACCACTCACTGGATATCGACACACCGCTGGGTGGCGCAGAGGTCGTCGCGTGGCGCCAGATGGAGTTCGAAGGAGAGTTCGACCTGCCAGACGGCCCCGAGACGCTGTCTGGGTCGTGTTACTTCCAGCGCGTGTGTTTCGACATGCCGTTGCTCCCTTGGAAGTGGATTTGGGCGATCTTCCCGGACGGAACCTCTTTCTCGGTGCTGATTCCGTTTCTCGGGCCACAGCTGTTCCGTCGCGGCTACAAGTTCTTCTCCTCCAACAGACTCGAACGGCTGACGATACCGCTTCGACAGTCCGGATTCTGGAGCTGGGGCTCGAGAGACGGACACGTCGAGTTCGATAGGATAACTGTCGAGCCACTGTTGGGGGATGGCGACCCGCCCGATTTCGACGTTCGCGTCGAGAACGAGAAGGGCGATTACGTCCGGTTCGTCGCCCAGACCTACGGTCGGGCGCGAAACTGGCTCGATCGGTCGAGACTCGGTGGCCGCTTTACGTCTCACTGGAGTTACAACGAGTTCATGTTCCGGACGACCGGACTCGCTGGACATGTCGGCGGCACGCGGATAGACGGCGAGTCGATGGGGGCCGGGTTCGGAACGTTGGAATACAGTACTGGACTTGGTCTGTGAGTCACCGATGGGCCCTCCAGTCCGACGGGAGGTCTTGACTCTCCGTAGGTCACGGCGTAGACCCTCTGAGCGTGTGAGTGCTCGTTCACCGGTTGTTTAGCGCGGTGACTCTCGATCGAGCACTCTTGGTTCATTCGTCGCGATAATCGGTATAATCGAAACAGCACTCGATTTCGTCCGCGGCTGCTTCCTTCTCGGCGCTCGAGAGCTCCTGCGCACCGGCGAGATGGACGAGTGGGGCGTCCAGCGCCGCCGCAGACATCTTCTCTGCCCCCATCCCGAGGATGTCTACTTCCTCGCCACCGCCGTCAGCATCTGCTCGTCGTCTCTCTCGAGGATGCCGTCTAGGGGTCCCGGCATCACCCTAGAGTCGGCGACAGCTTCGGGAGAGCCACTGATCAAAGCCGAGCCAAACCGACTCTGGTCGCGGGAGAACTGCTCGACGATGCGCTCGTCGTAATCGCCGCTCCCGACCGCGAGAAGACTCAACACCGGCAGGATAACGAGAGTTGGCTCTTGTGCGAATACGCGCAGGCTATCGCGGGTGATATCGAATCGGCGCCAGTGTTTCGAGAGCAGTCCGAATCGCTACGTTAGGGCGGCATCGCAACGACGAACCCGATCTCGTCGGCGGAGATACCGACAGACAGCGTATTCTCCGGATTGGTTTGCTCCCATCGGTACGAGTTCTCCAATCCGGTATTCGTCCGAATCGTCACATCGAGCGGCTCGTTGGCAGCAAGGCCTGTGTATCCGTGATCGCCATTCGCTGAAATCGATGCAGTGTCGTTGACGATCACTTCACCATCGTCAGCGGTACGGATGACCGTCGTGACCTGTAGTTCGCTGTCTGTCTGATTATTCACGAGTAGATTCGGGGCATCCTTTTGTGTCGTATGGGCAACGACACCGCCGATTGCGCCGAGTGCAACACACCCTGTGAGTAGGGAAATCGCCTTTCGTCGTGTAATGGAGGGCATACATGTCACAGTTCAAAAGTTGGTTGCATAAACTCTCGGAAGGGTGAAATCGGGGTTGAAGTGTGTTTGTGTTGCTCCCATGGGGCGTAACGATGTAGATTGACTCAATCCTACGATTCTATACATGCCAATTTAATGATAATCTGGGTATTGTGGTGCATGCTAACAGCAGTGGACCGCAATCCGGACCATCACAATCCGGAATCGTGCGATTGCGAACGAGAGTTCAACCATAGGCATTGCAGAAGTTGAACCTCACCGTGGGCCCACTTACGTTGCCACTGCCGGATTCAAATCAGTTCACGTTGCCGCCGCTCACGGATTCGTTCGCGGCAGCAAGATAGGTGCTGCAGGCGCTCGTTCGAACAATGAACGAATCGTCGTTTCAAGCGTGAGGCGGCCGAAATCGGCGAGCTGAAAACAAGGAGTTCCGATTTCGTCCGTCCGCCCAATTCATAGCAAAACCTACACCAGCCCGGCATCGATGTGGGAGCGAATGGCCGACTCGTTGTGGTACCCGTCTGTCGAAGACGTCATGGCCATCCACGGCGACATCGTTTTGGAGTTCCCCGATACACCCGCCGGTGTGAAGAATCGAGGTGACATCGAGTTCGCGCTGAACTATATCGAAGAGGGAGTTTCGAGTCAGTGCCGGAGACGATACACGAGAAGTCGTACCATCTGCTCAGGCTTCTCGTCGCTAATCATCCGTTCGTCGACGCGAACAAGCGTACCGCTCTCAATACGACGGCTGTCTTCTACTTCCTCAATGGCTATCGGTTCGAATACGACGACGAAATCAGGACGATTCTGAAGCAGTTCGGTACCGACGAAACGGCCTCACATACGGAAGAAACGGTCGAGTACTTTCGCTCCCACACCGAAGAACTGGACCTAGCCGGTGAGATCGAGGCGTGGAGAAATGAACTGATCCAGTACGGAATCGAACAGCTGACCGGTGGTTCGTCGGACCCGAACGATTAACCTCGTTCGAAACGCCCGTTCGGATATAGGTATCGAGGACGGACCCGAAACGGTCTCCGCGCTCGACGAAGTGATGGAGGACATCCGCCGGGAGTTGGTGAGGCGGGTTGCGGTTGAGGACCGGAATGCGAACCGGGACGTCTACGACGCCCTCGAAGACGAGTAACTTGTCAACTCTTTAATCGACAGGTCAGTTGGAGTGCGGGCGCGAAGCAGAGCATCGAAGTACTAACTATCCATCTCCAGCAACCGCGAGGTGATTTTCACTATTCCGAGAGAAGACCTGTCCTGAACAGAGAGTATGAATTCAGCGATGGGTTACTGCTCTGCCCACACTCTTGTTCGCAACTGATCAATAGAGGAATGGATCGACTGCTGGACGTTCGACCAGTTACGAAAGATATCGCCGCGGACGGGATGCACAGCACAAAGTCAACGGCTCTCCGATATTATTGGTCGGAGACTGACTTGTGCGTTGTTCGGTCGGTTACGTCGCTTGCAACACCGAACACGGCCACGGGATCAGTCGGATCCGACTCGGTGCCGATGTCGTAGATGGGCGTCTTCGAACTCAAAAATATCAGTTCCTCGCCATCGACGATGATCTGCTCTTCGGTTTCGACGGGGTCGCCCGTCTCGAGAACGCGCTCGTCGTTCCGTCTAACCTCCGTCGCTACTTCCTGCTCGAACAGGTCGTCATCTGTCTGCCCGCGGACGTCTGTGTCGGCTAGGTCGAACAGATCCTTGAATCCCTGATTGACCAGCAGATACTCGCCCGCCCTGTTTTTCAGGAACATCGGGACCCTCGTGTTCTCAAGGATCGCATCGAGTATCCGCTCGCGCCTGACCCGGTCGGTCACGTCGCGAGCGGACACAATCAGGGACGTGACCTCCCCGTCGTCGGACACGGGCCGGATGACGCCGGTCACACTGTAGCGGTCGCCGTCCGGCTTCTGCAGGTCGGCCTCGTATTTGACGTATTCGCCGGTCGCCGCCCGCTCGACCTTTTCGCGGATAACCTCTCGCATCTCATCGGACCACCACGGCGTCGCCCAGAGTTGCTCGCCGACCACCGCGTCTCGGTCAGCGTCGATGTACGACATAGCCGTCTCGTTCACATTGAGGAGCGTCCCGTCGGTCTCCATCAGGCCGATCAGCAGGTTCGGGTCGTTGAGCACCGCCTCGAACCGTCGCTCGTTCCGCTGTAACTTCCGTTCATCCTCCTTGCGGTCGGTGATATCCTCTTGGAAGCCGACGTAGTTCGCCAGTCGACCCTCGTCGTCGTGGACGGGCGCGATGGAAACGCGATTCCAGAACAACTCACCACCTTTCCGATAATTGCGGAGTTCGACCGTCACGGGCTCTTCGTTGTTGATGGCCTCGCGCATCGCAGCCACCGGTTCGTCATCGGTCCGTGGGCCCTGCAGAATCCGATGGTTCTCGCCGAGAAGTTCCGCTCTCGTGTACTCGGACACCTCGGTGAACTCACCGTTCACGTAGATCATCGGATTGTCCGGCCTGTCAGGATTGGTGACCGTGATGCCAACGGGAGCCTCGTTTATCGCCCGGTTACGGGTCCGGAGAGTGGCTTGGACTTCCTGTGCATGCATCGCGTGTGCAATATCGTCACCCACCTCGGCGAGTAGTTCCTGTTCGGTTTCGTCGAAGGCGTACTGCCGGTCGGCGAAGACCGCCAAGAGTCCGTAGAGGTCGCCGTCGTGCTCCAGCGGGATGACTGCGAGCGACTGGAATCCCCGATCTATGGCTGCATCGCGCCACTGATGGTACTTCGGATCGTTGGCGATCTCCTGTGAGACGGCAATCTCTCGCTCGTGATAGGCGCGCCCGCCGGGGGCTTGAGAGCCGGGTGAATCCTTGTCGACAGACATATCGAGGTTGGCGAAATATCCGGCCGTGCCACCGGCCCACGTCTGGGGCTCAATTCGCATCGTGTCCGTATCGACGGCCGCGACGCAGGCGGCGACGTACGGATCGGCGTCTGTCAGGATATCGCAGACCTCGCGTTCGATCTCGTCGACAGAGCCAGCGTAGACAAGCGTGCGGTTGAGGTCCCGGATGACCTTCGTGATTCGCTGATGTTCCTCTGCACGTCGCTGAGACCGATACTGTTCGACGGCGTTCTCGATACGGTTGGCAAGGACAGTGTACTGATCGGAACCACTGCCTTTCTGGAGGTAATCGGTTGCCCCACTCGCGATGGCATCACTGGCGACTTCTTCGGATCCCTTGCCGGTGTACAAAATGAATGGAAGGTCTGGATAGCTCTCCCTGAGGTCGTCAAGAAATTCGATACCGTTCTTGCCCGGCATATCATAGTCGCTCACGACACAATCGAACGCTTGATCGCCGCTCGTGAGCTGACTGAAGCCATCACTGGCCGCGGTCGCAGTGGTGACCTCGAACCGTTCATTCTCCCGATGCAGAAACTCCGCTACCAATTCGCCCAGCCCCGGATCATCGTCGACGTGAAGCACCTGGACGGAGTCCTCCATGTATTATAATTGGAATCAATAAAGATAGTACTTCTGGGGAATGAACCTACAAGGCGAGGGTTCACACCGGCAGTACTCGGAGTAGGTTCTGGATCAAGATGCGCGCTCTGTATCTCACACGGTGATGAGAACATCATCTGAGCTGGTGAGAAATCCAGCAGTCAGTTCGCACAGCTACTGAGCAGCTATCACTCTCGACCTTCCGGCGAAATCAACCCTCACACGATTTCGATAGTGGAACCACTGAATATCGGTGCTGTAGTGCTGCGACTCGGGAATCCGGTGAATAATACCCGCTACGAATCTACTAGTAGTTACTGTATTTGGAACGCCCACAGCCCGGTGATCGTAACTGAGAAGTTCTCAATGGGACAACCATTAGGGATGATGTGATACGTGCTAACAGTAGCGGACCACGGACTGAACCGCCACAGTCCAGCATCGTCCGATAGCTGAACGAAAGTAAGTCAATTGCAACGAGAGCGGGTAAAATCGACGATTACCCCGACGCAGTCGCGCGATTACGAACCGGAAAACCAGCCATGGGCGCTGCAGGCGCTTGTTCGAACAATGAATGAATCGTCCTTTCGGGCGTGAGGCGGTCGAATTTATGGCGTACCGAGGATCCCTCCAGTTTGATCCTCTGTTCGGTGGCTTCTGCGCTGCCGTTGGCGAATGTATCCCGCCTCCAAAACCAGATAGCAGCCCACCAACAATCGCTTACCTAAGAGCGTTCTTGGGTTGACTCCCCACTCAACAGCTGAGTTCTCACCTCATCTCTGGGGTGGGCACACGTCCAGCTAAGATTATTGGAACGCCCATCGCTCACGGCTGGAGCCTGTATAGAACCGCGGCCTCCCAGGTGGCACTCCCTGGGAGTTAGAAGGCACAGGAATGTTCAACGCCAACCAATCGTCACTAGAGGCTGAAGGGCTGCCAGTCAGGAGACTGATTACGAAAGCCCTTGATTTGGAGTTCTCCGTCAGCAGTCTTCGATGTGTCTGCATCAGCGTCGCGGACCTGAACGAGCCCGTCAGCGACCTGCTTTAGAGTGTTCACTATTTGTGTATCGTGCATCGATGGATCAATAGTAAATACCCCGAGCCCACCAGCACTCTCAATCCGGGCTGAAATCGTCTGCGCGAACCTGAACACGTCTCGTAAGTCGGCATACATCACGAGTGATGACAAACTTACCAGTCCGATCCGCACTCGGCCGTCAGGGTGATTCTGATATAACGACTCATACAATGACGAGAATTTCATCCCCATTCCGGTCAGATCACTCTGTGTCGAAACGTACATGACCTCTGCCTCGGAGTCGGCATCCCCGATATCTTGGCCTGTGCAGTCAACAACGCCGACATGAGACGGCTCTAATCCTGGCTGTGATTGTTGACAAGCCGATAGCAATCTCTCTACGGTCATGTTCGTGGAGAGGAACAACATCCCCTCCTCATGTGTTGCGGCATCAGCGACCATCGAGAGGGCGAGGTCCTCGGCCGGACTGAACTTGGGGCCGGCAACCATCACCGTCGATCCCGGCTCAATGGGATCAATCGGGAGCCGATCTGAGAACTGGTAACTGATGTCCTGACTTCCGCTCATTGGGCACCTCCATCATCAGTCATCGCTGGAGTCCGAGCGTATGCGTCGATCAGATTCATCGCGGTGGTTGCCAAATCTTTGAGGTAGGCTTCATCGTCTGCTGAAAACGATCGTACCTCGTTATCATAGACACACAGAGTCCCGATCGGCAAGCCGGAAGCGGTCACCAAACTCGCACCCATGTACGAGCGTATCCCCATATCGATGAGTGACCCACTACGGGACGCAAATCGGGGATCCTCAGCGACGTCCGCAACAGTCATGACGTCCGCATCTTCAACAATCGTAAACGTGCAGATCGAATCCTCCCGATGCATCGACTCCCACTCTTCGGCGGCCCCATGACACGCAAGAAATTCTTGACTCCGATCGTCAATGATATTGATTGACGCGATCTCAACCTCGAAATGAGCGGCGGCCAAGTCCGTGATTCGATCAAGCGACTCAACCAACTTAGGGTCATCAAGTGCGTATGAGCGGAGAGCGGTGAGACGTTCGGCTTCCGTCTGGGGCTTGGGATAGTCGGTGTGGGGTGTGGTAGTGAGGCTCGTGCGTACAAGATCGGTCAAGCGATTGTCTCCAAACACAGAGTGTTTGCCAACATATTCGGTAATTGCCCCGTGGAGGTCATCGGTATTGAGTTGAGAGACATCCGCATCGGTATAGAGAATACACGCCGCATCCGGGCAGACGTCTTGGGCCTTCTTGATAAGCTCAAACCCAGTGCCGTCCGGAAGATCATACTCCGTGATAAGGACAGAGAGATCAACAGTTAGTGCCTCCGTAGCCTCCGCAAGGGAAACTGCCGTACTAATGTCCGGATCAAGGTCTGCGAGAGAATCGCTCAGAGTAGCGGCCGTCTCTGTCTGGGTTGATTCATCTGGATCAACGTAGAGAAGTGAATAGGACATGGCAGTAGTTCTGTAGGAAGTCGTGAAATAGGTGACGACCATTTATGCTGCTGGATGGCCTCCCGAGGGCACCACGTCGGGACTCACGGGCATGTCACACTGACCTGTAGGAGAAGAAACGGGTCCTCGCGACCGTGGCTGTTCACGAGCATCCCAAGTGCTGTGAGGACGCTAACTGGTTCGTCAACGGTGACTTGCGAGTTCGTACTCGGTACCCCATCGTGTAACATTCGCACCCTGTATTCAGCAGCGGCTTCAATGGTGTGTCTACTGCTAGTTTCTCGATATGGAACGCCTGCAGCCTGGTGGTCGTAACTCGAAGATGTTCAATGGGCCAATGATTAGGGATAGTGTGGTGCGTGCTAACAGTAGCGAACCATGGGATTGAACCGCCAAAATTGGAATCGTTCGATAGCTGAACGAAAGGAAGCCCATTGCGCCGAGAGCGGGTAAAACTGAGTATTACCCCGATGCTGTCGTGTGGTTATGAGCCGAAAAACCAGCCATGGGCGCTGCAGGCGCTCGTTCGGTCGGTGAACGAAGTCCCTTGATGGGCCTGAAACGGTCGAATTCGAGGAGAATAGAACACACCGAAAGACACAGTATTCTGTGTCTTCATAGATTTCATTATGCCTACCATCACGGTCAACGTGGACGATGCCCTCAAAGAGCGAATGGAGAAGCATCCGGAGATCAACTGGAGCGAGGTCACGCGGCAGGCGATCGAAGAGAAAATCGACGCGCTCGAAGTGATGGATGAACTCACGAGCGAGAGTGACCTCACCGAGAGCGACGTACAGGAGATCGCCGACAAGATAAACGAGAGCGGACGCGAGCGCGTCGACGAGGAATCGGCGTAAGACGACGAATGAAGCTGGTCGTCGACGCCAACGTCGTCATCTCTGCACTCATCGCCGACTCGGAAACGCGAGAGCTCATCGTCACGCTTGAACCCGATCTCCTGACTCCCACGTTCGTCTACGACGAGATCGAGAACTACGAGGAGTTGATCGTGGAGAAGTCCGGGATGGATCCGGATCGAGTAGCGCAGTTCGTCGATCTCCTGTTCCAGTACATCGAGGTCGCCCCTGCCGACGAGTTCCATCCGGCTATCGAGGAGGCGGACGCAGCGATCGGCGACACTGATCCCGACGACGTACTCTACTTGGCCTGTGCGATTGCGAGCGATGCGGCTATCTGGAGCGACGATTCCGACTTCGACGAACAGAACGTAGTCGAGAAATACTCGACGAGCGACGTGATCCACGCGTTCGACACGCACTGACAGGATAGGCGCCGAGCTTCTCTCCAGTGGGCGGTTCGGATGGACTCGACCGCCGGTAGAACTCGCTCTCTCGTTCAGTCTGTGATTGCGTAGACTTCACTGCCAATAGCCCGTTAGAGTGATTCCTACTACATGACGGGTGTGTTGCAGGAGTTAAAACCGGAGCTCTCGACGCATAGGTGGCGGAGCTTGGCCGACCACTCACAGTAGGCCTCCCTATTCCGCCATCTCGAACTCGAACCGTGCCCCACCATCTGTTCCCTCGGTCACAGACAACTCCCAGCCATGCGCTTCCACGATTCGTTTTACGATAGTCAACCCGAACCCAGTACCACCACTGGCCGACGAATGCCCCGGTTCGAGAACGTCTTCCCGTTCGTCTACTGGGATACCCGGCCCATCGTCTTCGACGAAAATTCCTCGTTCGCCGTTACATCCGACGCGAACAGTCACGTCAGATCCACCGTGTTCGACAGCGTTCCGGAACAGGTTCTCGAACACGTGCCGTAACCGGTCGGGGTCGCCTTGGAACGTCATCTCGTCGACAATTTCGATGGTCGTATCGGCCGTGTCTACCGTCGCCCAGCACTTTCCGACGAGATCGGTCAACCCGATTGACTCCGCCTCGTCGATCGTCTCGCCTTGGCGAGCGAGCGTCAACGTGTCCTCGACGATAGCTTCCATTCGATCGAGTGCTTGCAGGAGTGGGTCGAGATGTTCGCTTTCTGTTCGCTCGGCAAGGAGCGTCGCACGACCCTGGGCGACGTTGAGTGGATTACGTAAGTCGTGTGAAATAACGCTTGCAAACTCGTCGAGTCGCTCGTTTTGCTGACGTAACTGTCGCTCCCGTTCGACGCGATCGGTAACATTCCGAGTGACCCCAATGAGGCGAGTTATCCCATCATCGGTGACGACCGGCGCAAGCTTCGTTTGCCAGAACCGTGCCCCTTCTTCGACCCGTAGCTCCTCCTGGTACGAAATGGGCTCACCAGCGTTGACACAGCGGTGGTAGTTTGATTCGAGGTCAGCCCCCTGCTCGTCACCGAATACGTTTCGTGGCGTCCGAGCTTGTACTTCCTCGGTCGTCAGACCAGTTTGTCGCTCATAGGACGGACTGAGCCGTTCGAATTCGAACCTCATATCACCATCATCCGACTGTTTAACATCGATAAGAAAGATGGCATCCTCGACATTGTTCAGGAGGGCTTCGTACTCTTCGGCGAGTTCCCGAACTTCGATTTCGTACTCTTTTCGCTCAGTAATGTCTCGACTGCTAAGGAGAATCCCGTCAATGAGGCCGTCGTCGAGCCGATTCCTCATCGTGGCTTCGATCCAGCGCCACGATCCGTCTGCATGCTGGAATCTGACTTCGACAGTCTGCGGTTCAGACGGGGTCGATAGAACGGCCTCGACTGCCTCGGCGTTTCGCTCTCGGTCGTCGGGATGGACGAATTCGTATCCCTCGTGACCGATCAACTCGTCGGGATCGTAGCCAAGGATGCGTGTGACAGCCGGACTGACGTAGGTTATGGTCCCGTCGGTATCGACGACTGTTGCAAGGTCGTTCACTTCTTCGACGAGCGTCCGGTACCAGTCAGCCCCGTGTTTACCCTTCTCTTCGGGAGTCACACCGTCTTCCATCGGTTCTAATATGAACAGTAGATACAAAAAGAGTCGAGTATCTTGAGGGTCGTCGAAAACTTCGCGAGCGGGTGGGCTTGGAGTCTGTACCAAATCAATCGACGCTGTGGCGCAGTTCGCGAAAACGCTTTGCCGCCGAGTTTCGAGAAACCATCCAAACAGCCGCTCGAACGATCCTCAGTAATATTCAGAGGCCGTGGCCGAGGACGGTGTCTTCGGCACTCGCAAAGACGACGAGGGCTGTAATTTCGTCTTCGATATCAAAAAAGTCGTGCTCGGCTCCTTGTTCTACATAGATTACGTCACCCTCGTCAACAGCATACCGTTCATCCTCGACGTGGACCATCCCCGACCCGGAGATGATGAAATAAAGTTCGTCGGTTTTGTGGGTCGTCTTTGGCTCAGGATTGGGGTACCGTGCGAGTTCGACGCTTAGCGCGTCCTTGCTCAATACTTCCAAGTAGTTCGTCGTTCCCTGTTCAAGCTGATCGACCAAGTCGGCCGTCGGAATGTGGGTCATCGGGAGAACATATCATCTCCATATCCGATGAATACTTTGATTCCTTGTACAGTTGAAGGGTGTCGATCGGATCTTGGGAGACACCTCTCTTGAGCGGATAGTCTACCGAGAACCGACGTGTAAGTTCTTGACATGGAACGCCCGTATCCACGAGCTACCAGTTGAATCGGCCCTTGATCTCGCTCTGGGTCAGTTGCTGGTGAGTGGGGGATGTCCAACGAGCCAATGATTAGGGACGGTGTGGCACGTGCTAACGATAGCGAATCACGGATCAAACCGCCGCAATTCGGAATCGTTCGATGGCTGAACGAACGCAAACCCATTGCGCCGAAAGCGGGTAAAATCGGCGATTACCCCGATGTTGTCGTGCGATTATGAACGAGAATACGGCCATGGGCGCTGCAGGATTTGAACCCGCGACAATCTGGTCCGAAGCCAGACACTCTGTCCAGGCTGAGCTAAGCGCCCTCAATTAATCGTCGGGCGACGCCGAGACATAAATGGACCGATTCGCTCGGACGAAGCAGAACCCTTACTTCGCCACCGACGCCAGCGTCGGTATGGCCGAAGCGCGCTCCGAGACAGCACCGGCGCTCGTCGCCGAGAACGTGCGCAAGCGGTACGGCGACACCGTCGCGCTCGACGGCGTCTCGCTCTCGATTCCTGAGGGCGAAGTGTTCGGCCTCGTCGGTCCGAACGGCGCGGGCAAGACGACGCTCGTCCGTTCGCTGACGGGGACGACCCGCTGTGACGGTGAGATACGCGTCCTCGGCGCGTCGCCATCGAAGGTCGAGGCCGACCGCGTCGGCCTCCTCCCGCAGTCGTTCCACCCGGCGGACCGACTCTCGGCGCGCGAGTTGATCGAGTACTACGCCGGCCTCTACGACGACCCGCGCAGCGTCGACGGCGTCCTCGACGACGTGGGTCTCGCCGCGGACGCCGACACGTGGTACGAGAACCTCTCGGGGGGGCAGCAACGTCGTGCCTGCGTGGGGACGGCACTCGTCAACGACCCCGACGTGCTCTTTCTCGACGAACCGACGACGGGCATCGACCCCGCGGGTCGGCGGTCGCTCTGGTCGCTCGTCGAGGACCTCGCGGCGGGCGGGACGACGGTCATCCTCACCAGTCATTCGATGGACGAAGTCGAACGCCTCGCCGACAGGGTCGGGTTACTCCGCGACGGCGAACTCGTCGCCGTCGGGTCGCCCGAGACGCTCATCGAGACCCACGCCGGCGACAGCCACCTCCGCATCGAGGGCCGAGCGGTCGACGCGGAGGCCGTCGCCGCCGCGCTGGACGCGACGGTCGAGGAACGCGACGGCGACGTCGTCGTCCGAAACGTAGCGCTCGCGGACGTGGGCCGCGTCGTCGCCGACGTGGAGGCCGCGGGCGTCGACGTGGAATCGTTCACGTGGAGCGAGCCGAACTTGGAGGACGTCTACCTCCGCTTGACCGGTGACGCGCTGGACGAGACGGTGGCCGAACTGGGAGGAGAGAGATGAGCCGAGGGCGTCGGATTCGGTCGGCCTTCGTCGCCGCGCTCCGGGCGTTCGTCCGCCGGAAGACGGCGGTCTTTTTCACCTTCTTCTTCCCCGTGCTGTTGATTCTGATATTCGGCGCGCTGGTCCAGACACAGCCGACAGGTGGCGGCCTGTTCGCCCGCGAACCCGCGTACTACCTGCCGGCGTATCTCGGCGTCGTCGTCGTGTTCACGCCGCTCTCGCGAGTCGGCAGCACCATCGCCCGCCACCGCGACGGCAACCGCTTCGAGAAGCTGGCGACGACGCCGCTGCGACGCTGGGAGTGGCTCTTCGCGCACACGCTCGTCAACGTCGGCATCATCGGCCTCGCCGGCCTGCTCCTGTTCGGCCTCGTCCTCGTCGTGACGGGTGCGTCGGTCGTCATCGGACCGGGACTGCTCGCACTCGTCCCGCTGGTCGCCCTCGGCGTCGCGCTGTTCTGCGGGCTCGGGGCCATCATCGGGCGCGTCGCCGACTCACAAGACGGCGTCATCGCCGCCAGCAACGCCGTCGCGCTCCCAGTCTGGATGCTTTCGGAGACGTTCGTCCCGCCGTCGATGCTGCCGGTGTGGTTCCGCCCCGTCACCGCGCTCTCGCCGCTCACGTACTTCTCGCGCGGCGTGCGGGCGGCGGCGGCGGGCGCCGAACCACTGCTTCCGCTCGCGATTCTCGCCGTCGTCGCACTCGTCGTCTTCGTCGCCGGCGCGTTCGCTGTCCCGACGACGGAGTGACGGTCAGTCGTCGGTCGACGGTGCCGCTCCGTCTTCATCGTCGTCGCCCCACCCGCGACGCGCCGCGAGCGCCGTTCTGAACCGGGTTTCGAGTACGTCCCGCAGCGTCTCGGCCGTCGCAACGTCCACGTCGACGGCGGCGGCGCCCCGACTGACGAACGACGCCGACCCCGCGGTGTCGGCGGTCACGGTCGCCACGCCCCAGCGACGCTGGAAGACCGTCCGCGAGTCGATGACGGTCTGGATGCGGTAGTACGGGACGACCGTGATGCGCCGGCGGAAGAAGCCGTTCCGGGTGACGACGTGGTGGTCGCCGAGCCAGACGCCGCGGTGGCGCCACGAGAGGTGGGCGGCGACGGGCGCGAGCGGTGCCAACACGAGCGGCGTGACCGTCGGCCACGGGAACGGCCACCCGAAGACGAGGCTGGCGCCGTGGAGCACCCCCGTCACGAGGCCGAGTGCGACGAGATAGCGGAGCGTGTACCGACGGCGCACTCGCTTGGGCGGGCGCTCGAACGACGGCGAGCCGAACGGTTCGATTCGGTTCGCGAGGGCGAACACGCGGTCACGGTTCGCGAGGGGGATGGCAGCCTCCGACCCGCTCTCGCCCGCGCCAGGCGCGTAGCCCGCCGTGCCGATGCGGAGCGAGGCGTAGCCGAAGTACCGCTTCAGTGGGTCGTCGGTTATCGTCAGCGTCTGCACCTTGTCCAGCGGGATGGAGCCGTCGTACCGGCGCAGCAGTCCGCGTTCGTACTGGAGTTCGTCGCCGACGCGGGAGAGCCGGAAGTCGTAGTAGTTGAGGACGGCGACGGTCGCACCCGCGAGCCAGGAGACGAGGGCGACGACGACGGCAGCCACGAGACCGGCGACGACGACCGGCAGCTGCGAACCGGACGGCAACACCGACGACAGCACGGGGACACCCCCGGTGAGGAAGACGAACAGCAAGCCCGGAATCCGCAGGTCGAAGGAGAGCGCACCCACGAGCGCGAGTTCGCGGCGCGCGAGGGCGAACAGCTCCGTCTCATCGTCTGCCGCCGTCGCGGTTTCGGCGTCGGCGCTCTCTTCGTCGGCTTCGCCGGCTTTCAGTCGCCGCACTTCTCGCTGGAGGCGCTTGGCTTCCTCGAAGGAGACACAGCGGAGGGTCGCCTCCGTCTCGCTTCCGCCCGCCGTCTCGAAGTCGACGACGGCGATGCCGAGCAGTCGCTGGACGATATTCCGGCTGATGTCGACGTTCTGGACGCGCTTGATGGGGATTTCGCGGCTCCGCCGAGCGATGACGCCCGACTGGATGTCGAGCGTGTCGCCGGTGAGCGCGTAGGCGAATCGGCGGTGGTAGGCCACCTCGTAGCCGACGAGGAGACAGCCCGCGAGGCCGGCGAGGACGAGCGCGACGAGTTCCCCGCGCGGACCGAGTATCGCCGACGCGCTGGAGAACAGGAAGAAGGCGGTGACGAGGAGTCCGCCCCCGCGCTCGACGACGCGGTAGGGAATCGAGCGCGGCGAGAGCGCCCGCCTCATACGGCGTCCTCGCCCTCTGCGCGGATGGCGAGGCGCTTCAACCGCTCGCGCAGGTCGTCGGCGCCGCCCGGTGTCAGCCCGGGAATCGTCACGTCGGCGCCCCGCGAGCCAGCAGTGTAGACGACGGTGCTGGCGAGGCCGACGAGACGCTCCAACGGCCCGCGCGAGGAGTCGACGTGCTGGATGCGGACGAACGGGACCACCGTTCGGACGCGCGTGAACACGCCGCGTTCGAGATAGAGCGCGTCGTCACGCACCTCGTAGCGCCAGAGCCGATACCGCGCCAGCGCGACGCTCACGCCGACGACGAGGGCGAGAAGCGCGACGACGACCGGTGTCCACCACGGGATGGCGTCGACCAGCAGCGTCGCGACTGCGGCGACGACGCCGACCACGACAGCGGTGACGACGGCCCGTCCCACCCAGAGGACACGAACGCGGGGGTCGAGGCGATTCACGCGACACCTCCAGCGCGGCGGTCGAACATGCACACGGCTTCCGGTCGGCGCGGCAAATATGTGCCGGGCCCTACAGCGCGTCGAGGAGTGCGTCCACGTCGCCCGCGGTGTTGAAGACGTGGACCGACGCCCGGACCGCGTCGGGATACGGCAGCGACCGGATGTGTATCCCCTCGTCGGCGAGGCGGTCGACCAGTCCCTCGGGGTCGTCCGCGGTGAACGTCACCAAGCCAGATTCGTACTCGCGCGGGCTGAGAAGCCGGTCGCCGAGGCCGTCTTTCAGCCGGTCGGTCAACCGCTCGATGCGACCCGTGATGGTGTCGTAGCCGACCGACTCGATTGTCTCGATGGCTTCGGTCAGGCCGCGGTAGGGCGCGGGCGACGTGGTGCCGACTTCGAAGCGGGGCGCGCCGGCGGTGAGTTCCAACTCCGTCGCGCTGGGGTCGACGACGCTCCGATACCCCACGACCCCGGGCGTCAGGTCGTCGGCCACCTCGCGGTCGACGTAGAGGAAGCCGGCGCCCCACGGTCCGAGGAGCCACTTGTGGCCCGCGGCGGCGACGAAGTCGGCGCCCCACTCCTCCACGTCGATGGGCACCTGTCCCGGCGACTGGACGCCGTCGACGAGGACGAGCGTCCCGTGTTCGTGGGCGATGTCGACGATGTCGGCGATGGGCAGGCGCGTCCCGTAGTTCCAGGTGATGGAGTTCAGACAGAGGAGGCGGGCGTCCGCCACGGCCGCGGCGAGTTCGTCGAGGTCGACTCGGCCCGCCTCGGTTTCGAGGACGCGGACTTCGACCCCCTGTTCCCGGAGGTTCCACCACGGGACCACGCCCGCGGAGTGTTCGAGGTCGGTCCGCACGACCACGTCGCCGGGGTTCCAGTCGACAGCGGCTGCGACGCGTGCGATGCCGTCCGCGGTGCTCTCGGTGAGGGCGATTTCCTCGGGGTCGGCACCCAGGAACTCGGCGACGACGCCCCGCGTCTCGTCGAACGCCTCGAAGGCGGCGGGGTAGGCGCCCTCGGCGACCGGAGCGACGAACTCGTGGTGTTCGAGGAAGTCGGTCGTCGCTTCGACAACGGGGCGGGGCGCCGGGCCGGACGCGCCGGTGTTGAAGTAGACGTCGCGCTCACAGACCGGAATCGACGCCCGGAGGTCTTCGGGTCGCATACCCCACCGTCGGGCGGGCGGCCACCTCAACGTTTCCCGTCAGGCCGTCGCCGCCAATTCGCGTTCGACGCGCCGTTGCGCCCCCGTCAGTCGCTCGCCAACCGTCGCCAGCGTCGCGAGCACCGGGTACGGCGACGACAGGTCGGCGTAGAGATACTCGCTCAGGTCGGTCGGGACGCCGGGCAGGTCGCTCCGGTGACTGCGGATGGTCTCTTGGCGCCGGCGCCCGATGCCGTCGACGCGGGCTTCGAGGTCACGAACCCCCTGCCAGCGCCGCCGCAGTTCGTCGAAGCGCTGGGCCGAGAGCGGGCCGTCGTCGAGCGCTCGCAACTCGGCGCGAACCTCGTCGATATCGGCGGCCGCGGCTTCGAGCGACGCCGCTTCGCGGTCCAAGACGTCGAGGAACTCCTCACGCTCGTCTCGGGCGGCCGCCGCGGCGGCGCGGACGGCGTTCCGAATCGTCGGCGTCAGCGCCTCGCCGCTCAGCAGCGCCGCGGCCAAGTCGTCGCCGAACTCGGCGGCGAGGCTCTCGGCGAGCGTGTCGTCGTACTCCGATTCGTAGTGCGGGACGGCCATCAGCGTCTCTGCGTACGCCGTCCGGACGCGTTCGAGCGAGCGGTCCGACTGGCGCTGGTCGGCCAGCAGCGACGGCCCAGCCGAGACGGTCACTGCCTCCAACTCCGCGACGCGCCGGTCGAACGCCGACAGGGCGTCATGCTCGGCGCGAATCGTCGCTCGCTCGGCCGCGACGGCGTCGAGTGCGTCGTCGATTCGCTCGCTCATCGCCTCGCGTCCGTTCGGTCGCCACTCGTCGGCACCGCACCGGTGACCCGCCTCGCCGCGGCAGTCGTCGACAACGGAGCGTGGTGGCAGTCGGAGTCGGTCGTCATACAGTACTGCTTCCCGTTATGTCGGAATAAAAATAACGTATATACTGTATTGTTCGTTCCCGTGACAAACGGACCCGTGATCGTCGGTCAAACGCTCGTTTGTGTTTTGGTGTGCGTTTTTGCGGTCGGGGCGTGTACGCCGGAGCATGAACCGTTCACGAACGGTCGTCGCGATGCTCGCGGTACTGGTCGTCCTCGCCGGCTGTGGCGGGTCGGCCGGGTCCGCGGTGAGTAGCGGTGACTCCGACGTGTCGATGACCGTCCAAGAGAGCGGCGGCGGTGGCAGTGGGGGCGCCGAAGACGGTGCGACCGCCGGTGACACCACCCAAAACGTCGCCGACAGTCGGTCGATTATCCGGACCGGCGAGGTTCGCATCCGCGTTGACGACTACGAGTCGTCGCGCTCGAACCTGACGGCCGCCGTCGAGGCGCGCGGTGGCTACGTCGCCGACACCACCCAGCAAGTCCACGACAGCGACGACGCGTCGTGGTCCTCCGGCCAAGTCGTCCTCCGTGTCCCCGCCGACAACTTCTCCCAGACGATGACCCTCGTCGAACGCGAGGGGGCCGTCCTCGAATCGCGAACCTCGACTCAGGACGTGACCGACCAAGTGGTTGACCTGCAGGCTCGCCTCGACAACCTCCGCGCCCAGCGTGACCGCCTCCGCCAACTCTATCAGAACGCCAACGACACCGAAGACGTGCTCGCCGTCGAAAAACGGCTCTCCGAGGTGCAGACGGAAATCGAGCAGACGGAAGCGCAACTCCAGAACCTCCAGCGCCGCGTCGCCTACTCGACCATCACCGTCGAGATGGTCGAACCCCGTCCCGACCGCCCGGCGCCCGACCACTGGTACGACACGCCCGTCGTCGCGGCGTTTCTCGAATCCGTCCACGGCGTCGGCGTCGTCCTCCGTGCGACAGTCGTCGCCGGGGCGTACGTCGCCCCGTACCTGCTCGTCTTCCTCACGCCTTTCGCGGTGGCCGGCGGCCTCGTCTATCGCTACCGGAATCGACTGCGCGGTGGCGGCGGTGGGGAGTAATTAGAGCCGCGCGCGACAGTCTCTGAACGGCACGTCCGCGTCGGCGTCGACGACGCGCGCGATGGCGTCCGCCGCCCCCAGTAACCACTCGGCGCGCTCGATTCGAGACTCCAAGTCGCCGGGGCCGATGCGGAACCGCTCGACCAATTCCTCGGCACCCGTTCCTGTCGTCCACTCGTGGAGGATTCGCGCCGTCTTCACGGCCGTCAGCCACGCCTCGAAATCGTCCGTCTCGCCCATCTTCGTCGTGAACTCGTCGGCGTGGGTCTGCGCGAATCGATACATGTCCGCCCGCTCGCGGTTGCCCAGATACGTGTCGGGCATATCCGGCGTGTCACAGACGATTTCGAGCGCGGTCAGTCGCGTCACCGACGACAGCCCTGACGCCGTCCGAATCCCGTCGACGATTCGCGCGCCCGTCTCGGGCGTGACGTACTGCTTGGACACCTGCTCGCCGAGCTCCGTCGCCCGCAGGCCCGCGTCGTCGACGAGCATCTCCATGTCGACGAGGTCCGCGATTGCGGTGTCGAGGACGCCGCTCAACTCCGCCGTCGGCGTGCCGTGCGCGAAGAAGGTGGCGTCGAGGACGCCCAACACGCCGTCCCGCGAGTCGGCGAACCCCGACGCGACGATGGAGAGGACGTGCGTCCGGAGCGCGTTCGGGTCCGCGAGCTTCGAGTCGACTCGCTCGGGGTCGGCGTCGACGTAGCGCTCCCAGAGGTCGTCGCGCGTGTCCGCGTCCCCGACCAGCACCGCCTCGCCGTAGGGGTCGAGGTGGGGGCGGCCCGCCCGGCCACACATCTGGTGGACTTCGAGCGTCGGCAACCACTCCATGCCCGACCCCGTGTACCGTTGCTGGTCGCGAACGACGACGCGGCGCGCGGGCACGTTGACGCCGGCGGCCAGCGTCGGCGTCGCACAGATGGCGCGGAGGTTTCGCTCGCGGAAGGCGCGTTCGACGGCGACGCGGTGGTCGCTCCGCAGGCCAGCGTGGTGGAAGGCGACGCCGCCCTCGATGCAGTCCGCGAGGCGGCGCCCCGTCTCCGTGCCGTCGAGCGACCGGACTTCCTCGGCCACGTCGGGCGAGGACCCGAGGCCGCCGCTCGCGAGGCGTTCGGCGAGTGTCTCCGCCTCGCGACGCGACCGGACGAACGCCAGCGCCTGTCCCCCGTCGTCGACCGTCTCGCTGACGAGGGCGTCGGTCGCGTCGGTTGCGTCGTCGGGGTCGCCGGGGACCGCGAGCGAGTGGGCGGTGTCGTCGTCGAACGTCACGTCGCCCTCCGCGTAGACGCCGGTCCGGAGGTCGACGGGGCGCCACGTCGACTGGACGAGGGCGGCGTCAAGCCAGTCCGCGAGTTCGTCTGGATTCGCCACCGTCGCCGAGAGCGCGACGATTTGGACGCCCGGCGCGCGGCGCTGGAGGGTGGCGAGCGTGACTTCGAGCGTCGGGCCGCGGCCCTCGCTCCCCACGAGGTGGACTTCGTCGACGACGACGCAGGCCAGGTCGGCAATCCAGTCGGCGCCGTTACGGATGGCGGAATCCACCTTCTCGCTCGTGGCGACGACGATGTCGTTGTCGGCGAGGTCAGCGGCGTCGGAGTCGAAGTCGCCGGTCGAGATGCCGACGCTTACGCCGGGGAGTTCGGAGAAGGTGTCGTATTTTTCGCGGGCAAGCGCCCGCAACGGGACGATGTAGAGTCCCGGACCGTCGGCGGTCAGCATCGCCACGGTGGCGACGAACGTCTTTCCGCTCGCGGTGGGCACGGCGGCGACGAGGCGGCGCCCCTCGGTGATGCCCGCCTCGACGGCCGCGACTTGTGGCGGGTAGAGCTCTTCGATGCCCCGGCTCTCGAAGTGGTCGACGACCGCCGACGAGAGGGGGAGGTCCCGAACGCGCATCGAGTAGTCGTGGGTCGGGACCGTACCTAAAGGCTCGGCGTCGCGGCGCTACAGGTAGTCGTTCTCGACCAGTCGCTCGACGCCCTCTTGGAGTCGCTCTTGGCTCGCCGCGTAGGAGATGCGGGCGTAGCCGGGGGTGCCGAACGCGCTTCCGGGCACCGTCGCGACGTGAGCGTCCTCGATGGCGCCCTCACACCACGCTTGGTCGTCGTCGTCGACGGGGAGCATCATGTAGAACGCGCCGTCACCGACGGGCACGTCGACGCCGTGGTCGGCGAAGAGGTCGACGAGCATGTCACGCCGGTCGCGGAAGGCGTCGCGCATCTCGCCGACGGCCTCGTCGGTGTTGCGGAGCGCCTCGATGCCGGCGTGTTGGACGAAGTTGACCGCACAGGAGACGGAGTGCGACTGAATCTTGCCCGCCTGCGAGACGAACTCCTCGGGCGCACAGAAGTAGCCGAGACGCCACCCGGTCATCGCGTAGGCCTTCGAGAAGCCGTTGACCGTGATGGTTCGGTCGGCCATGCCGTCGAGACTGCCGAGGCTCGTCTGTTCGACGCCGTACGTGATTTCGTCGTACATCTCGTCGGAGATGACGGTGATGTCGTGTTCGACGGCGAGGTCACGGACGCCTTCGAGGGCCTCGTCGGAGTAGACGGCGCCCGTCGGGTTCGACGGCGAGTTGACCACGAGGAGTTCGGTGTCGTCGGAGACGGTCGCCGCGAGGTCGTCGAGCGCGGGTTCGAGCTGGAAGTCGTAGGGTGAGAGGTCGATCCGCGAGAGGTCGGCACCGGCCATCTTCGCCTGTGCCTCGTAGGACACCCACGCCGGGTCGAGGAGCGCGACTTCGTCGCCGGAATCGATTAGCGTGTGGAAGATTTCGTAGAGCGCCTGCTTGCCGCCGGGCGTGACGACGATGTTGTCCGCCGTACAGTCGATGCCGTCGGCCTGCAGTTTCTCCGCGATGGCCGCTCGGAGTTCGGCGACGCCGTTCGATGACGTGTAACTCGTGTCGCCGGCATCGAGCGAGTCCTTCGCGGCCGTCTTGATGTTCTCTGGCGTGTCGAAGTCGGGTTCGCCGACCGAGAGGTCGACGACGTCGATGCCCTCCGCCTCCAGTTCGTTCGCGAGGTTGCTAATCGCGAGGGTCGCACTCGGCTCGACGCGCTCGACGCGCGACGCGAAGTCGAAGTTCATGGTAACGTGCGTACCATCTCGACCGCCGCGTTTACCGCTTCCGCTCCTTTCTCGACGCGCTCCCGAGCCTCCGCCCCGCTCATGCCCGGGCCGCTGACGCCGAAGGTGACCGGCGTGTCCCGGTCGAGACTCACCCGCGTCAGCGCCTGCGCCGTCGCGTCGCCAATGACGTGGTCGTGGCTCGTGTCGCCGGTGACGATGGCGCCCACGACGGCGACGGCGTCGATATCGTCTCGGCGCGCGAGTCGGTCCGCCGCCAGCGGCGCGTCGTACACCCCCGGCACCTCGACGGTGGCGTCTACGTCGGCGCCGGCGTCGTCGGCCGCCGCCCGTGCCTCTTCTTCCATCGGCTCGGTGACGGACGCGTTGAACTGCGCCACCACCAACCCCAGCGTTATCATATCCGCCGGGTTGGCGCCGGGTGGCAAAGGCCTTACTGTCGCCCGCGCCCCCGAAAACAAAAGAGTTGTAACCGGTGAGCGGGCAGACAGGAGCGATGCGCCTCGACGGTCGCCGTCGCACCCTCCCGGCGGTCCTCGTGATTACGGTGCTCGCCCTCCTCGCTCGCCTCGTCGGTCTCGGCGGGCGAATCTTCCACTGGGACGAGGGCCGCGTCGGCTACTGGATTCTCCGCTATCACGAGACGGGCGAGTTCGCGTACCGCCCCATCGTCCACGGCCCCTTCCTCTTCGTCGTCAACGACTGGGTGTTCGCGATTCCCGGCGTCGGTGCCAGCGATTTCAGCGCCCGCCTTATCGTCGCCCTCGTCGGCGGCTTCCTCCCCCTCACGGCGTGGCTGCTCCGTGACCGCCTCGACGACGCCGAAGTCGTCGCGCTCGCCGTCGTCCTCGCGGCCAACCCGCTGCTCGTCTACTACTCGCGGTTCATGCGCAACGACGTGCTCGTGGGCGCGTTCGCCTTCGCCGCCCTCGCACTGTTCGTCCGCGCCCTCGACCGGAGCGACGCGCGCCTGCTCTACCCCGCCGCCGCCGTCTTCGGACTGGCCTTCACCACCAAGGAGAGCGCCGTCGTCTACCTGCTCTGCTATCTCGGCGCGGGTGCGCTCCTCGTCGACCACCGCCTCTTCCGCGCGTCCCACGAGGGCCGGTCGGTCCGCCGTCTCGTCACTCAGGACTGGCGCACCGCCGTCGCCTACCGTCTCCGGTCGTGGGGTGGCTCCGTCCCCCGCGGCCTCGGCCTCGCCCTCGGTCACACCATCGCCGCCGTCGCCGTCTTCTTCGCCGTCGTCGCGTTCTTCTACGCGCCGCGGCCCGAACTCTGGAACGCGCTCGCGGCGCCGAGCCAGCTCCCGGGCGTCGTCGAGACGGCGACCGTCGGGTCGTGGAAGGACTTCTACGACCTCTGGATCGGCGGCAGCCACCAGAACCACGACTACCTGCCCTTCGTCTACGACTTCCTCGAAACAGCGCTGTACGGCGCGTTCTTCGTCTTCCTGTTCGCTGTTATCGGCGTCGTCGCGGACGGCTACGACGCCGACGGCTCGCGTCCCCTCGTCGCCTTCACCGCCTACTGGGGCGCGGTGAGCGTCATCGGCTATCCCATCGCGACGGACATCCGGGCGCCGTGGGCCGTCGTCCACGCCGTCGTTCCCCTCGCGGTGCCCGCCGCCGTCGGCATCGCCGCCACGGCCCGGCAGGTCCGGTCGTCGTTCGACTGGACGGGCGACGACGCCCTCGATACGCTCACGACGGCCGCGGCGTGGACGCCCCGCACCGCCGTCGCGGCGTTGCTCCTCTCCGCGGCCGTCGTCGGCGTCGTCGGCGCCAACGTCACCTACACCAACGCTGCCTCCGAGGAGCGAGCGGGCGAGGTCATCCAGTGGGCCCAACCCGAGAACGACCTCAAGGAGACGCTGGAACTCGTTCGCATCGTCTCTCACACGAACGAGGGGACGGACGTGCTGTTCGTCGGCACCCACTCCCCGAACAACCCGAGCGACGTGCGCTTCTACGTCGAGAACGAGTCCTCGCTGTTGCAGCCACGTCCCGGCGGCCCGTCGTGGCACACCCGACTCCCGCTCCCGTGGTATCTCGAACGCTACGGCGCGAACGTGACGAGTACCGCGCCGAACGCGTCCATCGGGTCGAATCCGCCGCCGGTCGTCGTCGCCGCCGAGTGGGACGAGGACCGCGTCGCCCGCCAACTCTCGGGCTACGAACGCCACCGGCACGACTTCCGACTCTGGAGCGACGAAATCGTCATCTTCATCGACGAGTCGGCGCTGGAGCGAGCGTACCAACTCGACGCCGCGTGACGCCGCCGGGCAACGCTCGTCACGACCCGTGAGACTAAAACCTCGCCCCACGGAATCGTGAGGCATGGACTATCACGCTGCGGCGGACTTTCTCTCGGACCTCCGCCGGTTCGCCATCGACCCCGGGACGGAGTCGACGCGGGCGCTTCTCGCCCATCTCGGCGACCCCCACGAGGACATCGATTTCGTCCAGATTGCCGGCTCGAACGGCAAGGGTAGCACGGCGCGCATGACCGAATCGGTCCTGCGCGAGGCGGGCTATCGGACCGGACTCTACACCTCCCCGCACTTCGACGACCTGCGCGAGCGGATTCGCGTCGACGGGCGCAAAATCTCCGAGTCGGCGGTCGCCGAGTTCGTCGAACGCGCCCGCCCGTTCCTCGTCGACCGCGCCGTCGAGGGCGACCCCCTCACCTCCTTCGAGACGCTCACCGCGATGGGGCTGTGGTACTTCGGGCAATCGGACGTTGACGTGGCGGTGCTCGAAGTCGGCTTGGGCGGGCGCCTCGACGCGACGAGCGTCGTCGACCCCATCGCCGCCGCGGTGACGGCGGTCAGCCTCGAACACACGGACGTCCTCGGCGACACGCTGGACGACATCGCGTCGGAGAAGGTCGCGGTCGAACCCGACGACAGGCCGCTGGTCACGGGCGCGACCGGCGACTCGCTGCTTGCCGTGCGGCGCTACGCCCCCGATGCGCTCAGCGTCGGCCCTGCCGAGACTGACCCGGACGTGAGCGTCCGGTACGACGGCCTCCGCAACCACACCGAGGCGGCGGTGGCCGTCGACGGCGGCGACTGGCGCGTCGAGACGCGCGTGCCCGTCCCCGGCGCGTATCAGGCCCAGAACGCCGGCGTCGCGGCGACCCTCGCCAGACAGATAGCCCCGGAGCGAGTGACCGAGGGCGTCCTCGCACGCGGCCTCCGAAGCGCACACTGGCCCGGGCGCTTCGAGGTGGTCGAACGCGACCCGCTGGTCGTCCTCGACGGCGCCCACAACCCCAGCGCCTGCGAGGCGGTGGCCGACACGCTCGGCGAGTACGACTACGACGACCTGCATCTCGTCTTCGGCGCGATGCACGACAAGGACCACCGGTCGATGGTCGACGCCCTCCCTGCGGCGGCGTCGGTCCGGACCTGCGCGCCCGCCCACGAACGCGCCGCCGACCCCGAAGTCCTCGCTGGCGCCTTCGAGGCCGGGAGCGACGCCGGCGCGGTGCGGACGGCATCCTCCGTCGCCACTGCCCTCGAACAGGCCCGCGAGGCCGCTACGGAGGGCGACTGCGTCCTCGTCGTGGGGTCGCTGTTCGCCGTCGCCGAGGCGCGGCGGACGTGGTCACGGCTCGCCGTCGGACGCCGAATCGAAGACACCGAAGACGCGCGGGACGCACTCACGCGGGCGAACGTCGACGCCGACACCGTCGCCGAGACGGCCCCGGAGGGCGACCACCGCGTCGTGACGGTTCGACTCGACCACCGCGAAGCGCGCACCCTCGACCGGGCGGCGGGACGGGTCGGCGTGACTGCCGTCACCGCCGACTACCGCTCCGGGCACGAACTCCGGGACGCAGTGGTGATGGGGACGCGCGCCGACCTCCGCGAACTCCTCGCCGAACTCGACGACGAGCGCGTGGCGACGACGCTTCGCGGGCGAGTCGAGGACGCCCACGCCACCCGCGACTACCCGTGGACGGAGACGCCCTCGGTCATGGGGATTCTGAACGTGACGCCGGACAGCTTCCACGACGGCGGCGATTTCTTCGACCAGGAGGCCGCCGTCGCCCGCGCGGAGGCGATGGTCGAGGCCGGCGCCGACGTGATAGACGTGGGCGGCGAGAGCACGCGCCCCGGTGCCGACGTGGTCCCGGCCGAGGAGGAAATCGCTCGCGTCCGCCCGGTCATCGAGGCGCTGAACGACCTCGATGCGCTGGTGTCGGTCGACACGCGGAAAGCCGAGGTGGCGCGTGCGGCGCTCGACGCGGGCGCCGACATCCTCAACGACGTGACGGGGCTGGCCGACCCCGAGATGCGCTTCGTCGCCGCCGAGTTCGACGCGCCCGTCGTCGTCATGCACAGCATCGACGCGCCCGTCGTCCCCGGCAAGGACGTCACCTACGACGACGTGGTGACGGACGTGATTCACGAACTCGGCGAGCGAGTGGCGCTGGCGGAGCGTGCGGGCCTCGACCGCGAGCAAATCATCGTCGACCCCGGCCTCGGCTTCGGGAAAAACGCCGTCGAGAACTTCGAACTCCTCGACCGCCTCGACGAGTTCCGCTCGCTCGGCTGTCCCATCCTCTTCGGTCACTCCCACAAGTCCATGTTCGCCCACGTCGGACAGGGCGCCGGCGAGCGACTGTCGGCGACGATTGCGGGGACGGCGCTGGCCGTCGACCGCGGCGCCGACATCGTCCGCGTCCACGACGTGCCCGAGAACGTCGCCGCGGTGCGCACCGCCGTCGCCACCGACGACGCCGCGGGCGTGCCCTCCGCGTGGCAAGAGTAGGCTTAATCCGGCGGGCGCGTCTACCGCGAGTCGTGTGTACTCTCGCGCTCGCGTGGCAGATGTTTCCGGACGACCCTGTCGTCGTCGCCGCCAACCGTGACGAACAGCGTGACCGCCCCTCCGAGCCACCGCGCCGGTCGGGAACGGACCCCGAAATCGTCGCGCCGCGGGATACTCGTGCCGGCGGGACGTGGATCGGCTACAACGACGCCGGCCTGTTCGTCGGGGTGACGAACCGCTGGGTGGACGGCCTGCGCTCGGAACGCTCCCGTGGTCTCCTCGTCGACGACGCGCTCCACGAATCGGACGCGCGGTCGGCGGCCCGTCTCGTCGAGCAGTCGGTCGCCGACCACGACTACGCGGGGTTCAACCTCGTCGTCGCCGACCGCACCGCGGCGTACCTCTTCGAGTGGGACGGCCGGCTCGGCGCGTCACAGCTCGAACCCGGCGTACACGTCGTCGTCAACAGCGGTGCCGCACTCGGCGGCGGCGGGGCCGTCGTCGACGCCTTCTTCGCCCCGGACGACCCGGCTCTCGCCGACCGCGCGACCGAACAGGCGGCGAACGCCCGCGCCGTCCGCGCGGCGCTGACGCCGGAACCCGGCGAGAGCGCCGACTCGTGGCTGGACCGGGGCGCGAGCGTCGTCGCCGACCACGACTACGGCGTCTGTATCCACGAGGATGACTTCGGGACGCGCTCCTCGTCGCTGATTCGCCTCGGCCGCAAGGATGCTAAATATCGCTTCGCCGCCGGCCCGCCCTGCGAGACGGCGTACGAGTCGGTCGGTGACACCGACGAAAGTCAAGTTTAAACCCGCCCCGACGGTTTGTGCGTGTATGTCCGGGACCGCAGACTGGAGGGTGTGCCGATGAGCGCCGCCGAGGACGTCGACCTCTCGGAGGGCGAACGCGCGGCACTCGACCTCGTCTTGGAGACGCGCGGTATCCACCAGAGTGAACTGTGGAAGGAACTCGACGTGTCGTCGCGAAAGGGGAGTCGTCTCGCGGAGTCGCTGGTCGAGAAGGGACTGATTCAGCGCGAAGAGACCGTCTATGAGGGTCACAACACCTACTTCCTGATGCCGACGGCGAGCGACTTGCAGTTCTCGCTGCTCATGGCGGGCGACATGCTCTCGCCGTTCATCGGTGAAGAGGAAGTCGACCCGCGCAGCGACGCCTTCTCGCAGTGGCTGATGAACCTCGCGTACGACGAGTACTAGCCCGCCCTTACGACGAGTCGAGATTCGGCAGTTCGACCACCACCGTCGTGCCGTCGTCGGCGCGGAAGGACAGGTCGCCGCCGAGTTTGTCGACGCCCCACTTCAGTTCCCAGAGGCCGAGTCCGCGACTGTGCTGGAGTGGCGTCTCTGTCTCGCTCGTCAACGGCTTCAGTTCCGACGGCGGAATGCCCGGGCCGTCGTCGGCGATTTCTATCGTACAGCCAGACTCGTTCGACGCGACCGTGACGCGAACCTCGCCGGCAGCGTGTGTGACGGCGTTCTCCAGCGGCGCCCGGAGTACGGTCGCGAGAATCTCCGCGTCGGTGACGACCGTCGCGTCGTCGTCGACGGTGGTCGTGACGGCCTCTGCGGTGTCGATGTCGCGCAGCACCGCTTCTATCTGTTCCGCGAGGTCGAGGCTCGTCGGTTGGGGTTCCTTGGACAGGAGGTGGTCGATGTGGCGAGCGCGCGTGCCGAGGGCCGCCAGCGTCCCGGTCGCCGCTAAGATAGCCTCGCGGTGTTCGGTGTCGTCGAGCGCCTCGGCGTGGCTGTTGATGACGTCGAGTTGATTCCGGAGGTTGTGCCGGAGGATACGGTTGAGGACCTCGAGCCGAGTGATGAACTGCTGGAGGTCGTGATGCATCGTGGCGACCGACTGCCCGACGCGACCCGGCACGTCTGCGTCCAAGACCTTGTCGTCGAAGGCGCGACGGGAGAGCGCCTCCGCTTGCTCGGTGATGGTTTCGATGTAGGCTCTGGTGTTGTCGAACGCCGACCGAACCTCGCCGATTTCGTCGATTCGGTCGCCGCGGTCGATGTCGACGCTGAGGTCGCCCTCGGCGATGGCGTTGGCCTGTCTCGACAGCCGTTTGATGGACCGAATCGGCCCCAGTTGGATGACGGCGCCGACGAACAGGAAGCCGGCCATCACGATACCGACCAACAGCCAGAGGTCGCGCTGGACGCGGTCGGTCACCGCCAGCGCCTTCGACCGCGGCACCTCCTTGACGACCACCCAGTCCACCTTCTCGCCGGGGACGCTGTAGTACGCTTTCACTTCGGTGTCGGTGAGGACCGTCCCGTGGATGTCGGCCGTCGGCTCCGACCGGAGAACCGTCCGTCCGATGGTCGTGTTCTGCCGGTCACCCTCGTACGGCACCATCCCGTTGGTGTCGTTCTCGTCGAACAACACGTAGGCGGTGTAGCCGCCGAGGACCAGCGTGTCGGTGCCGTTGATAGAACTCGAGAACCGCTCGGCGCGGACGCTCGTCTGGTACTCGGCGACGAGGACGTGGTCGCCACCCGGCAGCGGTGAAGCGAGGGCGACGAACGTCCGATTGCCGTCCGTGTAGACGAGCGAGAGCGTCACGTCGTCCGTGCCGTCGAAGTTGAATCCGGTCCGCGGCTTCCAGTCGATATCCGTCGCCGAGAGCGGCTCCCCGACGAATCGGCTGTCGGTACTGGCGACGATGGTTTCGGACGTGCCGTTCGAGTGGGTGTTCGGACTCCGCTTGACGATGGAGAGCGACGCCGTCTCTGGAGAGAGCTGGCCGAGTTCGGTTCGGAGCGTGGCTTCGGTTTGGTTCTCGTCTACCGGCGTCAGTCCCTCGTGGTTGGAGAGGGTCCGCACCACTTGCTGTTTGCCGTCTATCCACTGCCCCAGCGCCCGCGCTTCGAGTTCGGCGTTCGTCTCGACGGACCGAAGCTGGTCGTCGCGGACGCGGTCGGACACCTGAAACACGGTGACCGTGGTGAGCGCCGTAATCACCAGAACGATGAGAAACGCGCCGCCGAGGAGCTTCAGCGCGTACCGCGAGCGAACGGGGTCGGGGAGATAGGACTCGAGGCTCATAGTGGACTCCGACCCGGGCCGGGGCCGCCCCCAATCATACTCGTCAGTAACGGACTAGAACCTTAATTCTTCATCACTAGCGGCGTTTTCGCCGACGTTACGCCCGCTCGATGGCGAAGAGCCGTTCGTTGTTCGCCGCGTAGAGGAAGTCCGCGCCCGCGACGACGGTCCCGACGACGCTGTTCGTCTCCAGCTGCCACCGTGGCTCGCCCGACCGCGAGAACGCGTACACGTGGTTGTCGTTCGAGCCGGCGTACACCGCGTCGGCAGTCACTGCGGGTTCGTACACGGTGCTGTTCTCGTCCGTGAACGACCAGCGCTCGCCCCCGTCCGACCGGTCCAGCGCGACGAGCGTTCCGTGGTCGCGCCCACTACACCCCAGATACACCGCGTCGTCGCCGACGACAGGGCGCGTTCCGCGTTTCGGCGACGGTGTCTCGACGCCCCAGCGGACGGTCCCGTCCGACCGGTCCAGCGCGAGCAATCGCCCCGACCGACCCGGTTCAGTCGACGTGGCCACGTAGACGGTGTCGCCCGCGACGGTCGGACTCCGCGTCTCGGTGTCGGTGCGGTGCTGCCATCGGCGCTCGCCGTCGCCGTCGAACGCCGTGACGACGCCGTCGACGCGGTTGGTGAAGACGACGCCGTCCGCCGTCGCCGCTGGCGTCGTGAGACGGTCGCCGCCGGTGTCTGCGCGCCACGCGATTTCGCCGGTGTCGCTCTCGACCGCGAGCAAGTCGTCGGCGTTCGCGTACACCCGGCCGTCGCCGACGCCGACGCCCTGTCTGAGCGGCGAGTCGACGACCCAACGTTGCTCGCCGCCCGACCGCCCGAGCGCTCGCAACCCGTCGCAGCCGGGGACGTAAATTCGCCGCTCGTCGAGGGCGATGTCGCTCTGGAGACAGAGTCGCTCGTCGAAGTCGCTCTCGCTGTATTCGGTCGTCCACTGCGTGCTCCCGTCGCCCGGCGAGAGCGCGTAGAGCGTCAGCCGACCCATGACGTAGAGCGTCCCGTCGTCGAGGCGCGGCGTGCCACGAATTTGCCTGCGCCAGCGAATCCGGTCGGACGACGGCCCGGACTGGCCCAGACAGCCAGCGCTGCTGCCAGCGAGTACGGCGCCGAGGGACGCGAGGGCCGTCCTGCGCGTGACGGGGCGAGGCGACGAGCGGTCGGCGCGGTCACTCGGCGTCGTCATCGTCGGAGGAGAGCCCGTGGCGGTCCGTCTCGCGGCTGCGCGGTCCACTCGATGTCGGCAGTGGTCATGAGCGTCGATGTGTGCCGAGGCGGTTTAACCTGCCTCGGTGTTTCCCGAGGAGCAACTGAGGGTTATTCTGAGCCAGAAACGCCGCCTCGGGTTTCACCACCCAACCGCCCGAACGGTGTCGCATGACGCTCAGATTGGGCCAAGCACTCGAGCAAGGCCTCAAGCGTGCAATTTCGACCAGTGGTATCGTCGCACTCGTGTTGATGCTCGGCTATCAGGTTCTCTTCGTCGGGTCGTTGAACACCATCATCTCGAATCGGCTCCCGCCGAGCGCACAGGCCGGGGCTGCCAGTCCGGTTGGCTTCACGCTCCCGCTGTCGACCCAGGTCGCGTCGGCAGTCGCCGTCGTATCGCTGGTGTTCGGTATCGGCATCTCGCTCGTCGTCATGCGGTTGCTGACGCGTGACCTCGGGTCGCTCGCGTCGCTCCCCGGCGAACTCTTCACCCGACGCATCGGCCGGGCACTCCTGTCCGGACTCGTCGTGAGCGTCGTCCTCGGAATCGCGATTCCCATCGGATTCGTGCTCCTGTTCGTCCCCGGCCTGTTTCTGACGGTGAGCCTGCAGTTCGCGCTGTACGCCGTCGCCGTCGAAGACGCCGGCCCCGTCGAGGCACTCCGGCGAAGTTGGGGCTTGGCGACGGGCAACCGCTGGCGACTACTCGCGCTGGTCATCCTGTTCGGCGTTCTCGGCGGCATCGGCGGCGTCGTCGGCTCGCTGTTCTCGTTCGTCTCGCCCGCAATCGGTCAGGTCGCCTCACTCGTCTTCAACTCCCTCATCATGATTCTGATATACGGCATCCTCGCCGATTCGTTCGTGCAACTCGGCGGCGACACGGCGTCCTCGTCGCACTCGCTGGCCTAACAGGCGGACCTACTGTTTTCACCGATATCCCAGACGGTCGTGGCGTCGGTACAGGTAGTACGCGAGTGCCGGGACGGAGACAACCAGTAGCGGCGCGAACACGGCGCCGCCGAGGTGTGCGAGGCCAGCGAGCCCCCACGCGACGCTCGGCGACCACTCGCTGTCGCCCCCGAGCGCTCGGATATCCGCGAGCAAGCATCCGAGAACGACGACTGCCACGAGGACGCCGCCCCAGAACGAGGCGACGGCGAGGACGAACGACGCGATGCCAGCCGCGACGTTCGGGTCACCGCCGGTGGACGAGACGGCGATGAACGTTCGGGAGCCGACGCGAGCGAGGAGCGTCGTCACGACGACGACGGGAAAGAGGGCGACGCCGTACCACCAGGGACGCGTCATACGCCGGCCACGACCCGCGTTCCTAAAGGGTTGCTGACACGACCGACGAATCGCAACCACTAATTCCGCGCCACCGGGTATCGGGAACGTGGTGCCCTCCAACACCCTCCGCGACCGAATCAGCGTCTGGCGTGGTCTCGTTACGGTCGGCTTCCTGGTCGTCGTCGTTGCTCTCGCAGTCGCGTTCGACGGCCGGATTCGGCCGTCGCTCGCCCTGCTCTGTGGCCTGACGTTCGTCTTTCTGCTCGGGTCCAGCGTCAACGCCGTGCGGACGCATCCGCTCTACACACCCCTCTCGGCCATCTACACGACGCTCCTGTTCGGCGTGGCGTACGTCGTTACGGGGTCCGAATCCAGGGTCTTGCTGGCCCTGACCGGACTGTCAGCACTCGGCGCGCTGGTCGAGATATACAACTACACGCACGGCACGTCCTATCTCCGCCTCGATTTCGACGGCGGGTCGTAGCGGTTACGACGCCCGACGGTGCGTGTCGGCCGTGCCGTCGTCGCCACGCAGCTCGGCGAGCCAGCCGCCGAACCGGCCGGAGAGCGCGCCACAGGTGGCCAGCACAAGCAGTAGGAAGCCGGTCACGGAGAGTAGCATCACGACGCCGACTGCCTTGAACAGCGTCGGGTTCGGCGTCGTCGGAATCGCCCAGACCAACTCGTGAAGCGTCCAGAGCACCGGAATACCACCGATAAGCGCCGCACGCAACCCCGTCGCCGTGCTGTTCCCGCCGCGTCGCTTGATGAGATAGCCGGCGATGGCGCTCCCGACGACGACCATCCCGAGTGAGATATCGTCCGCGGACTGCAACGTTTCGAAGACGGTGACGGGGAGAGCGAGGAGGCCGCCAAGGAGGGCGAACCACCACGTCTCGCTCATCTGGAGGGGACCAATTCGGACCATGGAACTACGTCCACCGCCGCCCGTAAATATTCGACTGTCGTGTTTCGGAGCCGACAACTCACTCTCGGCGCCTCGACCGGCGACGCCGCCGTGTCGGAGTCGCACTGTGACGACACTCCCCCTGGGGTCGTTCTCCTCGAACATCAGGTCGCCGCCCAACTGCGTGACTGCCCAGTTGACGAACCAGAGGCCGATGCCTCGGCCGTGTTCGAGCTGGGTCTCGGTCCCGGCGTCGAGAATCTCTCGCTCCCGTTCGGGAAGTCCCGGTCCGTCGTCGGCGACGGACAGTTCGACCGCACCGTCTACCGTCGTCCGAACGCCGATTTCGACGTGTGGCGAGTCTCGGTCGGTGTGGACGAGCGAGTTCTCGACCAGTTCGATGAGGATTCGTCGAACGACGGGGCGGCGAGTCGAGAGCACTACCTCGTCGGGGGCACGAAGCGAGATGTCGGCGGCGTCGTAGTCGGCCCGGAACTGGTCAGCGACATCGCGTGCAACGTCGACCACGTCGACCGGTTCCGGTGTTTCCGTGCTCTCGGTCATGACCGCCTCCGCGTCCCTGACTTTCGTGCTCAGCTCGAGGAGGTCGGTCGTGCTCGACCGAATCCCCGTTCGGAGCTCCTCGTCGTCGACGTGGTCGGCGTACGCGAGCACCACGTCGAGGTCGTTCCGCACGTTGTGTCGGAGGATGCGATTGAGGACCGCGAGTCGCTGTTCCCGAGTCCGTCGGTCGGTCACGTCGCGAAGGAGGACGGTCCGCGCGACGGGCATGGCGTCGTCCATCGCTTCGTCGACTGCGGAGACGCTGAACTGGAACTGTCGACGTCCCTTCGACGTCTGCAGGGCGACCGTTCCCGTCGCGCCCACGGGCAGGTCGAGTCCGTCCAGCGCGTCGACTATGGACCCGATGGGCGCGCCGATAATCGTCTCCGCAGACTGGCCGAAGAGGTCGGTCGTCCGCTCGTTGACGTCGAGGACGTGGTCGTCCGAGTCGAGGACGACGAGTGCCTCCTGTAGGGTTTCGACGACACGCGTCCGGGCGACATAATCGGCTTTGGGGAACCCGGTCATGACCGGATATCGTCGCACGGCGACAGCAAGCAGCCCCCCGGACAGGAGGAGGCCAGCCGACGTGCTGCCGGAGAATTCGGTGTTGTTGCCGAGCAGACTCAGCAGATACGGGGCGGCGACGCCGAGGGTGAGCACGCCCACCTGCGTGTTCGAGACGCGGGCGTGGCTGCCGCCGAGGTCGGCGAGCAGGTACGTCGCGTACACGAACAGGACGAAGACGTAGAGAATCTCCCAGCCGATGAGCGGCGCGATCGCCCGCTGAACGGTGGCTTCGGAGGTGGCGACCGCGATAACGACGCCGGTCCCGACCACCGGGAGGACCATCCCGGCCAACATCACGACTCGCCGCCACGTCAATCCGGTTCCGCGGCCGGTGTAGCCGAGTACGTACATCGTCCAGAGACCGGGAAGCGCCAGCGCGGCGCCGAACTGAGCCAACTCCAGTCCGCTGGAGAGGAGATGCACGTCCCCCAGACCGGGCAGTCTCGAGGCGAGTGAGAAGGCTGCCCAGAGCGTCAGCGTCGCGAGCAGCGCGATGAACGACCCCGCGCAGGGCTGTTCTCGCGACCGGAACGCCTCCCGAGTCGCCCAGCCCAGCAGCAGGCACGCGAGGGCGTCGAGGGCCAGCGTCGCCACGGACACCATCACTCGACACCTCGCCGGCCGAACCGACCCGGATAACGGTGGAACGCGCTGTCAGGTCCGTCGTCTCGCGTTACATCGGTCGACGGAGCGGCGTCAGTCACGAACAGTGGAGGGCCGACGCGCGGGGAACGCGCGGTCAGCGGGGGAGGGAGCTGGCGAGTCGGAGGGTCGATGGCTCGCCAACGGGGGCGGTCGGCACGCGAAGGGTCGTCCCCGACGCTTATAGAACGGGGGGCGCTGTTTCGCCGACAGAAACGCTGCCCCACCGTCGCACGCCCGAATCGACAGTCCCGGGGACGGGAGCGGCGTCGACTGCGAGCGCGCGTGTCAGTCGGCAACGTCGACCGAGATGCCGTCGTCGAGTGAGACGGCGAGCGATGTCGCGACGGCCTCGAACCGCTCCTTGTGGTGACCGTCGTCACAGATCATCGTCTCGGTGCGGACGAGGCCGGCGTCCTGCAGTTCGTTGAGCCGGCGATACGCCGTCGCTCGAGAGACGTCCGCCGCCTCGGCGACGCTCCGGCCACTCCGTGGCTGGTCCGCGATGGCGTAGTAGACGCGCCGCGTGTATTCGTCGCCGAAGAGTTCGAACAGCTCGGTCGCCGAGAGGTCGAGGTCGTCCGTCGGTCCGTCGGCTCGCTTCGACTGCGAAGTCAGATGGGTGGACATACTACTGGAGACTATTCCGACCCTAGTGGAATCTCAGGCTAGGTATGCAGACGCCCCGACGGCGTCGACTCTAGGAGTGCAGACACGGAGCGGACCGAGAAAACCATCAGTTATGTGGGTTCAGTTTCGACACCCATGTGAGCGACCGAAACAGATGTCTGGACCCGATAGCACGGCGGACGTGCGGACGCTCGTCGTCGACGACGAGCAGGAAGTGGCGGACGCCTACGCCCTGCGATTGCGAGACTACTGTGACGTCGAGACGTCCTACAGCGGCGAGGCGGCGCTATCGGTCGTCGACAGTTCGCCGGTCGACATCGTCCTCCTGGACCGCCACATGCCGGGGATGTCGGGCGACGACGTGCTCTCGGAACTCGTCGAGCGCGACTACTACGGGCGGGTCGTCATGGTGACGGCCGTCGACCCCGGCATCGAAGTGCTCGACATGCCGTTCGACGACTACCTCTGCAAGCCGGTCGAGCGCGAAGACATCCGCGCCGTCATCGACCAACAGCGACAGATTCTCGCCTACGAGACGCTGGGAAAGTACTTCCGCGCGGAGGCCAAGCGTGCGGTGCTCGATACGGAACTGAACGGCGCCGACCCCGAGCAAGCGGGCTACGGAGAGATACGCGAGCGAGCGACGCGACTCGAACGCCGGACGCGGCGACTGCTGACCGACGAGACGGTGCTCGACCAGTTCGACGCCGTCTCGCGCGAGGAACTGTGACGAGCGACGCTTCAGGACTCTTCGGCGCGCTCTTCGAGATAGGCATCCAGCAGTTTCCGCTGGCCAGCGCGCAGGTGATGGAGTAGCGTCGACCCCGTGATACCGAGGTCGGTGGCGACTTCTTCGGCCGTGCTGCCACGCGGCGATTCGAAGTAGTCGGCGAGGTATGCAGTCCGGAGGACCGTCTTCTGGCGGTCGGTCAACGCGTCGTCCACCTCGTCGCGGAACTCGCGCGCCGTCGTCACCGGCCGTTCGCGCTCTGTTTTCGCGACGAACGCCGCGTCGTACTCGCGGGTAACCGTCTCCACGATGCGACGCACGTCGCCGTCGGGCGGCAGGTCGACGACGAGTCGACCCGACCCTCGCTCGAACGTCGCTTGCCGAACCGTGCCACCCAGTGAAGACACCGCGAGCAGCGGCGTCGAGCCACGCATCGTGAGTTCGACGGTCCCGCCCGACTCGGCGTCGCCGACGACGCGGCTTTCCTGGACTGCCTCGACGTCCGCCGCCGCGCGAGCGAGCGCTTCGGGGTCGTCGCCCTCGACGGCGACGAAACAGAGCATCGCGTCGTCGTCCTGTGGCACCGTTCCCTCCAGTCGCAGCGTCGCGTCGAGGGACCGACTCAGCCTCGTCAGCGCCGAATCGTCGCCGAGTTCGAAGGTAATCTCCGCGACGGCGTCCGAGAGTAGTAGGTTCCGGTTCCGAACGGCAGTGATGGCGAACCCCGCCACGTCGCCCAGCGTCTCGAAACTGGCGCGTTCGCGCTCGGCGAACGCTTCGGTGCCGCTGGCGTAGACGCCGACGACGCCGTGGACGTTCGGGCCGTAGACGAGCGGAATCGAGAGCGTCGACTGCACGCCGTCGGCGAAGCCCGCCGTCCGCACCGCGTCGGGGACTGCCTCACTCGACGTGAGCGGTTGGACCGCGTGTAACTGCCCGCTCTCGACCGCTCGCTCCTCGGCGGTCGCCACGCTGCCGTCCTCCAGCGCGTCGCGGACGGCCTCGAAGGTCTCGCCCGTCTCGCCGGCCACCGCGCGGACGACGAGGTCGTCGCAGCCGAGGTCGTGTTCGCCGACCCACGCGAACTCGTACAGGTCGGTCTCGCCCAGCCCCCGACAGACAGTCTCGGCTATCTCTTGCCGGGACGTGGCGTCGACGAGAGCCGTCAGGATGTCCGAGAGCACGTCGTCGATGAGGGCGGTCCGCTCGCGTTCCTGTCGCAACTGGCGGAGCGACCGCTCGTTGCGACGGGCCGCCGTCACGTCGCGGACGTAGACCGTCCCGCCCGCTTCGTGCGACACGACGGAGACGGCGAGCCACCGTTCGAGGTCGGGGTAGTACTCCTCGAACTCCGTCTCTGTGACTCCGTCGCCGTCGAACGCGGTCAGAAGCGTGTCGTCGACGGAGCGCGGATACACCTCGGCGAGCGGCGCGCTGGTCGGGTCCCCCGTGGCGTCGACGAGCGACCGACCGCGCTCGTTGCAGTCGCGGACCGCCCCGTCGGCGTCGACGTCAAGGACGCCTATCGGTGCCCGCCGTAGCCGGTCATCCATGACTCGATACGCTCCCTTCGGTCACGCAGTACCTGATAGTTTCGGGGAGCGGCGCCATCACACTCTGATTTCGAATCTGACGCCGCCGTCTTCCGCCGTCTCAAGCGTCAGGTCCCAGCCGTGCGCGACGACGATTCGGTCGACGATTGCGAGGCCGAGTCCGGTGCCGCCCTCGCGGGTGGAGTAGCCCGGTTCGACGACCAAATCGAATTCGTCCGGCGGGATGCCCGGTCCCGTGTCGGTGACGTAGAACCCGTCTTCGAGCGCGCCGACGGTGACTGTCGGTTCACTCTCCGCCTCGTCGACCTCGGTTTCCGCCCCGTGCTCCACACTATCATCGGCCCGTGGCCGGTTATCTGTGGAGCCATGCTCCACACTATTTCGGAAAAGGTTCTCGAACACCCGTCGGACGTGGTCGGGGTCAGCGGTGACGGCGGGGAGCGAGTCGGAGAGTTCGAGGGTCGCGCGTTCGGTGTCGACCGATTGCCAGGCGTCCGTCGCGGCGGTTTCGATGGACACCGTATCCGAGGGGTCCACGACGGCGTCGCCACGCGTGAGCGTGAGCACGTCGCGGATGATTCGCTCCATCCGGTCGTGGGCGTCGGCGACGGACTCGAAGTGGGCTTGCTCGCCCGTCTCGCGCGCCGCTTGGAGGTGGGCCTTGGCGACATCGAGCGGATTCCGCAGGTCGTGGCTGATGACGCTGCTGACCTGGTCGACGGCGGGAGCGCCGTCGTAGTGAGGGCACTGCTCCAGGTCGGCGAAGACGAGATACCCACCCTCGTCGTCGGGGAGCACGCGGGCGCAGAACGGGCCTCGGTCGCCCTCCCTGTCGAAGTAGAGACGGACGCGCTCACCCCGAACGAGGTGGGTAATCGGGTCCTCGGTGCCCGTCGTGTCGCGGACGGTGAGGCGGTCGAATATCGTCGACACGGGCGTGTCGGTGGCGAACTCGTCGAACTGTCGCTCGAACGCCTCGTTGGTCGCCGTGATTCGGGCGTCCCGACGCTCGACGTCGTAGGCGAGCGCGGGGTCGGAAAACGCGTCCAGCGGAATCGCCGCAGGGCTATCGCCCGTCATCGGTCTGCCGTGCTCACTCCGTGAATCGGTGCCGACTCAGATGACGAGAGAGCAGACGAGCGACGAGGACGGTTTCCAACGCACCACATGGTTCCGCGTTAGTCCAGACGCGCGTTTAGTGTTACCTCTTGATTCTCACTCGGAAACACGGTCACGGGGTTTTCGTCGCGCCCGGGCGGGTCGCACTCGGAGGAGACGACGATTTGGCGGGCCTATTCGAGCACGTGGACGCCCTCGCCGTCGCCGTAGTACACCCGGTCGCCGACGAGTGCGACCGGATAGCCGCCGTACGACGCGCCGGGTCGTATCGTCCACAACTGTTCGCCGGTCGCCGCGTCGAACCCGTGGAGCACGCCCGTCTCGGCGGGGCCTTCGGCCGGCGGACAGTCCGGCGTCGTGTTGGCCGTCGAGACACAGACGCTCGGCGACCCGGGGTCAGCGCCGCCGGCGACGACGGTGTCGCCGCCCACCGCGGGCGGGCCGAGCATCGACCCGTCGTAGCGCCATCGCTCGGTCCCGCGTCGTCGGTCCAGCGCGACGAGCGAGCCGTCCGGCGGGTCCGTCGTCGCCCGATACGGGGACGCGTACACGCGGTCCTCGTCGACGGCGATGGTGCCGATTCCAGCCCACGTGTACGGCGTCATCCATCGGTCGTCCTCCAACGGGAGGTCGTACCGTCTGACGGTGGCGTTCGTGTCGGCGAGGCGGTCACCGTACTGCGGGACGAACAGTGCGTCGTCGGTCAGGACGCCCGAGTACACCTCCGGACTCCACCCCAGCCGAACCGACTCGCTCGTGCGCGGCCCCGGGTCACGAAGCAAGCCGTCGACCGTCTCGCCGGGCGCGACGAACTGGATGCGGTCGGACGTGAGGACTCCGACCCGCGCGTCGTCGGCGACGATGCTAGGATACCGCGCCGTCTCGATGTCCCAGCGACGCGCGCCGGAGTCCGGATGCACGCCGTAGACGTGCGTGCGCCCCGTGACGTAGACCGTCCCGCTCGTCTCGTACACCGCCCCGGGCGAGGCGTCGCCGGTGAAACTGCGCCACCGCTCCGCTCCCGAAGTAGCGTCGAGTGCGCGGAGCGTGTCGCCGCTGACGTACACCCGCCCGGCGTGATAGGCGAGGGCGTCGCCGCCGACGCCGACTCGCCATCCCTCGTCCCCGTCGCGTGCGAGTGCGACCGTCTCCGCGTCCGTGCTCGCGTACACGTACTCGGGACCCACGACGAGGGCGGAGACGACACCCGACAGCGGCGCCGACCAGACGGCCGCGGGGTCCGACCGCGGCGGCGACGCGGACGGGTTGGTGCGCGTGTTCCGTGCGTCGTAGCCCGCCGACGGCCACGTCCCGTCGGGTGGCTGTGTCGCGTGCTCGATTCGACGCTGTGCGGGCGCCCGTGCCGACCGGTTTCCCTCGAGACAGCCCGCGAGCGCGAACGTGCCAGCGGCGGCGCCCAGTTGGAGGACTCGTCGCCGAGAGTGGGGACGCATGGCGCTGAACTGGGCCGCAGACACACTTAGTTCGTGTGACCGGACGACGGCTCACTCGTCGGAGCGACCCCAGAGCAGGTACCCGAGGCCGACGCCGAGCAGTGAGGCGCCGGCACCGACGCCAGACCCCAGCAGGAATCCCGCTCCCTCGTCTTCGTTGGCGGAGCGACGGACGCTGTTTCGGCGGTCATGCTCACTCTGGACGGCCGCGTCTCGGGGCGCGTAATCGCGGCGGTTCACCACGCCGTCGCCGTCGGTGTCTCTCCGTTCACGCTCGGCCGTTTTGGTGGGCGTCCGACAGGAGGCGCCGTCGGAACCGAGGTTCGACTCGGCGTTCGCGAGTGCGTAGAGCCGCCCGGTGTCGTCGCCGACGTAGACGATTCCGTCGACGACGACCGGTGGCGTGTTGACTCGGCCGCGCAGTTGGTGTGTCCACTGCATGTCGCCGGAACCGTCGACGCTGAACACGTTGCCGGCGTCGCTCCCGAAGACGACGCTCGGGGCGTCCGCGCCGACGACAGCGGGGCGTTGGCTGAGCCTCGCACCGCCATCGAAGCGCCAGCGTTCCGCGCCTGTCTCCCGGTCGAAGGCGTACAAGTTCCCGTCGGTCGCGGCGACGTACACCGTGTCGGCTGTGACTGCCGGCCGGGCCCGCACCTCGACGTCGTCGCCCTCGAGCGTCGTTCGCCAGCGTTCCTCGCCCGTGGTCCGGTCGAGCGCAGCCACGACACCCGTGTGGCTTCCGGCGAAGACAGTCTCTCCCGTCACAGCGACCGAATTGACGTACTCGCCGAGGTCGACTTTCCACGCGACGCCGCGGGCCTCGACGTCGAACGCGATGACGGTGCCGGCCGTCGTGCCGCCGTAGACGTGCGTGCCCCGACCGGCGAGCGTCCCGTATATCGAGTCCGTGTCGCCCTGGATGCGATAGGCTGTCTCACCCGTCTCGGCGTCGAGGGCGTGCAACACCGCACCGATGGTGGCTCCGTCCTCGTCCATTCGCTTCGCGGCTGTGAAGACGGTGAGCCCTTGCTCGTCCACGTCGAGGAGTAACGGCTCTGCCGTCACGCGTGACAATCGACGAGTCCACAGCTCGCGCCCCGAGTCGTCCCCGAGACAGGAGACTGCATCGCCAGTACCGACGTACACGCGTCCGTCACGGACCGTCGGCGGGCCGCCGTCGATTCGCGCTCCCCACTGCCGCTCGCCGGTTCGGGCATCGAGCGCGCGCAGTCCCTCGGGGGTGGCTGACAGCACCGTTCCATCGACGACAGCCACCTCGGACTGGCGATTCGCAGCGTCGGTGCCGACACACCACTGCCGGGAGACTGCTGCTTCCGGGGGAGATTCGTCGGCGTTGTAGCCGGCTCGTGCCGGCGTGACGCCGCTCGTTCGATGCGTCCCGATTGGCTGGTCGGGTCCGGTCGGCGCCGCGGTAGGGGTCGCTGTAGAGCCTCCCGGCTCGGACGGGGAAGCTGGCGTCGCAGCGGTGACACCGCTCCAAGCGACCGTCGCGCCGAGCATCGATAGCAGCTGTCGTCGGGTATGGAGGGCTGACACGGCAGGCGATGGCGTATCCCCGACGAAAGAGATGGCGGTCTCGTCCCGAACACCATCCACGTGGAGGCGTTCGAAAACTCGCCATCGACGCTCCGCGATAGTGCCCGGTCACACTGAGAGGGACGTAGCGAAGAGCCGCTGCGACCCACTCTGACATAAAAACCCACCGACGACCTGCGCGTGACTGGGGCCGAGAATTTCGTTATATGGCCGTCCCGTCCGAGCGTCGAACTGCAGCATGCCCCCTCGACATCGGCCCTCCATCGATTCGACGCGCCGCCGCCTGCTCGCAACCGGCGGTGCAGCACTCGCAACGTCGCTCTCGACGCTGACTGCCGGGTGTCTCTCTAGTCTTCCACCGCTCGGCGGGAACCAACGCTACGGTCGTCTCGACGTTCCAGCTGGAGACGACCCCACGTACCGAACGTGGCTTCCCGCGCCGACGAGTACCGATTCGCCAGACCCGTACGCGTTCGTCGCGTTGCAGTCGACCGGTCCTCGGCCCGGCGCACCGGAGAAGTTCGTCGCGGGACGCGCGTACAGTAAGGCAGACGTAGACTACTTCGGGGTCGGTTTCGAGAACTACGACCAGTTCCTGGATTCCAGCTTCGGAACCGTCATCGAGGCGGCCTTCAACCGGGCGCACGTCGTCGAAACTGTCGCCGGCAGTGGCTACGAACGCACCGGCCAGTACCGAGGATTCGACGTCTTCGCTCGCTCGGACGTCCCTCGGCGCGTCGCCGTCGGCGACGGGGTCATCGTGTGGACGAGCGAACACGTTCACAGCCGGCCGAATCTGGAAGCAGTCGTCGACGCAGGCGGCGGCGAACGGCCCCGATATCACGAGGCGAACGCGGGATTCGAGCAGCTCACGACGGCGGCCGGTGGGAACGCATACCTCATCGTCAACACGGAGAGTCACGACCCGACGGGGCGACAGGCGATGCTCGCCGACGCGTTCAGATTCGACGGCGAGACGGCCTATCAGATAGTCTATTACCGCTACGACGGAGCTTCCGTGCCGACGACGCAGGCACTGGAGAACGCCCTCCGTGAAGACGACTACCGATTCTCGGCGGAAGCCGAAACCTTCGACGTCCACGTAGACGGCCAGCTCGCGACGGTCGAAACCCGGATACCCTTCGATTCGAATCGCGAGAGAGACCCCCAGTTGGACCTCCCGCAGGTGACGTGGGGCGGACGCCACGAGGCGGAGCGCGTCACGATTCGACACGAGGCCGGCGAATCAGTCCGCGCAGACAGGCTCTATTACGACATCGACCATCCGGACGACGCCGGTGAAATCGAGAAACGGCCCCTCTGGTCGGACGCCGACACCGTTTCGTCCGGGGCGGAAGCGACCGTCGACCTGAGCGAGCATCGCGACGCGAGGGGGGTCAGTCTCGTGTACTCGACGGGTGGAACGCACTTTCACGTACTCTTCCACGTGGCCCTGGAGGGCGACCGATGACTGAGGTCGCGCTCCGAGCGTCGACCGCCGGGCACCGACGGCGGCGTCTCCGTGAAGTGATCGAGTATGAAATCCAGAATACTTGTACGACGCTGATGAGTCCCGATAGACAGATGCCCGATGTGGACCTCGCGACCGTCGTCTCACTGCTGGACGACGAGCACGTGCGGTCGATTCTGGCTGCGACCAGCGAGACACCGCTATCGGCCGCCGAACTCAGCGAGCGCTGTGGGGTCTCCACGTCGTCGATTTACCGCCGACTCGAACGACTGACCGACGCCGGCCTCGTCGGCGAACGAACGCGGCCACGTTCCGATGGCCACCACGAGACGGTGTACGTCTCACGGCTCGAGCGATTCGAACTCACGGTTCACGACGGCGAGTTGGCGTGGGACATCGACCGGGAAAGCGACGATATCGCGGACCAACTGACGAACATGTGGGGGAAATTCTGATGTCGGTCGTTGGATTCGGATCGCCGGTCGGCCTGCTCGCAGGGGCCGTATCGACCGTCTCCGCGGTTATCGGCCTCTACATCGGCTATCAAGCGTATCGCGGGCTTCGACGAAACGACGAGCGGTCAATGCGCTGGCTCTCGGTCGGGATGATACTCCTCTTCGGGCTGACGTACACGCTCGCGGTCACCGGCCAAGGACTGCTCGCGTTCCGCGTCCTTCCCATCGACCTCCAAAACGTCGTCCGCCTCCTCGTCAGGCTGACCCAACTCGCCGGGTTGGTGTGTATCGCCTATTCGCTACAGATTGCGACGGAGAGCTAGCCTGCGTATCGCCACTTCTCGACCGCTGCCCTCGTCGTCATATTAGCAACAAGACACACGTGTGTAGAGAGTATCAGCAATCCTCGTGCAACGTTCCAGACGGCGATTCACGGCCATGATGGTCGCTGGGGTCGGTAGTCTCTCTGGCTGTTCGATGGGCAACGTACACGATATCACGGTGCGAAACGAGACGGAGCGTGAAATCGCCGGTGAGATTACGGTAACCCGGGTCGACGACAGCGAGCGACTGCTCGACGACACGTTTACGCTCGCCCCCGTCGAGGGCGTCCTTCGAGGGACCAAAAAGCAGTATTCCAACGTCGTCGGCGCGGAGAAGGTACGCGTCCACGTCACGATTCGAGACGGCCCCGAAGGGACACACGAATTCACAGATAGCGCAGATTCGCGGGGGTTGGATGTCGAAGTGCATCCCGATGCAATCGAATTCGATGTCGTCGTCAGTTGAACTCTCCAGCCGGGTCGAGGGCCCCCACAGTGAGTTCTCTGGCAGTAATCGAAGACTCTGAATAGAGACCTAAACCGATCTACTGATACTCCGAATCGTCGTAGATCTGCCGTCGACACGTCTCGATGAACATCAACAACTCTCGTCCGGCGTCCGCCTCGACGCTCACCAAGATGACCTCGTCGTCGTCGAACGGGAACAGGAACACGAACGCCTCCTCGTAGTAGTGGACTAAGGCGCGGCGCTGCCCGATTTCCCCGATTTCGTCGTCGAAAGCGAACGTCTCTCCGTCCCGAAACGTGTCGAGAACGTCCTCGTACGACCCGCCGTCGTAGGTCTCTTGCAGGTCCGAGCGGAGATATATCCCGGCCCACCGGTCGGGCCGTAGAACGACGACGGTTCGGAGTCCGTCGTCGATTTGCTCGCGGAGATACGTGGTGATGCGATGTGCGGCATCCTCGATCATTAGTGGTCTGTCGGGGTAGCCGAATATAGACTTCTCGGCGGTATGATTAGTACGTCTTCGATTGACGTACGGTTCGTGAGTGCTCCGTCGATGGAGTGACGTGATTTGCCACTCGGTCAGAGAGACACTTGATTCGCGTCGCTGAACGCTTCGCTCCGTTGTTCTCAGAGATTATAATAAGGTCACAACAATTAGAACACCCACCCAAGAAGAGCTAGCAATGGCACAAAGCGACGCGATGCAGGAACTGTTACCGGACTCTATGGACGCTGATGGGGGATTCTGGCGGCGGACGTTCGAATCACTGATCGCCGATTTGCCGGAGCCGGCGTTTGCCGTCGACGCGGACGGCGTTATCACGCAGTGGAACGGCGCGCTCGAAAAGATGCTCGGCCTCCCGTCGAGCGAGGCAGTCGGGATGAACGCCTACGACGTGTTCGGGACCGAAGGCGAATCCGAGACGCTCGCCGAGGAGGTTATTCGGACGGCGACACCGATACGCGAGTCCGAGTTTCGGTCAGCTGAACGGCCGGACGGGTCGACGGTCCACGCTCGCGCGGTGGCCGTCCCCTTGCTCGGGCCGAACGGTGACACGATGGGTGCGGTCGAGTTCCTGGTCGATTTTAGCGATATCGTCGAACAGCGGACCGAGCTGCAGGAACTCCAATCGCAGATGACCGGCGACGTCGAATCCGCGGTCGACGAACTCCGGACGTCGGCACAGGCGGTCACCGAGCAGTCGAGTGAGATTCGAGACGTCGCGGACGAACAGGCTAGCAACCTGAACGAGGTCCAGTCGGAAGTCTCCGGGTTCAGTGCGAGCGTCGAGGAAATCGCCTCCAGCGCCGAAGAGGTGAGCGACCAAAGCGAGCGAGCGAGAGACCTCGCCGAAGAGTCCGTCGAGACGGCGACTGAGACCATCGAACGCGTCAGCGCGGCGACGGAGTCCGCCGAACAGGTCGCCACAGACACGGCAGAGCTTCAGGACCACATCGCCGAAATCGACGAGTTCGTCGAAGTCATCAACGATATCGCGGACCAGACGAACATCCTGGCGCTGAACGCGAACATCGAAGCCGCCCGCAGCGACGGCAACAGCGACGGGTTCGCAGTCGTCGCCAACGAAATCAAGGAGTTGGCAAACGAGTCGAAACAGCACGCCGACGAGGTAGAGACCATCGTCGAAGAGGTCAGCGAGATGACCGATCACACGGTCGACGCCGTCCAGGAGACAATGGACGAGATTCAGCGGGGACTGTCGGACTTGGAGACGGTCTTGGACAACCAAGAAGCAATCCGCTCGGCGACGATAGAGACCGACCAAGGAATCACCGAAATCGCGGAAGCCACCGACGACCAAGCGGCGAGCGCGGAGGAGATGGCCAGCATGATAGACGGCGTGTCGCGGCGGGCCGCCGACATCTCCGAGTCCATCGACGGCTTGGCAGATGCCAACGAGACGCAACACCAGATGGTCGAGGACCTCGTGGAGAACGTCGACCGCGTTGAGCGACAGCTAGCCACCATCATGTCGTAATCGCGAGTCGCGGTCGGCGTTCGGCAACCTATATTACGCTCGTGTGCGATATTCTCGCCATACCCGCGTTCGCGGGACTTCCCTCCGTCAGCACCCTATCATGAACGTGTTACTCCTCGGCGCGAGCGGACGCATCGGACAGCGAACGGCCGCCGAACTCCTCGACCGTGGGCACGTCGTCACGGGCGTCTCCCGAAGCGGGGCGGTCAAGGGCGTCGACGACGAGGACTTCGTCGCCGTCGCCGGCGATGCGACCGACGCCGACGACGTGGCGAAGCTCGCGGCAGGCCACGACGCCGTCATCTCGACCCTCGGTCCGGACGAGGACGCGTCACCCGAGATCCTTACGACGATGATGAGCGCCGTCATCGAGGGCCTGCGCCGGGCGGGCGTCTCTCGACTCGTCTGGACCGGCGGCGCCGGCGGACTCATGGTCGGGCCGGAGACGATGCTCATCGAGACAGCGGACTTCCCCGAGGAGTGGGAACCGGTCGCGCGGGCGGCCATCGACGCGTACGATATCCTCAGCGACGCCGACGACCTCGCGTGGTCGTACGTCGCGCCCGCGGCACTCATCGAACCCGGCGAGCGAACCGGCGAGTATCGGACGGCCGACCGCGAACTCGTGGCCGACGACGACGGTGAGAGCTACATCTCGATGGCGGACTTCGCCATCGCACTCGTCGACGAACTCGAGGACGGGGACGCCGTCCACACCTACCTCGGGACCGGCTACTGACGGCGCGTGTCGGTCGCGAGCGTCGGCGGGCGGGGTGGTAGGGAACAGTTTTTCGGCCGTCGCTGTCAAGGGCCGTCCATGCAGGTCCACACGGTCGGTGAGGGAACGCCGGAGGTGGCGGTCGTCGGTGCCGTCCACGGTGACGAACCCTGCGGCGCGCGGGCCATCGAACGCTTTCTCGCGACGGACCCCGACGTCGACCGCCCGGCGAAGTTGATTATCGCGAACGAACGCGCACTGGAAGACAACGTGCGCTACGTCGAGACGGATTTGAATCGTGCGCTCCCGGGCGACCCCGAGAGCGACCTGTACGAGGAACGACTCGCGCACGAACTCCTGACCGAGGTGGAGGGCTGTCTCTCCTTGGGCATTCACTCTACGGTGTCCTCCGAGCGAGCGTTCGCCAACGTCGCGTACCTGAACGAGCGAAAGCGCGACGTGGTCGCGCACCTGCCCGTCACCGCCGCCGTCGATTTCACCGTCGTCGCCGACGGGCGCTCCGTCGAACTCCCCGGCTTCGTCGACATCGAAGCGGGGTATCAGGGGTCGGAGCGCGCCGTCGACAACGCTTACGACTGCCTCGTCGCCTTCTTCCAGCACACCGGCGTCCTCCCCGGCGATCCGCCGGCTCCAGACCCGGGCTTCTACGAGGTCAGCGAAGCCATCTACAAGGAACCGGGCGAGTCCTACGACGTCCTCGCCGAGAACTTCGAACGCGTCGCGCCGGGCGAGACGTTCGCGACGGCCGACGGCGACGCACTCGTCGCCGACGAGGCGTTCTGGCCCGTGCTCATGTCCGCGGATGGCCACGACGTCCTCCTCGGCTATCGCTCGACGTATCACGGTCCGCTCTCGACCGTCGAAGTGGCGGCAGAGGCCGAACGTGCACCCGTCGCCGACGACGCGACCGACGACTAGTCCTCAACGGCGGTCAGGAACGCGGGCGGCACTCGCTCGACGGTGTACGTCCCCTCGCCGCGCTTGGCGATTCGAAACTCCTCGGCGAGCGCCGCGGCGTCGACGGCGAAGACGACCGGGGCAGAGGCGTGGCGCCGCCCGACCGCCCGCGCGTCCTCGCGGGTCGCCGAGAGGTGGACCTGCTGGCGCCCCATCGGCTTCAGTCCCTCCTCGCGTATCGAGTCGGCGGCCGACGGCGACGTGCCGTGATAGAGTCGGTCGGGGACGGGGTCGTCGGTGGGGTCCAAGTCCACGTCGACGGAGTGACCGTAGGCGGCGCGGACGCGGCCGTCGTCTCGTTCGAACCGCCCCTTCGGGTCCGTCGCCACCACGGCCGCGACGGCGTCGCTGTCGGCCCACGGGTAGCGCTCGCTCACCGCCTCGACTACCGCCGGCCACGCCGCCCATCCTCGGTCGTCCAGCGACAGGCCGGCGTCGTCGGGGAAGTGTCTGAGCGCGCCGCTCAGGAACTTCGAGAGCTGGGTGCGGCGGTCCGCCGGAAGCACCGTCTCGCCCACGGTCCCGCAGTGACAGGCACCGTCGCTGTAGCCGTGCGCCGGACAGCGTCGAACGGGGTCAGACACGGGCCGAAGTGAGCGGCCCGTGTCAAAAACCTACAGGAAGTCCTCGATGTGGTCGGCGACCTGTTCGGGCGTGTCGCCGACGGGGACGCCGGCGTTGTTGAGTGCCTCGATTTTGCTTTCGGCGGTTCCGGTGCCGCTTCCGGAGACGATGGCGCCGGCGTGACCCATCCGCTTGCCCGGCGGGGCCGTGCGCCCGGCGATAAAGGCCGCGACGGGCGTGTCCATCTCCGTCGCGATGAACTCCGCGGCCTCCTCCTCGTCCTCGCCGCCGATTTCGCCGCACATGGCGACGGCTTCCGTCTCCTCGTCGGCCTCGAATCGTTCGAGGGCGTCGATGAAGGAGGTGCCGATGATGGGGTCGCCGCCGATGCCGATGGCGGTGGTCTGGCCGATGCCGCGGCTGGTGAGGTTGTCGACGACTTGGTAGGTGAGCGTCCCCGACCGGGAGACCAGCCCCACCTTGCCGTCGTCGAAGATGTTGCCCGGCAGGATGCCGAGTTTCGCCTCGCCGGGCGTGATGATGCCGGGGCAGTTCGGACCGATGAGGGCCGTATCCGTCTCGCGGAGGCGACGGGCCACCTTCGACATGTCCTGTGTCGGGATGCCCTCCGTGATGGCGACGACGAGGTCCAGCGAGGTGTCGAGTGCCTCGAAGAGTGCGTCGGCGGCGAAGGCGGGTGGGACGAACACGACGGAGGCGTCGGCGTCCTCGTGTCGCACCGCCTCGTGGACCGTGTCGTAGACGGGGACGCCCTCAACTACCTCGCCGCCCTTGCCCGGCACCGCGCCGGCGACGACGTTCGTGCCGTACTCCATCATCTGTTGGGTGTGGAACGACCCCTCGCCGCCGGTGATGCCCTGCACGACGACGCGGGTGTCGTCGTTGACGAAGATGCTCATTCCGCCACCTCCTCGGCGTTCGCAACCGCCCGCTGGACGGCGCCTTCGAGCGTCTCTTCGACCTGTACGAGCTCCGTGTTGAGTATCTCCATGCCTTCTGTCGCGTTGGTGCCCGCGAGGCGGACGACCACCGGTTTCGGTATCTCGTCGAACTGTTCGAGTGCGTCGTTGATGCCCCGCGCCACCTCGTCACCGCGCGTGATGCCGCCGAAGATGTTGAACACCACCGAGTCGACGTTGGGGTCGGAGAACACCATATCGAGGGCGTTGGCGACGCGTTCGGCTTTCGCCCCGCCGCCGATGTCGAGGAAGTTGGCGGGCGCCCCCCCGTAGTAATCGACCAAGTCGAGCGTCGTCATCACGAGGCCCGCGCCGTTGCCGATGATGCCGACGTTGCCCGAGAGGCGGACGTAGTCGAAGCCGTACTCGCCGGCCTTGCGCTCCAAGTCGTCCGTGTAGGACTCCTCTTCGAGTTCGGCGAGGTCGGAGTGTCGGAAGAGTGCGTCGTCGTCGACGTTCAACACAGCGTCGGCGGCGACCACGTCGCCCTCGCTCGTCACCATCAGCGGATTTATCTCCGTCTCGCTGGCGTCGTTCGACTCCCAGAGGTCGTAGAGCGTCTGGAGGACGCTCGTGACGGCGCGCGCGGCGTCGTCCGGGATGTCCGCGCCGTACACCGCCTTCCGTGCCTGATACGGATGCAGGCCGAATGCGGGGTCGACGTGCTCTCGCGCGATGGCTTCGGGCGTCTCCTCGGCCACCGTCTCGATGTCGACGCCACCCTCCGAGGAGACCATCACCACGGGTTCGCCCTCGCCGCGGTCCATCGTCACGCCGAGGTAGAGTTCGTCGACGAAATCGACCGCCGACTCGACGAGCACGCGGTCGACGGTGTAGCCTTTCAGGTCCATGCCGAGAATCGCGTCCGCGGCGTCGCGGAGCTCGTCGTCGTCGCCCGCGATTTCGATGCCGCCGGCCTTCCCGCGGCCACCAACTTGCACCTGCGCTTTGACCGCGACGGGATAGCCCAGGTCGCGGCCGGCGTCGACCGCTTCGTCGACGCTCGTAGCGAGCCGGGAGTCGGGGGTCGGAATCCCGGCCTCGGCGAAGATACGCTTCGCCTGATACTCGTGGAGTTTCATTGTGGAATCGGCCGACATTTTCGGCGAACAGGAGTTAGTAGTATCGGTGGGGTGGATGACGTTCGGAGCGGACACCGGGAACACTCTATCCCCGAACGCCAGTCCCACTTTCTTGTAACGGGCGGGGTATTTTACGATGCTCCTGGCGGCACGCTCAGTTATGAGCGTCACACAACCACCTGCCGGTAGGCCGACCGGAGGACCATGAGACGGAACACGGTCATCATCGTCGCGCTCGTCGTGACGGTGTTGCTGCCGATGTGGTACGTCGCTCTCCACGGCGAACCACCGTCCGAGGAGGTCGCCATCGACGAGAGCGTCACGGATCTCCGGCCGCTACAGGGAGTCGCCGACACGCCGAACAAGCTCTCGCCGAGCCAAGTCGGCGTCGTCGTCTGGGTCGCTCTGTTCGGCCTCGTCGGCGTCCTGACCGCGGTGCATCGCTTCATGAACGATGCCGTGCGGCCGCCAGACGACGCCTCGCCGGCCGTCTCCGCCGACGGGGGGACGAACACCGTCTCCCTCCCGTGGCTCCAGACCGACCATCGCTGGATCGTCGCGTATCACGACGCCACGGACGCCATCGAGGGACTGCTCGCTATGGGTGGGTTAACCGTCCTCGCCATCGTCTTCGCCGCGCTGTTCACCGGCGAGTACCTGACGCTGGGGCGGACTCAGTACTTCGGCATCTACGCCACGGGCATGTTCGTCTCGCTGGCGCTGTCCACCGTCGCGTACTACGCGTGGTTCATGCCGCACATCGAAGTCGCGGAGCAACGGGGGCACGACCGATGACGGGAGAGGAGTGCGACGACTGTCCCTGTGAGGAGGGGGCAGAGTCGGTGCAGCCGAGCATCTACACCGACCGCCGCGCGCAGATGGAGATTCAGCGGCGGGACATCGCGAAGCTCCTCGCGACGGTCGGAGGGCTGACGGCCGTCGCGAGCCTCACCGCGCCGCTCGCGGGACTGACGCAGGTGTTCGAGCGGGGGTACAGCGGCCCCGTCTACTCCGACGGCATCCACCTCGTCGACGGGTCGGGCGAGCGCATCACCGAGGACCGACTGGCGGAGGGCGAACAGCTCACCGCGTTCCCAGAGCCCCGCCCGGGCATCGAGGACGCCCCGACCCTGCTCGTGCGCTTCGCCGAGGACGACTTCGGCGGCGACACGAACATGGCCTACACCGTCAACGGCTACGCCGCCTACTCGAAGGTGTGTACGCACGCGGGCTGTATGGTCTCGAACCGCGAGGGGTCGACGTTCGTCTGCCCGTGTCACTTCGGGAAGTTCGACCCCACGTCGGGGGCGGCAGTCGTCGGCGGGCCGCCGGGGCGCGCCCTCCCACAGCTCCCGATAACCGTGACCAGCGACGGCTACCTCGTTGCGACCGGCGACTTCGAGGGCACCGTCGGCCCGGGGGGTGAGTGATATGAGCCGCTCCAAGCAGGTCTACGACTGGTTCGACAGCCGTCTCGACGTGGCGGGTGCACAGGGCTTCCTCGGCAAGGCGTTCCCCGCCGAGGACTCTTTCCTCCTGGGAGAGGTCGCCCTGTTCTGTTTCCTCTTTCTCGTCCTCTCGGGGGCCTTCCTGGGGTTCTTCTACGAACCCTCCACCTCCGACGTGCAGTACGACGGCCCCGTGGCGGAGTTCCAAGGCGAGGAGATGCCGGAGGCGTTCGTCTCCGTCCTGCACATCACCTACGCCGTCCCGTTCGGGATGTTCATCCGCCGACTCCACCACTGGGCGGCCCACCTCTTCGTCGCCTCCATCGGGTTGCACATGTTACGGGTCTTCTTCACGGGCGCGTATCGCAACCCGCGCGAGCCGAACTGGGTGGTGGGCACCGGGCTGGCCGTGCTGGCGATGGGGGCCGCGTACACGGGCTACGCGCTCCCGTTCGACGAGTTCGCGGCCACCGCGACGGGTATCGGCTACAACCTCACCGTCTCGGTGCCGGTCGTCGGCGACTTCTTCGGGGAAATCATCTTCGGCGGGCAGTTCCCGACGAGTGCGACCATCCCTCGGCTCTACTTCCTGCACGTCCTCGTCATCCCCGTCGCCATCGGCATCGGGTTGGCGGTCCACATGGCCATCCTGATACGGCAGAAACACACCGAGGCGCCCCGCGACGGCGACGTGCAGGTCGGCGAGGAGACGGTCGACCGCGACGACGACAGCGTCATCGTCGGCCTCCCGGCCGTGCCGAATCAGACGGCCGTGAGCGCCGTCGTCTTCTTCCTGACCGCGGCGACGCTGTCGGCGCTCGCCGGGTTCCTCCCCGTCCACAACGTCGCGGAGTACGGGCCGAACGACCCCGCGTCCACGCCGGAGCTCATCATGCCCGACTGGTTCCTGATGTGGGTGTACGGCTTCCTGAAGCTGCTCCCACAGTGGCTCACCTTCTCGGTGGGCCCGGTCCACGTCAACACGGAGTTCCTGGGCGGTATCGTGCTCCCCGGACTGGTGTTCGCCGCCATCATCGCGTGGCCGTTCGTGGACCGAACGGAGGCGACGCACTTCACGGCCGACCCGCTGGACCGACCGCGACAGACCGCCGTGGGCGTCGCCGCCGTCGCGTTCATCATGATCGCTTCCATCGCGGGGATGAACAACATCCTCGCGGCGCAGGTGCTCGGGACGACGACGGACGTGGTCAACCCCGTCCTGACCGCGGCGCTGCTGGGCGTGCCGCCGCTGTTCGGCGGACTCACGTACCTGCTCTTGCGCGACGGGGCGTCGGGAGCGACTGCTACGCCCGCATCCGGAGGTGGGGGCGATGACTAAAACTGACGACCACTGCCCGGCGCTCACCGCCCGCCAGTACAGCCTGCTAGATACGACGAGCAAACTGCTCGGTCTCGGCCTCGTCGCCGCCGGCCTCGAAGCCGGCGGCGCGACGCCGACCGGATTCGCTCTCGCCGTCGTCGGCGCCGCCTGTGCGACCGCGACGGTCTTCATCTCCCATGAGTAACACAAACGACGGACTGACGGACGGTATCGGCAGACGCGACTTCGTGAAGGGGCTCGGCGCCGCATCGCTGCTCGGTGCGACGGGGCTCTCCTTCGCGGACGACGGCATGAGTGGCCTCGACGTCGTCGACGACCCAATCGGCGACTACCCCTATCGCGAGTGGGAGGACCTCTACCGCGACCAGTGGGACTGGGACTCCATCTCCCGCGCCACCCACAGCGTCAACTGCACGGGGTCGTGCTCGTGGAACGTCTTCGTCAAGGACGGCCAAGTCTGGCGCGAGGAGCAGGCGGGTGACTACCCCACCTTCGACGAGAGCCTGCCCGACCCCAACCCCCGTGGCTGCCAGAAGGGGGCCTGCTACACCGACTACGTCAACGCCGACCAGCGCGTCTTGCATCCCCTGCGACGCACCGGCGAGCGTGGCTCCGGCCAGTGGGAACGCATCAGCTGGGACGAGGCGCTGACCGAAATCGCCGACCACGTCATCGACGAGGTGGAAGCGGGGCGGTACGACGCCATCTCGGGCTTCACGCCCATCCCGGCGATGAGCCCCGTCTCCTTCGCCTCGGGGAGCCGCCTCATCAACCTGCTCGGTGGCGTCTCGCACAGCTTCTACGACTGGTACTCCGACCTCCCGCCCGGACAGCCGATTACGTGGGGGACCCAGACGGACAACGCCGAGTCCGCGGACTGGCACAACGCCGACTACATCATCGCCTGGGGGTCGAACATCAACGTCACCCGCATCCCCGACGCGAAGTACTTCCTCGACGCGGGCTACGAGGGGGCAAAGCGGGTCGGAATCTTCCCCGACTACTCCCAGACGGCCATCCACACCGACGAGTGGCTATCGCCGGAGGGCGGGATGGACACCGCCCTCGCCCTCGGCATGGCCCGGACCATCGTCGAGGAGGGCCTCCACGACGAGGCCCACCTCAAAGAGCAGACGGACATGCCCCTCCTCGTTCGCGAGGACACGGGCAAGTTCCTCCGGGCGAGCGAGGTGGGCTTGGCGACGGGCGCCGACGACCCCGAGAAGGTGTTCGTGATGGTCGACGCCGACGGGGATCTGCGCGCCGCACCGGGGTCGCTCGGCGAACGCGACGGCCAACACGACCCCGACGCGAGCATCGAACTCGACTTCGACCCGCAACTCGACGTAGCGCGGTCCGTCGACGCCGCGGAGGGAAGCGTCGAAGTGCGTTCGGTGTGGGCGAACCTACAGGACGAACTCGCCCAGTACACGCCCGAGTTCGTCCACGAGGAGACGAGCGTCGGCAAGAGCACCTACCAGCGCATCGCCCGCGAGTTCGCCGAGGCAGACGCCGCGAAGATAATCCACGGCAAGGGCGTCAACGACTGGTACCACAACGACCTGGGCAACCGCGCGATTCAGTTGCTCGTCACGCTCACGGGCAACCTCGGCGACCCCGGCACAGGTCTCGACCACTACGTCGGCCAAGAGAAGATTTGGACCTTCCACGGCTGGCAGGTGCTCTCGTTCCCGACCGGAGACGTCCGTGGCGTCCCCACGACGCTGTGGACGTACTTCCATTCCGGCATCCTTGACAACACCGACCCCGACACCGCCGCGAAGATTCGCGAGTCCATCGACCGCGGGTGGATGCCCGTCTACCCCAGCGAGCGCCCCGACGGCTCCCGTCCCGACCCCTCGACGATGTTCGTCTGGCGGGGGAACTACTTCAACCAAGCCAAGGGCAACGTCGCCGTCGAGGAGCAGCTGTGGCCCAAACTGGACTTGGTGGTCGACATCAACTTCCGGATGGACTCGACGGCGCTGTACTCGGACATCGTCCTGCCCGCGGCCAGCCACTACGAGAAACACGACCTCTCGGAGACGGACATGCACACGTACGTCCACCCGTTCACGCCGGCGGTGGAGCCGTTGGGTGAGGCGAAGACGGACTGGGCCATCTTCCGTGACCTCGCCCAGAAGATTCAGGAACGGGCGCGAGAGCGCGGGGTCGACCCGGTCGAAGACCGGCAGTTCGACCGCACCATCGACCTCACGACGGTCTACGATGACTACGTCCGCGACTGGGAGACGGGCGAGGAGGGTGCGCTGGCCGACGACCGCTCGGCCGCGGAGTTCATCCTCGAACACTCCGAGGAGTCGAACCCGAGCGACAGCGACGAGCAAATCACGTTCAACGACACGGTCGAGCAACCACAGCGACTCCTCGATGCCGGCGACCACTGGACCTCCGACATCAAGGAGGGCGAACCGTACGTCCCGTGGCAGGACTACGTCCACGACAAGGAGCCGTGGCCAACCTTCACCGGTCGACAGCAGTACTACATCGACCACGACTGGTTCCTCGAACTCGGCGAGGAACTTCCGACTCATAAGGAGGGCCCGACGTCGACGGGTGGGGACTACCCACTCGCGTACAACACGCCGCACAGCCGGTGGTCGATTCACTCGACGTGGCGTGACGACCCGAAGATGCTCCGCCTCCAGCGTGGCGAACCCGTCGTCTACCTCAACCCCGAGGACGCCGAGGAGCGCGGCATCGAGGACGGCGACACCGTCGAGGTGTACAACGACCTCGGTTCGATAGAAGTGCAGGCGAAGGTCTACCCCTCGGGCGAACCGGGGACGGCACGGCAGTTCTTCTCGTGGGAGAAGTTCCAGTACCCCGAGCGGAACAACTTCAACACGCTCGTGCCGATGTACATGAAGCCGACGCAGTTGGTGCAGTATCCCGAGGACACGGGCGAGCACCTCCACTTCTTCCCGAACTACTGGGGGCCGACCGGCGTGAACAGCGACGTGAACGTGGACGTGCGGCCGACCGGAGGTGACACCGAATGAGTACCAACGAGGAGACGAACGTCAACGTCGCGGAAGGAATCGACCATCAGGTGGCGATGGTGATGGACCTGAACAAGTGCATCGGCTGCCAGACGTGTACCATCGCGTGCAAGTCGCTCTGGACCGAGAGCGGCGGCAGCGAGTACATGTACTGGAACAACGTCGAAACCAAGCCCGGCGAGGGGTATCCCCGCGGCTGGGAGGACTCCGGCGGCGGCTGGACCGACGACGGGAGCGAACGCCAGACGGGCGAAATCCCGTCCCGCGAGGACTACGGCCGTTCGTGGGAGTTCAACCACTCCGAAATCATGTACGAGGGGAGCGACGAACCCCTCCGCCCGCGCGAGGGCGCGGAGTGGGGGCCCAACTGGGACGAAGACCAAGGCGCGGGCGAGTACCCCAACAGTTACTACTTCTACCTCCCGCGCATCTGCAACCACTGCACCCACCCCTCCTGCGTGGAGGCGTGCCCTCGACAGGCGATATACAAACGCGAGGAGGACGGCATCATCCTCGCCGACCAGGAGCGGTGTCGCGGCTACCGCTACTGCGTCGAGGGCTGCCCGTACAAGAAGGTGTACTACAACGCCGTCTCGAAGAAATCGGAGAAGTGCATCTTCTGTTACCCGCGCGTCGAGGGCGAGGGGCCGGACGGGGAGACGTACGCCCCCGCCTGCGCGGAGGAGTGCCCGCCCCAGCTCCGACTGGTTGGCTTCCTCGACGACGAGGACGGCCCCATCTACAAGCTGGTCGAGGAGTACGAGGTGGCGCTTCCCCTCCACCCCGAGTTCCGCACCGAGCCGAACGTCTACTACATCCCGCCGTACGCGCCCGGCCAGCACACCGAAGACGGGGAGTCGGTCGACGTCGACCGCATCCCACGGCAGTACCTGCGGGAGCTGTTCGGCGACGAAGTCGACCAGGCGCTGAACACCATCGAACGCGAGCGACAGCGCGCCCGACAGGGTGCGGACAGCGAACTGATGGAACTGCTCCAGCACAAGAACCCGGCGAAACAGTACCGACTGGGTGTCTTCGATGACTGACGAACGAACGCGCGCGCTGGCGACGGCGCTCGTCGTCGGCGCACTGGTGCTCGGGTCGACGATAGCGCTCGCCTCGCCGGTGGTCGATGCCCGCCCGGCCCACGAGATTCCGGTGACCGAGCGGTCGGACGCGGACCTCGCGTCCCCGACCGCCGAGGGGTGGTCGTCAGTGCCCGCGTCGGACGTGGCGCTGTCGAGCGCACCGAGTAGCGTGCCCAACGCCGCAGACACGTCGGTCGAGCGAGTCCACGTGCAGGCGGTCCGGAGCGACGGACAGTTCTACGTCCGCCTGCAGTGGGAGGACCCGACGCGCAACACGAGTTCGGAGGGGCCGGAACAGTTCGTCGACGCCGCGGCCGTCCAGTTCCCGGCGGACACGAGTTCGCGGCCCCCAATCGCCATGGGCGGCCAAGACAACCGGGTGAACGTCTGGTACTGGGGCGGCGACGGCACCACGCAAGAGATTCTCGCCGGCGGCGCGGGGTCGACGACGCCGTTCCCCTCCCCCGCCGTCGACGCGAACGCGGCCTACGAGGACGGTACGTGGACGGTGGTCTACACCCGCAGCGTGGCGAGCGAGAGCGCCAATCGCACCGACCTCGACTCGACCGACACGCTCGACGTCGCGTTCGCGGTGTGGAACGGCGGCAACGGGGAGCGCGCGGGCCGGAAGAGCGTCAGCGAGTGGCACTACTTCCTCGTGGGCACCGGCCCGCAGGGACCGCCGTACCAGACGCTCCTGTGGACCGTCGCGGGAATCGCCATCGTCGCCGTCGTCGGCGTGACGGCGTTCGGCGTCCGCCGTGCGCGCGGCGGTGACGACGGAGGTGGGTCCTGATGGCGACGGTCGACGACGCCCTCGGCGACGGTGTCGACCCCGACGCCGCCTCGCGGGGCGCCGTGTTCGCGACGCTCGCTCGGGCGTTCCAGTACCCCACCGACGAGTTCCACGACGCGGCGGCGACGGGGGCGCTGGAATCGTCACTCCAGCAGTGTCTCGATCGGACGCCCCTCGACGTGTCGGTCCCCGACCTGCGGACCGACGACGACTACCAGACGCTGGCGGCCCGGTACAACGACCTGTTCGAACTCGGATACAGCGAGTACACCGACCGGACCGACGGGTCGCTGGAGGCGTCGGGACCGCCCGTCCCGCTGTACGAGTCGAAGTACCGACCGGACCAGTCGTGGAACGACGTGAACCTCGACCTGGCGCGGGCGTACGACCACTACGGCATCGAAATCGACGACGACCAGCGAGACAACCACGACGCGCTCCGGTACGAACTCGAGTTCGCGGGCTATCTGGCGCGCCGGGAGGCCGCCGTCGACGACGCGGCCGCCACCGCACGCCTCGACTTCCACGACCGCCACCTCGGTCACGCGGCCGCGGGCATCGCAGAGCGCATCGACGACGAGCCCGGAACCGACGTGTACGACGGCCTCGCGCGCCTGCTCGAGTCGTTCGTTCGCGCGGACCGAAACGACCTCGCGGTACGACTGGAGGGAGACGGATGACGGCCACACACACCGGGTGGCGCCGTGCGGCGCCGCTCCTCGAAGGTCGACGAGAGGCCGTCGTGGGCGTCGCGGCGGCGGCCGTCGTCACCCGGGCGCTGACGACGACTGTCGCGAACGCGCCGGTCGGCCCGTCGGGCGTCGGCGAGTCACTGGTGGGTCTTGCGACGGCCGTCGTCGCACTCGCGGCGGTCGGTCTGGCGCTCACGACCTCCGACCCCGTCGCCGGCGTCGGCCTCCTCTTCGTCGGCGTGTTCGGCGCGCTCTCCACGCTCTCGGGCGCCGTCGCTCTGCCCGCCGCCCTCGCGGTCGGTGGCGGCGTGGCCGCCGTCGCCGTCGCGAATCGGGAGTCGCTATCGACCGTCTCGGCAGTCGCCGTCGGGGGCCTCGTCGTCGCGCTGGCGGTGGGCCTCGGAAGCGGCGTCGGCGGGGTGGCGGCGCTCCGTCCGGCGGCGTCAACGCTGGCGCTTCTCGGCGTCGGAATGACGCCCGTCTTCGCCGCGACGACGGGGCGGGGCGCCATCGTGGGCGGCCTCGCGTTCGGCGCTGTCGTCACCGTCGGCCTCGCGACCCCGTTCGTCACCGGCGCGGTGACACTCGTGGCCGGCGGTGTCGTCGGCACGTCGCTCCCCGTCGTCGCGTTCGCGGTGGCGGGCGCGGTGACGACGGCGAGTGCGGCCGTCCGGCGCAGCGAGTGGCTCCTCCTCGCCGGCGTCGCGCTCCTCGCGTTCGCCGGGGTCCCCGCCACGCTCGACCGGGCCGTTCCCTTCGCACTCGGCATCGCGGCGCTGACGCTCCGGGAGGTGGACCGATGACCGACCACGACGACGAGGAGTTCCAGAAACACCTGGAGGAGGAGCCAGACCCGCAACTCGACCCGGCGAAGAGCCCGGGGTTCCGGAGCGACATCGAGGCGCTCGAAGACATCGAGGTGAGCCGCGAGGACGTGACTATCGGCGACGCCGACCCCGCGGAGCTGGCCGCGGCCGACACCGACCCCGTCGACGACGAGGAGACGGCGTCGTTGCTCGCGGACCTCGACGCTGCCGACCCAGTCGACCGGCGTCGCGCCGCTCTCGCGCTGAAAGACGAGGCGACGACAGAGGCCGTCGTGGCGGGCCTCGCGAAGGCGGCGACGCGCGGTGACGACGCCGACGTGCGCCAGTTCGCGGTGGAGGCGCTGACGGCACACGGGACGGCCGACGGAGCCGCGGCGAGCGATGACGCGACGGCCGCCGACGAACGCGCCGCGGCCGCCGCCGTCTCCTGTCTCGACGACCCGGACCCGTGGGTGCGGGCGGAGGCCGTCGTCGCCCTCGACAACATCGACCGCGAGTCCCACGAGGCGGACATGGAGGCGGCGGTGGACGACGACCACCACGCCGTGCGCCGGAACGCCGCCATCTCCCTGTTCAAGCTCCGGGGCGAGGCGATGGCGGACCGACTGCTCGACCTCTCGCACGACGACAGCGAACGGGTCCGGGAGTGGGCGGCCCACATGCTGGGCGGCGTCGATTCGGACGCGGCCCGCGCCCGCCTCGCCGACCTGACCGACGACCCCGCGACCGTCGTGCGACAGACCGCCGAGCGCGCCCTGGAGGCGGAGCCGTCGCGGTTCCGCCGCCAGTTCGGGGCGCTGGAGAACGACGCTCGCCTGCTTCCCGGCGAGGACCGACTCAACCGGATGCCCGACCTATGACGGACACCAACGACACGACGACGGTAGCACAGCCAGACGACGCGACGCTCTCGGACCGCGTGGAGGCGGCACTCCGCGCCGTCCGCGACCCGGCGGCCGGCCTCTCGGTCTTCGAGGCGGGGTTCGTCGAGGACGTGACCGTGACCGAGGGCGAGGTGCGAATCGAGGCCGACCTCCACGCGCTCGACGCCGACACGGGACAGGGCGTCGTGGATGCCATGTTGCGCGCCGTCGACGACGTGGACGGTGTCGAGGGCGTCCACGTCGAACGCGCGTCGCCGTCGGCCGAGGGGCGAGCGAGCGTCGGCGCCTTCGACCACGTCGTCGCCGTCGCGAGCGCGAAAGGTGGTGTCGGCAAGTCCACCGTGGCGACCCACCTCGCCTGTGCGCTCGCCGCCGACAACGACGTGGCCCTGTTCGACGCGGACATCCACGGCCCCAACGTGCCGTCGCTGGTCGAGGCGAGCGGTCCCATCCATGCCACCGACGACGGCGACCCGATGCCTGTCCGCCGGCGCGGCATGGACGTGATGAGCGTCGGCCTGATGGAGGACGGCGCGCCACTGGCGTGGCGGGGGGCGATGGCCCACGACGCGCTCTCGGACCTCTTCGAGAACACGGCGTGGGAGAACGACGACGTACTGGTCGTCGACCTGCCGCCGGGGACGGGCGACGTGGTGCTCACCACGCTCCAAGACGTGCCGGTGGACGGCGTCGTCGTCGTCACGACGCCCTTCCACTCCGCCGTCAGCGACACCGGTCGCACCGTCGAGCTGTTCCGCGACAACGACGTGCCCGTCCTCGGCGCCGTCGTCAACATGGCGGAGTACGTCTGTGACTGCTGTGGCGAACCGAACGACCTGTTCGAGGCGTCGACGGACGCACTGGACGCGCCGGTGCTCGCGGAACTCCCGTTCACCAAGGAGTTGCAGGGGACGCCCGAACCCGGCGACGTGCCCGAATCGGTGGCGACGCTGGGCGACCGGGTCCGCACGGCGCTCGACGAGGCGTGGACGGTCGGCGCCCCCGACGACGCCGTCGACATCCGCGACTGCCCGCCAGAGGAACGCAAGCAACGCGTCCGGGAGCGGTTCGAGTCGCTCGACGGGGGCGGTGCGTTCACCCTCGTCAGCGACCGCGACCCGACGCCGGTCGGCGACTTCCTGAGTCGACTCGCCGAGACGCCGCGGGCGGCGTTCGACATCGAAGTGCGGCGCGCGACGCCCGATGACTGGGTGCTGGAGACGACGAAGCCCTGAGTCACGACGGGCGCGCCCACTCGTGGTAACAGGTGGATGTTGACGTGCGACGACCCGCGACCGTTCGAGCAACTTTATTCGCACCCCGGCCATACGTCTCCCCATGCGCGCAGTCCGCTATCACGAACACGGTGGTCCCGAGGTACTGCAAGTCGACGATATCGACCGCCCCGACCCGGCGGCCGACGAAGTGCTCGTCGAAGTCGCGGCGGCGGGCATCAACCCCGTCGATACCTACTTCCGCGAGGGGTCGTACCAGCCCTTCACCCTCCCGATGATTCCGGGCGTCGACGCGGCGGGTGACGCCGTCGCCGTCGGCTCCGCTGTCGACGGAATCTCCGAGGGCGACGCCGTCGTCGCCACCGGACTGAGCAAGGACCACTACGGCGCCTGCGCCGAGTACGTCGCCGTCCCGACGGACCGCGTCGCGCGCCTCCCGAAGAGCGCCGACCCCGTCGCCGCCGGCGGCGCGGGCGTCGCGGCGGTAACGGCGTGGCGAGCGCTCGTCGACCACGCGGGCCTCGAACCCGCCGAGACGGCGCTGATTCACGGCGGGAGCGGCGGCGTCGGGCACGCGGCCGTCCAACTCGCCAATGCGGCGGGGGCGCGCGTCGTCACCACGGCGGCGCCGGAGTATCACGACCGCCTCGAAGCACTCGGCGCCGACACCGTCCTCGATTACGGGCGCGACGACCTGCGTGACGCCGTCGTCGACGCGAGTGCGGGTGGGCCGGACGTGATTCTCGACCACCGCCTCGACGACTACCTACAGTTCGACGCCGACGTGGCCGCCCACGACGGCCGGGTCGTCGGCATCGGCGAGAACCACCCCGAAATCGGGTTCACGAACGATGGCGTCGCTCGGAGCAAGGACCTCACGTTCCAGTTCATGAGCATGTTCAACACCCCGGACCTGAGCGACCCCCTCGGCCGCGTCGCGCACCTCCTCGGCGAGGGCGATATCGACATCAGCGTCGCGCGCACGTACGACCTCGACGAGGTGGCCGACGCCCACGAGGACGTGTTGGCCGACAGCTTCCTCGGCAAGCTCGTCGTGACGCCGTAGGCATCACTTGTTTTACGTTGGATGCCTAACCTGTTCTGTGGTGAGCCAACGCTACGCCGACCGCACCCGGGTGGACCGTGAGAGTCCGGTGGTGGGGACAGTCGACGCCCTCCGGGGGGAGCTCGACCGGGCGGACCTTCCCAGACACCTCGCGTGTTTCTATCGCGCGCCACAGACCCAGCGGAAGGTCGCGGGAGCGTTCGTCAAACACGCGCTGGAAAACGGCAACCGATGTCTCTACTTCGCCGACACCAACGACCGCTCGACGGTCCGGCGGGTCCTGCGAACGATGGATGTGGATGTCGACCGTCGACTCGACGCCGGTGACCTCGTCGTCCGAAGTGCGAGCGACGCCTACCAAGAGGCCGACTTCGACCCCGACAGATTAATCGAGTTGCTCGAGAGCGCGTGCGAGGTGAGCGTCGACGAGGGCTACGACGGGGTGTGGGTGGCAGGCGAACTCACGTGGTGTTTCCACACCGACCTCTCGTACGACCACATCGTGGACTTCGAGGCGGACTTCGACGCTACGTGCCCCGACCTGCCGATTACGGCGCTGTGTCAGTACGACCTGACGCAGTTCAACGACGAGTCCGTCGCCAAGGCCCTGTGGACCCACGAGCGAATCATCTACCGCTACACGCTCTGTGAGAACCCGTACTACGTCACGCCGGAGCAGTTCCGGTCCCAGCAGACGCGGCCGCTGAACGCACGCCTCATGCTGGAACAGATGCACAGTCTGACTCACGCGCGAAATCAAATCGAGCGCCACGAACAGCGCCTGTCGGTCGTCAACCGCATCCTCCGGCACAACATCCGCAACGACCTGAACGTCGTCAGCGGGATTCTGTCCTCGCTGGACAGTAGCGAGTCGCCGGAGGCGGCCCGATGGCTCGACACGGCGATAGACCACATCGAAGACATCGTGGAGATAGCCGACAAGGCCCGGTACGTCGAGCGGACGATAAGCACGTCACAGATGGAGCGGACGACGCTCGCGCCGTTCGTTGCGGGCGCCATCGAACGCGCCGAGGAGACGCGCCCGGACGCGACGCTGACGGTCAGGGGCGACGACGACGTGTCGGTGGTGACGGACACGAACTTCGACACCGCACTCGGCGAACTGCTCGAATACGCGCTGGAGCGACAGGAAGCAGACACGCCGAGTCTCACGCTCGACGTGTCCGACCACCCGCCGGAGCGGGTCCGAATCGACATCAGCTACCCGGGACCGCCGGTTCCCAAGAACGACCGCGACGTGCTCACGAGCGGTTCCGAGACGCAGCTCCAACACTGCCGCGGGTTGGGGCTGTGGCTGGCAAAATGGATCGTCGAGAACGGACATGGTCGACTCGAGTTCCCGGAATCGGGGGACCCGCAGATTCGCATCGAACTCTATCGGCGGTTCGACTGACGCTGACAGGGGTCGCTTCTCCTAAATCGGACCGTGAGCCTTTTTTCGTATACGGATGATGGCTTAAGCCATGTCACAAACGCAACGAGACACCTGGACGACTCGCGTGGGGTTCATCCTCGCGGCCGTTGGGAGTGCGGTCGGCCTCGGTAACGTCTGGCAGTTCCCGTTCCAGACGGGGGCGAACGGTGGCGCCGCGTTCATCGTCGTCTACCTGGTCGCCGTCTTCCTCATCGGCTTCCCCGCGATGCTCGCGGAGTTCGTCGTCGGGCGACGGGCCGAACGCAACCCCATCGACGCCTTCGTCAGACTCGGACACCGCAACTGGCGAATCGTCGGCGTGCTCGGGACGATATCCGCGTTCTGGATTCTCTCCTTTTACAGCGTCGTCGGCGGTTGGGTGATTCGCTACATCGTCGGTAGCGCCCGTGGCTCGTATTTCAGCGGCTCCGAGGCGTACTTCGGAGCCATCTCGGCCGGGCCGGAGGCCATCTTCTTCCACGCCGTCTTCATGGCGCTCGCCATCGGCGTCGTCGCCTTCGGCATCAGCGGCGGTATCGAGCGCTCGACGAAGCTCATGGTGCCGAGCATCGTCCTCCTCCTCGGTGGGCTGGCCGTCTGGGCGAGCACGCTCGACGGCGGCGCCGCGGGCTACGTCTACTACCTCTCGCCCGACGTGAGCGCGCTCCGGGCCAACATCTGGAGCATCCTCCCGGCGGCGGTGGGCCAGGCCTTCTTCACCCTCTCGCTCGGGATGGGCGCGATGATAACCTACGCGTCCTATCTCGGCCGTGACGACTCGCTGCCGGCGGACGGCGCGACCATCGTCATCCTCAACACGCTGGTCGGCCTGCTCGCGGGACTGGTCGTCTTCCCCATCCTCTTCTCGCTGGGCGTCGAACCGGGGAGCGGCGGACTGGGCGCGGCATTCATCACGCTCGCCGGCGCGTTCGCACAGCTGCCCGGCGGGCGAATCCTCGGCGTCGCCTTCTTCGTCGTGCTCTTACTCGCGGCGCTGTCCTCCGCCATCAGCCTCCTGGAAGTCGTCACGTCGTATCTCGCGGACAACACCGACTACTCGCGCCCGCGCATCGCCACCGGACTCGGAGCGGCCATCTTCGCCCTCGGGATTCCGAGCGCGTTCGGGCTGTCGATTCTGGGCTGGTACAACGCTATCGCGTACAACCTCCTGCTTCCCCTGTCGGTGCTCTGCCTGCTCCTGTTCGTGGGGTGGGTCGACGCCGACGATGCGGTCAGCGAACTCCGCCGCGGGACGGGCCTGAGCGAGTCGGGCGCCGTCGCGTGGCTCTGGTTCGTCCGGACTATCGTCCCACTCGGCGTGCTGGTGACGCTCCTCCTCGGCCTGCAGACCCTCGCCGTCGATGCAGGCCTGCTGGCCAACCCGGTCGTCTGAGTGCGGTTCTCCGGCGTTTTTCCGCACCGCTCGGAATGCCGATACTGACGCCTGACAGTCATGACGGCGACTGCGACCCGAAACCCACTTGGGCCGCGTGCGCTGACCCGGAGGCATGGCACGAGAGACGTGGGCGACACGGACGGGATTCATTCTCGCTGCTGCGGGGAGCGCCGTCGGCCTCGGCAACATCTGGCGATTCCCGTGGATGACCGCAGACAACGGCGGCAGCGCCTTTCTGGCCGTCTACTTGCTCGTTGTACTGGGTGTCGGCGTTCCCGGCCTCTTGGGCGAGTTCGTCATCGGACGGCGCGCGCGGCGCAACCCGATGGGCGCCCTGCGCGACCTCTCAGGGTCGCGATACTGGGGCGCTATCGGCGCCGTCTCGGCCGTGACCGGCATCGCCCTGCTCTCGTTTTACAGCGTCGTCGGCGGGTGGATTCTGCGCTATCTACTGGTGTCGATAGTCGGCCCCGTCACCGGCGGTGCACCGTATCTCGCATCCCCCGGTCCGTACTTCGATAGCATCTCCTTTGGCGTGGAGGCCGCGCTCTTCCACCTCGGCTTCCTGGCCGTGACGGGCGGCATCGTCTTCGGCGGCGTCCGCCGCGGTATCGAACTCGGGACGAAGGTGATGGTGCCCGCCGTCCTCGTGCTCTTGGTCGGGATGGCCAGTTGGGTCGTCACCCAACCCGGTGCCGCCGCAGGCTATCAGTTCTTCCTCGAATTCGACCTCGCGACGCTGCAGGCGAACGCTGCGAGCGTCATCGCGCCGGCGGCGGGGCAGGCGCTCTTCACGCTCTCCGTCGGCGCCGGGACGATGGTCACCTACGCCTCGTATCTCGGTGAGGACCGCTCGCTCCCCTTCGACGGCGCGGTCATTGCGTTGCTCAACACCGGCGTCGGCGTCCTCGCCGGACTCGTGGTGTTCCCACTCCTGTTCTCGCAGGGCGTCGACCCGGGCACGGGCGGTCCGGGCGCCCTGTTCGTCAGCATCGCGGGTGCGTTCGCGGCGCTGCCGGGCGGTGACCTCCTCGCCATCGTCTTCTTCGGCGTCGTCGCCCTCGCCGCCCTCTCGAGTTCGATTAGCATGCTCGAAATCCCGGTGGCCGTCCTCGTCGACGAGGGTGGCTGGTCGCGCGGGACCGCAGTCGGCGTGTTGCTCGCACTCACCGCCCTGACCGGCACGGTGACGGCGCTCAACCCGGCGCTGTTCGACTTCGTCGCCGGCACGCTCGCCGACCTGTTGCTCACGGGCGGCCTCCTCGCCTTCCTCCTGTTCGCGGGATGGGTGCTCGGCCCCGACTCCATCGAGGAGTACGTCGCCGGCGCGGGCGCACTCGGCGCCCGATTCGCGACGCCGTGGCTGTTCGCCATCGGCGTCGTCATCCCCATCTTCCTCGTGTTCACGCTGTTGACGACGGCCGGCCTCGACGCTCGAATCGGCGTCTGGCCCACGGTGGCCGCGGCGGCCGTTCTCATCGGTGCTGTCCTCTTCGGCCTGACGCGCAACGCCTCGTGGCGCGGCGTCTGGCGATAGTCCGAGGGGCGGAATCCTTTTGCCAGTCCTCGAACCTTGTTAGGGGACGATGACAGGTGGTCGGCCATGACCATGGAGGACCGTATCGAGGAGCTCCGCGAGAAGCGGGAACGGGCACTCCTCGGCGGGGGCGAGGACCGAATCGAATCCCAGCACTCGAAGGGCAAAAAGACCGCCCGCGAACGCATCGATTACTTCCTCGACGACGGCACGTTCCGCGAGTTCGACCAGTTTCGCACTCACCGAACCAACAAGTTCGGCATGGAGGAGCGAAAGCTGCCCGGCGACGGCGTGGTGACCGGGTACGGCGAGGTCAACGGCCGCAAGACGTTCGTCTTCGCGCACGACTTCACGGTCTTCGGTGGCTCGCTCGGCGAAGTGATGTCGGAGAAAATCTGCAAGGTGATGGACAAGGCGATGGACGTGGGCGCGCCCATCGTCGGCCTCAACGACTCGGCCGGCGCCCGCATTCAGGAGGGCGTCCGCAGTCTCGCTGGCTTCACCGATATCTTCCACCGCAACCAGCAGGCCAGCGGCGTCGTCCCCCAGATTTCTGGCATCATGGGCCCGTGTGCCGGGGGCGCCGTCTACTCCCCCGCCATCACCGACTTCGTCTTCATGGTCGAGGACACGAGCCACATGTTCATCACCGGCCCGGACGTCATCAAGACGGTCACGGGCGAGGAGGTGACCTTCGAGGAGCTGGGCGGTGCCGGCACCCACTCTTCGCGGACGGGCGTCGCCCACCGCGCCTTCGAGGACGAGGAAGCCGCCCTCGACAACATCCGCCGACTCCTCTCGTATCTCCCGCAGAACAACGTCGAAGACCCGCCCCGCGTCGACCCGTGGGACGACCCCGAGCGCTCGGCGGACGAACTCACGAGCATCGTCCCCGACCAGCCACAGAAGCCCTACGACATGACGGACGTCATCGGCGGCGTCGTCGACGAGGGTTCTTTCTTCGAAATTCACGACAACTGGGCGACGAACATCGTCGTCGGCTTCGGCCGCCTCGACGGTCACTCGGTAGGCGTCGTCGCCAACCAACCCCGGTCGAACGCCGGGACGCTGACCGTCGACGCGAGCATGAAGGCCTCGCGGTTCGTCCGCTTCTGTGACGCGTTCAACGTCCCCATCCTCACCTTCGTCGACGTGCCCGGCTACATGCCCGGCACCGACCAAGAACACCGCGGCATCATCCGCCACGGCGCGAAACTGCTGTACGCCTACTCCGAGGCGACGGTGCCGCTTCTGACCGTCATCACCCGGAAGGCCTACGGCGGCGCCTACTGCGTCATGGCGTCGAAACACCTCGGCGCCGACGTGAACTACGCGTGGCCGACCGCCGAACTCGCCGTCATGGGACCGGAGGGTGCGGTGAACGTCCTCTACAGCGACGAACTCGACGCGGCCGAGGACCCGGACGCCCGCCGGGCCGCCCTCGTCGAGGAGTACCGGGAGGAGTTCGCTAACCCCTACACCGCCGCTGACCGCGGGTTCATCGACGACGTCATCGAACCGCAGGACACCCGCGCGCGACTCGTCGATGACCTGCACATGCTCAAGACGAAACGCGAGGAGACGCCCGACAAGAAACACGGCAACATCCCGATATGAATCTCGACGTGCCAGACGACGCCGACGACGACGAGGCGGCGGCCATCGCCGCGGCCGTCGGCGCGTACCTCAACGACCGCTCGCGCGCCGCGGCCGCCGCGGCCACGATGAGCGACGACGAGACGTGGACCGACCGGAAGTGGGCGTTCGCCGGCCGCCTCGACGACGTACAGGGACGCGCGGCCCGCGTCACGGATTCGACGCCGACGGACCCCTGGACGGCGGCGGGTCGCACCGACCGCTTTTGACGACTGTCGACCCCAGATCACATCAGCAGGCATATACGTCCGCTAGCCCTAAATCGGCGTTGTGAGCGGAGAACGTGGGGAATCTAGTCGAGGGGTCGGGGACGGATACGACTCCATCACGCTCCTCGACGAGGGGACAGAGACCCCCGGCCTGACCGGCTGGCTGCAGGTCGCAATCGACGCCATCGAGCCCCCGTGGCGGCGTCGAATCGGTGGTGGCGTCGTCACCGGAGTCAGTCTCCTTTTGCTCGTCGTTCCGATCTATCACCTCAATCAGCACGCGATAACCGTCGACGCCGTCGCCGGCGACGCCCTGCCGCTCGTGTTCGGGCTCATCCTGTTCGGCGTCGGGCTCTGGTTCGTCTGGGGGAGCGACGACGACGTGGGCGCGCTCGTGTCTGCGTTCTGGGTCGCAGCAGGGGGGCTCGTCGCCACCGCCGTCGGGACGTACGTTCTCACTCTCCACATCTCGCACGGCCACAGCATCGACGCGCTGTGGTTTCTGGTCTACGACATCGCGGCGATGGGTGTGATGGGCGGGCTCGTCATCAGCCGCTACGACCTACGTACGCGCCACCAACACGAGCGATTGAGACAGCGCGAACGCCAGCTTCACGCGGTGTTCGAGGGGACGCTCGACGCCCTCGTCATCGTCAACGACGAGCGACGCTACGTCGCCGCGAACCCCGCCGCCGCCGACCTGTTCGGCGTGGAACGGTCGGATCTTATCGGCCGGCGCGTCGGCGAGCTCGCCGTCGAGTCGGAGCCCATCGACGCCCGGTGGGATGCGTTCCTCGAAGCCGGCGAGGCCCGCGGCGAAATCGACGTCATTCGCGCGGACGGCGAGCAACGGACCGTCGCGTTCGCTATGACGGCGAACGTCCTCCCCGGTCGCCACCTCTCGGCGATTCGGGACGTGACCGAACGAGCCGAACGCGAGGCGGCACTCAGCCGAGAGCGCGCCCGCGTCGAGTTCCTCAATCGCCTCCTCCGGCACAACGTCCTCAACGGCATGAACCTCGTGCTGGCGAAGCTCGACCAGCTCGAATCCGCGGTGCCCGATGACAGCCGCGACGACCTGGAGACAGCTCGCCACCGGAGCGACGAAATCGTCGACTTGGTGCAGACGGCCCGCCGGCTGGCGACGGACGTGACGGAAGGACTCAGCGAGCAGACGATTGACGTGCGTGACCCGCTCCGTGATGCCGTCGAATCGGTGCGTTCGGCCTATCCCGACGCGACCGTGACGTGTGACTGTCCCGAGACGCCGACGTGGATCCACGCCGACGGCATGGTCGAGACGGTGTTCGACAACCTCCTCACGAACGCAGTCCAGCACAACGACCCGGAGGACGTGACGGTGGCCGTCGACGTGACCGTCGACGACGAGACGGTCACCGTCACCGTCGCTGACGACGGCGACGGGATGGCGCCCGCTCGCCTCGCGCGACTGTTCGACGACGAGGAGTTCACGCACACGCGTTCTTGGGGCGGCTTCGGTCTCTCTATCGTGCAGGCACTCGTCAACGAGTACGACGGCGACGTGTGGGCCGAGGCGAACGAGCCGAGAGGGACCGTCTTCAGCGTCGAACTCCGGCGCGCCGAGGCGCCGAACTGACGGCGGCAGTTAGCATCGGACGATGGATGCGAGAATCGCCTTGAGCCGCGGCTGGCCGCGGTGAGAGTACGGAAAAGTGGTTCCGATCAGGCGTTGGCCGCTGCGCTCGCCTTCTTGCGCGTGATGTAACCCGCGATGCGGTTTCGAACGCCCTTGGACTCGACGTTCGTCAGCTGAGATACGCTGTCCTTGTTGGTCTCGAAGTCGGTGTTGAACGCCTCCGGGTAGCGCTCCAGCAGGATCCCACCGAGCTGTTTGACGTATTTGGGTTTGATGGCCATACGCATCAATCTACGCGGCGCGTTTAGTAAAGTTTCGTCTTCGCAGCAGCGCCTCACCCGTGCTACCGTCCGTCACACCTCGCCGCGGATTGTCGACGCGACGCGCTCCCGGTCGAACAGCTGCTCCTCCGCGGGCAACTCGGGGTACGGACCGTCGATGTAGGTGGGCCACGCCCCGAACTGCTCGGGGAAGAGCTGCTTGGCCGTCATTTCCAACTGGAAGAGGTTCAGAATCGGCCCCTGGAAGCGCGCCCCCTGCGCGTAGACGCGTTCGTTCTCGACGGCCGAGAGCTGGCTACCGACGGGGTGGGTTCGGAGTCGCTCGCGGGCGGCCGGGAGGTCCGTGTCCGGGTGCATGCCCCCGAGGCCGAGGAGGACGTCCGGGTCGGCTTCCAGCATCGCCTCCATGTCGACGGTGTCGCCGGACGAGATATCGGGGAACGCCTCGGTCAAGCCGAACGGGCGCGTGTGCGCCGTCAGATAGCCAGGGTTGTTCACCTTGTACGCGTAGATGGTGTCGAAATCCCGCGGGAGCGCCATCACGGCGCTCGGGTGCGCGTCGGCGGGCGGGAGGCGGTCCGCAATCGTCGCCAGCAACTCGTCGTGTATCTCGGCGAGGGCGGCGTACCGCTCCTGCGCTTGGAACACCTGCGACACCTTCTCGAACATCTCCCAGAGGCCGTAGTACCGGTAGCGGTCGGCCCAGTCGGCCGGCGGGTCGCCGTGGCGAGCGCTGTAGTAGTTGCCGAACCACGGGGCGACGTTCGTGGCTATCTCCTCGATGTCCGAGGACTGCCACCCGTCGAGCGCGGCCATACCCGCCGGGTCGGCGAGGTGGACGTCGCTGTCGAGTTCGTAGAGTTTCTCCTTGCGTGGATTCCACGAGGAGTACAGCCCCGACCAGTCGAGTGAGACGCCGTCGAGTCGGGGGGTGAACTGGTTCCAGAGCGCGTCGTAGTAGTCCGGCGCGTGCATCGCGTTCACGTCGTTGCCCCGGCCGAGCGCGAAGGCCATCCCCGCGAGATGCGTGAGGCGCGTGAAGATTCGCTCGGGGACGGCGTCGAACTCGACGGTCCCCATCGGAGCCATCGTCGCCGAGTGGATGTCGGTCGTCGCCGGGGTGGTGCTGTCGCTCGCCTCGCTGCCGGTACAGCCGGCGAACGCGCCCGCGACGACGGCGCCGCCGGCGGCCAGGTAGCGCCGGCGCGTCGTGGCGTCAGGCATCGTCGAACGCACCCGTGACGATGTCCGCGACGCGCTCCCGGTCGAACAGTTCGGCGTCGTCCGTCACCGTCCCGTATTCGTCGGGATACAGCTGCTTGGCGGCGCGTTCGGTCAGGAACAGGTTGTGGATGGGGCCCTGATGGAGGTAGCCGCCGCGGTAGACGCGCCTGTTCTGGACGGCGGTCAACTCGCTCCCGACGGGGTGGTCCTGCATGTACGCGAGGACGGTGTCGCGGAACTCGGTCGCCGTCTTTCGCTCGTGGCCCCGAACGAGCATCACGTCGGGGTCGATTTCGAGGAGGTTCTCGTAGTCGAGTTCGCCCCGGTTGCTCGTGCTGAGGTTCTCCACGTCCGTGCCCGCGAGGGCGTCGGTGACGCCGAGGTCACGCCACTGCTTCTTGCTCGTGCCCTCGTCGTCGAGGCGGTACGGCGAGAACGTCTCCGGTTCGTCCGTCCCCTCGTAGGTGAGGAAGACCTCGGGGCGGTCGGATTCGGGCGGGAGACGCTCCCGTACGTCGCTGACGAACTCGTCGTGGAGGTCGGCGAAGGCGCGGTACCGCGCCTGCGCTTGGAAGACTTCGGCGACCGTCTCGAACGCCTCGTAGAGCGTGTAGTACTGGTAGTCGTGCCACTCGTCGGAGCGCCGGAAGATGAGGTTGCCGATGAACGGCGCGACGTTGGTCGCGATTTCGTCGACGTCCGCGGCGTCCCAGTCGAACCAGTTGACGAGCATCTGCGGGTCGTAGAGATGCACGTCGCTGTCGAGTTGGTAGAACTGCTCTTTGGTCCGTACTTCAGGATTGGTCTCTATCCGCCCGCGGTCGACGCTCACGCCGGGCAGGTCGTCGTAGACGGACGTGTAGTAGCGGTCCGCGTCGCCGACGCCCGTCAGTCCGTCGGCCTGTCCGAGGGCGACCGCCATGTCGGCGAATCCACCGTCGTAGGCGGCCCACGTGGATGGGACCGACTCGAACGTGACTTCGCCGACCGGCGCCATCGACACCGAGTAGGAGTCGGTCGCCGAGGACGCCCGCGTCGATTCGCGCTCGCCGCTGCCGGTACAGCCAGCCAGAACGCCGCCAGCGGCGACCGTCCCGCCCCACAACAGGTACTGTCGCCGCGTCGACGCTCCGTGCACCTCGTCGTCTCTCGCCATGAATTTAGGCCAGCCTAAACAAATATAACTGCTTCGATTTTTAGGCTTGCCTAAATAACGGCTCGTTCACTCGTTCGCCCGTCGTTCGGCTTCGATGTCGCGCGCCGCCGCGAGGATCCGGTCGTCGTCGACGTGGTCGAGGAGTCGGTCGTGGGCCCGTTCTCGCCGCCGCTCGATTTCGGCCTCGGAGAGGTAGGTGTCGAGGCGCCGCGTCACGTCGCGGTCGCGCAGCTCGGCGAGTCGGTCCTCGGTGAGTCCGTGGTCGTCGGGCAGGCGGTCGTCGAACCACTCGCGCCAGCGGTCGGGGTCGGTCCACTCGTCGTCGAGTTCCGACTCGCGGCGCCGCCAGTCGTAGTAGTTCGCCATCGACTCCGGATACCCGCGGGAGCGCCGCACGGCCTCCACGAGGCTGATGCCGACTCGTGCGCCGCGACCGGCGGCCATGCTGGCCTGATAGCCCGTGTCGCCGTACGGGGAGGCGACGAACAGGCCGTCAACGGGCGTCGCGCCGTCGGCGTCGGCGTAGTCGCGGTCGAATCGCTCCTCGCCGCCGCGGGTCGTGAACATCGCGTCGCCGTCGAGTGGGCGCAGGTACTCGCCGCCGTAGCGCGTGGCCGCGACGACCCACCGGGCCGTGACCGGGTCGCCCGCCTGTCGCGTGACGCGGAAGCCCTCGCCGTCGCGCTCGACCGATTCGACGAGGTCGTCGACGACCGAACAGCCGACCGACTCGGCGTGGTCGTGCATCAGTCCGTACAGCGTCTCGATGTCGATGCCACCGGGGAAGCCGAGGTAGTTCTCGAGGAAGGCACACCGCTGAATCGAGGAGCGCCCGCGGTCGAAAATCACGGTGTCGAGGCCGTATCGCGCGGCGAACAGTCCCGTCGAACATCCCGCCGGCCCGCCACCGACGACGACCACGTCGTACTCGGTCGCGTCACTCACCATTGGATTTAGGCTAGCCTAAAACAATAAATCGGTTTCGGTCCGGCCGGTCACTCGCCGGGTCGACGCTGCCGCCAGTCGGTGTACTCGTCGATGCGGGCGAACGCCTCGCGCTCCGCGGGGCCGCCACATCGTTCGACGGTGTCGGCGAAGTAGTCGAGGCGGTCGAGGAGGGCCTCGGTGTCGTAGGCCGGCACGTCGAGACGCGAGGCGGCCACCGTCGCGTCGATAACGGCGTAGAACCCGCGATTTATCGTCGGCACCGTCCGCTCACGGACCCCTGAATCAACGGGCGTGAGCGCCCAGCGCACCCACTCGGTGTCGCCCTCGGTGCCCGAGTCGAGGCGGCGGGCCTCCACCTCGACCCACGCGGCGGCGCCGTCGCGGACCGGTTTGTCCGTCTCCGTCACGTCGAGAGCGGCGTCGACGAACTCGCGCGGGTCGGTCGTGAACTGGACGACACCCTCGCCCCGGCGCTCGAAGTTGCCGCGAGTGCGCGTCCGCCCCCACGTCACGGCGGTCACGGGGTCGCCATCGCTCTCGGGCGCGTGCAGACCCAAGGCCGCCTGATTCCAGCGGTCGTTCGGTCCGAGCGTCGCCACGATGCTCTCGGTCACGCCGCGGAGGGCGACGGGCCACGCGTCGCTCACAGCGGCACCCCCCGTTCGAGCGCGACGAACGCCGTCGCGGCGGTGAGGTCGGCGGTCGTGCCGGGATTGATTCCGTCGTCGACGAACTCCTCGGCGAGGGTCTCGGCGGCGTCTGGATTTCCGCGGACCTCCGCGGCGCGGCGACTGACCTCCCTCGCTCGCTCCTCGCCGTGTTCGACCGCGACGAGCGTGTCCGGTCGCTCGGCGAGCAACTCGAGGAAGGCGCGGGCGAGGCGGTCGGTGACCGGGCCCTCGTCGTCGAGGACGCCGTCCGCAGCGGCGAAGGTGCGTTCGAACCCGCTCGTCCACTCGGCGGCGTTGCCGTCGTGGTCGGCGCTCGTCGCCATCACGTCTTCGAGCGTCAGCCCTCGGTCACGGAGCGTCGGCACCGCGTCGGCGCCGCGGCGCACGTCGAGTGCCGGCGCGTCTGCGGGCGGGTCGCCGACGGCGACGTCGACGTGTTCGAACGCCCGGTAGAAGGCGGCGGCGTCGTCGACGGTCGTCTCCGAGACGACGGCCGCCGCGCCCTCCGGCGACAGTCGGTCCGTCGCCGCCGCGCGAACCAGTGGGACGAGGAGCAGGAGACAGCCGAACTGCGTGTTCCCGCCCGACTGCTGGCTCATGCCCCGGACGCCGCGCTCGAAGGCGTCACCGAGGGGGCCGTTCCCCGCAGCGCGTTCGAGTCCCGGACGCGACCCCACGGCGCCGGTCAGGAAGTGTTCGAAGCGCAGGTCGTCGTGGTCGCGCCGCCGGTCGACGTTCCCCGGTTTCGGCGTGGCCGCCACCTCCAACAGGAGGGCGAGTTCGGCGTGGTCGGCGGGCGACAGCTCGGGTCGCGGGTGGTCACTCATCCGAACGCCCCCCGCTCGCCGGTGTCGCGGCGCGTCCAGTCGTCGACAGCACGGGCGACGCGCTGGAGCACCGCCGGGTCGTCGCTGGGACGCCCGACGCTGACGCCGTCGGCGCCGTAGGCGAGGTACTCCCACGCCGTCGCCCGGTCGCGGACGCCGTTGTTGGCGAGGACGGCGGCGTCGGTGACGGCGGCCACGTCCGCGACGCTCGGTTCCGAGTCCATGGCGTCGACGTGGACGATGTCGGCGCCCGCGTCGTCGAGGCGTCGGGCGGTGGCGGGCAGGTCGACACCCGCTACCTCCGCGCGCACCTTCACGCTCACCGTCGCGCCCGTCTCGCTGGCGGCGGCGACGTAGTCGGCGAGGCGGTCGGTGTCGCGGAGGAGCCGTTCGCCACAGCCCACAGCACAGAGTTCGTCCTGTCGGCAGTGGGCGTTGATTTCTATCACCGCGTCGTGTGCCGCACAGCGGGCGGCGACCGCACGAATCGGATCGAGAGTCGCGCTCCGGACGTTCACGCCGGCGCGAATCGGCGCGTCGTCGAGGGCGGTGAGTTGGCGGTCGACGAAGGCGACGGGGTCCTCGGGGAGGAACTCCTCGCGCCCCCGCGCGACGAGTTGGCGGGCCGCCTCGCGGGACGCGTCGTCGACGGCGACGCCGCCGAGGAAGGCGAGGTCGGCGTGGGCGGCGCCGGCACGCGCCCACTCGGCGTCGGACTCCCCGCTGAGGCTGGCGAGAGCGAACATTACGTCACCTCCGCCAGCGCGTCGGCGACGGCGCGAATCACCCGCCGTGCGTCCTCGGGCGTGTCGATTCGGGTGTCGGTGCGGACGACCGGGCGGTCGAGGTCGGTGCCGTCGGCGTCGTCGAGGACGAAGGCGTCGACGAACGGGTAGGCGGCGGCGACGCCGGCGGTCGACGGCTCACGGCCCGTTCCCGCCATAAGTTCGGCCGCGGGCCCGGAGAACACCTCGTCCTCGACGAAGGGGGAGACGGAGACGACGGGCGTGTCGGCGAGGGCGTCCTCGACGCCCGGGAGCGCGCGGATGGGGCCGATGCTCGTCACGGGGTTCGAGGGGCCGATGACGACCGGGTCCGAGAGGGCGTCGAGCACCGCGTCGGTCGCCTCGGCGGTCTGCGAACCGCGGAACTCCACGTCCTCGACCGCCGGGTCCGCGCGACGACCGACCCAGTACTCCTGAAAGTGCATCGCGCCCGCGTCCGTGTGGACGATGGTCGCCACGGGGTCGTCGCTCATGGGGAGGAGGTCGACGTCGAGGTCGAAGGCCGTCGCCAACCGGTGTGTCACCTCGGTGAGCGAGTGACCCTCGTCGAGGAGGCTGGTGCGAGTGATGTGGACCGCTCGGTCGCAGTCACCGATTTCCATGAACTCCGCGACGCCGGAGAAGCGACGCCAGCGAGCGAGGCGACGACCCGCAGTCTGTCGGCCCGAATCGAGATAGCGCGGGCCGGTATCGAGGCCGGCGGCGTCCGCCAGTCGGCGCAGTTCGTCGTGGGTCGCCGTCGTGTCGTCCGCGAGTCCCCACCACGTCTCCCGGTCGAGGACGTCACCGCCGCGAAAGAGGACGGTGTCGAGGTCCGGGCAGACGAGGTGGCCGCCGAGTTCCACGTCGTCGCCGGTGTTGGCGACGACGGTGAGTTCCTCGGGGTCGAACGCCGCGTCGGCCCCGTCGAGCAGTTTCGGGGTGCCCGTCCCGCCGGCGAGGAACGTAACCATGGACCGCGTAACACCCCACCGGATTTGTGCTTTTGGGGATAGGCACCGCTTCTTTAGGTGCGCCGACGTGACGTGACCGTATGAGCAACATCGACGTCCTCAGGGACGACGTGTCGCTCGACGAGCCGACGCTCGTCGAAGGGCTGCCGGGGGTCGGACTCGTCGGCAAGCTCGCGACCGACCACCTCGTCGAGACGTTCGACATGTGTCACTACGCGAACGTCACCTGCGACAGCCTGCCGCCGGTGGCGATGTACGAGGAGGGCGACCGCAACCTGTCGCCGCCGGTCCGGCTGTATGCCGACCCGGAGAAGGACCTGCTCGCCCTCCGCAGCGACGTGCCCGTCGCCCCGCCCGCGGCGCTCGAGTTCGCCGAGTGTCTGGGCGAGTGGACCGTCGCCGACGACGTGTTGCCCGTCTATCTCAGCGGCATCGGCCGCGAGCGTGAAGACGGCGAGACGCCCGCGCTGTACGGTATCAGCACGGGCGGCGCGAGCGACCGACTGGACGCCGTCGACGTGTCCCCGCCCGAGGAAGCCGGACTGGTGTCGGGGCCGACGGGGGCGCTGCTGAGTCACGCTATCGAGACGGACACCCCCGCGCTCGGCCTCGTCGTCGAGGCCAGCCAGCGGTTCCCGGACCCGCAGGCGTCGGCGCATCTGCTGGAGGCTGGCATCGAACCCCTGCTCGACATCTCGGTCCCGGTGCAGGAGCTCACGGAGCGCGCCCAAGAGATACGACAGACCAAGCGCCGACTCGCCAAGCAGATGCAGAGCGCCGAGGAGGAGAGTTCGAAGGCCCGCCCCCTCGGAATGTATCAGTGACCGCGTTCTGCAAGCCTTAAGCGAGGCGAGGCGTTTCACTCGTTCATGACCGAGGAGACGGCCGACGAGATGGCGGCCGACGACGAAGCGGACGACGAGACGGCCGACCTCGCCGACCGGGTCGCGGAGTACGACGCGGAGCTCGGCTCGGCGGTCGCGGACCTCAAAGCACGCGTCGAAACGCTCGAATCCGACCTGTCCGAGGCCGAAGACCGCGCCGACGACATGGAGTCCAAACTGAAGCGCACGCAGGCCGACTTCCAGAACTACAAGAAACGCGCCAAGGAGCGCGAAGCGGAGATCAAAGAGCGGGCGACCGAGGACTTCGTCACCCGCCTCGTGCCGGTCCGCGACGACTTGGTTCGCGCCCTGGACCAAGACGAGGGCGTCGACATCCGCGACGGCGTCGAGTCGACGCTTGAGACGTTCGACCGCGTCCTCGAAGAGGAGAACGTGACGCCGATTCAGCCCGCACCGGGCGAGGAAGTCGACCCGACGCGCCATCAGGTGATGATGCGCGTCGAGAGCGACCACCCCGAGGGCACCGTCGTCGACGTCTACCGCCCCGGCTACGAGATGGCGGGGACGGTCATCCAAGAGGCGCAGGTGACGGTGAGCGGGGGCGAATAGCGACGACGGCCCGAGCCGAATTGCAGTTCTATATAAACGTATATGGTGTGAGCCGTTCGCACGATTCCTAATCGGGAGACGTGAGCGGGGTGGTGGGGACTGGGGACTCACCCGGTCTAGTAACCTTTAACCGACAAAAGCCGGTATCAATGGACAAGATGGCGAGTAACAAAATTCTGGGAATCGACCTCGGGACCACGAACAGCGCGTTCGCGGTGATGGAGGGCGGCGACCCGGAGATTATCGTTAACGGCGAGGGCGACCGAACAACGCCCTCGGTCGTCGCGTTCACCGACGACGACGAGCGTCTCGTCGGCAAACCGGCGAAAAATCAGGCCGTCCAGAACCCCGAGCGCACGATTCAGTCTATCAAGCGCCACATGGGTGAGGACGACTACACCGTCGACATCGACGACGAGGACTACACGCCGGAGCAGATTTCGGCGATGATCCTCCAGAAAATCAAGCGGGACGCCGAGGAGTACCTCGGCGACGACGTCGAGAAGGCCGTCATCACCGTCCCGGCGTACTTCAACGACCGCCAGCGTCAGGCGACGAAAGACGCCGGCGAAATCGCCGGCTTCGAGGTCGAACGCATCGTCAACGAGCCGACCGCTGCCTCGATGGCCTACGGCCTCGACGACGAGTCCGACCAGACCGTCCTCGTCTTCGACCTCGGGGGCGGCACGTTCGACGTGTCGGTCCTCGACCTCGGGGGCGGCGTCTACGAAGTCGTCGCCACGAACGGGGACAACGACCTCGGCGGCGACGACTGGGACCAGGCGATCATCGACCACCTCGCCGAGGAGTTCGAGAGCGACCACGGCGTCGACCTCCGCGAGGACCGACAGGCGCTCCAGCGGCTGAAAGACGCCGCCGAGGAAGCCAAGGTCGAACTGAGCAGCCGAAAGGAGACGGAGATCAACCTGCCGTTCATCACGGCGACCGACAGCGGCCCCATCCACCTCGAAACGTCGCTCACCCGCGCGAAGTTCGAGTCGCTGACGAGCGACCTGCTGGAGCGGACCGTCGAGCCGACCGAACAGGCCCTCTCCGACGCGGGCTACTCGAAAGGCGACATCGACGAGGTCATCCTCGTCGGCGGGTCGACGCGGATGCCGCAGGTCCAGGAGAAGGTCGAAGAGCTCGTCGGCAAGGAGCCGAAGAAGAACGTCAACCCGGACGAGGCCGTCGCGCTCGGCGCGGCGATTCAGGGTGGCGTCCTCGGCGGCGAAGTCGACGACATCGTCCTGCTGGACGTGACGCCGCTCTCGCTCGGTATCGAGGTCAAGGGTGGCCTGTTCGAGCGTCTCATCGACAAGAACACCACCATCCCGACCGAGGAGTCGAAGGTCTTCACCACCGCCGCGGACAACCAGACCTCGGTGCAGGTGCGCGTCTTCCAGGGCGAGCGCGAAATCGCCGAGGAGAACGAACTGCTCGGTGAGTTCCAGCTGGCGGGCATCCCGCCCGCGCCCGCCGGAACGCCCCAGATCGAAGTCTCGTTCAACATCGACGAGAACGGCATCGTCAACGTCGAAGCCGAGGATAAGGGCTCCGGCAACGCCGAGTCCATCACCATCGAGGGCGGCGCCGGCCTCTCGGACGACGAAATCGAGCAGATGCAGGAGGAAGCCGAGAAACACGCCGAGGAGGACCAAGAGCGCCGCGAGCGCATCGAGGCCCGCAACGAGGCCGAGAGCGCCATCCAGCGCGCCGAGACGCTCCTCGAAGAGAACGAAGAGGAAGTCGACGAGGACATCGTCGCGACCATCGAGGACGCTATCGCCGACGTTGAGGAAGTCCTCGAAGACGACGACGCCGACACCGAGGAGATTCAGTCGGCCACCGAGGCCCTCTCCGAGGAACTCCAGGAAATCGGCAAGCAGATGTACCAGGACCAGGCCCAGCAAGCCCAGGCCGGTGCGGGCGGTGCCGGCGCAGGCGCCGGTGCCGGCGGCATGGGCGGTATGGGCGGTGCCGGCCCCGGCGGCGCCGGCGGTCCCGATGCCGGCGGCGAGGAGTACGTCGACGCCGACTTCGAAGAGAAAGACGACGAAGACGACGCCTAGCGACGCCGAGCCGCGTTTTTCAAATAGGTCGCGACAGTAATCCACACAAATGACAGAGGACTTTTACGACGTACTCGGGGTGTCTCGTGACGCCGACGAGGACGAAATCCAGCAGGCGTATCGCGAGAAAGCCTCCGAATACCACCCCGACGTGAGCGACGACCCCAACGCCGAGGAGAAGTTCAAGAAGGCCAAGAAGGCGAAGGAGGTCCTCACGGACGAGGAGAAACGGCAGGCGTACGACCAGATGGGCCACGAACGGTTCGAACAGGCCGAGAAGCGCGGCGGCTTCGACGGCGCCGGTGGCGCCGGCGGCGGCGCCCGTGGCAACCCCTTCGGCGGCGGGGGCGGCGGTGGCTTCGGCGACATCTTCGAACAGTTCTTCGGCGGCGGCGCCGGCGGCGGCAACCGTAACCGACCCCGACAGGGACAGGACCTCCGCACGTCGCTCCAGCTGGACCTGGAGGAGGCGTTCGAGGGGGTCGAACGCGAGTTCAGCGTCACGCGACCGACGCGGTGTGACGACTGTGACGGCGCCGGCCATCCGCCCGACGCCGACGCCGAGACGTGTCCCAACTGCGACGGGCAGGGGCAGGTCACGCAGGTTCAGCAGACGCCGCTCGGACGGGTGCAACAGACGAGCGCGTGTCGTCGGTGTGGCGGCGAGGGTACCCTCTACAGCGAGACGTGTTCGACCTGTGGCGGCGACGGGCAGGTGCGCGAGGAGTCGACGCTCTCGGTCGACATCCCCGCCGGCATCCGCGACGGACAGTCACTCCGCATGGAGCGAGAGGGCGCGCCCGGGCCGAACGGCGGCCCGAACGGCGACCTCCTCATCGAGGTGTCGGTCGCCGACCACCCGGACTTCGACCGCGAGGGCGACGACCTCCACCACCAGTACCCCATCTCCTTCCCGCAGGCGACCTTTGGCGACACCGTCGAGGTGTCGACGCTCGACGGCACCGTCGAGATGGACGTGCCCGCGGGGACCCAGAGCGGCGAAACCTTCCGACTCAAGGACAAGGGCATGCCGCGACTCCGCCGCCGCGGCCGCGGCGACCTCTACGTGCAGGTGCAGGTCGTGACGCCCGACAGCCTGAACGCCGAACAGCGCGAGGCCCTCGAGCAGTTCGCCGAAGCTGGCGGCGAGGAAGTCGACGTGAACGAGGGTTTCTTCGAGCGCATCAAGAGCAGTTTCTAGATGCGCGTCCTCGGCGACGTGGTCGGCCGCGAGCGCCGGTCCGACCGCACGGCGCTCCGTCTCGACGGGCGGCCCGACAGCTACAGCGACTTCTGTACGACGGCGTGGAAGGCAGGCCACGCCCTCAGCCACCTCGGCGTCCACGCGGGGTCGCGGGTCGCACTCGCGCCCGACGCGTCGCTGCCCGTGTTGACGACGCTGTTCGGCGCTGCGTGTCTCGGCGCGTGCGTGACCTTCGACACCGACGCCGAGGCTCGCGTCGTCCTCACGGCAGCTGGTGAGGCGGTGGCCGACCGCCCAAGTCGGAAGCGCGTCGTCTACGGCGACGCGCCCGACGACCCGAGCGTGACGTACTGGGAGCGCGTCGTCTGGAGCGAGAACCCCGTCGTACCGCCAGGTGAGCGGTCAGCGGACGAAGCCGTACTGGCAGACAATGGAGCGTCGCTCACACACCACGAGGTGCTGACGGCGGCGAATCGCGTCGTCGAGCGAGCGGGCATCGACGCGGAGACGACGGTGGCCCTGCGGGCGTCGCTCGCCGACCCGCGGGCAGTCGTCGCCGGCGTCGTCGCCCCACTCGTCGCCGGCGGGACGGTTGCCGTCGGTGACGCGGACACGGACGTGGTCGTCGGCGACGACCTGGGCGCGACAATTCACCTTTCTGACGTGTCGTTCGACGAGTGAGCCGTCTCGTCAACCTCAAACCGGGCATAGGTTTATGACGGATAATGATGTGGTGTGTGAACAGGTATGTCAGCCAGAGAGCGAGTCCAATCGTTCGGGCGGACGATGGCGGACTGGTCGGAACGCTGGGTTCCGAGTCCGTTCCTGTTCGCCGTCATTCTGACGCTCATCGCGTACGTAGCCGCGATAGCGTTCACGCCGGACGGACCGTATCAGAACATCCAGAACTGGTACGACGGGTTCTGGAGCCTCCTGACCTTCGCGATGCAGATGGTGCTGATTCTGGTCACGGGGTACGCCGTCGCCGACTCCGACTTCGTGAGTAGCTATCTGAACCGTCTCGCGTCGATTCCGGACACCAACACGCAGGCGGCGGCGCTGGTCGCTGCCGTCTCGCTCCTGTTTGGGTACTTCCACTGGGGCATCGGCCTCATCGTCGGGGCCATCTTCGCCATCTTCGTGGCGCGGGCGGGCCACGAACGTGGGAAGACGTTCCACTACCCGATTCTGTGTGCGGCCGGTTACACGAGTCAGACCATCTGGCACGTCGGGCCGTCGACGAGCGCCGGACTGCTCTCCGCGACGGAGGGCCATCCCTTCGTCGACACCATCGGCATCGTCCCCCTGAACGAGAGCGTCTTCACCGTCTACGCGTTCGGCATCGCCGTCCTCGTGTTCCTGACGGTGATTCCCGTCCTCGCCTTCCTCGCGCCGGAGGAAGAGGACGCGACGGGCATCGACGAGTACGCACCCAGCCTGCTCAAAGGCGAGTCGATGGACGAGGCAATCGACGACGACAACACGCGCGCGACGCAGGCCGAGGTGTCTCGGTCGCCCGCCGACCGCATCAACGACAGCCGAGCCATCGCGTACCTCATCGGCACTGGCATGATGGTGTACGTCATCCAGTACTTCGTCACCGCTGGCGGCATCGGCGAAGCCCTCGACCTGAACGTGTTCAACTTCACGTTCATCGCGCTGGGCCTGTTCTTGCACAAGACGCCCGCGGCGTACATGGAGACGATTCGCGACGCCACGGAGGGGGCAGCGGGCATCATCCTGCAGTTCCCCTTCTACGCGGGCATTCTTGGCATCATCAGTAATTCGGGGCTGTCCGACCTGATCGCTGAGGGACTGCTCGCGGTGGCGACGCCGCAGACGTTCCCGGTCGTCGCGTGGCTCCTCGGTGGTGTCATGAACCTGTTCGTCCCGAGCGGTGGGGGCGAGTGGGGTATCATCGGCGGCGTCGTCGGGAGCGCGGCCGTCGAACTCGGCGTCCCACCGGGGAAGGCCATCGTCGCCTACGGCGTTGGCGACATGTGGACGAACATGTTCCAGCCGTTCTGGGCGATTCCACTCCTCGGGCTGACGAAGATTCGAGCGCGCGACATCTTGGGCTACACCATCATCGTGATGTTCGTGCTGCTGCCGGTGTTCGCGCTCGGTCTGTACTTCCTCCCGTACTGAGCGGGAGGCTGGCGTGTCGTCGGCCGGCGGCGACACGCCGACGACGGGCGACTCCCATGACGCGGGCCCGCAAATCCTTTTCACGCCGCGTTCTCTACGTCGGTGCATGTACGTCCGGGACGCCAAGAACCGAGACGAGGCCTGGTTGCTCGACCACATCGAGGAGATGGCGCTGGACGACGCCTCTTTCCGGTCCCGGGACTACGTCATCGCAGTCGATGAGGAGTCGAACGACCGGGCAGGCTTCGGTCGGATTCGCGTCCACAAGACCGACGAAGGCGACTACTGCGAACTCACCGGCATCGGCGTCCTCCCCGCGTGGCGCGGGCAGGGCGTCGGCGCACACGTCGTCGAACGACTGGTCGACACCGCGCGCGCCGAGGAGTTCGAGACAGTGTACTCGCTGACCGACCAGCCGGAGTATCTGGGCCAGTTCGGCTTCGAACCGGTCGAATCCAGCGCGCTCCCGGCGAAGATTCGTGAGCGCTTGGCGACCAAGCGAGAGACAGTCCAACCGGACGCCGTCGCGACGAGCGTCGGCGTCGACGAATTCGCCATGCCGGACCGGTTCCGCGAGATGTTCAAGAACGCGTCACCGCACGACGAGACGGACGACCAAGTCGAGGACGCAGAAGATTTCGGCATCGACCCCGACAGCGCGACCTACAAGTACGATACCGGGCGCTAAGTCCGGTCGTCGAGGAAGTCGGTGCTGAACGCGAGCCACGCCAGCACCGTACTGAAGAGGATAGGCGGCAGGATGGCGAACGCCCAGAGTGGCTCGATACCCCAAACCAGCAAGAGGAGCACGTCCGCGAGGCCGAGCAACAGGAACGGTGTCACCGCGAGGAGTGCCCGCCGCCGGTTGGGTGTGTCCTGCGAGAGTGCCATACTACGTCTGGAACGGGAGCGACCAAAAGCCCCTCGGGTCGCGGCGTCGGGCGGAACTATATGACCCGATGGGCCGTAGGCCCCGAGCGTGACCGACGACCTCATCGAACGCGCCAGAGCGGCGCTCAACGCTGCGTACGTGCCGTACTCCGAGTACACGGTCGGCGCCGCGCTCCGCACCGCCGACGGCACCGTCTTCACCGGCTGTAACATCGAGAACGCCAACTTCAGCAACAGCCTCCACGCCGAAGAAGTCGCCATCGCGGAGGCGGTCAAGCGCGGCCACCGAACGTTCGACCGCCTCGCCGTCACCTCCGGCGCTCGCGACGGCATCACCCCCTGTGGCATGTGCCGGCAGACGCTCGCGGAGTTCTGTGACGACGACCTCACCATCGTCTGTGACGAGGGCGACGAGACGACAGAGTACACGCTTGGTGAACTGTTACCTAACACCATGGGACCAGAGACGCTCGACGCGGCGCGTCGAACGGACGAATAACGGATTTCCAGGGCTCAATACCACCATATAGATGGAGCGGACGGCAGCAAAATTTTTGTTGATTCGATAATATTTTCTACCCGTCGATGACATTCCCGTTCCAATCCACGGCGGCGTCTCCCCCCTGTGTGGCGTGTCCGACCTGTGAGAGCGACGTGTTGAACGTCCACGGGATTCACACCTGTTCGGCCTGCAGTTGGGTGGCGGCCGAGTACCGATAGACGGGCGATATTTCACGGTCCCCGCTGTACGACGACCCATGTCCGACGACGCGGCGGACCGACAGTACCACCTCGAAGTCGCCCCGGGCGAAGTCGCCGACACCGTCTTGCTCCCCGGCGACCCGGAGCGTGTCGACGTCACCACCGAGCGCTGGGCGGAGTCGTCGGTCGTCGCCGAACACCGCGAGTATCGCACGGCGACAGGACGGTACGAGGGTGCGCCCGTCTCGGTCACCTCGACGGGTATCGGGAGTCCGTCGGCGGCCATCGCCGTCGAGGAACTCGCCCGTGTCGGCGCGGAGACGTTCATCCGCGTCGGGTCGTGCGGGGCCATCCAACCCGATATCGACGTGGGTGACTTGGTCATCACCACCGGCGCCGTCAGAGGCGAGGGGACAAGCGAGGAGTACGTCCGCAGCGACTACCCCGCCGTCGCCGACCACGCCGTCGTCTCGGCACTCGTCGCCGCCGCCGAGCGTCTCGGCTACGACTACCACTGCGGCGTGACGATGAGCACCGACAGCTTCTACGCAGGCCAAGCCCGCCCCGGCGTCGACGGGTTCGAGGCCGCGGGCACCGAGTCGCTCCTCGACGAACTCCGCGACGTGAACGTGAAAAACGTCGAGATGGAGGCGAGTTCGATTCTCACGCTCGCGAACGTCTACGGACGCCGGGCGGGCGCGGTCTGTACCGTCTTCGCGAACCGCACGACCGGCGAGTTCCGCACCGAAGGCGAGGGGCGCGCCGTCGAGGTTGGGAGTCTCGCCGCGGCGTTGCTCCACCAGATGGACGAGCGACGGGACGCCGAGGGAGCCAACAGTTGGCACGCCGACCTCTCGATGTAACCAATTGTCGTAACTAATCGACGTACGTCGACACCCATTATCGACAAACAGGCGTTTGAGGCGCTCTCGCGGCTGATGCAACACGTCTATAACGATCCATCGACGACCGTGTGGTATGACTACTCAAGTCGTTGTTCTCGGAGCTGGTTACGCAGGTGCCGGTGCAGTAAAACAGTTTCAGAAGGCGAACGACGGGAGTGCCGAACTGACGTGGATATCCGAACACGATTACCATCTCGTCCTCCACGAGTCCCACCGTGTCATACGCGACACGAGCGTCGCCTCGAAAATCACCATCCCGGTCGAGGACATCAAGTCGCCGGAGACGACGTTCCGACAGGGCCGCGTCACGGGCGTCGACGTCGACGAACAGACCGTCCGCTGCGAGGACGGCGACCCCGTCGACTACGACTACCTCCTCGTCGCGCTCGGGAGTCAGACGGCGTTTTACGGCATTGAAGGGCTGGAGACGCACGCGCACACGCTCAAGAGCCTCGACGACGCCCGACAGATTCACAGCGACGTGGCCGACGCCGCGGCCGACGCCACCCGCTCCGACCCCGCACAGGTCGTCGTCGGCGGCGCCGGCCTCTCGGGCATCCAGTCGGCGGGTGAAATCGCCGCTTATCGCGACGAACACCGCGCACCCATCGACGTGACGCTCGTCGAAGGGCTGGACGAAGTGCTGCCGGGAATGGACACCGAACTCCAGGGTGCGCTCCGCAAGCGCCTCGAAGCGGCCGACGTCGAGATTATGTGCGGTGAGTTCGTCTCCAGCGTCGACGACGACACCATCTACGTCGGCGGCGGCGAGGAGGAGGACCCGACCGAACTCGACTACGACGTGTTCCTCTGGACCGGCGGCATCACGGGACAGGACGAACTCGCGGACGCAGACGTCGACAAGGACGACCGGAGCCACCGTGTCTACGCCGACCGCGACTTCCAGACGAGCGACGAGCGAGTCTTCGCCATCGGCGACACCGCCCTCATCGACCAGGGACCGGACGAGGTGGCGCCGCCGACGGCACAGGCGGCGTGGCAGGCGGCGGAAGTCGCCGGCGAGAACCTCGCTCGCGCCGTCCGCGGAGAGTCACTCCGGACGTGGACCCACGACGACAAGGGGACGCTCGTCTCCGTCGGCGACGAGGCCGTCGCACACGGCGTCGACGCTCTCCCCATCAACACCTTCGGCGGTATCGGCGCCGAGACGCTGAAAAAGCTCGTCGCCGCTCGCTGGATTGCGGACGTCTCCTCCGTGGGGCGGGCCATCAGCGCCTGGCCCGACATGTAGTCCGGGCTGTTCGTATCGGACAACTATCTCCGGATAGTTCGAGAGCGCAGAAACAGAGAGTCGAACAGGCAGAGAGCGCCTAGTGGTCCGGTTCGCCGGCGGGCGCGCGCATGTCGTCGATGCGGAGGATGAGCACGTTGTCGGTGTCGTCCTTGCCGTCGACGGTGCCGTCGATGACGAGTTTCGAGAGCGGCGTCGGGCCGACGCGAACGCTGTCGCCCTCGTGGAACTCACGGACCGACCCCTGAACGTGAATCTCCGCGCGGCACAGGTCGGGGTGATGGACCGACGAGAGGTCGATTTCGCCGACGTTCGCGGTGTCGACCGGTTCGCCGTTGTGGAGCAGCGGCACGGCGGCCGGTTCGTCCATCTGGTCCACGTCGAGCGCTTCGTAGGCGTTTGCCGTCGGCTTGTATCCTCCCTTCGGCCCCGGTACCCCCTCGACGAGCTGCAGCGCCTTCAGACTCTGCATCTGATTGCGAATCGTCCCGGGGTTGCGGTCGACTTCCTCCGCGATGTCCTCCCCCTTCACCGCGTCCTCAGTTTCGCGATGGAGATTGATGAGAGCAGTCAGGATCGTCTTCTGACTCGACGTTAGTTCAATTGATGACATAGTTCACGGTTAGTCACTAGCGTTATTAAATTCGATGGATGTGGAACATCAGGTTCTATGCGAGGTGTCAACGTGAAAGCGATACGGCTTTGCATCCGCCTATCGTGGCCCGATGCATGGAAGGCAAGCGTGTCCTCGTCACTGGCGGGGCGGGCTTTATCGGCTCGAATCTGGCGAATCGTCTGGCCCCTGACAACGAGGTAATCGCGCTCGACGACTGCCACCTCGGCACGCCCGAGAACCTCTCGGACGACGTGGAGTTCGTGAACAGGAGCGTCCTCGACGACGACTTACCGACCGACGTCGACGTGGTCTTTCACCTCGCTGCGTACTCTTCGTACACGATGGTCGAGGAGAACAAACGCGAGGCGACGCGCGTCAACGTCGAAGGGTTCGTCAACACGGTCGAACAGGCCCGCGACGATGGCTGTGACACCGTCGTCTACGCCTCGACCTCCTCTATCTACGGCTCGCGGACCGACCCGTCGCCCGAGGACATGGACGTGGAAGCCCGCACCTGCTACGAAGCCTCGAAACTCGCCCGCGAGAACTACGGGGAGTACTTCGGCAACCACTACGACATGACCCTCGCCGGGCTGCGCTTTTTCTCGGTCTATCAGGGCTACGGCGGCGCCGAGGAACACAAAGGCGAGTACGCGAACACCATCGCCCAGTTCGCTGACAAAATCGCGAACGGCGAGTCGCCCGTCCTCTTCGGCGACGGCACACAGACCCGTGACTTCACCCACGTCGACGACGTGGCCCGGGCCATCGAACTCGCCGCCGACCACGAACTCGACGGCATCTACAACGTCGGCACTGGCGAGAGCTACACCTTCAACACGATGGTCGAGATGATAAACGACGAACTCGGGACGGACATCGACCCCGAGTACGTCGAGAACCCGTTGCCGGTGTATGTCCACGACACGATGGCCGACGCCTCGAAACTGCGTGAAGCGACTGGCTGGAAGCCGGAAGTGGGGTTCGAGGAGGGTGTCGCGCGGGTGTGTGAGCAGTACAAAGATTGAGATAGAGAGCAAGATAGCGCGACCACGCTTTTCCCGCCCGGCGTCGAACCGACGAGCATGCACTCCGTCCGCATCGTCGGCGCACCGACGGACTACGGCGCGAACCGCCGCGGCGTGAACATGGGCCCCGCGGCGATTCGGTACGCCGACCTCGCCGCGACGCTGGCCGACCTCGGCCTCGACGTCACCGATAGCGGCGACCGCTCGGTCCCGCGAGCGTGGACGGACGACCCCGCCCGCGCCGACGCGAAGTATCTCGGCGCCGTCGAAACGGTCTGTACCCGCCTCGCCGACGCAGTGAGCGAATCGCTCACCGCCGGCCAGACGCCACTCGTCCTCGGCGGCGACCACTCCGTCGCCACCGGCAGCGTCGTCGGAACGGCCCGCGACGCCGACGTGGGCATCCTCTGGTTCGACGCCCACGGCGACCTGAACACGCCGGCGACGACGCCGAGCGGTAACGTCCACGGGATGGCGCTCGCCGCGGCACTCGGGCTCGGGGAGTTCGAATCGACGTGGGCCGACGCCGGTATCGACCCGGAGAACGTCGCCCTCGTCGGCGTCCGTGACCTCGATTCCGGCGAACGGGAGGTGATTCGCGACCACGGCGTCACCACCTACTCCATGCACGACATCGACCGTCGCGGCGTCACGAGCGTCGTCGACGAGGCCATCGAGACGGTCGGCGGCGCGGACGGCGTCCACGTCAGCTTCGATTTGGATTGGCTCGACCCGAGCGAAGCGCCCGGTGTCGGGACGCCAGTCCGGGGCGGCGCCACCTACCGCGAGGCCCACGCGGCGCTCGAACGCGTCGCCGACGCGGCGACGGTGCGGTCGCTCGACCTCGTTGAAGTGAACCCGATTCTCGACGAACGCAATCGGACCGCCGAGATGGCGGTCGACCTCGCCGCGAGCGCACTCGGAAAACGAATCTTGTAGTTAGGACTCGTCGTCGTCGGTGTCGCCTCGGTCGGCCGGAATCACGGCCACCGACGCCACCGAGTCGCCCTCGTCCAAGTCCATCACGATGACGCCCATCGTGTTGCGGCCGACGGTCGAGACGTCTTCGACGGGCGTGCGCATAATCTGGCCGTCCTCGCTCATCGCGACGAGGTGGTCGCCGGGCGCGACGGCGTCGATGGCACACGCCGACCCGTTGCGGTCGTTGGTCTTGATGTCGATGAGGCCCTTGCCGTAGCGGGACTGCTGGCGGTAGTCGTCGACCGGTGTCCGCTTGCCGTAGCCGTTGTCGGTGACGGTCAGCACCCAGTCGTGGTCGTCGGTGTCGACGCCGGCGAGGCCGACGACGCGGTCCGAGCCCTCCAACTTGATACCGCCGACGCCGCGGGCGTCACGGCCCATCGGCCGCACCTCCGACTCGTCGAAGCGGATGCTCATCCCGTCGGCAGTGGCGACGATCAGGTCGCGGTCACCGTCGGTCAGCTCCACGTCGACGAGTTCGTCGCCCTCTTCGAGGCGGATGGCGCGAATCCCCGTCGAGAGGATGTTGCCGAACTCCTCGACGGCGGTGCGTTTCACGCGGCCGCTCTGGGTCGCCATGGTGAGATAGCGCCCGGCGCCCTCCTCCAGATTCTCGCAGTCGACGACGGCCTCTATCTCCTCCTCGTCGTCCAAGTCGAGGAGGTTCACCGCCGACTTGCCGCGGGCGGTCCGGCTCATCTCCGGCACCTGGTAGGTCTTGAGCTTGTACACCTGCCCCTGGTTGGTGAAACAGAGCAGGTAGTCGTGGGTGTTGGCGAGGAACACCGAAGAGACGCGGTCACCCTCCTTGAGGTCGGCGCCGATGATGCCTTTCCCGCCCCGGTTCTGGGCGCGGAAGGTCGAGAGTGACATGCGCTTGATGTAGTCGTCCTCGCTGACGACGACAAGGGTGTCCTCTTGCGGGATGAGGTCCTCGTCGGTCACCTCGCCCGTGTCCTCGATGATGCGGGTGCGACGCTCGTCGGCGTACTCCTCTTTGATGTCGCGGAGTTCGTCTTTGATGACGCCAAGGAGTTCGGACTCGTTCTCCAGAATATCGGTGAGGCGGTCGATACGCGCCTGCACCTCCTCGTACTCCTCCTCGATGGCCGCCGTCTCCATCGACGTGAGGCTGCCGAGCTGCATCGCGACGATGTGGTTGACTTGGTCGTCCGAGAAGTCGAACGCGGCTTTCAGCGCCGTTTTCGCGGCGTCGCGGTCCTCGGCGTCGCGGATGACCTCGACAACCTCGTCGGCGTTCTCCAGCGCCTTCAGTCGGCCTTCGAGGATGTGCGCGCGGTCCTCGGCCTCGGCGAGGTCGTACTCGCTCCGGCGGCGAACGACCTCGCGCCGGTGGTCGAGGTAGACCGAAAGCGTCTCCTTGAGGTCGAGCACCTTCGGCTGGCCGTCAACGAGGGCGAGGTTGATGACGCCGAACGTGGTTTCGAGGTGGGATTCGAGCAGCTGGTTCTCGACCACGTCTGGGTTGGCGCCACGCTTGAGTTCGATGACGATGCGGATGCCGTCGCGGTCGGACTCGTCGCGCAGGTCGCGCACGCCGTCGAGTTTCCCCTCGTTCACGTCGTCGGCGATGCGTTCGATGAGACGCGCCTTGTTCGCCTGATAGGGGAGTTCCGTGACGACGATGCGGTCCTCGTTCGTCTCTATCTCGGCGCGGACGCGCAGGCGGCCGCGGCCCGTCTTGTACGCCTTGTGGACCGCGTTGCGGCCGACGATGTTCGCGCCCGTCGGGAAGTCGGGGGCGACGACGTGGTCCATCAGGTCCTCGACAGTGCAGTCGGGATTGTCGATGAGGTGAATCGTCGCGTCGATTACCTCGCCGAGGTTGTGCGGCGGGACGTTCGTCGACATCCCGACGGCGATGCCCGAGGACCCGTTGACGAGCAAGTTGGGGAACGCCGCGGGCAACACGTCCGGTTCCTGCTTACGGCCGTCGTAGTTCGAGGAGAAGTCGACGGTGTCTTTCTCGATGTCGGCCAGCAACTCCTCCGCGATGGGCGACATCCGCGCCTCGGTGTAACGCATGGCCGCGGGCGGGTCGCCGTCGATGGAGCCGAAGTTCCCCTGGCCGTCGACGAGGGGTGCTCGCATCGAGAAGCCTTGTGCCATCCGCGCGAGGGCGTCGTAGATGGCGCTGTCGCCGTGCGGGTGGAAGTCACCCATCGTCTCGCCGACGACGGAGGAGGACTTCCGGTGGGAGGCCCGCGAGGTGACGCCCGCCTCGTGCATCGCGTAGAGGATGCGCCGGTGGACGGGTTTGAGGCCGTCGCGGGCGTCGGGGAGCGCCCGGCCCGCGATGACGGACATGGCGTAGTCGATGTAGGACTGCTCCATCTCCTGTTCGATGCGCGCGGTGTCGACGCGGGCCGCGGGGGCACGCGTCTCGCCGTCGTCGTCTGCGTCAGAGCTCATATGTCGACCCACTCCGCGTCACCGGCGTGCTCTTTGATGAACTGTTTCCGCGGTTCGACGGCGTCCCCCATCAGGACCGAGAACATCTTGTCGGCGGCCGCCGCGTCCTCCAGCGTAATCTGCTTGAGAATCCGGTTCTCCGGTTTCATCGTCGTCTGCCAGAGCTGGTCGGGGTTCATCTCGCCGAGTCCCTTGAACCGCTGGACTTGGTCCGGGTTGCCGTTGCACTGCTCCTCGATGATACGGTCGCGCTCTTCCTCGCTCATGGCGTCGTACGTCTCGCCGCGGTACCGAACCCGATAGAGCGGGGGTTGGGCGGCGTAGACGTACCCTCGCTCCAGCAGGGGCTTCATGTGACGGTAGAGAAGCGTCAGCAGGAGTGTGCGGATGTGTGCGCCGTCCACGTCGGCGTCGGTCATGAGGATGATGCGCTGGTAGCGCGCCTCCTCGATGTCGAACTCCTCGCCGATGCCGGTGCCGATGGCGGTGATGAGCGCGCGAATCTCGTCGTTCTCCAGAATCCGGTCGAGGCGGTGTTTCTCGACGTTCAGAATCTTCCCCTTCAGGGGGAGGATAGCCTGGAACTCCCGGTCACGACCCTGCTTCGCACTGCCGCCCGCCGAGTCGCCCTCGACGACGAACAGTTCGGACTTGGTCGGGTCTTTCGACTGACAGTCCGCGAGTTTGCCGGGGAGCGCCGTCGATTCGAGCGCGCTCTTGCGGCGGGTGAGCTCCTCGGCTTTCTTGGCCGCTTGGCGGGCCTGCGCCGCCTCGACGGCCTTGCCGACGATGGCCTGGGCCGTGTTGGGGTTCTCCTCGAAGAACGTGCCCAGTTCGGCGTGGACGGCGCTCTCGACGATACCCCGAACCTCGCTGTTGCCGAGTTTGGTCTTCGTCTGCCCCTCGAACTGCGGGTCGGGGTGTTTCACCGAGATGACGGCCGTCAGTCCCTCGCGCACGTCCTCGCCCTTGAGGGTGCCGTCGAGGTCGTTGAGCAGACCGTTGTCGGTGGCGTAGTCGTTGACGACGCGTGTCAGCGCTGTCTTGAAGCCGGTGAGGTGGGTGCCGCCCTCACGCGTGTTGATGTTGTTGGCGAAGGCGTGAATCGAGCCCTGGAGCTCGTCGGTGCCCTGCATCGCCACCTCGACGGAGATGTCCTGTTCCTCGGCCTCGAAGTAGATGACGTCCTCGTGGAGGGCTGTCTTCGTCTCGTTGAGGTACTCCACGAACTCACGAATCCCGCCCTCGTAGCGGAAGGAAACGGATTCGTCGTCGCGTTCGTCCGCGAGGCCGATTTCGACCCCCGAGTTGAGGAAGGCGAGTTCGCGCAGACGCGTCGACAGCGTGTCGAACGAGAAGTCGGTGTGTTCGAAGATGTCGTTGTCGGGCCAGAAGCGAATCTGCGTCCCCGTCTCTTCCTCGTCCTCGATGTCACGGACGCGTTCGAACGCCCCTTCGACGGGTTCGCCGCGTTCGAACTCGTGGGTCCAGACGCCGCCGTCGCGTTTGATTTCGACGGAGAGGCGCTTCGAGAGGGCGTTGACGACGCTGACGCCGACGCCGTGAAGCCCACCGGACACCTGATAGGACTTGTTGTCGAACTTCCCGCCGGCGTGGAGGACGGTCATGATGACCTCCACCGCGGGTCGGTCGTACTGTTCGTGAATGTCGACGGGGATGCCGCGGCCGTTGTCTGTGACGCTCACGGACTCGTCGTCGTGAACGGTCACTTGGATGGCGTCACAGTAGCCCGCAAGCGCCTCGTCGATAGCGTTGTCGACGACCTCGTAGACGAGGTGGTGTAACCCCCTCGAATCGGTCGACCCGATGTACATCGCCGGGCGCTTCCGGACCGCCTGGAGCCCCTCCAGTACCTGTATCTGCCCGGCTCCGTACTCTTGTTCGTCAGCCATAGAACTTACTCGCCGTAGACGGTGACGCCCCTTAAATACTCGCACGCGTGCGCGCGTTGCGAGATACTGTTTTCGTTATCGGAAGTTCCGGTCGGATATCGACAAGCCGACTTCGGCGTTCGTCTGTGCGGTCGATTCGTTGGGCGAAAATCCGCCGCGCCTCGGCGTCCAGCGCGCACGGCGCGCGCACGGCGATTTCACTTTCGCCGCGCTGGCGGTGACCTTTTAAACGTCGTAGCGGTAGACCACCCACGGATGACATCGTTCCAGTCGACACTCGGCGAAGATGGGGGAATCGCCGAGGAGCTGGCCGAAAACCAGCGGGCCATCTCCATCGCCGAGTTCTTCGAGAAGAACAAGCACATGCTCGGCTTCGACTCCGGGGCCCGAGGGCTCGTCACCGCCGTCAAGGAGGCGGTGGACAACGCCCTCGACGCGACGGAGGAAGCCGGCATTGCACCCGACATCTACGTCGAAATCACCGAGGCGGGCGACTACTACAAACTCGTCGTCGAGGACAACGGACCGGGCATCACCAAAGAGCAGATTCCACGCGTGTTCGGGAAACTCCTCTACGGCTCTCGCTTCCACGCCCGCGAGCAGAGCCGCGGCCAGCAGGGTATCGGTATCTCTGCCGCCGTCCTCTACTCCCAGCTCACCTCCGGCAAGCCCGCGAAAATCACCAGCCGAACGCAGGGCAGCGCCGACGCCCAGTACTTCGAACTCATCGTCGACACCGACACCAACGAACCCGAAATTCGAAACGAGGCGACCACGTCGTGGGACCGCCCCCACGGCACGCGCATCGAACTGGAGATGGAGGCGAACATGCGGGCCCGTGCCCAGCTCCACGACTACATCAAACACACCGCAGTCGTCAACCCCCACGCCCGCGTCGAACTCCGGGAACCCGGGCTGGACGAACCGCTGAAGTTCGAGCGCGGCACCGACCAGTTGCCCGCTGAGACGGAGGAAATCCGCCCCCACCCCCACGGGGTCGAACTCGGGACGCTCCTGAAGATGCTCGAAGCGACGGAGTCGTACTCCGTCTCCGGGTTCCTGCAGGGCGAGTTCACCCGCGTCGGTAACAAGACGGCGACGAAGGTGTGCGACCGCTTCCGCGACAACCACTTCGGGCGAGAGATGGCGTGGACGACGCCCGACGCTACCGACGATATCGAGGCCGCCGTGGCCGACGCCGTCGCCAACAAGAGCGCGGCGGCGACAGAGTGGTTTGCCGCACGCGTCGCCGAGACGGTCGGTGACCGCGAGCGACTTGCCCACCACGACCTCGTCGAACTCGTCGACAACCTCGCGGACGCGGTGGTCGAGGAACACGGCGAGACGTTCGGCGACACCGTCCGCGAGAACGCCGTCGAGTCGGCGTGGGCGGCGCTCACGGACGACGAACGGTTGACGGCGTCGCTGTACGAACGCCTCGACGCCGCGACCAGCACGCAGAAAGACGACGCGACGGTGCAGGGCATCGCGGAGCGACTGGCCGAGAAGTTCGTCGACGCGGAGGACCCGCGACACCGCGCGACCCGCGACACCCTCGCGGGCTACGTCGACCGGTCGGCGGACCGACTGGAGGACGCCACGGACGCGACGTTCGGCGATACGGCCCGCGAGAACGTCGTCGAATCCGTCTGGTCGGTGATGCAGACGGTGCCCGACGACCTGCCGAAGGTGAAGACCATCGCCGACGACCGGGACACCGCCTCGGACCTCCTCACGGCGATGCGCGAGACGGATATCCTCGCGCCGCCAACGGACTGTCTCTCGCCCATCACCGCCGAACTCGTGGAGGCGGGACTCCGCAAGGAGTTCGACGCCGACTTCTACGCGGCGGCGACGCGAGACGCCGAGGTACACGGCGGCGACCCGTTCATCGTCGAGGCGGGCATCGCCTACGGCGGCGAGTTGGAGACTAACGGCTCCGTCCAGGTGATGCGCTTCGCCAACCGCGTCCCCCTCGTCTATCAGCGCGGGGCGTGTGCCATCACCGACGTGGTGAAAGGCATCGGCTGGCGCAACTACGGCCTCGACCAACCCGGCGGGAGCGGCCTCCCCTCGGGGCCCGCGGTCATCACCGTCCACGTCGCCTCGACGAACGTCCCCTTCACCAGCGAATCGAAGGACGCAGTGGCGAACGTCCCGGCCATCGAGGACGAAATCGAACTCGCCATCCGGGAGGCGGCCCGCGAGATGAAATCCTACATCAACCGCCGGCAGTCGCTCCAGAAGCGACGGGAGAAACAGGACGTCCTCGGCCGCATCCTCCCGCAGATGGCCGACAAACTCGCCGCCGTGACCGGGCAGGAGCGACCCAACATCGACGGCGCACTTGGTCGCATCATGAACAACGTCATCGTCGAGCGACGCGTTGAGGACGGCACAGTGACGCTCACCGTCCAGAACCACTCCGACCGGAAGGAGACACTCGACGTGACCGATATCGTCAGCACCGAACCGACGGCGGTGAGCGACGGCGGGTCGGTGGTGGACTTGGACGACGAGTGGTTCGTGCAGTGGTCCCCGTCGGTGTCGGCGGGTGAAACGGCGACGCTCACCTACGAGGTGGGCGGCGACGCGACGTTCGACGTCGACGTGGACGGCGTCGAAGACGAGAAACTCACGGTGAACGCATGAGCACACAAGACGAACGCGCACGACAGCAGTTGATAGACCTCGCGGCGGAGTTTTACGACCAGTTCGCCAGCGGCGAAGTCCCGGAGATGACACTCCCCACGCGGACGAAAAGCAACATCGAGTACGACGAGGACAGCGGCGTGTGGGTGTACGGCGACCGCACCTCGACTCGCTCTGCCAACTCGGTGCAGGGCGCCCGCAAACTCCTCAAGGCGACCTACACCATCGACTTCCTCGCTCGCCAGTTGGAGGAGGGACGTTCCTCCACGCTTCGAGAACTCTACTACCTCTCGGAGTCGTGGGACGCCGACGAGGCGGCCTTCTCCAGTCAGGACGAGTCCAACCAGTTGGTCGAGGACCTCGAAATCGTCTCGGAGGTCACACGCGAGGACTTCCACATGCGCCCCGAGGAGTCGGGCGCGACGCTGATGGGCCCGCTGGAGTTGCGCGAGCAGACTCGCCGCGGCGAGCGCGAGATTCACTGTCAGGAGGACGTTGGCGAGGGCGGCTACCAGATTCCGAACAACCCCGATACCATCGACTTCCTCGACCACGACATCGACTTCATCCTCTGTGTCGAGACGGGTGGGATGCGCGACCGACTGGTCGAGAACGGCTTCGACACCGACTACAACGCCCTCATCGTCCACCTCAAGGGACAGCCGGCGCGAGCGACTCGGCGCATCACGAAGCGCCTCCACGACGAACTCGACTTGCCCGTCGTGGTCTTCACAGACGGCGACCCGTGGTCGTACCGCATCTACGGCTCCGTCGCCTACGGCTCCATCAAGAGCGCGCACCTCTCCGAGTATCTCGCCACGCCCGAGGCGGATTTCGTCGGCATCCAACCAGAAGACATCGTCGAGTACGACCTACCGACCGACCCGCTGGCCGACTCCGACGTGAACGCCCTCGAATCCGAACTCGACGACCCGCGATTCATGACCGACTACTGGGAGGAGCAAATCGAACTCCAACTCGACATCGGGAAGAAAGCCGAACAGCAGGCGCTCGCTTCCAGAGGGCTTGACTTCGTCACCGACGAATATCTGCCCACGCGGCTGGACGAGATGGGCGTGCTGTAACGGCTCGGCCTCACTTCTCCGTCAGGCGCTCCACTCGCGCCAACGAATCCGCCGCTTCCGGCGTCTTGTCCTCCCGAACCGCGACGAATCGCGGGAAGCGAAGCGCGTACCCCGACTCGTAGGTCGGCGAGGTCTGAATCTCCTCGTAGCCGACTTCGAAGACCACCTCGGGAGCGATGGTCACGTCGGTCCCGTCCTGGTCGCGAACGAGGGGTTCGAGACGCTCGGTCAGGTCGGCCAGTCGCTCGTCAGTGATACCCGTCGCCACCTTGCCGATGGTCGCGAAGTCATCCTCGCCGTCTTCGACGCGGACCGACAGCATGAACGTACCGAGGTGGTTGGCCCGTCGTCCCTCGCCCCACTCGGCGCCCGTCACCACGAGGTCCAGCGTCTCCACGTCCGGCTTGCGCTTCAGCCAGTTCTGCCCTCGCTTGCCCGGCGTGTACGCGGACTCCGGGTTCTTGAGCATGATGCCCTCGTGGCCCGCCTCCAGCGCCGCCGTCTCGTGTTCGGCGACGGCGTCCACGTCCTCGGCGAGGGTGAGCGGCGACCGGCCGCCCGACTCGTCGTCGACGCCGTCGAGGACGCGCGACAGGTGCTCGCGCCGGTCGAGCAACGGCGCGTCGAGGAGGTCCGTCCCGTCGGCGTGGAGGCAGTCGAACGCCCGGAACTCGACGGTGACCGCCTCGCGCATCCGCGCCACGTCGTGTTTCCGGCGGAAGCGGCGAAGCACCTCTTGGAAGGGGAGGGGGTCGCCCGCGTCGTCGACGGCAAGCGCCTCGCCGTCGAGAATGACCGGTACGTCGAGGCCGTCCGCGAACTCGACGATTTCGGGGAGGGCGTCGGTCACGTCCTCCAGATTTCGGGAAAATACACGCGTCTCGCCCGCGGGGTCGTGGTGGACTTGGACCCTCGCGCCGTCGTACTTGGTCTCGACGGCGACTTGGCCCCACGCCTCGACGGCGTCGGCGGCCGTCCCCGTCTGGGCGAGCATCGCCTGCACCGGGCGCCCAACCGCCAGTTCCGCGGCGTTCAGCCCCGCTTCCCCCTCGTCGCGGGCCCGAACCGCGATAGCGCCGTAGTCGTTGGTCACCTGTAGTGCGCGTTCGACGGCGTCGACGGGCACGTCGAACGCGGACGCGATGGCGTCGCGGACGGTTCCCTCGCCGACCCCGATTCGCATCTCGGAGAGGACGAGGCGGGCGAGATAGCGCGCGCCGAGCGGCGTCGCCCGGTTGAACAGGTCGAAGAGGAGGTCCTCCTTGTGATCGCGACTGCCCGACCCCTCGGCAGTCGCGAGGTCACGCAGCTGCGTCTCGACTTCGGCGACGGTCAGCGAGTCGGGGCCGGCGTCCCCAAACGCGGCCAAGCCACGCTGTCCGTCGAGGTCGAGTGATTCGGCGACGGCGCCGATTTCTCCCGCATCGGCGAGGCGGTTGGCCACGTCGTCTGGCGTAACGTTCGGACCGGCGGCGCGGGCCAGCGCCGCGTGACAGAGGCTCGGGCCGACGTCGAGCGTCGTCGACTCCCACGCGGGGACGACGCGGCCGAGCAACAGGCGGGCGACGACGGGCAGGTCCGCGCCCGCCTCGACGAAGAGGTCCGCCACGAGCGACGTGATTTCGAGGTCGGCCGGCTCCTCCTCGATGGTGGCGACGCGGTCGGCGAAGTCGGCAAACTCCATTACGTCGAGATGGGTCGGGGGCGTGGATAAGAGCGACGGGTTCGGCGGGAGCATCGGATTGAAGACGCTGTGTGGTGCAGGGGGAGGTATGGACAGCGACCTGGCGGCACAGGTCCGTGCGGTACTCGATGTGGACGTCTCGGAGTTCCGAGCGCAGGCGCGCGCCGACGCCGAAGTGGTCAAGAACGAACTCAGGGACGGGACTTTCGACAACCACCGTTCAATCGTCGGGCTTGAGTACGAGTTCTACGCCGTCGCCGATGGGCGCTGGCGGCAGGAGGCCGGTGAGACGGGGTCGGAACTCGTCCGCGTCCCTCGCCGCCTCCTCGAGCTCATCCGCTTCGAGAAGGAACTCGGCCTTCACAACGCCGAACTGACGACGAGCCCACAACCCCTGAACGCCGAGGGACTCAGGGCACAGGCTGCGGGCGTTCGCTCACACCTTCTCTCGGCGCTCGAAACGACCCAAATCGAGGGAATGCGCCTCGTGAGCGACGGCCTGTGGACCATCCCGCCGTCCGGCGAAACGGCGCGGGAGTACCTCACCGACAGCATCTCCGACGACGGCGTCCGCATCGCGACCAACATGACCGACGCGGTGCGGTATCACGCCATGGCCAACGGGCCGAACACGCCCTCGCCGTTCCGCCTCGACGCCCCGCACGTCGACCTCGAGGCCGACACGGTGATGCCCGAGAGTCTCATCACGTCGATTCAGCCCCACTATCAGGTGCCCCACGCCTCCGACCTGCCGACCTACCACAACTACGCCCTCCGGGTCGCCGGACCCTTGCTCGCCCTCGGCGTCAACTCGCCGTTTTTCCCGCCGGACCTCTACGAACCCGGCGTCGACCCCGAAACCGTCGTCGCCGACGCCCGCGCCGAGAACCGCGTCTTCGTCTTCGAATCCGTCTTGAACAGCGAGGAGGCACGGAAGGTGCGCTTCCCCGAGGACCTCGACGCCGTGGAGGAGGCGGTCGACCGCGTCGCCAACGACCCCACCGTCGTCCCGATGCCCGTCGAAGGCGGCGACCGCTTCGACGACAAGTTCGCGACGCTCCGGCGCAAACACGGCACCTTCTGGCGGTGGGTGCGCCCCGTCTTCGACGGCGCCGACCGCTCCTCGGCGAACGCCCGCATCGAATTCCGCCCCATCGCCGCCCAACCGACGGTCCGAGACAGCATGTCGTTCATGGCGACGTTCGCCGGCCTGATGGAGAATCTCCCGCAGAACGAACACCCGGTCATCGACCAAGACTGGCGCGTGGCGCGCGAGAATTTCTACGACGCGGCCCGCGAGGGCCTCGCGAGCGACCAGCGCTGGATTACCAACGACGGTGTCGAGACGACCGACACCGCGCGCCTGTACGACGACCTGTTCTCGCACGCGGAGGCGGGACTTCGAAACGCCGGCTGCACCGCTGAACACGCGAAACGCTACGTCGCGCCGCTCCGGGCGCGCGTCGAGTCAGGAGTCACGCCCGCGGGGTGGAAACGCGAGCACGTTCGAGAACGTGTCGAGAACGGTGAGCCGCTCGGAACCGCAATACCCGCGATGCAACGGGCGTACGTGGCCAATCAGACCGAGACACTTCTCGACGGCGACTTCACCGACTGGCTATAGCAGCGACTCGAAGTCTTTGTACTTCGTAATCTCGACGCCCTCGTCGGTGACGACGGCGACGTTGATGCCGTTGCCGGACGCCAGGTCGCGCTCGACGGCGCTCTGGATGGCGTGGGCGGCGACCGACTTCGCTTCGTCCATCGAGAGGTCGTCGTCGTATTCCTGTTCGAGGACACCGAGGGCGTACTGACTGCCCGACCCGGAGACGGCGTAGTCCTCTTCCATCATGCCGCCGAGGGGGTCGAGGCTGTAGACGTGAGCGCCGTCCTCGTCGACGCCGCCGAGGAGCGGCGAGACGATGAAGAAGGCACCGGAGCGGAGGAAGTTGCTCGTGAGCGTCGAGAGCGCTTCCATGCTCATGTCCTTGCCGCGTCGCGTCTCGTAGAGACTCGTCTCCGAGCGGAGTTGGCGGATGAGCGACTGGGCGGCCGACACCGACCCCGCGATGGTGAGGGCGGCGTTCGGGTGAATCTGTTCGACCTTCTGGACGTCCTTGCTGGAGACCATGTGACCGGCGCTGGCGCGCATGTCTGTCGCCATCACGACGCCGTTCTCCGTCGAGAGGCCGACGGTCGTCGTGCCGGTTTTCATCTCCTTGTCCTCGCCTTCCGCGGCGGCGAGGCGTTCGTCAGTGTTGGTGAACTCACCGATTTCCGGTCCGAACACCGGCCGGTCATTCCCGTCGAGGTCGTCCTGGGTCCGTGAAAAGTCCTGATTCGTCGGGGTACGCATCACCCGTTCTTGCGGGGGCGCGCTGATAAATGCAACCCTTCGACGCTATCGGCGCACGCGGTCGTAAACGTCGCCGGTCGCCGCCACCAAGTCACCGAGCGGAATCGTGACGCCGAGTTGGCGAGCGAACAGCGCCAGCGGCAGCAGGGCGATACCGAACGCGAGGGTGAGCTGGTACGCCGCGAACGCGCCTGCACGAGACAGTGAGTCGAACATCTGCGTAGCCGTGCTGGCGCGACGGTTATATATAAGTCTTCTTGACCGATATGTCGGGTTACCCCGACGCTGTCAGCCGATTGTGCTGACTCCCCATCGTCGCGCCGGTGACGACGTACCGCGGGGCCATCCACACCGATATTCGGCGTTTCGTCGCCCCCTCTGACGCGTAAGTTATGGATACAATTCGGAGCGCGTACGCGGTGGGAAACCCTGATACGTCGGCTTGGCGTACGAGCGGCCATGTCGAACTGGACCGACAGCATCGTCGGCGACCGGATGGCCGTCGATCAGGAGTTCGGCGAGCGCGTCAGAGACTCCCAGTTTTCGAATCAGGAGTGGGGACTCATCATGACCGCCGTCGACTTCGAAATCGAACACGCCGACGACCCCGATCGGGCGCGGGTCGTCGCCGACACGGAGAACCTGCCAGAGATGCTCCCCGAACTGGAGAAGGTCCAGCAAGGGATGGGCGCGGGCGGTCCCGCCGGTGGACAGCAGGGCCGCGACAGCGGAACCGGCGTCCTCGACGCCGTGCGCGGCGCCCTCGGCCTCGGCGACGACGACAGCGAGGCGAAACTGGAGGCCGCCGAGCGACTCGTCGACGAGTACGCGAGCGCCCTCCAAGACCACCTCGAAGAGCGAGGCAAGTGGGACGACGTGCGCGACGAGTACGAAGCCTAGCAGAACAGGTCCCGACGCCCGTCAGGGCAGTCGGTCGATGACCGCGTCGGCGACATCGTCGGTCGTCGCCGACCCACCGAGGTCGGGCGTCCGTGGTCCGTCTTCGAGCGTCGATTCGACGGCGCTCCGCACCGCGTCCGCCTCCGACTCATAGTCGAGGAACTCGAGCAACATCGCCGCCGAGAACATCGTCGCCGCCGGGTTGGCGACGCCCTCGCCCGCGATGTCGGGCGCACAGCCGTGGACGGGTTCGAAGATACCACGGTCGGAGCCGACGTTCGCGCTCGGAAGCAGGCCGAGGCCGCCGACCAGCCCCGCCGCCAAGTCCGAGAGCACGTCGCCCGCGAGGTTGGGGCAGACGATGACGTCGTACTGACTCGGGTCCATCGCGAGATGTGTCGCCATAGCGTCCATATACGCGTCGTCGACGTCGACGCCGTGCTCTGTGGCCACCTCCTCGATGGTGTCCACGAACAGGCCGTCGGTGACGCGCATCACGTTGTTCTTGTGGGCGACAGTGAACCCGTCGTGGTCGTTGGCCTCAACGTACTCACAGGCGAATTCGCCGAGGCGACGCGAGGCCGACTGCGTGACCAGTCGCGTCAGTGTCGACACGTCCTCCGACAGTCGGTCCTCGATACCGGCGTAGACACCCTCCGTGTTCTCGCGGAGGATGACGATATCGGTGTCCGGCTGGACAGCGTCGACACCCGGGTGAGTCCGCGCGGGGCGAATGTTGACGAACGAATCGACGGCCTCCCGAAGTGGGAGAATCACGTCTGCCGACGTTTCGCCAGTCGCGCCGAACAGCGTCGCGTCCGCCGTCGAGACGGCTTCCAGCGTCTCCTCGGGCAAGGGCGTCCCCGTCCGTTCGGCGACGGCGTCGCCGGCTTCGACGTGGTCGTACTCGAAGTCCACGACGGCGTCGAGGACGCGAAGGGTCGCGGGGACGACTTCGTGACCGATGCCGTCGCCCGGCAGGACTGCGATGCGCTCGTTCATTTCGAGTCGACGTACGGCAGGTCCGCCGCCGTCTCGTCGATGGCGTCCATGTTCGACCGGAGCAAGGCGACGGTGTCCCAGATGCCCTGCACCAGCGCACCGCGCATCGCCTCGTTGATGTCGACGTCGACCGTCTTGCCGTCGTAGGTGACCGTCTCGTCGACCACGTCGAGTTCGACCCCTGCTTCGGGGTTCGCCTCGATGAACGTCTGCAGCTCTTCGACCGTCTCGGGGTCCGTCGTCGCCGCCGGAATCCCGAGCGACTTGCAGTTGTCCGCGAAGATTTCGGCGAAGGATTCGCCGATGATGGCTTCGACGCCCCAGCGAGCGATTGCTCGCGGCGCGTGCTCTCGCGAGGAACCACAGCCAAAGTTGTCGTTGACGACGAGGACGTTCGCTCCCTTGTACTCGTTGAAGGGGTGGTCGTTGAGTTCGCCGTCGTCGCCGCGACGCGCGTCGTAGAAGGCGTACTCGTCCAACCCCTCCCACGTCGTGGTCTTGAGGAAGCGAGCCGGGATTATCTGGTCGGTGTCGATGTCGTCGCCGCGGAGCGGAACGCCCGTGCCGGCGACGCGCCGGACCTTCATCTCCTCGACGGCTACATCGCTCATGCGTCCACCTCCATGTCGCGCACGTCGGTCACCGCGCCGTCGACGGCGGCGGCGGCGACCATCGCGGGACTCATCAGCACCGTCCGGCCGTCCTTGCTCCCCTGTCGACCCACGTAGTTGCGGTTCGACGAGGAGGCACACCGCTCGTCGCCTTCGAGGGAATCGTCGTTCATGGCCAGACACATCGAACAGCCCGCTTCGCGCCACTCGAAGCCGGCGTCGCGGAAGACTTGGTCGATGCCCTCCGCTTCCAGCTTCGATTTCACCGTCTGCGAACCGGGGACGGCGAGGGCGCGCACGTCGGAATCGACTTCGCGACCTTCGAGGACCGCCGCGGCCTCGCGGAAGTCGCTCACGCGGCCGTTCGTACACGTCCCGAGGAAGGCCACGTCGATGCCGTACCCTTCCATCGTCTCGCCGGGTTCGACGCCGGTGTGTTCCTGCGCCGTCCGGGCCGCGTCTCGCTTGCCCTCGGGCAGGTCTTCCGGCGCCGGCACGGGGTCGCTGATACCGACGGCCTGTCCGGGGTTCGTTCCCCACGTGACCATCGGTTCCAGGTCGTCGGCGTCGAGGTGGACGACGTCGTCGTAGTCGGCGTCGTCGTCGCTCGCAATGGACTCCCAGTACTCCTTTCGCTCCTCGAAGGCGTCGCCTTCGGGGGCGAACTCCCGCCCGCGCAGGAACTCGTAGGTGGTCTCGTCGGGGTTGATGTAGCCCGCGCGAGCACCACCCTCGATGGACATGTTACACACCGCGAGGCGCTCTTCCATCGACAGGTCGTGGACGGCTTCGCCGCCGTACTCGTAGACGTAGCCGACGCCGCCGTCGACGCCGAGTTCGGCGATTATCTTCAGGATGAGGTCCTTCGAGTGGACCCCCGCGTCGAGCGTGCCGTCCACCTCGATGCGTCGCACTTCGGCCTTGTCGGCGGCGACACACTGGGAGGCCAGCACGTCGCGCACCTGACTCGTGCCGATACCGAAGGCGATGGAACCGAAGGCGCCGTGGGTGGCGGTGTGGGAGTCGCCACAGACGACTGTCATGCCCGGTTGGGTCAGACCCAGTTCGGGCGCGACGACGTGCGTGATGCCCTGCTTGTCCGAGTCCAGTCCGTAGAACTGGATGCCCGTCTCCGAGGTGTTGCGTTCGAGCGCCGTGAGCATCCCCTCGGCCGATTCGTCGGCCAGCGGTCGCTCACGACCCTCCGGGCGCGTCGGCACGATGTGGTCCACCGTGGCGATGTTGCGCTCGGGATAAGGAACCTCGATGCCTCGCTCTCGCAGTTCCGAGAACGGCTGAGGACTCGTCACCTCGTGGATGAGGTGGAGACCGATGAACAGCTGGTCCTGCCCGTTCGGCAGGTCGGCCACCTTGTGCTGGTCCCACACCTTGTCGTAGAGCGTTCCCTCGCTCATCGTGGTCGTACCCGTCGCTCGGCGGTGTCGCAGCGGTCCGGGCCGTCCGCGCGTTCAGTCATCGGCCGGTGCCTCGGCTTCCTCCGTGGACTCCTCGGCCCAGGAGAACAGCGCGCGCAGTCGAGCGCCGACGTCCTCGATGTCGTGGTTCCGGTCGGCCTCGTGGAGCTGCGTGTACGCGGGGCGACCGGCCTTGTTCTCGAGGACCCAGTCACGGGCGAACTCGCCGTTCTGGATGGCTTCGAGCGCCTCGTCCATGTTCTCGCGGACGCCCTCGTCGACGATTTCGGGGCCGACCTTCAGGCCACCGTACTCGGCGGTGTCCGAGACGGAGTTCCACATCTCCGCCATCCCGCCCTCGTACATCAGGTCGACGATGAGCTTCATCTCGTTGAGACACTCGAAGTAGGCCATCTCGGGGCTGTAGCCCGCGTCGACCAGCGTCTCGTAGGCGTGTTTGATGAGCGCCGTGATGCCGCCACAGAGGACGGCCTGCTCGCCGAAGAGGTCCGTCTCGACCTCTTCCTGGAACGTCGTCTCGACGACGCCGGCGCGCGTACAGCCGATGGCCTGCGCGTAGGCGAGCGCCTCTTCGTCGGCCTCGTCCGTCGCGTTCTGGTAGACGGCCAGCAGCGCCGGCGTTCCCGTGTCCTCGACGTAGTTGCGTCGCAGGAGGTGCCCCGGCGTCTTCGGGGCGACCATCGTCACGTCGACGTCCTCGGGGGGCTGAATCTGGTTGTAGTGGATGTTGAAGCCGTGCGCGAACTGGAGGGTGTCGCCGGCCTCCAGACCGTCGCTGATGGCCTCGAACACCGCAGGCTGAACGGTGTCGGGGACGAGCATCGAGACGATGTCCGCCTCCGCGGCGGCGTCGTCCGGCGTCGCGACGCGCAGGCCGTCGTTTTCGGCCTGCGCCCACGAATCCGAGTCTTTCCGGAGACCGACGACCACGTCGACCCCGCTGTCGGCGAGGTTCTGGGCGTGGGCGTGGCCCTGACTGCCGTAGCCGAGTACGGCCACGGTCTTGCCGGCGATTGCGTCACTATCCGCGTCGTCGTCGTAGTACACTGGAACGGTGAATTCGGTTTCGCTCATGGTTATGTCGTCTTCCGCGTGCCGCGTTCGAGGGCCGCCGTCCCGGTTCGAACGATTTCGTGGATGCCGAACCGGCCGAACGTCTCGACCGCAGCGTCGATTTTCTGCTCGCTACCCGTGATTTCGACCGTCACCGACTGCTGAGAGACGTCGACGGTCTTGCCGTCGTACATCTCGGCGACGGCCCCGACTTGGTCGGGGTCGCTGCCGTCAACCTTGATTAGCGCGAGTTCGCGCCGGATGGCGTTGGACTCGAGTTCGGTGACTGAGATGACGGGGACGAGCTTCTCGAGTTGTTTTTTGGCCTGTTCGATTCCCGGTTCGGGCTCTTTGATTTCGAGCGTAATCCGCGCTCTGTCCGGATCAGTGGTCGGCCCCACGGTGAGGCTTTCGATGTTGAACTGCCGGCGTCGGAAGAGCCCGGAGACGTTCGCCAGCACACCGGGTTCGTGTTTCACGAGTGCCGAGAGGACTGCCCGCTGGGGCTCCGGTTCCGCCTCGACTTCGGGGTCGATACGAATGCCTTGGGAGTTGCGCCGGCCCTCGGGCGTCGCTCGCTCCTCCGGTTCCGGGCCGTCCAGTCCGCCGCTCATAGTTGGTCCTCCGAGAGTGCGAATTTGTCGTTTGCGCCGCCACTTGGCACCATCGGGTAGACGTTCTCCTCGGGGTCGATGTGGAAGTCGATGACCGACGGGCCGTCGTAGTTCAGCGCCTCTTCGACGGCGTCGGCGACTTCGTCGTAGTCGTCGACGCGCCACCCGCGAGCGCCGAACGCCTCCGCGAGCTTGTCGAACTCCGGAATCCAGCTGTAGCCGGCGGCCATGTGTCGGCCCTCGAAGAAGGCGTCCTGCCACTGCCGGACCATCCCGATGTACTCGTTGTTCAGGATGGCGATGGTGATGTCGAGGTTCTCACGCACCGCGACCGAGAGCTCTTCGACCGTCATCAGGAAGGAGCCGTCGCCGTCGACGCAGACGACCTCTTCGTCGTCGTCGGCCGCGAGGCGTGCGCCGATGGCCGCGGGGAGGCCGTAGCCCATCGTCCCGAGGCCGTGCGAGGAAATCCACTTTCGCGGCTCGCGGAACGTCCAGTACTGGGACGCCCACATCTGATGCTGGCCGACGCCCGAGGTGACGACCGCCTCGTCGCTCGTGGCCTCGTCGAGTGCCTCGACGACGAACTGCGGTTTGAGCGGTTCGTCGTCCGGCGCCGCGTAATCCATCGGATACTGCTCTTTCCACGTCTGACACTGCTCGCGCCAGTCGTCGACGTCGGGGGCGCCAGTCAGCGCGTCATCCAGTTGTTCGAGGACGCGCCCCGCGTCGCCGATGAGCGGGTAGTCCGCGTGGATGTTCTTGCTGATTTCGGCGGGGTCGATGTCGATGTGCGCGACTTCCGCGCTCGGCGCGAACGTCTCGATGCCGCCTGTCAGGCGGTCGTCGAACCGGGTGCCGACGGCGATCAGCAGATCCGTGTGGTTGATCGCCATGTTGGCGTAGCCGGTGCCGTGCATGCCCGCCCACGAGAGACAGAGGTCGTGGTCCTCGGGCATCGTCCCGATGCCGGGCATGGTCGTCACGACGGGCAGCTCGTACTCCATGGCGAACTCGCGGGCCACGTCCGCGGCGTTCGCCTTCACGACGCCGCCGCCGAACAGGAGCAGCGGTTTCTCCGCCGCTTCGACGGCGTCGGCCACCGTCTCGACCGACTCGGGGTCGGCCTCGTCCTGTGGCGTGTACGTCTCCGGCGTCTGGGCCATACCGGGTTCGCGGTCCGTCTCCGCGTTGGTCACGTCTTTCGGCAGGTCGACCAGCGTGGGACCGGGCCGACCGCTCCGTGCGAGTGCCACCGCCTCACCGACGGTGTCGCCGACGGTGTCGGGGTCGCTCGCGAAGTAGTTGTTCTTCGTGATGGGGGCGGTGATGCCCGTCGTGTCCGTCTCCTGGAAGGCGTCGCTGCCGACCATGTGCTGGGGCACCTGACCGGTCAGCGCCACCACGGCGTCGGAGTCCATGTTGGCGTCGGCGAGTCCCGTCACGAGGTTGGTCGCGCCGGGGCCCGACGTAGCCAGGCAGACGCCCGGCTTGCCGGACACCACGTTGTACGCGTCGGCGGCGTGGGCCGCGCCCTGTTCGTGGGCCATCATGACGTGCCGGAGGTCCGAGTCCCAGAGGGCGTCGTACACCGGCATGATTGCCCCGCCCTGCACGCCGAACATGACCTCGATGCCGGCGTTTTCGAGGGCGCGCACCGTCGAGGTGGCGCCCGATGTCACGGGCGTCGGCGTCGTGTCGGCGTCCGCGTCGCTCTCTGCCTCCTCTTCCTCCGGTGGTTTGGTCGTTCGCTCGCTCATGGTCGTGAACTGTCCGTCGGTCGCTGTCGATGTGGTTGGATCATGGTCGTGTGGCCGTCTGGCTATGTACGGTACGGTCGGGGTCCGAGGAAGGTGGTGTGAGGGGCTATACAGCCCCTACAATTGGGTCGAGTCGACCGACGGCTCCGCATCCGCGCCGGCGACCACTGTGATCGGCGCCCACGACGGCGTCGTGAGCGTGACCGAACCCTCTCATCGTACCCGTTGAGTGCCTCGCCGGCCGTATAACTGTTTCCGTCGCGGCCCGGCGACGGGCCCGATACGGCCCGGCGGGCTCAGGCGCGAACCTCCTCCTCGCGAGTGACGTTCTCCTCGCGGGCGAAGCGTCGGAGGTCGGCCATGGTCACGCGCTGCTTGTCTGCACCGTAGTCTTTGACCAAGCGCGTGACGGCCCGCACCTCGGAGTCGGTCGGCGCGTAGCCGATTTCCTCGAGGCGCTTGCGCACCGAGTGGGTCCCCGTGTGCTTCCCGAGGACGAACTCGCGGGTCGCACCCACCATCTCAGGCGTCATCACGCCCGGTTCGAACGTGTCCGAGTTCTCGATGACGCCCGCGGCGTGGATGCCGCTCTCGTGAGAGAAGGCGTTGCGTCCCACGACGGGCTTGTTCGGCGGGTTCGGGATGTCGCTGTACTCCTCGACCATCCGGGACAGTTCCGTGATGCGGGTCGTGTCGATACCGGTGTCGACGTCGTACAGCGCTTCGGACGCCATCACGACTTCCTCGAAGGCCGCGTTGCCGGCGCGTTCGCCGATGCCGTTGACCGACACCTGCGCCTGCGCCGCCCCAGCCTCGAAGCCAGCCATGGCGTTGGCCGTCGCCAGACCGAAGTCGTCGTGCGCGTGCACGTCGACCCTGGCGTCGGTGTTCTCGCGGACCATCTGAACCAAGTCCATGAACCGCGTGGGCGTCGCAACCCCGCAGGTGTCTGGGATGTTGATCCAGTCGGTCCCCGCCTCGCTGACGGCCTCCACCACGTCGACGAGGAAGTCGTCGTCGGTTCGGGTGGCGTCCATCGGCGAGAACATACACTCCACGCCAGCCTCTTTGACGCGTTCGACCGCTTCGACGGCGCGGTCGACCGCCTCCTCGCGCGAGGCGTGCATGGAGTCTTGCAACTGCACGTCGCTCGTACTCACGAAGACGTGAACCAGGTCCACGCCCGAGTCGAGCGCCGCCTCCACGTCCTTGTCGACGACGCGGGCGAGGCCACACACCGTCGTGTCGGTGGCGTTCGAGATGTCTCGAACGGCCTCGAACTCCGCGTCGGAGTTGACCGGGAACCCAGCCTCGATGACGTGGGTGCCCATCTCGTCAAGGACTGCGGCGATGTCTCGCTTCTCGTCGTAACTGAACGACGTGCGTGGCGACTGCTCACCGTCTCGGAGCGTCGTATCGAAAATTCGTACACCGTCAATTTCGCCGGTGCGGGCCAACGTGCCCTGGAAGAACTCGATCCGCCGGGGTGTCCGACGAATCCTCCATGTCGTTAGACATTGTATCTTACCAGAGGCCCACCCTGATATATAAAACTGTCTCTGTCGCGCTCGTCGACCGATCGAAGCGGCCGACCGCCTCGCAGCCTATCGACCGTTCGAACCGCAGCGCGTCCTCGGAGTCGCTCCCTCAAATCCACAAATTGCGGGTCGACGTCACGACTCCTTGGGGTCGAACTCGCCGCGTTTCAGCCCAGTTCGCACCGGTTCGTGTTCCGCATCGGTCGGCGGCGGCGCGGTGACGAGGAGGGCCTCCAGCGACGAGTCGTCATCGGCCTTGACGCCGCGGTCGGTATCGGCCTCGACGACGACGACGTCACCCGCGCCGACGCGATGTTCCTCCTCCCCGTCTCGGACGACACCCTCGCCGCTCTGGACGTGAATCGCCACGTCGCTCGACGGCGCGTGGACGGGGATGAACTGCCCGGGTTCGAAGTAGCCGCAGACGACCTTCATCCGGTCGCTGCGGAACACCTCGACCGCCGAGAACGTCTGGTCGTCGTACTCGCGTTCCGCGTCGAAATCGGTCGCGGTCATGCCGACCCCTCCGTTCGGGGGGTGTCCGAATCGACGACCGTGCGCCGTCTCGATTTAGGCTGGCCTAAATACATCGTATCGAAATCGGAGGAGGCGAAACAAAAGCGTTGGCGCGAACATCTTCCGGTCACGGTCGCCGACTGACGTAGTCGTCGGGCACACACCGCGACCACGAGGGCGACGGCGACCACTCCTCGTGGATTCAACATGTTGGGCGCGTCACGTGTAACAGTCCCCAACGTCTCTCCCGGACATTATCGCGTGTTCGGACAGGGGGCCGATACCTCACTCGCCGTCCGTTCGGGAGAGACTTTATTATCCGTCGACCGTCGGCAATTGATGGTGGCATCGGACCACGAACCGGCCGAAACGACGGACCGCGCGATTACAGTCGTGTTGCTCGATTCGGATCGGGAGCGACGCGACTGTCGGTCCTACGAGGACGCCATCGACCTCGTGAAAGAAGCGCTCGAACCCGGACGGATCGCGAAAATCGAGAACCGCGAGGGCGACATCGTCTTCACCTCCAGCGAGATGTCCATCGACGCGTGGGAAGTCGAGTGGCGACAGCAGAAGCGTCGCCTCTCGGTCGACACCGAGGAACACGTCTGCCCGTACGACAACGTCGGCTGTGTCTTCGACGACCGCTGTGTCCAGTGCAAGATGGACGCCGTGCAGGACAGTTTCTGAGCGGTGCCCCGAACGCTTTTCTTTCGGCCGAGCGACCTGCCGCCATGAGCGAATTCGATCTCGACCTCCGGAACGCGGAGGCCCAACTGGAGGACGTCGAGGACGGCGACTCGGAGGTGGTGCTGGGCGTCCTCGACGGCAGCACCGACCCGGCGGAGTGGATACGCGCCGTCGAAGCCGGCAAGATACTGGTGTTGAGCGTCGAGGGCGACCTCAATCGGCTGGCGGCCGGGTTCGCCCGCGAAGTTCGCGACGCCGGCGGGACACTCATGCGCTTCCGTGGCTTCCTCGTCGTGACGCCGCCCGGCGTCGGCATCGACACCGACCGCCTCGCGTAGGCATCGAGGGTTTATGCGCGTGCCGTCCCACGGTCCGGTATGGCTCTGAAGGGCGGCCGCGCGAACCTCCGCGAAATCGACCGCTGGGACGGCGGCGTCGGCTGGATTTCCTATCCGGACGAGCAGATGCAACGGGCGAGTCACGCCCTCGACACCGACGACGGCGTGTGGGTCGTCGACCCGGTGGACGCCCCCGGCGTCGACGACTTGCTCGCCGACCTCGGCGAGGTGGCCGGCGTCGTCCTCTGTCTCGACCGACACAAGCGCGACGCGGCGGCCGTCGCCACTCGTCACGACGTCCCCGTCTCCATCCCCCGCTGGATGGACGGCGTCGCCCCGAAACTCGACGCCCCTGTCGAGCGCGTTGGCAACGAACTCGGTAACTCGGGCTACGAGGTCCACCGCGTCCGCGACGCCTCGTTCCCGCCGTGGCAGGAGGCCGCCCTCTACGGCCCGGACGACACCCTCCTCGTCGCCGAGGCGGTGGGGTCAGTCTCGTTCTTCTGCGCCGGCGACGAACGCCTCGGCGTCCACCCCATGCTCCGCCCGATACCGCCCCGGGACGCACTCGGCGACTTCACGCCCGAGCGCATCCTCGTCGGCCACGGCGAGGGCGTCTTCGAGGACGCGACGCCCGCGCTCCACGACGCCCTCGACGGCGCGCGTCGCCGCCTGCCCGCCGCGTACGCGAAGATGGCCCGCGAGATGCTACTGGGGTGAGCCGGCCCGACGAGGAGGCCGCGCCCGTCTACGCCACCCGCGGTCTCGTCGACTTACTCCTCGAACGCGCGGCGGCCGCCGAACCGTCGCAGGTGAACGCCGTCCTCGATTCGACGCCCGCCGCCGACTTCGAGACGGACCTCGATCTCGACCCGTTGACACCCGTGTTGAGTCACGTCTACCTCCCTGCGTCGGGGAGCGCTGTCAGCGACGTCTTCGGCGTCGACCTCGGAACCCCCGCCGGACGGGGGCGAGCGCGCTTTCTCACGCATCCGCAGGGACCGGCGACGCTAACCCGGCGCGACGACCTGGCCGGCGTCGTGTTGCTCGCGGTTCCGCCGTGGGAGGAAATTCAGGCCTTCGACCGCCGGAGTCGACGCCTCTCGCTGACGGTGCTCGACGCCGAACCGCCCACGGAGTCGCTGCCCGAGTAGAGCCGAACGCCTTTGACGCCGCCGTCCGAGCGCCAACCCATGTCCGAACCCCGACGACTCGGCGGCCGCGACGCCGCCGACCGGGTCGAACGCGACGCCCTCGACCGCCTCGAAGCGTGTCGCGAGGCCGGCGTGGACCCCTGTCTCGCAACGGTCCTCGTCAGCGACGACCCGGACGCCCACCGGTTCATGGACTACAAGCACGAGGCGTGTGCCGACGCCGGCATCGACACCGAAAGGGTGGACCTCCCCGCCGACACGCCCGCAGACACGGTGTACGAGCGAGTCTCTGCCCTCGCGACCGACCCGAACGTCACCGCGCTGTTCGTCCAGGTACCGCTTCCGGCGCACGTCGATGCGACGGAAGTCCGGCGTCGCGTTCCCTCCGAAAAGGACGTGGACTGCTTCGCGCCCGCGAACGTCGGCCGACTGGTTCAGGGCGCCCCCCGCGTGCGACCGGTGACGGAGCTCGCCGTCGACCGACTCCTCTCGGCACACGACGTGCCCGTGGCCGGGCGGGACGCCGTCGTCGTCGGCCGAACCCCCGCCATCGGCACGCCAATCGCCCACCTGCTCTGTCGGCGCGACGCGACGGTGACGGTCTGTCACTCGCGGACGCAGGACCTCGCGGCGAAGACGCGCGCGGCCGACCTCCTCGTCACGGCGGCGGGTGTGCCGGAACTCGTCGACGGGTCGATGGTCTCGGAGGGGGTTGTCGTCGTCGACGTGAGCGTCAACCGCGTCCAGCGAGATGGCGAATCGCGCGTCGTCGGCGACGTGGACGCCGAGAGCGTGGGCGAGAAGGCAGCGGCGATGACGCCCGTTCCGGGCGGCGTTGGCCCGCTGACGATGGCGTTCCTGCTTCGAAATCTCGTCGCGGTCAGCGAGCCATCCCCACGAGAGACGGGCGGGTGAGGCTCGCGGTCGTACAGTATCGCGACTCGGTGGGTCGGCGACCCACCGGAAAACAGTCGTCTCAGTCGAGGTAGCCGAGGTCGGCCAACTGCTCGGCAATCTCCTCGAACTCCGATTCGGTCAGCTCGCCGCGACGCTGATGCTGGATGACGATGCTGCGGAGGAGGAAGCGAACGAGGTCGCTCGTGCTGGAGAAACTGGTCCCCTCGATGGTCTCTTCGATGCGGTCGCCGAGGTCCTTCGGGATGGAGACCGTCGTGTACTCGGTCATGGGTAGACGGAGGTGAGCCGGCCGGATATACCCTCCGCGACGGTGCGAGCGCGTGGCGGTCGTTTTTTGTAGATCGATGACAACGCCCGGTAATGGCAGCCAGGCCGCCACAGCAGAACACGTCGTCGCCGGACTCGATAGAGTTCGGTATCGCTGCGCTGGTCGACCACCTCGACCACGCGGATATCGAGTACCCCGCCACCAGCGACGAAATCGTGCACGAACTCGGCGACCCGGCCATCCCGTACGACGGCGCCAGCAACACTGTCGCAGTGTCGGAGGCACTCGACCAACTCCCGAAGCGAACCTTCGACTCGGAGTCTGAACTCCTCGATACGCTCCATCCAGTCTTCGAGGAGTACCGCGTCTCGTCGGGCAGCGGCTTCCTCGGTCGCCTCCGCGGTCTCCTCCCGTTCTAAGCTTTTTGTGGGTTGACAACCCATGACAAGGGCGTTCGGATAGTCGAACATGTTCGGACGAAAGCCCAACGGGATTCCGACGTGACCCCTATCTATGCAGGTACGTAGACGAACACTGGCGAAGTTGTTGCTCGTCGTCTTCGTGGGCAACCTCGTAGTGATGGGTGCCGGTGCCTGGTACTCGTACCAGCAGGCGCCGCCGATTCCACAGGAGTTCACCGGCCCGGACGGCGACACGGTCGTAACGGGCGAACAAATTCGTGAAGGCAAGACCGTCTTCCAGTCGGACGGCCTGATGAATCACGGGTCCATCCTCGGCAACGGGGCGTACTTCGGGAGCGACTACACCGCGGATACGCTCGACCGCAAGGTGGGGTACATGCGGGAGTACTACGCCGAGGAGCGGTACGGAACGGGGTACGATAGCCTCAACAACCCCGAACAGGCGGCTGTCGACAACGTCGTCGAGGAGGACCTCGATTCGACGGACACCACGGCCCCGGTCGAATACTCCGCCGCAGAAGTGTACGCCCACCAGCAGGTGCGAGAGGACTACGTCGAGCGCTACCACGAAGGGAGTCTGGAGCACGGCCTCCCCGAGGGAACCATCGAATCCGACGACGACGCGCGTCGGTTCGCCGACTTCGCGCTCTGGACGGCCTGGTTCTCGCACACCGAACGGCCGGGCAGCGACCACACCTACACGAACGACTGGCCGTACGCCCCCATCGCGGGTAACGAGCCCACCGCGGGAACGATGACGTGGAGCGTCATCGCCATGGTGTTGCTCGTCGCCGGCGCGGGCATCGGCGTCTGGCTCTACCGCTCGGTCGAGTTGCCAGAACCCGAGACCCACGGCGTCTCGGTGCCACATCCCGACGACATCGACCTCCTCCCGAGTCAGCGGGCAGCGACGCGGTTCATACCAGTCGCAGCCGGCCTGTTCCTCGCACAGGTGTTACTCGGGGGACTGCTCGCACACTACTACATCGAGCGCGACGGCTTCTTCGGACTCGGGGAACTCCTCGGCATCGACTTCGTCGGCCTCCTCCCCTTCGCGCTCGCCAAGACGTACCACCTCGACCTCGGCATCCTCTGGATTGCGACGCTGTGGCTCGGCGCGGGCCTATTCCTGCCGCCGCTCCTGACGGGGACGGAGCCGAAAAACCAGACGCGGTACATCCACACACTCATCGGCGCCTTGCTCGTCGTCGTCGTGGGCGGGTTCGCGGGTATCTGGCTCGGGACCAACGGTTACATCGATGGCCAGCTCTGGTGGCTCCTCGGCAACGAGGGCCTCGAATACTTGGAAGTCGGCCGGGTGTGGCAGCTCGGCCTCCTCGCAGGCTTCGTCGGCTGGGCGGCGCTGGTCGCCCGCGGCTTCAAGCCACTGCTCGACCGGGAACAGCCCTACGGACTGGCGCACATGATACTCTACGCGGGTGGGTCCATCGCCTTGCTGTTCACGGCGGGCCTGCTCTACACCCCCCAGACCAACATCGTCGTCACGGAGTTCTGGCGCTGGTGGGTGGTCCACATGTGGGTCGAGGGCGCGTTCGAGTTCTTCATCGTCGCCATCGTCGGCATCACGCTGGTGTCGATGAACCTGCTCAAGCGCCGCTCCGCCGAGAAGGCGGTCATGTTCCAGGCGCTGTTCGTGATGGGGTCGGGCGTCATCGGCGTCTCACACCACTACTGGTGGATCGGTCAACCCGACGTGTGGCTGCCCTTCGGTTCCGTCTTCTCGACGCTCGAGCTCATCCCCCTCGTGCTCATCCTCTTCGAGGCGCTCAACGAGTACCGCGCGCTCGCCACCGCTGGCGAGTCGTTCCCCTACTCCCTGCCCTTCGCGTTCATCATCGCGTCGGGCTTCTGGAACTTCGTCGGCGCGGGCGTCCTCGGGTTCTTCATCAACCTCCCCATCATCAACTACTACGAGCACGGGACCTACCTGACCGTCGGCCACGCGCACGCGGCCATGTTCGGTGCCTTCGGCTTCCTCGCCCTCGGCATGGTCACCTACATGCTCCGCATCTCGGTCAGTCCCGGGCAGTGGGAGCCCCGGCGCCTGAAGTGGGCGTTCTGGCTCTGGAACGTCGGCCTCGCAGTGATGGTCTTCGTGTCCGTCCTGCCCGTCGGCTTCCTGCAGCTTGAGACGGCCTTCACCGCCGGCTACGACGCCGCACGGAGCCTCGCGTTCTACAACAGCGACCTCGTTCAGTTGCTGTTCTGGGCGCGTCTCCCCGGGGACACCTTGCTCATCCTCGGCACCGTCGTCTTCGCCTACGACACGGTGAAACAGCGGTTCACCATCCGCGACACGACGGCGCCGTCGGGGAGTGAATCGAGCATCGTCGCCAGCCGCATCTTCGCGGAAGACGACGACTGAACACGGCGGTCACTCCGCCGTCGCGGTTTCGTTTTCGCACGGGTCGCCGGTGTACCAGACGACGAGGTGCGGGTCCGGCCGCTGCTCGCCGATTTCGAGCCGCAACCCCAGACAGTCGGCGTCGTGGGCCGTGAAGTCGAACTGCGTCGCGGCGGATGTCTGTTCGTCGCGTCGCGCGAGCAAGCGCGTCGGCTCCAGGTCCGGGGGATACCCCTCGAACGTCGCCGTTCCCAGTCCCTCGTCGCCGGCTGCGGGGACCTGCTGGCTCGCCCAGTGAGCCAGCGAGTCGCCGTCGAACAGGAGGACGTGGACGGTGTGTGCGCGGGTATCCCGGTTCGTGACCCGCAGGTGGTCGAGCTTCGACGGGGGGGCGTCCGCCCCACAGCCAGCGAGACTGCCACAGAGGGCGACGCCAGCCGTGCCGAGCAGCGCGCGGCGAGTCGTGGAGGACATCGGCGCTGACGTGTACCGTCTCGGACATAAATCCGCCGGCGAGACGCGTCCGACCCCGCGACTCAGAAACGAACCGTTCAGGTGGGGGCGACCCCGACTCCACGGCGTGCTGGGCTCGACGCTCAACGCGGTCAGGGGGTTCCGGCGTCCGGTCTACGCCGTCGCCGGGGGGCGACTCATCAACGTCTTCGGCTCCGGCCTCGTCTACCCGTTCGCGAGCATCCACTTCCACCTCGAAGTGGGTATCGCCCTCTCCATCGTCGGCCTCGGCTTACTCGCCAACAACGTCGCCACCGCGACGGGCACCGCCGTCGGCGGCTACCTCGCGGACCGCTACGGTCGCCGCCCGGTGATGGTCGGGAGCATGGCGCTGTCGGCGGTGACGCTCGCGGCCTACGCCCTCGTCACCACCGGCGCGGGGTTCGTCGCGGTGGCCACCGCCGCCGGCCTGACCATGGGGCTGTACGCCCCGGCGAGTCAGGCGATGATAGCCGACCTGACCGACCCAGAAGAGCGCGAACGGGGCTACGGCCTCCTGAAAGTCGCGAGCAACGTCGGCTTCGGGTCCGGGTTCGTCGTCGGCGGGATTCTCTACGAGTTCGCGAGCGTCGCGGTTTTCGTCGCCGATGGCCTCACCTCCGCTATCGTCGCAGTCGTCCTCCTCGCAGTCCTCCCCCGCGTTCACGAGGGGCGGCCCGCGGCCACCCTCTCCGAGAGCGTCGGCGACTGGGGCCGCGCCATCTCGCGTCGCCGACTCGTCGCCCTCGCCCTCCTCAACGTCGGCTTCGCGGTCATGTACGCCCAGATGCAGGCGACGGTGCCCGTCGTCGCCAGCGAGACGCTCGGCCTGAGTTCGGCCCAAATCGGGACGCTGTTCGTCCTGAACCCCCTCGTCCTCGTCGTCTTCCAGATGCCCGTCCTCGGCGCCATCAGCGACTGGCGGCGCACGCGCGGCCTCGTCGCCTCAACGGCGTTCTGGGGCGTGAGCTTCCTCGCCGTCGCCGCCGTCGAAGTCGTCGCCGGCGACGCGTCGCTGTTCGGCGTCGACGCCACCCTCGTCGGCGTCGTCCTGATAGGCGTCTTCCTCGTCCTCCGGACCGTCGGCGAGGTGTTTCACTCGCCGCTCGTCACGTCGCTGGCGAGCGACCTCGGCCACGCCGACGAGCGCGGCTCTCGGCTCTCGCTCATCGAAATCGCCAAGCGCCTTGGGATGGGGCTGGGCGCCGCGCTCGGCGGCGCGTTCTTCGACTTCGGCTTCGCGGCCCTCCTCTGGCCGGCGCTCGTCGTCGGGTGTGTCGGGCTGACGGTCGGGCTCTTCGCCCTCGAACGGCGTGTGACGCCTGCGGAGAACGGAATCTAGAACCGCTCGCGGACGGCGTCGCGGTCGACCGTTCCCGAATCGGTCCGCGGAATCGCGTCGGCGAAGCGAATCGTCTTCGGCACCGCGTAGTCCGCGAGGCGGTCACGGCAGTGCTCGGTGAGCATCGCCGCCGAGAGCGACGCGTCCGCGGGCACGACCAGCGCCGCCACGCGTTCGCCCCACTCTTCGTCCGGGACCCCGACGACCGCCGCGTCGTCTACATCTGGGTGGTCGCGGAGCGCCTCCACCACCGTCGCGGGCGCGACGTTCTCGCCGCCGGTGAGAATCGTGTCGTCGGTCCGGCCAAGCACCCACAGTCGCCCGTCGCCGTCGCGATAGCCCACGTCGCCGGTGCGGAGGCCGTCATCGCCGAACGCCGCGGCCGTCGCCTCGGCGTCGAGATACCCCGGCGACACCGTCGGCCCAGAGACGACGAGTTCGCCCACCTCGCCCGGCGACCGTTCGGTCCCGTCGTCGGCGCGGACGGATACCTCGGTCCCGAACAGCGGCCGGCCGACGGTGCCGGGGTGGGCCGCCGCCTCCTTGGGCGTCGCCGTCGCAATCTGTGACGCCGCCTCGGTCATGCCGTAGGTGGGGAAGACGGGGACCGACCGCCGCTGGCACCGCTCCAGTAATTCCTCGGTGGCGGGCGCCCCGCCGAGGAGGACCGTCCGGAGCGAGGGCGCGAGGTCGCCACTCGTCGCGTCGAGGAGACGGTCGAGCGTCGTCGGCACCAGCGAGGTGGCCGTCACGTCGTAGCGCTCGAAGTCCGCCGCGACCGACTCGGCGTCGAACTCGGACCGGCAGACGACGGTCATGCCGTACAGCGGGCCGCGGACGACGGGTGTGAGGCCGCCGACGTGGTGTAGCGGGAGGGCGACGTGCCACGTCTCGGCACGGTCGAGACCCAGTCGGAACGCAGAGGCGGCGGCGCTCGCGAGGACGTTCCCGAGCGTCAGGCGAACGCCCTTCGGCACCCCCGTGGTGCCCGAGGTGAAGGGGACGAGAAGCGTCGCGTCGAGCGACCAGTCGTGGGGGACGACGGCGTCGGGTGAGCGGGCGGCGAGTTCGGTCGCCGCGTCGGCGTCGTCGACGGAGACGACGGGCACGTCGGCCGTCGCCGCGTCCGCGGCCGCGAGGGCATCAGCTTCGGTCGTCGCCCCACAGACCAGCGTCGTCACCTCGGCCCGGTCGAGTCGCGTCACGAGGTCGGCGGTCGACAGTCGCGTGCCGAGCGGCACGAGCACCGCCCCCAGTCGCATCGCGGCGTGAATCGTCCGGACCGCGGCGGGGCGCGTCGGGAGCAAGACGCCGAGGCGGTCGCCGGGCTGGACGCCGAGCGCCGCGAGGCGGCCGGCGACGCGTTCGACGGCCGAATCGAGGTCCGCGACCGACCACTCGCGGTCGGTGTCGGCGTCGACCAGCGCCGTCGCGTCGGGCGTCGTCGCCGCCCGGTGGGTGAGCGGGTCGTACATCATCGCTCCACGAACTCGACGAGGACGCCGCCGGTCGATTGGGGGTGGAGGAAGGCCACGTCGTGACCCCACGCACCGGGCCGCGGCGTCTCGTCGACGAGTTCGACGCCCATCTCGCGAGCCGTCTCAAGGGCCGCACTCACGTCCGGCGTCGCCAGCGCGACGTGGTGGAGACCCGGTCCCTCGCGGTCGAGATAGCGAGGGATGGCCCCCTCGTCGTCGAGCGGTTCGAGTAGTTCGAGATACCCCTCGCCCACGTCGAGAAAGGTGACGTCGAGGCCGTCGAACGCCTCCCGGTGTGCGACCGGTGCGTCCAACATCGTGCCGAACAGGTCGGCGAGGGTCGCGGCATCGCGCGTCGCGATGCCGACGTGATCGAATCGCATGCCCCCATCTCCGGGGGCCGGCGGCATATATCTGGTCGACTACGAGTCGTCGTCTTCGTCGTCGTCGCTGGGTTCGAACGGCGAGTCTTCGAGCGAGACGTAGGAGACCTTTCGCGCGCGCTCTGCGATGTCGTCGAGGTAGTCGAGCGCGACGAACCTGATGCCGCGTTCGTTGTAGGCTCGGAAACGACCGTCGACGAGGCCGAGATACACCGTCTCGCCGTCGAGCGGGTCGATTTCGAGCACCCAGTCGGGGCCGTGCTCGTTCAGCCACGTCGCAATCGTGTTGTCCGTGATAGTGTCCCGGTCGAGCTCGTCGCCCGAGGGTTCGGTCTGACTCATCACCCGGTGAATGGACGGGGGTAACTAAACGTTGTTCCCGTCCCGGGCGTCGATGGACCCCGAATCGGTGGCGCGTCGTCGATTACGACCGCGTCGTGTCGACCGGCATCGGAACTGCCGTCAGCCCTCGGGGTCGTACTGGAACAGGACGTAGCCCACGACGAGGTAGAGCCCGGTAAAGGGGAGTGCGAGCGTCGTCGAGAACGATTCGAGGACGCTCGTTCCCCCGCCCACGTACGTCGTCATCACGCCGATGGCGACCATGAGCAGTCCCCACGCGGCGCGATTGCGGACGTTCGGCTCTCGGTCGCCGAGGTTGATCGCTGACAGCATGTAGACGGCCGAGTCGAGCGAGGTCAGGATGTAGCCGACGAGGGCGAGGACGGCGAGGGCGGCCACGGCGTCGCTGTAGGGAAGGGCTTCGAGGGCCGCACTCAGGGCCGCGGCGTTGCCTCGCTGTTGGAGCGCCTGCAGAATCGTCTCGCGGTACGGTGGCGCGAGCGCGATGCCGCCGAGGACGCTGTGCTGGAAGAGCAGAAGCGAGGTCGGCGCGACACAGAGGCCGAGAAAGACTTCGCGGACGGTGCGGCCTTTCGAGACGCGAGCGACGAAGCTGCCGACGAAGACGCCCCAGGCGGCCCACCACGCCCACCAGAAACTCGTCCAGTTCTGCGGCCAGTGGCCGTCCGACATCGGCGCGGTGTACAGCATCAACTGGGGAAGGTTCCCCAACCAGACGCCCATCGCGTCCAGTCCGAGTTCGATGATGAAAAGCGACGGCCCGAGCACGAAGAGGACGACGGTCAACAGGACGTTCGCGAGGACGGCGATTCGCGCGGCGTTGCGGATGCCGCGACGCAGTCCCAGCCACACGTCGACGACGAAGAGCGCGGCGACGAGTGCGAACAGTCCCAGCGTGACGAGTTGAGAGTCGACGCCGTAGACGACGCTGACGATGGACCCGAGCTGGCGACCGATGAACCCGAGCGAGGTGGCCAAGCCACCGACGATTGCGACGAGGGAGACGAAGTCCACGAGCCAGTAGACGGCTCGAAACCGGTCGGGGTCGAGGAGCGGCCGGAGCACGCTACTCACTTTCCACGACTCCGTCCGCCAGACGACGAGTCCGAACGCGAGTCCGAACGGGAGATACCAGGCGATGAGCCCCGGCAGGATGTCGTGGAGGAAGACGAACGCGAGCGCCAACGATTCGATGGGGGGACCGCGTATCGGCGCCGGCGAGGGCGGGTTCGAGACTATCCACAGCGGTTCGGCGACGCCCCAGAAGAGCACCGAAATCGAGTAGCCGACGGTGAACACCATCGCGAGCCACGACAGGCGACCGAACTCGGGGTCGGCGTCCGGGCCGCCGATACGGACGCCACCGTACCGGGAGAGACAGAAGACGGTCAGGCCGACCGTCAGGAGGAAGCTCAGCAGGATGAACCACCACCCGAAGTAGACGAGGACGAAGTCGAAGCTACTGCTGAAGACGCCGCCGACTTGCTCCGGATAGCGGATACCCGCAATCGCCAACGCCACGCTGAACGCCGCCACCAACACGAACAGCGCGAGTTCGCCACGCGACGCGTCGTCGAGACCGACAGGGGTCGACCATTTCATGCTAGACGTGTCGCCGTTCGTTGCGACTACTGACGAATAATACTTTCTAATAGGAAATATTGAAGAGATATCTCCTACAATAGTGCGTACCGAAAGCCGAAGTCGCGTACGAGAGATTCACACATGTTCGACCTCATCGCGTACACGAACTGCAGTCACTCGCCGGTCGTCGAGGACGCGTGGCGGATGCCGGGCCACGGGCAGGCAGACGGATACACGGACCTCGGGTTCTGGACGGACCTCGCGACGCGTCTCGAACGCGGTGGGTTCACCGCGCTCTTTTTCGCGGACGCGTACAACGTCGCCAACCAGTACCGCGGGCGCATCGACCCGACGGTCCGCCGCGGCGAGCAGTTCCCCGAGAACGACCCGCTGCCGCTCCTCTCGGCTCTCGCCGGCGCGACGGACCGACTGGGTCTGGTGGCGACGGCCTCGACGTCGTTCTACCCGCCCTATCTCCTCGCGAAGAAACTCTCGACCATCGACGACCTGACCGACGGACGCCTCGGCTGGAACGTCGTCACATCCGTCGGTGACCTCGAGTTCGAGAACGTCGTCGGCGACTACATCGACCACGACGAACGCTACGACCGCGCCGACGAGTATCTGGAGGTGTGTTACAAGCTCTGGGAGCGGAGCTGGGCGGCCGACGCCGTTCGGCGGGACGAGGAGACGGGTACCTACGCCGACCCCGACCGGGTGTCGTTCGTCGACCACGAGGGCGACTACTTCGAGGTTCCGGGCCCACACATGTGCGCGCCCACCCCGCAGCGAACGCCGGTCGTCTTTCAGGCGGGGCAGTCCGACCGGGGCCGCGCGTTCGCCGCCCGACACGCCGAGGCGACGTTCTCCTTTCACCTCTCTCGGGCGGGGTTCGAGTCGTACGTCGAGGACCTCACCGAACGGGCCGTGGCGGCGGGCCGAGACCCCGACGCGCTCAACGTCTACCCCGCGATTACGCCGTACGTCGCGCCGACCGAGACGGAGGCACGCGAGTGCTACGAGCGAGTCCTCGACGGCATCGACCCGGAAACCGGGCTGGTTCGCCTCTCGAACCACCTGAACCACGATTACTCCCAGTACGACCTCGACTCGCCGCTCGAAGACGTCGACGTCGACGGGATTCGAGGCGTGCTGAACGCCTTCGTCGACGACGAACAGACGTGGACGGTCCGGGAAGCCGCGATACGCTACGCGCGCTACCCGACGGCGGAACTCGTCGGCACGCCGTCGACCGTCGCGGACGAACTCGAGAAGTGGGGCGAAGCCGGGGCCGACGGGTTCGTCGTCATGGCGCCGCTGGTGCCGCGGCAGTTCGTCGACGTCGCCGACTACCTGATTCCGGAGCTGCGCGAGCGCGGCCTGTATCCGGAGACGGTCGAACCGGGACAGACGCTTCGAGAACGGCTCTTCGGTGACGACACGGTTGTGGACACGCACCCGGCGGCGATGGTGGGTGAACGGGACTGAGCGACGGCCGCAGCGACCCACCATTCATCTTCAAGGCCGCCCCCCGCGTCGGGACGAGACATGTACGAGACGATTCTGGTGCCGACCGACGGCAGCGAGGGGTCGGTCGCTGCGGCGGCCCACGCCGTCGACCTCGCGGCGACACACGGTGCGACCGTACACGCCCTCTACGTCGTCGACGTGCGGATGAGTCCCGTCGACAGCGACATGGACCACGACGAGGCGGTCGCGCTGGTCGAGGAATCCGACGTGGACCCGACCGCGGCGGTCCTCGACCGAGCGGAGCGCGCCGGCGTCCCCGCCGTCGAAGCCGTCCGCCTCGGCGTCCCCGACGAGTGCATCCGAGCGTACGCCGAGGAGGTCGATGCCGACCTCGTGGTGATGGGCACCCACGGACGGACGGGCGTCGAACACGCCATCCTCGGGAGCGTCACCGAACGCGTCGTCCGAACGCTCGACGTGCCCGTGTTGACCGTCCACCCGAGCACCGCGGACGAGTGACTGCGGGCGTCACCGACCGGGACGATATTCGCCGAACTCGTCGCGGAGGACGTTCGATATCTCGCCGACGGTGGCGTAGGCCTTGACCGCGTCGACGATGGGCGGAAGGAGGTTGTCGTCGCCCTGCGCCGTCTCGCGAAGCGACACCAGCGCCGCCTCCACGGCCTCGTCGTCGCGCTCCTCGCGCACCGCCTCCAAGTGCTCGACCTGTCGGCGCTCGTCTTCCTCGGTCACCTCCTCTAGGTCGACTTCGGGGTCCTCGTCCACCTGATACTCGTTGACGCCGACGATGACGCGCTCGCCGTTCTCGATTTCCTGCTGGCGGTCGAACGCCACGTCCTGAATCTGTCCCTGCACCCACTGGGACTTCACCGCGTCGAGCATCCCGCCGCGCTCGTCGATTTCGTCCAGCAAGTCGAAGGCTTCCTGCTCCAACTCGTCGGTGAGCGATTCGACGTAGTAACTCCCGGCCAGCGGGTCGATGGTGTCGGCGGCGCCGGATTCGTGCGCGAGAATCTGCTGGGTGCGAAGCGCGGTGCGAACGCTCTGCTCCGTCGGGAGCGCCAGCGCCTCGTCTTTGCCGTTGGTGTGGAGGCTCTGGGTGCCGCCGAGGACGGCCGCGAGCGCCTGATACGCGACGCGGACGACGTTGTTGTCTATCTGTTGGGCGGTGAGCGTCGACCCGCCGGTCTGGGCGTGGAACTTGAGCTGTTTGGATTTGGGGTTCTCCGCGCCGAATCGCTCCTCCATAATCTGGGCCCACATCCGACGAGCTGCCCGGAACTTCGCCACCTCCTCGAAGATGTTGTTGTGGGCGTTGAAGAAGAAGGAGAGTTGCGGCGCGAACTCGTCCACGTCGAGGCCGGCGTCGAGCGCGGCGTTCACGTACTCGATGCCGTTGCCGAGGGTGAAGGCAATCTCCTGAGCGGCCGTCGACCCCGCCTCGCGGATGTGATAGCCCGAGATTGAGATGGTGTTGAAATTCGGTATCTCCGTGGCACAGAACTCGAAGATATCGGTGATGAGCCGCATCGATGGCTCAGGTGGGTAGATGTAGAGATTGCGGGCGATGTACTCCTTCATGATGTCGTTCTGGATGGTGCCCCGGAGTTCGTCGCGAGACACGCCCTGCTGGTCACCGATGGCGACGTACATCGCCAGCAGGATGGCCGCCGGCGCGTTGATTGTCATGCTCGTCGACACCTCATCGAGCGGAATGCCGTCGAACACCGTCTCCATGTCCCGCAGGGAGTCGATGGCGACGCCGGACTTCCCGACTTCGCCCGCGGCCATCGTCGCGTCGGAGTCGTAGCCCATCTGCGTCGGCAGGTCGAAGGCCATCGACAGGCCGGTCTGCCCCTCGTCGAGCAGGTAGTTGAACCGCTCGTTGGTCTCGGCGGCGGTGCCCATGCCCGCGTACTGGCGCATCGTCCACAGGCGCCCGCGGTGCATCGTCGAGTAGACGCCGCGGGTGTACGGTTCCTCGCCCGGGAAGCCGATATCCGACTCGTAATCGAGGTCGGCCACGTCGGCGGGCGTGTAGAGCGGGGCTACCTCCTGCCCGCCGGTGTCGGTGGTGAACGTCTCCTTTCGCTCCCCGAACCGATCCACGGTCGGCCCGTACGTCTCGGCCTCCCACTCGGCTTTCGCCTCGCGGATCGCGTCGAGGTCGTCGGGGTCGAACATGGCTCAGCCGACGGCCGCCGCCGACTTATACTGTCGGCCCGCGATTCCCAGCCGCTGGGATTCGGCACAACTGGGAGGGACGCGGGGGCCGTATCCTCATGTGAGGTGACGACGATGCAACTCCCCACACCCACACGCCTCGACCGACCCGTCGCACAGTGGCAGCCGGGACCGCACGGTCCCGGTCACGGCCCGCATGGCGGCGGCCATCACTGGGGCACCGGCGCCGGAATGGGAGGCATGGACGCCGGCTTCGGGATGGGCGGTGGCTGGCTACTCACCCTCCTGTTCGCGCTCGCCGTCATCGCCCTCGTCGCTGCGGCGGTCTATCTGGCCATCCGGGAGGGCGAGGGCGGCGAGGACGAGGCACTGACCGTCCTCCGTGAGCGGTACGCTGCCGGCGACTTCGACGAGGAGGAGTTCGAGCGCCGTCGGGAGCGCCTGACTGGTGGAACGGGCTGAGGCTGAACACCCTTCCCCAATCTCTCGATTGATAACCACGACCTACTCGCTTTATACTATCGTTGAAATCGGGGGTATATGAAGAGCCGTAGAATTCGGAATCGGGGACGGTGTGCTGAGTCCAGTAGGGGGGGATGTGAATGAGATTCCTGCCGTCGTTCGTTCGGGATAGTTATCTGAAACAGTTCGCGGCTATCGTCGCAATCGTGTTGGTCGTCGTGGCCGGCGCCGGGTACTTCTTCCACGGAGAGGTGACAGAGGAAATCCACCACGAACGACAGAACGAACTGCGAACGGTTGCCGGGCTGGAGGCCGACGCAGTCAGCGAGTGGCTGAACCGCAGCAGCGAGAAGACACGCTTGCTCTCCCAGTTCGAGACGGTTCGCTCCGGCGACCGGGAGCGCATCGACTCGACGCTTGACCGCGAACTCGAGCAGTTCGAGTCGATGCGGGCGATTCACTACGTCGACCTCAACTCTCGGCAGATTGTCGAGAGCACCGACGACGACCGGGTGGGCATGACGATATCCGGGGTGACGTGGGCACGCGGGTCGCCCGAGATGGACGACCCCTCGGCCGTTGCAGTCTCCAAGGTGTACAAACAAGACGACACCGAAGTGGTCGCGTTCCTCAGTCGGATCGAGGGGACGGATCGGGCTATCGTGCTGACCGCGAACGCCCGGGAGCGCGCCGACAAATTCCGAACGCCGAGCGAGTCGAGTTTCACGCAGGTGGTCGATAGTCACGGCATCGTCGAGTTCGCCCAGAACGAGGAGGCGGCGTTCGAATCGTACCAGTACGGGGACGGGCACATCCAGAAGGCACGGAACGGGGAGGTGGGCGTGATGGACATGCCCGGTCAGAACCTCGTCGTCGGCTACGCACCCGTCGAGGGAACCGACTGGGTCGTCGTCACACACATGCCGCGGTCGGAGGCGTACGCGCTTGCCGGCGTCATCAAGCGTGATTTCCTGACGCTCATCGGCATCTCGCTCGCCGGCTTCCTCCTGATCGGCCTCACGCTCGGACGCGATACGGCGACGGCGCTGGATCGCCTCACCGAGAGCGCACAGGCCATCGCGCAGGGGAACCTCGATGTCGAGGTCGAATCGTCCGACCGCGAGGACGAGATCGGTGAGATGACGGCCGCGTTCGCCGAGATGCAGGCGTATCTCTCGACAGTCGCGGCGCAGGCCGAAGCGCTCGCGGAGCAACGGTTCGACGCGCCGGTGCTCGATCAGGAGGTGCCGGGCACGTTCGGCGAAACCATCGACCGCATGAGCGACGACGTGGAGCGTGCCCAACGCGAGGCCACGGAGGCAAAGCAGAACGCCGAGGCGGCACGCCGCGAGGTGGAAGACCTGAACGACGACCTGGAGGCCACAGCCGAGACGTTCGGCGAGACGATGGCGGCGGCTGCCGACGGCGATCTGACCCAACGGATGGACACGGATAGCCGGAGTGCAGCGATGGAGACAATCGCCGAGTCGTTCAACGAGATGATGGCAGAGATGGAGGGAACGCTGAGCCGGATTCGGTCGTTCGCCGACGAGGTGGCGACTGCGAGCCAGCAGGTGACCGCGAGCACCGAGGAAGTCCGGAGCGCGAGCGCCGAAGTGAGTGAGTCGATTCAAGAGGTGTCGGCGGGCGCCGAACGACAGGACGAACGGCTCACGGAGATTTCGGGCGAGATGCAGAGCCTCTCGGGCGCCATCGAGGAAGTGGCGTCGTCGGCCGACGAAGTGGCGTCGACCGCCGACCGCGCCGCCGAGGTCAGCGAGTCCGGGAGCGATGCGGCTACGGACGCTATCGACGAACTGGCTCAGATTCAAACCCGAACCGACGAGACGGTCGACGAAGTCGTGTCGCTGGCCGAGGAGATCGACGAGATCAGCGAAATCGTCGAGTTGATCGCGGATATCGCCGAGCAGACCAACATGCTGGCGCTGAACGCCTCCATCGAGGCCGCCCGCGCCGACGTGGACGGCGACGGCTTCGCCGTCGTCGCGGACGAGATCAAGTCGCTCGCCGGCGAGGCTGCCGATGCCACCGAACGAATCGATCGCCGGATTACAGACGTGCAAGCATCCGCGAACGGCGCTGTCGACGACATGCAGGCGATGGGTGAGGGCGTCGAACACGGCGCCGAAACCATCGACGAGGCGCTCACCTCTCTCGACGAGGTGGCCGATCACGTCGGGGACCTCCACACGGGAGTCCGGGAGATCAGCGAAGCGACGGACGATCAGGCCACTTCGACCACCGACGTCGTCTCGATGCTCGACGAGGTCGAACGCGTCGCCGACCAGTCGAGCGCGGAGGCGGCAAACGTCTCCGCAGCGGCGGAAGAACAGACCTCGACGCTCGCGGACGTCTCGCAGAGCGCACAGGCGCTCACGGAGCAAGCCGACTCGCTTCAGGAACTGCTCGATCAGTTCACGGCCGACGCCCGGACAGTCTCGACGGACGCGACCGACGCGACCGGAGCGACAGGCGCACGCACGTCGACGGACGGCGGCCTCGACGGCTGAACGCGGCATCCACGCCCCAATCGCACTGCGAGTGACACGATTGAAGGGTGTGCCCCCCCGAACACGGGTAGGATGTACATCGCTGACGAGACGTGGCCCGAACTGGGCGACTACTTCGCCGACGAATCCGTAGCGCTCATCCCACTCGGTTCGACCGAACAGCACGGCCCGCACCTCCCGCTGGCGACCGACCACCTCATCGCGGAGGCGTTCGCCCGCGAGGCCGCGGAGCGAACCGGCTACCTCTGCACGCCGACCATCAACGTCGGCGTTAGCCCCCACCACCGCCAGTTCAACGGGACGATGTGGGTCGACGCACCCGTCTTCCGCGACTACGTCGAATCGTTCACACGCAACCTCGCGTATCACGGCATCGACCGCGTCGTCTACGTCAACGCCCACGGGGGCAACGTCGACCACCTCCGCGAAGTCGGGCGTCGCCTCCGCGACGACGAGACGATGTACGCCATCGAGTGGATGTGGGACGAGAGCATCCCCGAGCTCGTCGACGACCTCTTCGAGCAGAACGGGCCCCACGGCGGGCCGAAGGAGACAGCGATGATTCAGCATCTCAGGTCGGATCTGGTCCGTGAGGACCGTCTGGAAGACGCGAGAGATGGAGGCGTTGCGAGCGTCGATGCAGCCGGCACCGTCAAACACGGGTCGCGGACGTTCTACGACGCCATCGACAACACCGGCAACGGCGTCCTCGGCAACCAGACCGACGCCACGGCGGAGAAAGGCGGGCAGATGTTCGAGGAAGCAGTCGACCAGCTCTGCCAACTCTGTGACTGGCTCGACGACCAGCGATTCGAGGACCTGCTACCGAAAGCCCACGTGTAGTCCACGGCCCTTCGCCATCCTTTTGCCGACGCACACCCACCGACGACCTATGTTTGGTGGCGGCGGTATGAATCCGCGAAAGATGAAACAGATGATGAAACAGATGGGCATCGACGTGACGGAGCTCGATGCCGAAGAGGTCGTGATTCGGACCGAGGACGAGGAACTCGTCTTCTCCGACGCGCAGGTGACGCGCATGGACGCGCAGGGGCAAGAAACGTATCAGGTCGTCGGCGAACCCGAACACCGCGACGCGGGCGGCGCGAGCGCCGTCGAGAGCGGTGACGAGAGCGAATCCGCGACCGAGAGCGGCGACGCCGGCATTCCCGACGACGACGTCGAACTCGTCGCGACCCGTGCCGGCGTGAGCACGGACGCGGCACGCGAGGCGCTGGAAGCGGAGGACGGCGACCTGGCGGCGGCCATCGCCCGACTCGAGTGATTCTCCTGGTCCGCGGCGACCGGGAGTACCTCCGGGCGCCCGGCGAGGAACTGCAGACCGACCTCGGCGTGCTCACGGTCCCCGAAGACGTCGACCCCGGCCAGCGCCTGGAGACGCATCTCGGCGAGGAGTTCATCGTCCGAGAGCCACGCGGCCCGGACCTGTTCGAGCACTTCGAGCGCACGGGCGCGCCGATGATGCCCCGCGACATCGGTCTCGTCGTCGGCTTCACGGGCGCCGCGGCGGGTGACCGCGTCCTCGACGCCGGGACGGGGACGGGCGTCCTCGCCGCCTATCTCGGCCGCATCGACGCCGAGGTGGTGACCTACGAACAGGATTCGGCGTTCGCGGAGGTAGCGCGAGAGAACATGCGCCTCGCGGAGGTCGAGGACACCGTCGACGTGCGAACCGGCGACGTGCGCGACGAGCTCGACGAACTCGCGTCGGAGGGGTTCGACCTCCTGACGCTCGACACCGAGGACGCGCCCGAGGTGGTCCGGCACGCGCCCGACCTCCTCGTGAGCGGCGGGTTCGCCGTCGTCTACTCCCCGTTCGTCGAGGGGTCGCGCGCGGCCGCCGAGGCGGCGCGCGAGGCGGGGCTGACCGACGTGACGACGCACGAGACGATTCAACGCGAGATGCAGTTCGACGAGCGTGGCTCGCGCCCCGACACTCGCGGCGTGGGTCACACCGGCTTTCTCACCGTCGCGCGCTGGGAGTGACCGCCCGGCGACCGACGCTATAAGTGGATGGCCGTCGAATCGCGACCCATGAGCCGGGAGCGCGGCGCGAACATCGACGACGTGCGAACGTGGCCCGAACTGGCCGTCGGCCTCTACGAGCGTCTCACCGGACGGGGCGCCGAGATAACCTACGAGTTCGACGACCTGGAGATACGGGTGCCGGACCGAATGGGACCCGACGCCGACCACGCCCAGTGGCGACTCGACGGCACCGTCCGCATCCGGACCCGCGACAGAGACGACGACGAGTGAGCGAGCCACTGGACGTCTTCGCGGACCTGACGCTGACCGTCGACGACGCGCCGGTGTCGATTCGCGGATACGGTGACCTCGTCGTCGTCGACGCCCCGTCGCTCGCCGCGGTCCGAGCGCTCGAGGCTGGGACAGGGGCGCCACTCGAACGCCTCCTGACGGCCGACGTGACGCTCGACGTTCGCGTCCGCGGCCGGAGCGTCGCCCGGGCGACGCCCGGCGGTCGTGCGGGACCGCTCGGACGGGCGCTCGGCGTCGCCCCGTTTTCGGTCGCACCCGGGGGCCTCCTCCTCACCGCGCTGACCGAGTGGACGTATACCGTTGGCCGTAACTGATTCAAGACGGTCGGCACCCCGAGGTGCCGAATATCTGTATTGACTTACAGCCGACAGTATCAGTCGGTCGCGCGAATCAACTCGAACAGCGTCGCCCGAAACGCCGACGGGTCGAGACAGTCCCCAAGGGCGTTGGCCGTGGCACCGTCGCCGTCGACACCAGTCGGATACGCGCCGCCAGCGAGGCGGAACGTCCGGTCTGGCGCCCACACGGCGAGCCAGCTGTCGACTGAGAGATCGAGGTCCGCGACGCGACAGCGGGCGTCGTAGCGAAACAGGCGAGCGTCGGCGTCGCCGACGCGGAGCGAACGGCTCTCGACGCGGTCGACGGCCTCGAACCCCCTGTCTTCGAGGCGGTCGGCGAATCCGCGACTCGCCTGCGAGGCGACGAGTCGTCGGAGCGCGCCGGTCGTCGGCGGTGACGGCGAGAGGTCCAAGCGAGCGGCGAGGAAGAACCGCCACGAGCGGTCGACGCCCGTCTGTTCCCGGACTGTCGTCCGCAGGCCGTCGTCTTCGTACACCCGTATCCGAGCCTCGACGGTGACGCCGCCGGCCGAGAAGAGCGTCTCCGTCGCGTCGCTCACGCGTTCCCAGTCGTCGAGCGCGGCGGCGACGGACGGCGGCGCGACCATAGCGACCACTACGGGGTCGCGGCGCCCATATATGTTGGTCCGCGAACCGTATCAGCTGCCGCCGGTGGAGGCGTCGGCGGGGACCGATGCCGACGCGTCGCCGTCGCGCCACGTCCCGCGGCGATACCACACGTAGGCGATGGTCGCGCCGAGGACGTTCGAGAGCGCGAACGCGACCCAGATGCCGGCTGGGCCGAGTATCGGCGCCGCGACCCACGCGATGGGGAAGCGAATGACGCCGAGCATCAGGACGGAGATGGCCGCGGCGGTCAGCGTCTCGCCGGCGCCGCGGAAACTCCCGGTGTAGGCGCGCATGACGCCGATGAAGCCGAAGGTGAGCGCGACGTAACGGAGGAACTGCGTGGCCACGTCGACCACCGCGGGGTCGGTGGTGAACAGGTCGGCGATGGGGGCGGCCGCGAGCCAGATGACGATGCCCGCCGCGGTGAGGACGGCGAACAGCACCTTCGCGGCGAGGTCGGCGGCCCGTCCAGCGCGGTCGGGTTCGTTGGCGCCGATGTTCTGCCCGGTCATGGTCTCGACGCCGCGCGCGACGGCGATGGCGGGGAGGAAGACGACGGAGAAGACGCGCGTTCCGATGCCGTAGCCGGCGACGACCGTATCCGGAAAGAGCGCGACGACGACGAGGAGAAGGTTCATCGACAGCGCGCGGCCCGTCCCCTCGATGGAGGCGGGCAGGCCGATGGTGGCGAGGCGTCGGAGGTAGGTCGTGTCGGGGACCATATCGCGGAGGCGGATGCGGACGCCGCGAGTCCCGCGGAACATGACCCAGAGGCCGACGAGGAGGGCGAGGCCGCGCGAGAAGACGGTGGCGATGGCCGCGCCCTCGATACCCATGCGGGGGAAGGCGACGGTGCCGACGAGGGGCGCGTTCTCAACGACGGTCCACCCGAAGATGAGGAACGGGTCGATGGCGATGTTGAGGACGACGGAGCCGAACATGACGAGCATCGGCGTGACCGTGTCCCCGTACCCGCGCATGAGGGCGACGAAGACGAAGAAGCCGAACATGAACGGCATGCCGAGCATGACGACTTCCATGTAGCGGGTGGCGAGGGGGAGGACGGAGGGCGAAGCGCCGAGGAGGCCGAGGAGTTCGTCGACGGCGAAGTAGCCAGCGATGCCGAGCAGACCCGAGACGAGGAGTGCGAACGTCATCGTCTGTGACGCCGCGTACTCGGCCTCTTCGCGTTCGTCGGCGCCGGTGTACTGCGCGACGAGGACGCTCCCAGCGACGGAGACACCCATCCCGAGCGAGATGACGAGGAAGACGAGCGGGAAGGCGAAACTGATGGCTGCGAGCGCGTCGGTGCCGTACTGGCCGAGCCAGAAGGTGTCGGCGAGGTTGTACGCCGTCTGAAAGAGGTTCGTGACGACGATGGGGAGCGAGAGCAACAAGAGCGGCCGACCGATGTCGCCACTGGTGAGGTCCAAGTCCTCGGGCGTCGCGAACAGAGAGCGGAGGCGTCCGCCGAGCGTCATGGCGTCACCTCGTGGGCGACGCGTCGGACGGCGCCGCGTCGACGACCCGTGTGGTCGGGGTGGCCGGGCGTCCGGCCGACCGCGTCCAGCAGGTCAGAGGGCGTGTCGTTCATCGTGTGCGTATTCGACTTACTAACCAGTCAGTCAAAAGGCTTGTGTGGGGCGTAATATCGCGCTCCGTGGCCGTGTGTGACCGAGTACCGACGGTCTCGATATTCGCATCCCCAGCGCGTCACAACCGTTATCCGAGCGAGGCGAATGGGCCGAGGTATGACCGGGGCATCGGAGCCGCCCGTCTCTGACGCCGACAGGGAGATCATGGAGGCGACACACCGGGCGCTGCGCGACCACGGCTACGCCGACCTCACGATGCAACGCATCGCCGACGAGTACGGCAAGTCGACGGCGGCGTTGCACTACCACTACGACACGAAAGAGGAACTGCTAGCGGCCTTCCTCGATTACCTGCTCGACCGGTTCGTCGAGTCGGTACGAGCGGTGGAGACAACCGACCCCGAGGACCGACTCGAACTCCTACTCGACCGACTGCTCGTCAGTCCGAAGTCGAACTCGGACCTGCTCATCGCGATGCTGGAGATGCGGAGTCAGGCACCGTACAAGGACGCGTTCGCGGACCGCTTCCAGCAGAACGACGAGTACATCCGCCACATGCTCGAAGCGGCAATCGACCGCGGCATCGAGGAGGGGGTGTTCGCGGACGTGGACGCCGACCACGTCTCGCGGGCGCTGATGACTATCGTCGACGGCGCCCGGACCCGTGCGGTGGTGCTCGACGAAGCGGTGGCGCTGGAGACAGCGAGACAGACGGCGGCAGAGTACGTCGACGCGACGCTTCGGTGAGGCCTCCGGGCGTGACCGGCAGCGTCAGTGGTCGTCTTCGCGCCACTTGTGTTCGCACTCGGTGCAGACGAAAAACCGCGTCTCGGACTCGTCGGCTGCGCGAATCTGTTGCATGTACCAGTAGGCTTCGTCGTTGTCGCAGTTGGGGCACTGGGCAGTCGTCGTGGGGAGGCCGCTGGTGCCACCGCTGGATTCGATAATCTCCGACTCTTCCTGCCCCTGTGTGGTGACCATGTCGGCCTCGTCGGCAGCATCGCGGCCCTCTTCGTAGCCACACTGCGTACAGACCCACGTGTCGTCCTCCGTCTGCATCATCGACCCGCATTCGTCGCAGAACTTCATTCTGACTCGAACCGAGAGGCTGGATTCTCTTTAACCCACGGATACCGTGGGAGCGGCCGAACGCCGTCAGACAGTCGCCCGTTACGCGTCGCCGTCGGACTGGCCGGGTTCGCCCACCGCCTCGACCGGAAGCACGTTCTGGAGTTCCGCATACAGTTCGTCCGGGCCGTGGAAGGCGTCGCTCCCCATCTCGGAGACGAGTTCGCCGAGATTCGCCTCGCCGTCGGCGAACGTTACGGTCACGTCGATGAATTCGGAGGCTGCGTCGTCACGAGTCACCGGATAGTCGAGTTTCTCGAACTCGGATTCGACCCGGCTCAGCTTTACGCGTTCGCTCATGACACACGGTTGGACCCCGCCCCACTTAGAGATGGTTGCAGCGCGCGTTCGCCGAACGTAACCGTGATGGGCGTGTGTGGGAAACCTGTCAGATAGATGGTCGCGCTGGATATGGACCGTCGGGTCGTCGCACTGGGCTTGGCGCGGATGGCCGACGCCATCGGCAACTCCTTTCTCATCGTCGTCCTCCCGCTCTACATCGCCAGCGGACAGATACCCATCGAGGGACTCGTCGGGACGCGACTGACCCTCCTCGGCCGCTCGCTGGTCGTCTCCGAATACCTGCTCGTCGGCATCGTCCTCTCGCTCTTTGGCTTCCTCAACAGTTTCTCACAGCCGTTCACCGGCCGGCTCTCCGACCGAACCGGTCGTCGCCGGGCGTTCATTCTCTTCGGCCTCCTCTTGCTCGGTGCGGCAAGCGGGGCGTACGCGTTCGTCTCCTCGTACTGGCTGGTCGTCCTCCTCCGTGTCTTGCAGGGCGTCGGCGCCGCCTTCACCATCCCGTGTACGGTGGCGCTGGTGAACGAACTCGCGACCAGCCGTGACCGCGGGAGCAACTTCGGCGTGTTCAACACGTTCCGCCTGATTGGCTTCGGCTTCGGCCCCATCGTCGCGGGCCTCGTCGTGGAAGGGTACGGCTTCGACGCCGCCTTCGGCGTCGCCGTCGCGGGCGCGGCGGTCAGCTTTCTGACCGTCTGGGCGTTCGTCTCCGACCCCGACCGGGCCGAGGCGGAGGCGAGCGACGACCTCTCGATAACCGTCCGCGGCGACGACGGCCTGCTCGACCCGGTGTTCGCGCTGGGCCTCGGCACCGTCGCCATGGGCATCTGCATCGCCATGTTCGCCACGCTCGAGGGGCGCATCAACGACCGCCTCGGACAGGGCACGCTCTGGTTCGGCGTCCAGTTCGGCGCCGTGACGCTCGCGAACGTCGCCTTCCAAATTCCGGTCGGGCGCGGCGCCGACCGCTACGGCCGTCGCCCGTTCATCCTCGCCGGCTTCTGTCTGCTCGTCCCCGCGACGATTGCACAGGGGTACGTCCTCACGCCCGCGCTGATGACGCTCACCCGGTTCGTGCTCGGCGTCGCCGTCGCCCTCGTGTTCGCCCCGTCGCTCGCCGTCGCCGGCGACCTCGCCCGCGAGGGAGAATCGGGGACGACGCTCTCGGTGCTGACGATGGCGTTCGGCCTCGGCGTCGCCATCGGCCCGCTCGCTTCCGGCTATCTCGAACGCTTCGGCTTCGCCGTCCCCTTCCTCGCGGCGGGTGCGCTCGCGGCGCTGGCGCTCGTCGTCGTGAGTTCACAGGTGGCCGAGACGGGCGACCCCGACGCGAGGCTCTGGTAGCTACTCGAAGTCCGGGTCGCGCTTCTCGACGAAGGCCGCCATCCCCTCGCGCTGGTCTGCCGTGCCGAACAGGCCGCTCCACGCGCGGCGCTCGACGGTCATCGCGCCCTCGCCGCCCGTCTCGTGGTAGGCGTTGAGCGCCTCCTTCGCGGCGTAGAGGGCGTGACGCGGCTTCTCGGCCAGCTCGACCGCCAGTTCGTCGACGTGGTCGTACAGTTCGTCGTGGGCGACCACCTCACCGACCAGTCCCTGCTCGTGGGCGTCGCTGGCGTCGAGACGCTCGCCGAAGAAGATGAGGCGCCGCGCCGTCTCGTCGGGGACGAGACGCTGGAGGAGTTGGGTGCCGCCCCACCCGGGGATGATGCCGAGGTCGATTTCGGTCTGGCCGATGACGGCTCGCTCGCTCGCCACCCGCAGGTCGCAGGCCAATGCGAACTCACAGCCGCCGCCGAAGGCGTAGCCGTTGATGGCGGCGATGGTGACGCCGGGGAACGACTGGATGTCGCGGACGACACCCTGCCCGCGCTCGGCGTATTCGAGCGCCTCGGGCGTCGAGAACTCCTTCATGTAGTCGATGTCGGCGCCGGCGATGAAGGCGTCGTCGCCCGCGCCGGTCAGGATCAGAACGCGCGCGTCTTCCTCCTCGGCCGTCGCGATGGCGGCCTCGATTTCGTCGAGCGTCGCCGTGTTCATCGCGTTCAGCGCGTCGGGGCGGTCGACCGTGAGTCGGGCGATGCCGTCGGCGATATCGAGCGTGACGGTGGACATGGAGAGAGCGAGAACAGCCACCGGGGTAAACGTTCGGGGCGGAGCGGAACACCGATATGGTGGTGGCGTGAATCGCCCGCCCATGACACTGTCGGCAGCGGAGCGCGACCGGCTGGCGGACATCGTCCGCCTCCAGCCGACGAAGAACAAGGAACTACAGGAGCGGTGGGAGATGGAGAGCGGCAGCGAAGTCCACGGCTATCTCGAAGAGCATCTCAGCGACTACTACTACCGGAACGAGAACAGCTACATCTGCGCGACGCCCGAGGCCGCCGAGGTCACGGGCGTCGAACCCGGAATGGAGGGCGGCGAGGACGGCCCGCAGATAATCCGCGTCCCCGAACTCGAAGCGCAGGTGTTCGAGGTGGTCGCCGGGCCCGACGACCGAGCCGAGAGCGTCGTGAGCGTGCTCCAGAAGGTCCGCGAGGCCTTCGACGCCGACCCCGACGTCGACGCCGTCCGCGAAGCGCTCCAGAGCCTCCGGCGCAAGGGCGTCGTCGAAGTCGTCTACCGGACCGTCCCGACGTTCAAACTCGCCGTCGAGCGCGACGACGTGGACGTCGAAGTCGTCTAACGCCGGTCGCGTCGCCGCCGGGCCAGCAGACGCTTGATTCCCTTCCCCGGTCCGCCCTCGATGGGCCACCCCCGCGTTCGCCACGCCGGCGGTTCGGGTTGGAACTCCGGACAGGAGCCCGAACACTCCGCCGCGGTCGGATGTGTCTCCTTCGCCGCACACCACGGGACGAAGGCGTCGTGGACCTCGCGGAGTTCGAACCACCGACAGTCCGGGCGCATCGTCTCGACGTACGACCGCCAGCCCGACCCGTAGGCTCGCTCGGCGATTTCGAGGCGCTTTTCTGCCTTCTCCTCAGCCGAGAGCGACGTGTCCGTCGTCGGGTCGAGCGACGCCGGGTGCCACGCGACGGTGTCGTCGGCGACGCCGTCACCGTCGAACTCGAGTGCCAGCACGCCCGCTTCGACGGGGAGGTCTTCGAGCAAGGCGGGTTCGACCGCCGCCCCCGTCGCCTCGGTGGCGACCCACACCTCGTCGGCGAGGGCCGTCGACACGTCGTGGTCGAGTTGGTCGGCGAGCGCTCGCGCCGCGCTGGCGTCCAGGTCGGGTTTGTTCTCGATGGCGACGATGCGCCGAACCCAGTCGGGGTACGGTGCAATTTGTCGAATCTGGATGCGGTTGCCGTCGCGGCGTTTCTCGACGACGCCGCGGTCGGCGGCACGGTGAATCGCCGCGCGGACGTACCGCCACGGATAGCCCGGGTCGGGGAGCGCGTCGCGATACCACGCCCATTCGGCGGGCGCGTTGCGGACGATGTGGAGGAGGTCGGAGTCGAGGGTGTCCGCGCCGAAGGCGGCGCGGGCGGCGAGGGCGTCGGGATCGGCTTCGACGACGACGGTGTCCCAGCGCCGCCGCTGAGTGCCGAGTTGACGCGCGACGACGGGGACGGCGTCCGTCTCGCGGTCGGGCGGCCACGCGCGCTCGGCCCACCGACAGGTGACGAGTTCGAAGCCGAACTCGGCGTCGCCGGGGGCGGTCATGGGTCGCGACGACCCCGCGGCGCAGGTCCGAGGGTCACGGCCTACCCGAGATACGTTCGCTCGCCGTCGCCATCGTCGACTTCGGCGACGAGGTCGTCGAGATAGTCGTGGGCGTCTTCGAGGATTTCACGGGGACCGTCCTGCGTGATGGTGTTGATGGCCTGGTCGTAGTCGCGCCACTGCAGGTCGCGGTGCTCGTTCGAGAGCTCGGCGCTCGCCTCGAACGACCGGGCGATGAACAGGTGGACCGTCTTGTGGATGGTGTCGCCACCGGCCTCGAAGACGTAGTCGTACTCCTTCCGGAAGCCGTCGATGAGTCGGAAATCCTCGATGCCGGCTTCCTCGCTCACTTCTCTGATCGCAGTCTGCTGGAGCTCCTCGTCGCCTTCGACCCCGCCTTTGGGGAACTCCCAGTCCCCCGGACGGCTCTTCAGGAGGAGGTACTCCCGGTGGCCGCGGGTGTCGCGGAAGAGGATGGCTCCAGCGCTAGTCGCTTCGACCGTCATTACCGGCAGTAAACGGTCACAACGTATAAAGATTACAAGGAAGCGGGCGCGGCCGGACGGATGTGTTTTTGGGCATCGAGCGCGCAGAGGAGGGTAACGATGGCCTTCGTCACCAAACTCAGCTTCCAGAGCGGCGACCGGGACGCCCTCGAATCCCTCGTGGGCGACATCAAGGACATGGTCGAACGCAAGGGCGCCGAATGCAAGGGGCCCCACTCCTCTCAGCCCCAACGACTCACCGTTCCACAGTACCGCTCGCTCGCCCCCGGCGACCAGTTCCAGCCGTGGGATTACACCACCTACACGCGGCACATGGAGATTCACGGAAACGACGAGGTGGCGGGCCGGGTCGGCCACATGGAGTTCCCGGACCACGTCCACGTCGAAATCGAAGTCGACCGTAAGAAACCGCTCGGCCACCGACAGGAGTAGGGCCGCACCGACGAGAATCGCTGCTACTCGTTTTTATCGAGGACGTCCAGCAGTTCTGCCTGCCCCGTCGCGTCCGCGTCGTCGAACTCGGTGACGCGAATCTTGACGAGCTGGTCGGTCAGTCCCGACTGCGCGTCGGGCAGCGTGATGACCGTGTCGCCGATGCGGACTCGCGCCACGCCCTCCGCGTAGCCCGTGACGAAGGCCGTGAGTTCGTCGCCAGCGTCGTAGGTGGGCTTGTTCGTCCGGAAGGTGAGTCCGGCGAAGAGTTTGCGGAAGTTCATACGCGAGCCACCTCCTCACTCTGCCGGTCCGGGACGTATTCGAGGCCGTAGCCGGTCCACGCCGCGAGCAGGAAGACGGCGACGAGGAACCAGCCGTGGAAGACGTACGGCCAGACGGCGGCAGGGTTGGCGAGCATCGCCTCGGTGAACCAGTCGAACTGCTGAGGGAGCTGGACCATGGCGGCGTAGCCCGCGAGCACGCCCCCACCCCACGGGAAGATGTACCCGAGCGCGGAGGTGTTTGCGTCGAGGATGTTCGCGCGGCGGTAGCCGTTGATGTTGAACCGCTCACCGAGGGTGCGGATGAACGGTGCGATGGCGATTTCGGCCGCGGTGTTGATGGTGATGGTCGCGTTGACGAGGGCAGTGCCGATGACCATCGTCGTCTCCGCGCGCCGGACGGTCGTCGCGACGTTTGCCAAGAGCCACTCCTCGATAGCGGCGAAGCCACCGCCTGCGCGCATGACCTCCGCGGCGCCGACGATGAGCAAGACGAGGACGATGAGCGGGAAGAAGCCGAGCGCCCCGGTGTAGAGGCTCCCGCCGACCGTGCTGGTGGCGTCGGGCGCTATCTCGACGAGCGCACCGAAGACGGGCAGGCCGTTGAGCGCCGCCGCGATGCCCGACTCGGACGTCGAGCGGAAGACGAGCATCGCCGACGCCGGGGCCAGACCGAGGACGAGGTTGAGCGCGACGGAGACCATCAGCCCCCACGAAATCGCCTCGATGATGTGTCGGCCCTGCACCGCGGTGCCGATGACGACCACGATGGAGAGCAGGTGCGCGAGGCCGAGGGGGCCGACGCCCGAGGTGGCCTGCGCACCCACGTCGAGCGGTTCGCCCGCCATCGCCTGTCCGGCGACGACGTAGCTCGCGAGCGCGAAGATAGCGGCCACGAGAGCGTACTTGAACCGCGAGGCGACGACGCCACCGATGTCGGCGTCCTGCGTCACGGCGCTGACGATGGTGGTGTCGGAGACGGGCGCGAGGTTGTCCCCGAAGACGGCGCCGGAGAGGATGGCGCCGAACAGGAGAACGGGGTCGGCGCCGAGGAGGACGCCCGCCGGGAAGACGAGGCTCGTGAAGGCGACGGCGGTGCCGTAGCCGGTGCCGATGCCCGTCGCGAGGAGGGCGGCGAAGATGAAGGTCAGTGCGGGGAAGAGCGCGGCGCCCACGTCGGCGGCGGCGGCGGCCCACACGAGGCCGTCGACGAAGCCACCGGCCTGAATCGTGTCGGCGAACATCCCGGCCCAGAGCCACGCCACGACTGCCGTGGCCGCCACCCGTTGGGTCATCCCGTCGAAGATGACGTCGGCGTAGGTCTTCCAGTTGCCCTTTACGAACAGCATGCCGACGATGAGGCCGACGAGCATGCCGATGACGAGACCGGACGTGTCGCCGATGCCGAGGAGGCCACTCTGGACGATGGCCCACACGATGAATATCGCGAGGGGCAGCGCACTCAGGCCTCGCCCACCGTAAAACTCGACACGCGACGTGTCGGCCGGTTCGTCGGGGAGGTCGTGTTCACTCATTTTCAGTCCCGTATCCCGTCCGAACCGAGTAAAAGGAACCGGAATATGCGGGCGACAACTTATGCCGACCGCGACGCGTGTCCGGAGCATGCGCGTCGCCGACGACTTGCTCGACCTTCGCCGCGACCTCCACCGCCATCCCGAACCCGCGTGGCGCGAGTTCTACACCACCGCACGCCTCGTCGACGAACTGGAAAAGCGGCCGCTCGACGACCTCTACGTCGGTCCCGAGGTGCTCGCCGACGAGCGACGGGGCGTCCCCGACGAGGACGAACTCGACGCGTGGCTGGCTCGCGCCCGCGACGCCGGGGCGCGCGAGGACGTACTCGACCGCCTCGCGGGCGGCTACACCGGCCTCGTCGCCGTCCTCGAACAGGGCCCGGGACCGACCGTGGGCGTCCGCGTCGACATCGACGCCCTCCCCATCACGGAGGCCGACGACCCGTCACACCGCCCCGCCGCCGACGGCTTCCGCTCCGAGAACGAGGGGTTCATGCACGCCTGCGGGCACGACGCCCACGCCACCGTCGGTGTCGGCGTCGTCGACGCCATCCTCGAAAGTGACTTCTCCGGCACCCTCAAGGTGTTCTTCCAGCCCAGCGAGGAAACCGTCTCCGGCGGCGAACCCATGGCGAAAGGTGGCCATCTCGACGACGTGGACTACCTCCTCGCACTCCACGTCGGCCTCGACCACCCCACCGGCGAAGTCGTCGCCGGCGTCGACGGCTTCCTCGCGGTGCGTCACTTCCGAGCCGAGTTCTCGGGGGCGTCCGCCCACGCGGGCGGCCATCCCGAACGCGGCCGCAACGCCGTGCAGGCGATGGCGGCGGCGATTCAGAACCTCTACTCGATTCCCCGCCACCACGACGGCGCGACGCGGGTCAACGCCGGTCTCGTCGGCGGCGGCACCGCGTCGAACATCGTCCCCGAGGAGGCGTTCATCGAGGGCGAGGTGCGCGGCGAGACGACCGACCTCATGGAGTACATGGACGACCATGCCCAGCGAATCCTCCGGACCGCCGCGGAGATGCACGACTGCGAGGTGTCGGTGACCGGCGGAGGGCGAGCGCCGAGCGCTGAGAGCGACACCGTCCTCGCCGCACTCGTGGGCGCCGTCGCCGAGACGACGCCCGGCGTCGACAGCGTCCTCGACACCGACAGCCTCGGCGGGAGCGAGGACGCCACCTACCTGATGCGACACGTCCAAGAGCGGGGCGGCCTCGCCTCGTACGTCTGCGTCGGCACCGACCACCCCGGCGGGCACCACACCCCGACCTTCGACGTGGACGAGGAGACCATCGGCATCGCTATCGACGTGTTGTCGACGGCAGTCGAACGAATCGGAGAACAGCGACCCGGCGAGTGAGTCAGTATTTCGGCTCGGCGCCGGTCGTCTCGTACACTCGCTCCATGACGGCGTCGCGGTCGGCCTGCCACGAGTCGAGTGCCGACGGGTGGTCGGGGTAGGCGTCGTACTGGTCCATCAGTTCCTCGGCCAGTTGCTTCGTCCGGTAGAAGTCGAGGATGGTGCTCCAGTAGCCGAAGCTCTTGACCGCACTCTTCACTTTCAGCGCGAGGCCCATCGAGGTAGACCCGGAGTAGAGCGCTTCGGCGAGTTTCTCGCCGGGGAGCGCCGCCAAGAGTCCCATCAGGTCGTCGACGTCGACGGCCGTCGAGAGCACGTTGTACACGTCGAGGCCCGCGTAGCGTCCGCCGAAGTGGTCCATCACGCGCTCGTTGTACTCCCAGAGCGCGGCCTCAGTGGGGTCGTCGATGGCGTCGATGATGGCCTCGGCGGCGTAGGTACCGGCGTAGGCCGCGCCAGCGATGCCGCCGCCGGTGGTCGGGTTGACGTGGCCGGCGGCGTCACCGACGGCGACGAATCCCGGTGCCACCGCGGAGTCGTAGGGGCGGCGAGTGGGGAGGGCGGCGCCGAGTTTGTCCTGCACCTCGGCGCCCGCGAACTCCGGTCGCTGTTCGAGGTCGCGCCGGAGGTCCTGTACGAGTTTCATGGGTTCCTCGGTCATCTGGAAGCCGAGGCCGGCGTTGATGGTCGTCTCCGTCCGCGGGAAGTACCAGAGATAGCCCGCGGCGCGTTCGGTGGGCTTGAACACGAGGGCGTCGTCCCACTCGACCGGGTCGGGCACCTCGACGATTTCGCGGTACGCCGAGCAAAACTGCGAGTACGAGACGTTGGTGTCGAAGGTGGCGTCGTCGAACTCCGTCTTGTCCTGCAGAATCGAGAGCGCGCCCGCCGCGTCCACGGTCACCTGCGCCTCGTAGGTGACGGGGTCGCCCTTCCGCGTCGCGCGGACGCCGGTCACTCGGTCGCCGTCCTGTGTCACGTCCTGCACGACGGTGTCGTAGTGGAAGTCGGCGCCCGCCTCGGACGCCCCCTCGATGATGCGTCGACCGTACTCCAGGCGGTCGATGACGGCGAGTTCGCCCGGGATGGGGATGTTCAGCACCGTGTCGTGCTGGGGGAGTTCGAAGCGGCCGTGGTCGACGCCCGTGTTCGTGAAGGCGTCCTGAATCTTCGACTTGGGGATGGCCTCGGGGAAGGCGTCGGCGCCTTTCAGTGCGTCGCCACACGCGATGTGACCGGCCTCCGCCTCGTCTTTCCGCTCGACGACGACGACGTCGAGGCCGGCGCGAGCGAGGGCCGCCGCGGCGTAACAGCCGGCGGTGCCCGCCCCGACGACGACGACGTCGTACTCGTGGGTGGTCATTGGTGCTGTGTCGCGCCCGCGGTGGGAAAACTCTTTATTCCCGTTTCGTCGGCGGCGAGTCGACGGAATACGGAGTTACGCCGTCGCCGCGTCCACCGCTCGCTCGATGGTCGCCCGCGCCGTGGCGACGAGTTCGTCGACGTCGTCGCTCTCGGCGTAGAGGCGGACGTACGCCTCGGTGCCGCTGGGTCGGACGAGGAGCCACGACCCGTCGGGGCGTTCGAGGCGGACGCCGTACTCGGTGTCGACGCTCGCCTCGGGGAACGTCTCGGGGAGCGTCGTCGCCAGTCGCTCCATGACTGCCGCCTTGGCGTCGTCGGGGCAGGCGACGCTCACCTTGCGATAGGGTCGTTCCGTGACGGGCGCGCGGAGGGCGTCCAAGCCCTCGCCAGCGACGTGGCGGGCGAACACCGCCGCGCTGGCGACGGCGTCTATCCACCCGCCGAACGCGGGGTGGACGTGCTTCCACGGTTCCGCCGCGAAGACGACGGTCCCCCCGTCGTCGCGGACGCGCGCGACGCCCTCGTGGAGGGCACCCAGACGGACGCGTTCGACCCGCCCGCCCGCCGCCCGGACGCGTTCGTCGATGCGCGCCGAGGCGTTGGGCGTCGTCACCACCACCGGGTCGGCGGCGTCGCTCTCACCGACGAATCGCTCGGCGAGGATAGCGAGGACGGTGTCCTCGTGGACGATGTCGCCCTCCCCGTCGACGACGACGATGCGGTCGGCGTCGCCGTCGTGACCAATTCCGAGTTCGGCGTCGCCGTCGGCGACGTAGCGGCGGAGCCCCGTCAGCGACTCGGGCGTGGGCTTGCTCTCGCGGCCGGGGAAGTGCCCGTCGACGTTGGCGTGGAGCGTCTCGACCGCTGCGCCGAGGGCGCGGAGGACCGCCGGGGTGGCGAGTGCGCCCATCCCGTTCCCGCAGTCGACGACGACCGACAGGCCGTCCAGCGGCGCGCCGAATTCGCGGGCGTAGTCGACGACGGCCGCACGGTAGTCGTCGATGACGGCCGTTTCGCGAGCCTCCCCCCACGCGTCCCACGCGACCGGCGGGTCGTCTGCCGCCAGTCGACGCTCGATGGCTTCCTCGCGCTCCCGGTCGAACTCGACGCCGTCGACGAAGCACTTGATGCCGTTGTCGCCCGGCGGGTTGTGCGAGGCGGTGAGCATCACACCGTACCGGCCGCGAGAGGCAAAGGCCAGCGCTGGCGTCGGCACCACGCCGACCCGGTGGACCGTCGCGCCGCCCGAGAGCGCGCCGGCCTCGACGGCGGCAGCGAGCGCCTCGCCCGTGGTCCGCCCGTCGCGTCCGACGACCACCTCGGGGGCCTGCCCCGTCTCGTCGTGGGCGTGGCGGGCGACCGCTCGCCCGACTGCCGTCGCGAGGGCGGGCGTCACGTCGGTCTGCACGCCGCCGCGGATGCCCGCGGTTCCGAAGTGTTCCATACCCGCCCTGTGTCCGCCTTCGGTTTGTATCGCTCGGTGGCGGTATCGAAAGGTTGACCGGGGGTCCGACGGATGCACCGGTATGTCCGCGGCCGACTCGTCCGAGGGTGCCGTCGACCGCGTCGTCGTCGCCCTCCTCGCTATCACCGTCCTCGCTCTCGCCGCGCGCTTTGTCAGCTTGGGTGCCCGCCCGTTCCACTGGGACGAAGCCCGCGTCGGCTACTGGAGCCTCCGATTCCTCGACAGCGGTGCCTACGAGTACCGCCCCGTCGCCGGCGGCCCCTTCCTCTACATCGTCGAACGGTACGTGTTCGGCCTCGTCGGCGCCACCGACGCCACGGCCCGCGCCGTCGTCGCCGCCGTCGGCGGCCTGTCACCGCTCGTCGCCCTCCTCTTTCGCACCCGCCTGCGCGACTCCGAAACCGTCGCGCTCGGGGGCTTGCTCGCCGCCAGTCCCGTCCTCCTCTACTACGGGCGCTTCCTCCGGGGCGACCTTCCGCTCGCGGTGTTCTCGCTCGTCGTCGTCGGCTGTGCGATTCGGCTCGTCGACGACCCACCGGCGCGAGCGCGGCGCTACCGCTATTTCGGCGCGGCAGCGCTCGGCCTCGCCGTCGCGTCGTCCGCGTTCGTCGTCGCGACGCTGCTCTGCGTGCTGGCCGCCGCGATGCTGACGGTCGACCAGCGTCGACTCGTCGGGGAAGGCGAGGGAACCGGCGACCGAATCGACGCCCTACTGGGTCGCCTCCGTGGCTCGACGCGTGACGCACTCGGCGCACTCGGCGTCTTCCTCGCCGTCCACCTGTTCTTCTACGCCCCGCGCGTGAACGGGTCGATTCGCCCGTCGCTCGGCACCGTCGAAGCGGCCTTCGTCGGCGCCGCGCGGTCGTTCGTCGGCGTGCGCGTCCTCGGGCGGCGGCAGGGCGGCGAACACCAACTCCTGCCTTATCTGAGCGCGCACGTCGAAACGCTGCTCGCGGCGTCGGCTGTCGTCCTCGCACTCGCCGCCGTGGGTTTCCTCGTCGACCGGTACGGGACGGGCGAGACCCGTCCCGTCGTCGCCTTCCACGCCTACTGGGCCGGGGCGTCGCTGCTCGTCTTCCCCGTCGTCACCGAGGAGAGCGCGGCGTGGCTGACCGTCCACACCGTCGCCCCCGCCGTCGTCCCCGCGGCGGCGGCAGTCGGCCTCCTCGCGCGCTACGGGTCGCGGGGACTCGCTCGGAAGGACGCCGTACCCGTCGCCGTCGCGGCGCTCGTCGGCCTCGCGCTCGCGGCCCAACTCGGTGCCGGCGTCGCGGCGACAGCCTACGGCCCGACGACGAGCGAGAATCCGCTGGCCCACCACGCCCAACCGGCCGACGACCTCGACCCGTTCGTTGCCGACGTGAGCGCGGCCATCGAGGGCAACGACGGTGTCGACGTCCTCTTCTACGGGCCGACGTTCGTCCCGGCGTACGACGACGAACCCGCACGCCCGCCCGTGAGCGACACGTGGGGGAACCGACTCCCGCTTCCGTGGTATCTCGAACGGATGGGCGCCGAGACGGACGGCGTCCGTGACCTGCGGGGACTCGAGTCGCTTGATGAGCGACCACCGGTCGTCGTCGCACCCGCGAGCGAGCAGTCCACGCTGTCGGCACGGCTCACGGACTACGAGTCGAGCACGTACCGACTGTCGCTTTGGAACCGAGAAGTCGCGGTGTTCGTCCGCCGCTAGCGGAAGCCCATCGCTTCGATTTGCTCTTGATACCGGTTTCGGATGGTGACTTCGGTCACCTGGGCCACGTCGGCCACCTCGCGCTGAGTCTTCTTCTCGTTACAGAGTAGGGAGGCTGCGTAGATGGCCGCGGCGGCGAAGCCTGTCGGCGACTTCCCCGAGAGCAGGCCCTGTTCGGCCGACACGTCGATAATCTCCGTCGCCTTCGCCTGCACTTCCTCGCTGAGTTCGAGCGCCGAGGCAAAGCGCGGGACGAACTGCTTGGGGTCGACCGGCTTGAGTTCGAGCCCGAGTTCCTGCGAGATATAGCGGTAGGTGCGCCCAATCTCCTTCTGCGGAACGCGTGAGACTTCGGCCACCTCGTCGAGCGAGCGGGGAATACCCTCCTGTCGGCAGGCGGCATAGAGCGCGGCGGTGGCGACGCCCTCGATGGAGCGCCCGCGAATCAGGTCCTCGTTGAGCGCGCGCCGATAGATGACGGAGGCTACCTCCCGCACCGACCGCGGCACGCCCAGCGCGGAGGCCATTCGGTCGATTTCGGAGAGCGCGAACTGCAGGTTGCGCTCGCCTGCGTCCTTGGTTCGAATCCGTTCCTGCCACTTTCGCAGGCGGTGCATCTGCGAGCGCTTCTCGGAGGAGAGCGACCGCCCATAGGCGTCCTTGTCCTTCCAGTCGATAGTCGTCGTCAGCCCGCGGTCGTGCATCGTTTCGGTAATCGGTGCACCGACGCGGGACTTGCTCTGTCGCTCGGAGTGATTGAACGCCCGCCACTCCGGACCGCGGTCGATCTGTTGATCGTCGATCACCAGCCCGCAGTCGTCACAGACGAGCTCGCCCTGGTCCGCGTCCGTGACGATGTTGTCGGAGTTACACTCGGGGCAGGCAACGGACTCGTCCGTGTCCTGTTCCGTCTCTTGGCTCCGCTGACGTTGGCGGCTGGGACGTTCCATTATAAGTGTCGTGGCGAACCTGTTATTTAAGCCTTTTGCCGGTCTGTCTCGCGGCAGGGTCGACACCGTCGCTGTCCCGGAGTTTGGCGGGAAAGTCGTGACTGGGGTGCGATAGCCGCGCCGTCGCTCCCGGTCGGCGGACCGAACGCGTCGACTGGATCGCTCGCACAAAGGTATTAGTTCCAACCGCGTCTCGCGTGACGTATGCAAAACGCCGCCGAGTCACTCGTCGAGCGCTATCAGACGATTGCACCCAACGGCCTCCGGATGGCGGTGTGGTATGGCGGCGACGAGCGTGAACTCGTCTACACCCGGGACGACGTTCGCGAGATGTACTCGCCCGAGGAGTTCGACGAGAAGGTGAAACAGCTCGTCGTCGCGGGGCTGGGTAGTGGCGGCAACGACCAGTTTCGAATGCTCGGCGAGATGGACGCCGTCGTCCGGCACTTCGACCAGGCCGTCGTCGTCCACTTCCCGATAGACGAATTCACCGGCCTCGCCCTGACCTTCGACGGCGACGCGGTCCCCTCCATCGATTCGCTCGTCGACATCGGCCTCGACGCACTCGATGATTTCTCGACGAATCAGTAGGACTGCCAGCCCGCCGACCGCCCGCCGAGGCCACGGAGTCGGAGTTCACAGCCGTCGTCGGTCTCTCGGGTCTCGATGACGCCGTCGATCAACTGGCTCAGCATGTTGAGCTCGCGGTCGGTCGGGTAGTCAACGACGAACACGCCGAGTGCGCCCGCGCTCTCTATCTGTCCGCTCAACACGTGGACCATCCGGTAGACTCGCTGGAGGTTGTGATACATGAGGAACGTCGACAGCGAGTGGACGCCGAACCGCATCGGGTCGCCGGACTGGTGGTAATCCTGAAACAGTCCGGAGAGTTCGATGCTGAGGCCAGTCAGGTCACGCGAAGAGGAGAGATACGAGGTCGTTTCAGTCTCGCGAATCTGCCCGATGCCGCGCTCTTTCGTCACGCAGTCGACGACGTGGAGTCGGTCGGCGGGGCGGTTGCCGTTCGAGTCCCGAAACAGTTGGAGCAGCTTCCCGGCCCCCATCTTCGTCGTCACCATAACGGCGCCCTCGTCGCCGTCGTCACGGAGGAGGTCTATCATAAGTTCACGCTTGCGCGTGAGTGGCGGCCCGGCGACCAGAATCGATGTTCCCGGGGGGAACTCGTCGACCGGGACGACACCGGGTGTCGAGTATGCCATCAGTAGGGTACATTCTAGTGCCGTATCTTTATTATTGGGGGCCGACTGACGGCGAGCACCGAATCACGGCACACCGAGTCGTCGCGGACGTGATACGGGCGCACGTTTAAGTGAGCGCCTCGCATACCGCCGACGAACGATGTCTGAGGACGCGGCGTCGAGAACCGACGGACCGTTCGGGAGCCTCGGGCGACGGCTCGTCCGAACGTACGAGATGCTCCGCGGGTCGACACTCGACGTGCGTCCCTTCCGCCCCGGAGAGGACGGCCCACTCTCTCACTTCGACTGCCCGCCGGCCCACGAGGAGCTCGACCGCTACTGGGTGAACGCCCCGTACGCGTACGTCGTCATCACGCGCGACACGGAGGAGAGCAAGAACGTCTATCACGCGGTCGAACCCGACCTCACGGACTTCGAGTCGCGGCTTCGCGACAGAGTGACGACCGACATCCGCGACCCGTTGCTCTACCGCGCCGACACCGAGGACGCCGACGAGGAAGTGCTCGCGAGAGAGTTGGAGTCCCTGTTGGAGGAGTACGGCGTCGACGTGCACATGCACACCTTCTACAAGCTCCTCTACTACCTCGTTCGCGGGTTTCGGGGGTTCGGGCGCATCGACCCGCTGATGCACGACCCGCACATCGAGGACGTCTCGTGTGACGGCTACGGGCTCCCCATCTTCGTCTATCACGACCAGTACACCGACATCGAGACGAACATCGTCTTCGAGGGGTCGGAGGAACTCGACAACTACGTGGTGCAGTTGGCCCAGCAGTCGGGGCGGCACATCAGCGTCGGCGACCCCATCGTGGGGACGACGCTCCCCGACGGCTCGCGAATCGAACTGGCGCTTGGCGAGGAGGTGACGCCGCGCGGGTCGGCGTTCACCATCCGCCAGTACGCCGACGAACCGTTCACGCCCATCGACCTCATCAACTACGGCACCTTCAACATCCAGCAGATGGCGTACCTGTGGCTCCCC